>Ga0256901_1000253_pt1 | contig 33777 bp, 29 predicted proteins | sample MC6MC0689MT_FD_190200 | JGI IMG/M metagenome (GOLD analysis project Ga0256901, IMG submission 190200) | Metatranscriptome of enriched soil aggregate microbial communities from Iowa State University, Ames, United States - MC6-MC0689-MT... | ecosystem: Environmental > Terrestrial > Soil >... | reverse complement strand
TCATGTTAGATAGGTATTATGCTATTGAAGATGGGGTAAACGGACCAAAAGGTTTGGTAGAAATTGCGACAAATAAAGTGGTAATTGAACCCACATTTAGTAACATTAGCGATAAAGGAAACTACATTGTGCTAACTAAGGATGAAATGAATACCATCATAAATAAAGATTTGAAAGAAGTTTTAGCAGTAAAGGGTTATAATTATAAGGTTCATGGCGATTTTATTTTTCATAGCAAACCTTATACCTCTGAAGAGAAATTTGCTGATTATATAACACTGAGTGATACGCAAGACATTTATAATGCAAAAGGTGAGAAAATAAATAAGGAACCTTATGTGGTAAGCAGCTATGACTTCTTTGGAATGGACAGCCTGCTATTGGTTAAAAATAAACTCGGCAAAAGGTTGTTTATCAACACCAAAGGCGATGTGGTGATAGATGGTTCTAAATATAAAGATGTAGAGCCTTTTTCTAATGGACTTGCGCCTGTAAGAAACCCGGATGGCAAATGGGGATACATCAATTCTAAGGGAGTTACGGTAATTCCCTTTATGTACAACGAAGCCAAGAACTTTTCTAAAATTAGCGCCATGGTTAGAACCGAAAATGGCTATCAATTAATTGACCATAACAATAAGCTAATTAAGAAATTTGATGAAGGTTTTTCGAGTTACAGCGTTAAAAAAGATGCCGAGAATTTGGAGTATAGAAATTATAACAGAAAAACTTATAACTCTAAAGGCGAAGTAGTGAAAGATTAACTAAGGCAGGTTTATAAAACACTGAGGGGTTTTGCGCTAGGGATTGTAAGGGTTTAGTACCGTTTTTCACGGTACCGAAGCAAAGCGCAGCCCTGCAAAGCCCGACCCTTGCGTAGCTTGGGAAGCGCCAAAATTAGTTGGCAGTACTAAGTTTTCAGTTTTAATATTCACTTTAGTCCTTGTTCTTTGTACCTTTCTCTTTAATCCAACTCAAATATGACATCCGCCTTAAAATAATAGCTTACGAAACCTTTACCTTAGTTCTTACGTTATGAGAGCGTGAGAGCGTGGAGCGCATTAATGGTTGAGCAGAGCGATATATGAAAGGTTATCAGTTTTCTAAATTTTTACCCAACGAAATGCCGAAAGGTGGTTTCGAGGAGTTGCTAAAGTTATTTACGCAATTATTGAACTACACCGCAGGCGATGCTGGCGAAGCTTTGGCTTGGATGAACGAGTTGGACAAGCAATACAAGTTTACCAATAATGAGTATGGCATGGGCGATTTTATGGATGACCTGAAAGAAAAAGGTTACATAAAGGAAGAAGGTGGTGAAACTAAAATTACTGCAAAAACAGAGCAAACCATTCGTAAATCGGCTTTAGAAGAAATTTTCGGAAAGCTAAAGAAAGCAGGTAAGGGAAATCACAACAGTAATATTTCTGGTATTGGAGAGGAGAAAAATGCCGATCGGAGGGAGTATTCTTTTGGCGATAGTTTGGACCAAATTGACATGACAGCATCTATCCAAAATGCACAAATAAACCACGGAATTGGCGATTTTACGTTAACAGACAGAGATTTAGAAGTAGAGGAGAAAGATTATAAAACCTTAACTTCTACGGTGCTGATGATTGACATTTCGCACTCGATGATTTTATACGGTGAAGACCGAATTACGCCAGCGAAGAAAACTGCCATGGCTTTAGCAGAGCTAATTAAAACCAAATACCCGAAAGATACTTTAGATATTGTGGTGTTTGGCAACGATGCTTGGCCAATAACCATTAAAGATTTGCCTTATTTACAGGTTGGCCCTTACCATACCAACACTTTTGCTGGTTTAGAATTAGCTGCTGATTTATTGCGTAGAAGAAAAACCCATAACAAGCAAATTTTTATGATTACCGATGGAAAGCCTACTTGCTTGAAAGAAAATGGCAGGTATTATAAAAACAGCATTGGCTTGGACAGAAAAGTAATAGGTAAAACCCTAAATATGGCAGCGCAGTGCAAGCGGTTAAACATTCCCATCACCACGTTTATGATTGCTAAAGATCCTTACCTACAACAGTTTGTAAGGCAATTTACCGAGATTAACGGCGGCAGGGCTTTTTATAGCTCGCTAAACGGTCTGGGCGAATACATTTTTGAAGATTACATTAAAAATAGAAGAAAAACAATAAGATAAAAGAACAAGGAGCAAGAAACGAGGATTAGGCAACTAATCTTTATTCTTTGCTCCTTTATCCTTACTCCAACATATGCAAGCAACAACACTAGGCGAACTTAAAGCCAGCAACTATACCTCATTAAGCGTTAAAGACGAGTTAAGAAAAAATTTAATTACGCAGCTTAAAGCAAAAGAACAAGGTTTCGAAGGAATTTTAGGTTACGAAGAAACGGTAATCCCTGAGTTACAAACTGCCATTTTATCTAGACACAATATATTGTTGCTCGGATTAAGGGGTCAGGCTAAAACAAGAATTGCCCGTTTGTTGGTGAACTTGCTAGATGAATACATTCCTTACGTGGCTGGCAGTGAAATTTTTGATGATCCGTTAAATCCAATTTCTTGGTTTGCTAAAAATGAAATTGCTACAAAAGGCGATGAAACTCCTATCTTATGGCAACACCGCAGCGAGCGCTATACCGAAAAATTAGCTACACCAGATGTTACAGTTGCCGATTTAATTGGCGACGTAGATCCGATAAAGGCTGCTACTTTAAAATTAACGTATAACGATGAGCGTGTAATCCATTTTGGTTTAATACCAAGGGCACACCGCAGCATTTTTGTAATTAACGAATTGCCCGATTTGCAAGCCCGTATCCAAGTAGCTTTGTTTAACATGTTACAGGAAAAAGACATTCAAATACGTGGTTTCAAATTACGCTTGCCTTTGGATATTCAATTCATGTTTACGGCAAATCCTGAGGATTATACCAACCGTGGCAGCATTGTAACCCCATTAAAAGATAGGATTGAAAGTCAGATTTTAACCCACTATCCAAAATCTATTGAGATATCTAGGAAGATTACTTTCCAAGAAGCTAAACTTACCGAAGAACAACGTAGAGACATTGAAGCCGATGGCTTGGTGAAAGATTTGGTAGAACAGTTGGCTTTCGAAGCTCGCAAAAGTGAATTCATTGATCAAAAATCTGGCGTTTCTGCTCGCTTAACTATTTCTGCTTACGAAAATTTGATTAGCAATGCAGAACGAAGAATGTTGATTAATGATGAAAAATCTACGTTTGTTCGTCTATCAGATTTGAGTGGCGTTATTCCAGCGGTAACAGGAAAAATTGAGTTAGTTTATGAAGGAGAATTGGAAGGTCCCGCTAAGGTTGCGCACACATTAATTGGCAAGGCGATTAAAACCCTGTTTGCTCGTTATTTTCCAGATCCAACTAGAGCAAAGAAAAGTAAAACTGCAAATCCGTATACCGCAATCACAGAATTTTTCACCGAAGGGAATACCATCAATATTGATGATAATTTGAATTTAGCCAATTATAAAAAGGAATTACTAAAAGTAAATGGGCTGGAGGATTTAGTAAAGAAATTTCATCCAAAACTAAGCGAAAACCAAACTTTGTTATTGATGGAGTTTGTGTTGCACGGCTTGGCCGAATTCTCACAATTGAGCAAAAACTATCTGAATAGCGGCTTCGGCTTCGCCGATATGTTTGAAAGTTTATTTAACGTAGATTTGGCAGATGACGATGAGGATTTTGGTTAGCTAATAATATCGTCATTTCGACTGGAGCACAATCAAATGGAGAAATCTTTGAACTTTTAACATCATTTCAGTTGACAAAAGATTTCTCCGAGAGGTTGAAATGACGGCGTACAACTGAAACAAATTCCTGAAATAAACATCTAACAAAAAACAATTTAAATTTAACCCCAAACATGGGAAGAACAGGATTTTTAACAATACTTTGTCTTGTAGTTATTCTATTAGACATTTACTGCTATAACGCGATCATCAGCGTTTTCAAAAATTGGAAACCTCGAACAAAGAAAATTTTCACTTACACTTGGTGGACCATCAACGCTCTTTTAATTATTGGTGTATTTTGTGCCATCTACCTCAATTTATTTTTATCAGCTAGAGCAGTTATTTTAGTTGCCTTTTTCTTAATTAGCACAGGAAAATTGGTCATGCTGCCATTTCTGTTAATTGATGATTTAAGGAGATTTGGCATTAAGTTCTTTAGGCTATTGAAGCGTAAACAACCCGCCGAAGCTGCAAAAGAAACGGTAGCAGGCGAACCTATCAGTCGCTCTTCTTTTTTAGTAAAAGCTGGTTTAATTGCTGGCGCCGTGCCTTTAAGCTCTTTAAGCTGGGGCATCATTTCGGGTGCTTACGATTATCAAATTAGACGTGTTAATTTGAAACTGCCAAATTTACCGAGAGCTTTCGATGGTATTACTTTGGCACAAATCACGGATATCCACTCTGGAAGTTTTTACAATAAAACCGCAGTAAAAGGTGGTGTAGATATGCTGATGGCCGAGAAACCAGATTTAGTTTTCTTTACTGGAGATTTGGTGAACAACCTTACCAGCGAACTCAAAGATTATCAAGATATTTTTAGTAAAGTAACCGCACCACTGGGCGTGTATTCTGTATTGGGCAACCATGATTACGGCGATTATCATTTTGGTAAAGAAACTTCACCTGCAAAGGTGAAAAATCTACAAGATATGATAGCTTCTCATAAAATTATGGGCTGGGATTTATTGATGAACGAACATAGACGCATCAAAGTTGGCGGTGAAGAAATTGGAGTTTTAGGCATTGAGAATTGGGGAATGGGCCGTTTCCCTAAATATGGAAAAATGGAATTGGCTCATCAAAAAACCGAAGATCTGCCTGTTAAATTGCTGTTATCTCACGACCCGACACACTGGCGTGGAGAGGTTTTAGAAAAGTACAAAGATATAGATGTAGCTTTCGCTGGCCACACTCACGGTATGCAGTTTGGCGTAAGGTTAAAAGAAACCCAGTGGAGCCCTGTTCAATACATTTATAAAGAATGGGCAGGTTTGTATAAAGAACAACAGCAACAATTATACGTTAACGTCGGTTATGGCTTTTTAGGTTACCCAGGTCGTGTTGGTATTTTGCCAGAAATCACGATATTTACGTTAAGCAGAAGCTAAGTTGCAGGTTGAAAGTTAAAAGTTACAGGTTTGGATTCATAACTCGTAGCTCAAAACCCGCAACCCATAACCTGTAACTCGCAAACAATAAATGTTAAAAAAACTAGGTTCATCCATTCTTGATTTTCTACTGTTTAGCAATTTGTTTATTGCGATTTGTGCAGTTGCACAAGGTTTGGTTACCTATCATTTATTAAAGACAGAACCCAGTAAATATGTGTTGGCGTTCGTGTTCTTTTCAACTTTGCTAGTGTACAACCTTAGCATGTTATTAGCCAAACCAAAAGAACCGCAGAAATCCCCTTTTAAACGAGTACGATGGATTTTCTCTCATCATAGACTAACGATATCGATTACACTAATCGCAGCGCTCTGCATTATCCCTTTGGGCTTATTATATCTTAGTTTTGAAGGCAAGATACTTATGGCATTTATCGGCATCATCTCTATTGCTTACAATTTACCATTCCTTAGTATCAACAATAAAAAAATAGGCTTACGGAATATTCCCGGCATTAAACTTTTTTTAATCTCTTTTGTTTGGGCAACGAGCTGTGTGTTACTGCCCATTGTAGAATTAGAAAGTACACACCAAATTAATGTACCACTCAGCGAAACCGTATTATTGGTAGCTAAAAGATTTCTATTCATTTGTGCCATTACCATTCCTTTTGACATTAGAGATTTGTTTCAAGATAAACTCTACGAATTAAAAACTATTCCGGTAATGCTAGGCGAAAAAAAAGCCTGGATTTTCTGCCAGGCTTTGTTAGCAATCTGCTTATTGCTCCTTATTTTGTTTACAAAAACTATCAATCTAGATGTGATTGCTTTAGCATCAACTTTGCTGCTAACAGGCTGGCTCATTTTTAAGTCTAATATTAAAAGAAACGAATATTATTATTTCTTCTACTTAGACGGAACCATGTTATTGCAATATGTGATGTTGGTACTTTTTGGTTGGTTAGGAACATTTATTTAAAAAACATTTCTAATTATTTAAGCAGACCCTGAAATAACTTCAGGGTGAAGTTACAAGTACGCTTCGTGATGCTAATTTTTTCAGCATCAGCCAACGCGAAGTATACAAACCTAAGCCACTACATTAAATCGATAACCAACACCTCTCACTGTTTGCAACAACTGTGGATTATCTGGATTAACTTCGATTTTCTTGCGTAAACGTACAATGTGCATATCTAATGTACGAGTGTTTACATCAGAATTGTAGCCCCAAACTTCCAACATTAAATCTTCTCTGCTAATTACCTGATTAGGATTGCGCAAGAAATACAACAAAATCCTGTTCTCCAAAATGGTCAACTCAATCTTTTTGCCATCACGGAACAACGTATGAATATTTGGATGATGCTCCATGTTACCAAAACGATGGATTTCTGACTTATCGCTGTTCAGCAAAAACTTTACTTTGCTTTCTAGCATCGCCACCAAAACATCCATACCAAAAGGCTTGGTCACATAATCAGAAGCACCAAACTGGTAAGCATCAATTTTATCTACATCCTGTGCTTTTGCAGTCATCATAATCACCAACCCTTCAAAACCTTGCTTGCGAACTTCCTCACAAACTTCAGAGCCCTCTTTACCCGGCAACATCCAGTCTAACAATACAATATCTGGCTTTTCAGAAGTAATGGTTTCTATCGCGGCTATACCATCGCTTTCTTCCAACACTTGATAACCTTCATTTTTTAAACGCATTACGGTTAAGAAACGTAGATTTTCATCATCCTCAACAACTAATATTTTAATATCTTTTGACATAAGTTTTAAATTTTAAATGAGTGAATGAATGATTGAATTAAAAACCGGGTTAAAATTATTGACGGTTATTCAATCATTCAAAATTCTATCATTGTGTATATGGTAAAACAATTTTAAATTCTGTGCCTTTATTTACAACGCTTCGAACGGTAATTTCGCCTTTCATAAAATTAACAAGTTCCTTACAAAAAGCCAAACCTAAACCCACGCTTCCTGCTTGGTTATACTGATTTTGTATACGATAAAACTTCTTAAAGATATTATTTAATTCTGAAGCTGGAATACCGATACCTGCATCTTTAAAGCGTAAAACAACTCTATCTTTAATTAACCTTGCAGTAATGTGTAACTGCTTTTTGTTAGGAGGTGAATACTTGTAGGCGTTCTCAGCCAAATTATCGAACAAACTGCCTAACAAAACGGGGTCGGTTACAAAGTGAGTTAAGTCGGTTACTTCATAAGTTAACTTAAAATCCGGATGCTTTAACTGATGAACATCAATGGTACTTTCTATAAACTCCACAATGTCTATCCTATCCTCATTTAACTTAATGGCTTTATTTTCAATTTGTGTAAATGCCAACAGTTTGTTCATTAACCCATTCAGTTTATCAGCCTCTTCATCTAATATTTTACCATAAAGTTTCTGCTCCCTTTCCGAAATACTAGCAGCACTTTTGATATTGTTTCCTGCAATCTTAATGACACTTACAGGCGTTTTAAATTCATGCGTTAAATTGGTAATAAAATCATACTGTAGCTTAAACATTTTATGATTGATGTTCAAGTTTCGATAAATTAAAAAAGCCACCAAAAGCAGCAAACCATAAAAAATTAATATCAGCGCTGCAATAGGAAAAAAGTAGCTAAAAATCTCCTTTTTAATAAATGATTTGGCAGAGATGAAGTACAATTTATATGCAGAGAAAGGGCCGCCCAAAGTAATTTCCCCAGTTACATATTCTGATGAGGTTTCAAGCGGATCATAAGTTACAGGTTCGATGCGTACTGATTGGTAAAGCAATGGTCTGTTGTTCTTAATCTTGATTTTTAAAGGATCTAGCTCAAAAGAAAGCATATCCTGTTGGTAGATAGGCTCAGATAATAACTTTTCAGTAATCATCTGCTTATAAACTTTCAAATCTTCGAAACGCGGAATATTAAAGTAGTCTATTCTATTAGGTTTGATATTCGAGAAATTGCTAAACAGATCTTCCTGCGTAGGCATCCTGGTAGTATCCAGCTTGTGAACAAAGGTATAAAGCTTCAGCGCCAGCTCATTAAAATTCTCTAACGTAGTATTAGTTGGAATAGAATTATTGCCAAAAATCTTCACAGAGTCTGTTGGAATATACGTACCAAATTGGTAAACGCTTTTCATACCAACAGAGAAATTTCCCACGTTCAATCCGTTTTCTTCATACCTTTCGTTACGAACTTGAGCATCAAAGAAAACCACTCTTTTTACGAAAGGATATTTAAGTAAAATGGTATCAACAAATTTAGAAGCCGTGGCAGAGTCTAAATAGCCATTATAATAAGAAATTTCTGGGAGCTTGTTGAGGAAGAAATCGTTATATGGTTTAATGCTTTCTTCCAATACGTTCGTTTTTGCAGATACAAAATCGCCTTCTATTTTCTTTTTACTGAAATTAAAGGCTAAAAAAAGCGATAGAATGAAAAGCACAGAAATTAGCCCAATAAAGGTAGCAATTAGGGGGAAATTCTTGCGATAACCACTTTTCTTAATGGATTCCATCGGCATAACTTAACGCTTCCTCAAATTATCTTGCAAGAAAAGTTCTAAAGCTGCATAAGATTTTTTCCTAGCTTCTTCCCTGTTTAAAACCGTTTTATTGTCTTCCTTTTCTAAATAGGTTACTGGAACATTTTGCTTTTTTAATTCTTTAACAAATTGCACCGCATCGTTTCCGTTGATACGTGGATCTTTAGAATTCTGAGTGATAAAGACTGGAATTTTTACCTTATCCGCATGGAAAACGGCAGAAGCTTGTCTCATATATTCTGCGTCTTTATCTGGATTACCTACAATTTCATAAAACATCTGTAAGTTAGACGTTAAAAATGGTGGTATTGTTTTTAAATAGCTGAAAAGGTTTAACACACCAGCGCTAGAACCTGCACATTTATACATTTTAGGGTTACTAACTGCGCTATTTATCGCAATTAGGCCGCCAAAACCATAACCATAAATAGCAACGCGTTGTGGGTCGGCAATTTTTTGGTCAATTAACCACTGCACGCCAGCATCTACATCTTGTTGTATTTTTAAGCCCCATTCTTTAAAACCAGCGGCATAAAATTCTTTACCATAACCTGTAGAACCTCTGTAATTTACTTGAAGCACGGCATAGCCTCTATTCGCTAGAAATTGCACATCAGAATTAAAACCCCAGCTATTACGCTGTCCGGGGCCATTGTGTGGCATAACTACAACAGGTAAGTTTTTTGCTTCTAAACCTAGAGGTAGGGTTAAATAACCATTAATCTTAAAACCATCAGCAGTGTGATAACTGATAGGTTTCATCTCACACATCTCGTCTTCTTTTATCGATGGGTTTATGTCGCTTAACTTCTTTAAATAATTATTCTCTGCATAGTACAAGTAATAAGAACCCGGACTACGATCGGTAAAGGTTCTAACAATAAAATGCTGTTCGTTTTTGTCGTGGTGAATAATTCTAGACTCTGCATCCGGAATTAATTTCTCCAAATTTTGATAGAGTGTCTTTGCGTCTTCTTCTAGGTAATGCTTCTCCTTTTTCCAGGTTTCGTAAACTACAAAGTCCATTTTACCACGACGCTTTGAATATTGCGCCTCTACTACATTTAAAGTATCGTTAGCGAAAAGTGTATTTTTCTCCTTACCAGTAATGCAATCTATCTCTACCAAAGCATTTTTATCTCTGTCTACGTTAGAAATTGCATAAATGATATTAGGTTTACTTTCAGAAAAAGCAACTGGCCAAAGTGTAGTTTTAAAATTGTTGGTTATGATTTTTTGGAAAGGTTTTCCTTCATTTTCACGATACCAAACCGATTCGTTTACACCATCGGTAGAAATTGCCATGCGTAATTTACCCTTGCTATCTGTTAGCCAATCGGTAAAATTACCTGGGTTTTTGGCAGCAATTAGCATTTGTCCGTTTCTCACATTTAAGCGGTAAACATCAAACACTGTAGAGTCTCTTCTATTACTACTTACCAATAGAAATTTATCGTCTATCAACTGGTCTTCTAGCAAGCGCACCTTGCTCTTATCATCAGCATTTAAAAGACGTTCTTCGGTACCATTTTTATTTACGATGTATAAGTCAGTTTGAAATCTGCTACCTTCTTTTTCCTTGTAGTAAATCAATTCATCGTTACTTACCCAACAGTAGAAATTGATATTACGTTCTTCTTGCTTAGAAACTTCGGTAATATTTCCTTGCTCTAAATCTTCTACAACTAAATGCTGTTTTTTATCTTTTAGCGTAAGGTACGAGAGATATTTGCCATTTGGCGATAAGCGATAAATTGCTCTGTCTTGCGTTTTGAAAAAATCGTTAACAGGTATCTCCCTCACCTGCTTTTCTTGCTTACAAGCGAAAAGTGCCACCACTACAAACAACCATACATATTTTCTCACTGCAATTATCATATCACAAAATTACACAACACTATTGCGGCTAAACTATAAGCATTAACATTGTTACTTATCCCAAAATTTTAGTTGATACTCAAATAAACCAAAAAATAGTGTTTAGTAAAAAAACAGAGCGTAACATTTAAAATACAGTGCTCGGTAACGCGTTATTTAAGAGCGTTTCTTAAGAGCGTTTTTTATTTTCAATACGTAATTATAAGTTAAAAAATTTAATTTTAACAAATAGGGAAAGAATACTGATGAGCCGTTTTTTACTGATAATTTTTATTTGCTGTTTAAATGCTAAACTTAACGCACAAGAAAGCGTTGATGAAGCTTTAGCTTACCAATATTATCAGCAGGCTGATTACGAAAAAGCAGCGTCGTTACTCGAGAAGATATTTAACAAAACAAGAAGCGACGGTTACTTTGACCTCTATTATACCGCACTCCTTAAAATAAAAAAATACGATGAAGCCGAAGCTTTGGTAAAAAAGCTAATTAGGCAATTTCCTCAAAAAATAAACTATCAAATTGCACTTGGCAGAATTTATCAGGAGAATGGCAAAACGGCCGAAGCAAACAAAATATACTTTACCGCGATACAGAACACGCCTAAAAATGAGTTTCAGTTTAGAGATTTAGCAAATTCCTTTTATCGATTTGAAGCGTACGACATGGCTGTAAATGCTTTTTTACAAGGTAGAAAAGCACTCAACGACGAGCAATTATTTGCCTTCGAGTTAATTAGCATTTATCGCTTTAAGAAAGATAAACTAGCATTGGTAAATGAGTATTTAAACATTTTGCCCGCCAATCCTCAAATGATTTCTCAGGCACAAAGTACCCTGGCTAATTTGTTCGAAAGCAATAATGATTACCAATTATTACAATCTGCATTGCTTAGAAAAATACAGAAAGATCCGCAAAGCGAAATATTTGTAGAGCTATTAATCTGGCAATATATTCAGCAGCAGGAATATGAAATGGCACTTCGCCAGCTCATTGCGCAAGACCGCCGGACCAAGAATTCAGCTAGTTTGGTATTTAATACTGCAAACACATTTGTAGCCAATAAAGCATTTGCTACGGCAACCAAAGCTTATGAATATTTGATTGCAAAAGGTTCAGAGAGCGAGTTTTATCTTCCCTCTAAAATACAGCTGATCAATGCTAAATACGAACTAGCCATACAAGGAAAAATAGATAAAATTGCCATCAAGGCATTGGCCGATGAGTTTTCACAGGTAATTACACAGTACGGAATAAGCAACCAAACCATTTTTGCACTTAAAAAGTTGTCTTACCTACAAGCCTATTATCTGAATGACTTGCCAGCTGCAGAACAAACTTTAGAACAAGCGCTAAAAGTACCAGGATTACCAGCTGCAGAAATTGGTCAGTTAAAAATAGATTTGGGCGATATTTATGTACTGAATAAGCAACCTTGGGAGGCCGTATTGGTTTACGAGCAAGTAGCTAAGCAATATGATAATTTACCCATAGCGAGCGATGCTCGTTTTCGTTCAGCGAGGCTATCGTTTTACCAAGGGAACTTTAAGTTCGCAAAATCGCAGGCTGATGTGTTGAAAGCTTCCACGTCGCAGCTAATGGCTAACGATGCAATCAACCTTAGCCTTCTCATATCTGATAACCTACAGAGCAAAAATGATAGCTTGGCTTTAATGATGTATGCAGATGCAGAAATGTTGCAATTCGTCAATAACAATACCAAGGCATTAAAAAAATTGGACAGTATCGACATCGCTTTTCCAAATAATAGCTTAGCGGATGATATTTTAATGGCGAAGGCAAAAATATTCATCAAAGAAGTGGATTTTGTTAAGGCCGAAAATAACTTAAAGCTATTAATTTCTACTCATGCCAATAGTATTTGGATAGACGATGCCATTTTTACGCTTGCTGACTTATATGAAAACAAGTTAAACAATGCAGAAGAAGCCAAAAAGCTATATCAACAATTGATTACTGATTTCCCTGGAAGTATGCTTAACGCTGAAGCTAGAAAAAGATACAGAAACATCCGTGGAGATAATATGGGGACTTAATGTATCTTTGTGCCATGTTATTATATAATGTTACACTAATTATAGAAGAAACCGCCGTTGAAGAATGGCTGAAATGGATGCAAGAAACGCATATTCCAGCGGTATTAGCTACCGAAAAGTTTGTTTCCAATCGCTTATTAAAGGTATTAGATTCTCCTAATGAGGGTGTTACCTATTGTGCGCAATACGTAGCAGAAAATTTGGCAGATTATGAAGACTATCAGGAAAATTTTGCGCCAGCATTACAAGCTGAACTGCAGCAAAAATTCGAAAATAGATTTGTAGCTTTTAGAACATTAATGGAATTTGTAGACTAATGAATATTGTAGAAACACCAATTAAAGACCTTTTCGTTTTCGAACCTAAAATTTGGAAAGACAGCAGAGGTTATTTTTATGAAAGCTTTAGCCAAAGAGCTTTCGACCAAGCAGATATTGACGTCAATTTTTTACAGGACAATCAATCTTTTTCCCAAAAAGGAACGTTGCGCGGCATGCATGCGCAAGCTAATCCCTTTGCGCAAGGAAAGTTAGTTCGGGTGATACAAGGTAAAGTAGTAGATGTAGCTGTAGATATTAGAAAAGGCTCCGCTACTTACGGACAGCATTTCGCCATTGAGTTGAGCGGAGATAACCATAAACAACTGTGGGTACCACCAGGCTTTTTGCATGGTTTTTTAACGCTAGAAGACAACACCATTTTCACTTATAAAGTAACTAACTACTACGATAAAGATTCTGAAATTGGCGTAATGTGGAACGACCCTACTTTAAATATAGACTGGGCATCATATTTAGACCCAATCGAGTTTTTACTATCAGATAAAGATTTAGTATTGAGTAATTTCGACTCTTTGCAATCGCCGTTTTAAATGAAAAAAGCCATGGCTGCACAAATAAAATCTGTGTATCCGTGGCTTTTTTATAGTCCCCTTTAGGGGATTTAATGGTTATTGCTTGATCAAGTTGTAAAGCTCATCCAATTTTGGAGAAAGTACAATTTCAATTCTACGGTTTTTACTTCTTCCTTCTGCATTCGTATTCTCTGCCAAAGGTTGAAATTGTCCTTTACCAGTAGCAGTCATTCTCACACTTTCCACTTTCTGCTCATCTGTTAAAAAACGAACTACAGAAGTAGAGCGTAACACACTTAAATCCCAGTTGTCTTTAATTTGACCTAAGTTGTTGATGCGTTGCGAATCGGTATGACCTTCCACCGCAATATTAATATCTGGCTGTTGTTTCAATACTTCTGCCAATTGAGTTAGTGCTTTTTTTCCGTTTTCATCGATAATAATACTTCCCGATGGAAATAACAACTTATCAGTTAATGAAACATATACTTTGCCATTTTTTACTTCCACCGTTAAACCGCTTTTGGTAAAGCCTAGCAAAGCTTCTTGCAATTTCGCTCTTAACTGATTGGTTGCTTCATCACGCTTACGTAACACTTCTTCTACTTCCTTTAAACGCTTTTCTCGTGTGGCTAAATCTCCAGTTAACTTATTAATCTCAGAAGAACTGTTACTTCTTAATTTTGCGTAATTAGCATCTAAATCTGTATATCTTTCATTAAGTGCGGCTAAACGGCTATTCAACGCAGCTGTATCTGCTTGTAAACGTTTGATACGTTGTTCTAAACTTTCATTGTTTAATTGCGAATCATTCCAGCCTGTGTTTAATGAGTCTTGTTTTGCCAACAATGATTTGTACTTCTTGGTAGAAAGTACTACACAAGAACTCATTGATGCCGCTACAAATAAAATAGCTACTGCTAAAAAAGTTTTTTTCATTGATAAATGTATTATTAATTCGTCCGTTTGTTGGTTTCTTAAAGTTTCTTAACCTGCATCCACTGCTTTACGCAAAAATAACACGAAAGGTTGAATACGTTTGAAAGCAGTTATTAACTTTTCAACGATATCTTTCTTATAAAAGTCTTCTTCTTTTAATGGATAAATAGAAATAAAGCTTTTTAGCTTTAAATATTCAATCATTGGATGATCGACCTCATATCCTTTTGGTGTTTTTTTTAGTGTATCTTCTCTGCTTAAAGAGAAAAGATCGTGATAAGATTTTGCATTGATGACTTCCTTAAATTCTTCTGAGCTATAATCAATTTCTTCTCTGATTTTTTTAACCACACTGCTTTCTGGCATCCAAAAACCAACCCCAAAAAAGCAATTGCCTGGCTCTAGGTGCAGATAGTAAGCGGGGGTGTTAGGCCCATAGCCCTTCACATCAAAGGCAATACCATAATTTTTCTTGTAAGGATCTTTGTTTAAGCTGAACCTAACGTCTCTGTAAATCCTCAATAAACATTTTTTGGGTTCGGTATCTGCAGAAAAATGAGGATCTATGGCAGCCAACTCTTTAATTAATGGTGTAATTAAAGCGAATAAATCTACTTTGGCTTCCTCATAACGATGTTTGTTTTTAGCAAACCACTCTCTGTTATTGTTTTCGACTAACTCTCTAAGAAAATCAAATGTTGAATGTTTAAGCATAGTGAAATTTTCCAAATGGCAATTGAAGCCAATGTAGCAAATTATTACGTTTTTGAGGAAATTTTAACGAGTATTTAACTTTGAAATTAAACTACGTTAGGTGTAGTTTTCTTACGATAGCTGGTATACCAAACCACGCCTACAACTCCAGCTAATAGAAATGGAGCAGCTAACAAATACAAAACACCTGTATTTAATCCTTTAGTTTGTGTATTTCCATTCTTTACACCCATTTCCGCATTTGCTGTACACATGGCACACTGCGCATTAGCCTCGGAATGTGTTACAACCATTAAAGCAAAGAAAAGAAATATAGCCAGCACTTTTTTCATCGATGTAAAGTTAAGTTAGTTTATTCCGAATTACAACTTAATGCACATAATATGGCGATATCATGAGATATACCACCACCCCAGTTACTGCAACATACAACCACATGGGGAAGGCAATTCTAGCAATTTTGCGATGTTTATCGAAACGTTCCGCCAAGGCCCTTACGTAGGTAATTAACACAAAAGGAATGATAATAATAGAAAGGCAGATGTGCGTAATCAAAATGAAATAGTAAACATATTTGATTGATCCTTCACCCCCAAACTTTGTAGAGTCTGCAGTCATGTGGTATGCCACATACATTCCTAAAAAAAGAACTGATAGTATAATGGCAAACTTCATTAGGTTTTCGTGAAGACTGCGTTTGCCATTTTTAATAGCCCAAACAGCTGTAACTAAAACAACAGCTGTAATGCCATTAATAGTTGCATAAATTGGTGGTAAGAAACTCAATGGCTGAACATCGTAACCTAACTTTCTTAAATTAACGCCAAACAATGCAGCAACGACTAAAGGTATCGCTACTGACAGGATGATAATCCACTTATTATATTTTTGTTCTACCGATTTACTATCTATATTATTCATCTTAAAAATCACTAATCTGATCGCTCCAATTTATTTTCAATGCTATCTTCCGTCCCTCATATTCCTCAGTTCCTCTGCTATTAGAACTTTAATCTCATCTTCTAGTTTAGAAATAGCTTCGTGGTTACTTATTTCATAAAAGCCTCTGATTCTATGTTTGGTATCTAAGAGCACTATTTTATGACTATATATAATTTTTCTTTCAGGAGTTTCAACTTCTACTACATCTAATAGTAAGCCTTTCCTTACTAAAGGGTAAACTATCGCACTGTCACCGAACAACAAATCCCATTTTTTAGGATCAGCTCCTAATAATTTTGACCAATCGTTTAGTTTAGCTGCGTTATCTTGAGAATCAACACTAATGCTAGCAAACGAAACCAAATTATTGGTTTTATAGGCCTTATTAAAGCCTTTTAAAGCAGCAAATATTGCCTTACCACCATCAGTTTGCACCTGGCTGTATAACAGATTTACTAAGACTATCTTACCTTTCCAGCGATCAATCGTAACCGTATCTCCAACTTGATTGATTAATGAAAAATCATTTACCACGTGGTAAATGGTATCTGGAATTTGCTTTCCTCTCACCGAATGAAAAGTAGCGGCTACTTTTTTAGTACCAAAAATAGCTAAAGGTTTGTACCTGTTTTTACCCTGATCCTGTAGTAAATAATATAAAAATCCTGGCATAACTAGTATAGCTGCCAGGATTAATATGGTTGAAATCTTCTTTTTACTAGAACTTGCGTTCATTATTATTTATTTGGATATACTGGATGCTCTTGAAGATGGGTCAACAAGTAATCACCTTCTATCAGCATTAAAACAATGAAATAAATAATGAATATGAATACAATTGAGCAGCTAACAATAAAACTTTTCTTCTCGAATTTTAAGTGCATGAAGAAAGCAACAATGTAATATGCTTTAATTAATGTAAGTACTACATAAAATGCGTACAAAGCAGGTCCTTTTTCAACTATGTGCCAGTGGTGTACAAATCCTAAAGCTACTAGGAACTCTACAGCAGTAATCGCTAATAAAATACCGAATACTTGCCAAATGCGCTTTACTCCCATGCCCTCGCCATGTGCGTGTGCGTCGTGAGTATCTAATGTATGATCGTGATGTGCCATTATCTTAAATAAATTTTATCGGTGATTAGATTAAATAGAAGAAGGTAAATACAAATACCCACACTAAATCTACAAAGTGCCAGTAAAGACCAACTTTTTCAATCATTAAATAGCTCCCTCTTTTCTCAAAAGTATTATTCAACACCATACATAAAATGATGATATTTAAAATAATACCAACCGTTACGTGGAAACCGTGGAAACCAGTAATAGTGAAGAATAAATTAGAGAATTGCAATGCTGCGGTGTAAGAAATATCTTTAGTAAAATAAGGTTGCAATGCGGCTACAATGTCAGCTTGTTCCGTTAAGCCTGTAGCTGGGTTTTTACCAAACCAGAAACCTACATGGTGTAAGTGGGTCCACTCTAAAGCCTGACAGCCAACGAAAGCAATACCGCCTAAAATTGTCCATATCATCCATTTAACCACCTCTTTCTTCGAATTACGATGACCCGCCTCTACAGCTAATACCATGGTAACCGATGACATGATCAAAATGAATGTCATGATACCCACAAAAACCAAAGGTTGTCCGTGATCTGCTATACCAGGGATAGATTGGAATATTTTATCCGCATCAATCCAAGTTGGCTGCGCAAATTTTTGAGCTCCGTAGTAAATTAAGAATGATGAAAATGTAAATGCGTCTGACACCAAGAAAAACCACATCATTATTTTGCCATACTCAACTGACCATGGCTCTCTGCCACCAGCCCAAGGTGTGGTTTTAACTTCGTCTAATTTCGATAATGAATCCATTTAATAATTAGTATAATAGTTTGTTAAAAAATTAACTGTTCAAAAGTAAAAAAACATATAGATATATCCATAAGATATCTATAAAATGCCAAAATATTGAGGTAATGTCTTGCTTATATTCCGCCACCTCTTGCGAAACTTCTTTGTAGCTACCAACCAAACTGTTGATTACAAATGCTAAACCACCAATAATGTGTAATAAGTGAAATCCAGAAATCACATAAATCATTGAGATAGCGGCGTTGTTATTTGTCAATACAGCCCCCGTTTGTACCAAACTCGACCATCCTTGAAACTGCAATACGCCAAATACGATACCTAAAGCGAAAGTAGCCCATAAAAATACACGCTGCATACTTCTATTTCCTTTTTTTAGCGACTTTGCAGCTAAGAAAAGGAAAATACTACTTACCACTAAAACTATAGTGCTGTATGTAAAAACTTCTGGTAGTACTAATCCATGCCCCTTTCCCTTAGAGGCCATAAAAACTAGGTAATAACTAGTCCAACCGCCAAACATAATTGTTGACGAAACTACGAATAGCCAAACTAAAAACTTTTTAGATTTAAGGCTAGTAGAAAATTCCTCCTGTTGTTGTAATGTGCTCACCATTTCTATACTACTAAATCAAATAATAAAATTAATTGTACCAAGGGGATGTAAAAAAAAGAGCAGAACATCACTTTCTTAGCACTTGCCGTATCCATTTTAACTACCAATTGATAGGCGTACCAGCTAAAAAGTAAACCTAACAATAACGAAGCTACCGCAACATAATAGCCACCAAATCCTAAAATTGTAGGAAGTAAGCTCACCGGAATTAAAATTAGTGTTCCTACAAAAGTAAAAACCGCACTGGTCTTGTCCTTTTTCTTCGTAGGCAATAATCTAAATCCAGCTTTGCTATAATCTTCATCTAAAACCCAGGCAATAGACCAAAAATGAGGAAATTGCCATACAAACTGTATTGAAAACAAAATAATAGCAATCAAATAATCCATAGGAACATAACCCACCGGCGAATGTCCAATTGCTGCGATGTAACCGATAAGCGGTGGAAAAGCCCCCGGCAAAGCACCTACAAAAACTGCTATTGGAGACTTTCTTTTTAACGGTGTATATGCAAAAGCATATAGTAAAATAGAAAATACAGAAATTAATCCTGTTTCCAAGTTCAGTTTACCAAGTAACCAAGTTCCAGCAATACCCATCACCAAACCAGAAACCAAACCTTGCCCAGTAGTCATTCTACCAGCTGGCATTGGCCTATCTTTGGTTCTAGACATCAACTTGTCCAAATCCACTTCTATAATTTCGTTAAAACAATTTGCAGCACCGGTGACCAAGAAACCACCAACAATCAAAATTAACCAGTTTGTCCAGTTAATAGCGTCGATAATAGAACGGTCTATTTGAATTTTAGAGCCTATCAAAAACGCAATAGACGCCGAGAACACTACCGTAAAGGTTAGTCGGAATTTGATGAGTTTCGAGAAATCAGAAAAAAACTGTTTCAATTTTTAATTTTTATGCTGTTTTATAGGTTGTTGTTCTATAAACCAACAGGTATAAATAATATTGCAGGCTAAACATAATTGTCGAAAACAAAATATGTATGGCTTGCGCATACGGTGGCAATCCTAAATAAGACAACAAAAAGCCTGAAGCAATTTGTACGATCAGTGTTACCATCAAATAGTTTGCAGTAACCAATGGCCAAGCTTTTCCGCTAAACCTATCAATTACCATTTTGTAAACGATGAAATTGCTAATGCCTACCAAAATCGCCAAATCTCTATGGTAAGAAAATACATTCCCTATCTTAGAAACCCAAGTATTACGCCCATTATATTGCAATGACTTAGCTATTGTGTCTACCGCTTCCCTAACCTCCGTTCCTAAAATAATTTGTAGGATGGATATGATAATAGTAAACAATAGAAAACCCTTCAGCCACGCAATACGATACATGATAACTGATGGCTCTCTATGTAGTTGTCTAGCGTAATTATAGGTGTAAATTGATATTCCTAAAATTACCAAAGCAAGCAGCATGTGTACTGTTACCACCCATTGAGTTAAATTTGTAGAAACTACGATTGAGCCCAACCAAGCCTGATATCCTACCACTAGAATATTTAGCCAACTTAATACAATTACACGCTTTGCACTTTTCTTATAGGTAAAAGAAAAAATCGCCGTTAGCAGTAAAAAGATCCCCAGAATAGCTCCGGTTAGCCTGTTAACGTACTCCACCCACGTTTTTGCGGCATTAAACTCTTCATGCACTAATATCGACTTATCTTTTCGAAGACTATCGGCTAACTCGTGCTTTCCCATACTCTCCAAGTAACGGGCGAATTTCTCATTCTTCTTCTTTCTGCCTTCTATGTATTTACTTTCATAATCAGCAGGAAGTTGTTTAGCAGAGGTGGGAGGAATATATTGATCGAAACATTTAGGCCAGTCTGGACATCCCATTCCAGAACCTGTACTACGAACAACACCTCCGGCCAAAATAACCACTAGAGTGGCAATAATGGTAATTAAGTTTATTCTAATAAATCTATTTTCAGATTTAGCAATCATTGATATGTGATAGATTTATAAAAGTAAGGTACCTGTAAGTGTTTAAACAATTGCAGGTACCTTATTACATATTTTCGACAAAGTCTGTGTCAGTACCTATTCTTGTACCAGTTTCGACTTGTTAGCAAATTCCCACTCCGCTTGTATTCTTTCCGCTTCTTCGTTACCTTCAAAATCATGAGGCAAGTTAGAACTCATCGTTTGAGAGAAAGGTACGGTTTGAGGGATAAAATCTTCATCAGCACCTGGCTTACTGTAATCGTATGGCCAACGATATACTGCTGGAATTTCTCCTGGCCAGTTACCGTGTAAGTGCTCCACTGGAGTAGTCCATTCTAATGTATTAGCTTCCCAAGGATTTTGAGTTGCTTTTTTACCTCTAAATATTGAGTAGAAAAAGTTAAATAAAAATGCTACTTGTGCAAGTGCTGCAATAATAGCAGACCAAGTTACAAATACGTTAACTGTTAACCATTTGTTCATGAATTCGAACTCAGTAAATGCATAGTAACGACGAGGTACTCCATCTAAACCTAAGAAGTGTAGAGGGAAGAATACCAAGTAAGCACAAATGAAAGTTAACCAAAAGTGTAAGTAAGCTAACTTAGGGTTCATCATTCTACCGAACATTTTCGGGAACCAATGGTAAACACCGGCCAACATACCAAAAATAGCCGCAGATCCCATTACCAAGTGGAAGTGAGCAACTACGAAATAAGTATCGTGTAAGTTGATATCTAAAGATGCATTACCTAAGAAGATACCGGTTAAACCACCAGAGATAAAGAATGATACTAAACCGATTGCAAATAACATTGCTGGTGTAAATCTGATATTACCTCTCCAAAGTGTAGCTAAGTAGTTAAATGTTTTTACTGCAGAAGGTACCGCGATAATTAAAGTGGTGATCATAAATACACCGCCTAATAGTGGATTCATACCCGTCACAAACATATGGTGACCCCATACAATAAATGATAATACTGTAATACCAATTAGAGAGTAAACCATTGCATGGTAACCGAAAATAGGTTTTCTTGAGTTTACAGAGATAATCTCAGAAGAAATACCCAATGCTGGCATAATTACGATGTATACCTCTGGGTGACCTAAGAACCAGAACAAGTGTTGCCATAAAATTGGAGAACCACCTTCGTTAGGCATGATCTCTGTTCCAAATACCATATCCGATAAATAGAAACTTGTCCCGAAACTTCTATCGAAGATTAACAATACCACACCTGCAACTAAAACAGGGAATGATAAAACACCTAAAATAGCTGTTAAGAATAAAGCCCAAATAGTTAATGGCATTTTCCAAAGATCCATTCCTTTTGTACGCATGTTCAAAATAGTAGCGATATAATTCAAACTACCCATTAATGAAGATGCTACGAAAATCACCATACTCACTAACCATAAGGTCATACCCAATTGAGAACCAGGCATTGCCTTTGGTACTGCAGATAGAGGAGGATAAATGGTCCAACCACCGCTAGCAGGTCCTGTCTGTATAAAGAAAGAACTCATCATGATGATACATGCTACTAAGAAAAACCAGTAAGAAAGCATGTTCATAAATGGAGACGCCATATCTCTAGCACCAACTTGCAACGGAATTAAAAGGTTACTAAAAGTACCACTTAAGCCTGCTGTTAATACAAAGAATACCATGATGGTACCATGTATCGTCACTAATGCTAAGAAAAAGTCAGGTTTAATTCTTCCTCCTTCAGCCCATTTACCTAAAAATGTTTCTAATAAAGGAAAGGTTTTATCTGGCCAAGCCAATTGAAGCCTAAATAAAATAGATAGGATCATTGCTATAACTGCCATAATGATACCAGTTATTAAAAACTGCTTGGCAATCATTTTATGATCTTGACTAAATACGTATTTAGTTAAGAACGTTTCATGGTGATGGCCATGTCCATGATCGTCGTGGTGTGTATCGTGTAATGATATTGTTGACATAATAAGGTTTTTCCAGTATTATTATTTTTTTAAAGCTAATTGATTTTTCGCATCTAAGTTTACCGTTGCCGCCGTAGCTGCTGTATCAGCCGCTGGTGCTTCTTCTTTAGCTGCTGGTGCTGCAGTAGGAATTGGTAAATTAAACGCTTTCCTTAAGTCATCAGTTAAATAAGGAGTTTGAGCAGCTAACCATTCTTTATACTCTTGTTCACTTACAACTCTTACATTTTTCTGCATTTTGTAGTGACCATCACCACAAATTTTAGCACATAATAAAACGTAATTGAATTTAGGATCGTTAGTTTTAGTTCTCATTTCTTCCGTTGTAATTGTTGGAGTAAACTCGAAATAAGAAACCATGCCTGGCACAGTATTTAATTGTACTCTAAAGTGAGGCATATAAAAACTATGGATAACGTCTTTACTTGCTAAAGTAAAACGAACTGGCTTGTTAACAGGAAGCACAATTTCGTCTGCCATTAAATCATCTAAGCTATTTTTATCGTTAAAATCGATACCTAAACCGTTAATAGCTGTAGTTAATTTATAATTTCTTTTACCAACCACTGCATCAGGACCTGCATAACGGATATCCCATAAGAACTGAGATGAAGTTACCTCTATACTGATAGGTCTGTTGTTTGCATCTTCTGCCTTGTAGAAAATAGATCTCCAAGTTAAGAAACCCTTTAACACCAACAAAGTCAATACTAAAGCTGGTACAATTGTCCAGATTTTCTCAATGGTGTTATTGTGAGGATAGTAATATGCTTTTCTATTTTTAGAACTTCTGTAGATATAAGCAAATGTAAAAAGTACAATATGCGTAAGGATAAATACGATGGTAGTGATGATCAACGTTAAGTTAAACATCTCGTCAATTCTCTTACCGTGCTCTGAAGCAGCTTCAGGTAAAATCATCTCACCGTGCACTGTATATTCCCAATATACACCATATAAACCTACAATTAAAAACAGGGCAAATAATACCGCGTTAACTGTATTCCAGTTGATTCCATCAGGCTTGCCTTGCGTTTCGCGTGTAAGTTCATAAACCCTTAATGCCTTACCTACAATTGCAATAAATAAACATAAAAGTAAGAACAACAATACATAAAAAGCTGCCGATTTATGTATTGGACCCATATCTACAGGTTTAGCCGTAGCGGCGGTGGCTGCTTCTTGAGCAAAGGCAGTAGCGCTAGAGCATACGGTAAATAGTACCGCTAGTGCCGCCATTGTTTTATTAACTATTAATTTTCTTAAACTCATTTCTTTAAAAGTAGTACGATGTACTTTCAGTGTGTTAACTTATTTATTGTAAACCGCAGTGATTATAACTGGTGGTGCAAACTTTCTTGTAAAAACGGGTGGTTTTTGGCAACCAAAGGCTTCTTGCTTAATGAACTTAAAACTGTAAAAGTAAATAATCCTACAAAACCTAATGCTGTACCAATCTCTATGATACCAAAACCACTACCTGGCTTGCCATCAATTACCTTAGGACCAAACTCAAATACGCCTGGCATAATCATCTGGTAATAATCTACCCAGTGACCACAAATAACAATGATAGCTACCGTTAATAAAATGTTTTCACTTCTCTTGTTATCACGATCCATTAATAATAACAGTGGAGATAAAAAGTTCAATACTAAGTTTAAGTAGAACCAAAACTCGTAGCTGTTAAAGCGCTTGTGGAAATAAACCGTTTCCTCAGACATGTTAGCATAGTAGATCAATAAGAACTGAGCAAACCATACGTAAGTCCAGAAAATAGAGAAACCAAAGATAAACTGTCCTAAGTTATGTAAGTGGCTGTTGTTAACCCAGCTCATGTAACCTGCTTTTCTTAATAAGATGATGATCACAGCAATAACTGCTAAACTACTCACCCACATTGCAGCAAAGTTATACCAACCAAACATTGTTGAGAACCAGTGTGCCTCTAATGACATGATCGTATCGAAAGCAAAAATTGGTGTAGTAAAACCGTAGATTACTAAAAAGATACAAGCATTTTTAAAACTTTTACGATAGTAGTTTAAACCACCGTGCAAATCTTCTTGATTAGACCATTGAACAAATTTGATTGCAAAGAAGCTATAAGCTCCTAAAAACACAACCTGTCTGCCCATAAAGAATGGTATATTTAAGAATGCAGATTTACCAGCAATTAAGCTATCATATTTAGGTCCACCTTCTACCAATAATTCTGGATCTGCCCAGTGGTGATAAAGGTTATGAGTGTAAAGACCTAGGCCCATTACTGCTATTAAAATAATAACTGCTATTGGTAACGTTTTTGCCATAGCTTGTGGTACACGCAATATAGATGCCGACCAGCCTGCTTGTGCCACAAATTGAACCGCTAAGAAGAAAGCGCCAGACATACATACACATGCAAAGTAATATGCCATAAGTAAAAGGTTAGCAAACGTACGTTCGTCCTGCTTGCTTACAAAACCATAAGCAATTGCTACAACACCTAAAACGATGCCTACAATACTTAGGATTTTTGCTTTCCCTGTAAACTCAAATTGTTCACTTAAATTATAATGATGAGTTCCCATTTATATCTGCTTTTCTTATTGTTTTTTTTGTAATTGTTGAACATACATCACTACTTTCCATCTTTCTTCTGGACTAAGTTGTGAAGCATGAGATCCCATTGCATTTAAACCATACATAATGGTATGATAAATTTTTCCAGCTGGCATATCTTTCATTAGGCCCCCACGAGATGAATTCGCATCAGCTCCATGGTAAGCAGGTACACCAGAAATACCTTTATCAAGCTTTACAATATGGCCTTGTCCATCTCCATTATCGCCGTGGCAAGGAGCACAGAAAACAGTATAAAAGTGCTTTCCTTCTGTAAGGTTCTTTTCTGTTAATGCTAATGGATTTACCAAGGCTACAGATGCTTCATACCCTTCTTTAGTGTTAGGATATTCGTACCTGATATAATCAACAGGATTAGTATTTGGAGGTGGCGTTTGCGACGTTGCTCCATTTGCAAAGTTTTTATTTGGCTGATCTTGATTGTAAGCAATCGGATCATACATGTTTCTTGCGTATTCTAAACCTGTACTTTTATTATTGTTACAAGCCGAAAGCATTGCCACAGAAGCTAGTAAGCCAAATGCTCCTAAAACAATTCTATTCTTATTCATAGCTTAGATACTTCCTTTCATTATGTTTTACTTCCAAAGCACCTGCGCCCTTTAAAAGTTCGTCAATTTTTTCGTGTTCAGTATTTTGCTTAGCATCAACAGCAATGATGAAACGGTCATCCGTTGCACGTAAATCCATTACTCTTGGTGCTCTTCCTGGGAATAAGTGAGTAGAGGCATAATATGAACCTACTAAACCAAATGCACAGAATAGAATGGTTAACTCGAAAGTAATTGGAATAAAGTTAGGCAAAGCAAAGTGCGTTTTACCACCAATATTAACCGGCCAATCTACAGCTGTAGCTAAATAAACTCCTGTAAGCATAGTTATTGTACCTGTAATTCCGAAAAAGAAAGCGGCAATATCTAATCTAGATCTTTTAACTCCTAATTTCGCTTCGATACCGTGAATAGGCATAGGCGTATAAACATCATATATAGAGATGTTATTTTCCTGTAATTTCTCGATGCCGTGTAGCATCTCATCAGGATCGCCAAAGCTGCCTAAAATATATTTGATATTACTCATTGTTATATTTTTGCGTAATCTTCTTGTTTAACACTATCAAATTTCTCTAAAGATTCTACGTATTCTGCTACGTGTTCTTTATCTAAATGACCTTCTTTGATCAATTTCATTTTTGACTGCTCACTTGCAGTTTTCAATATCATTTTAACCTCTGCAATTGCAATAGAAGGTAATACTCTTAAGAATAATAGGAACAAGGTAAAGAATACACCAATTGAACCTACAAACACACCTACGTCTACCCAAGTTGGCGAGAACATCGTCCAACTAGATGGTAAATAATCACGGTGAAGTGAAGTAACGATAATTACGAAACGTTCGAACCACATACCTACGTTTACCACAATTGATAAAATCCAAGTAGCAGTAATGCTTAAGCGAACTCTCTTGAACCACAACAATTGAGGCGAAATCACGTTACAAGTCATCATCATCCAATATGCCCACCAGTAAGGTCCAGTAGCACGGTTAATAAATGCATATTGCTCATATTGTGAACCTGAATACCAAGCGATGAAGAACTCTGTTAAATAAGCCACACCTACAATCGATCCTGTTAAGATGATAATCTTATTCATTGATTCGATGTGGAACATGGTGATATAGTTCTCTAGACCTAATACTTTACGCACTACCAATAATAAGGTTAGTACCATCGCAAATCCTGAGAAAATCGCTCCAGCCACAAAGTACGGAGGGAAAATGGTGGTGTGCCATCCTGGAATTACCGAAGTTGCAAAGTCCATAGATACGATTGTGTGTACCGAAAGTACTAGTGGTGTTGAGATACCCGCTAAGATTAGCGAAACGGCCTCAAAACGTTGCCAAGTTTTTACACTACCTGTCCAACCAAATGAGAAAATAGTATAGATTTTTTTACGAAATCCTGTTGCTCTATCTCTAATAGTTGCGATATCTGGCAATAAACCTGTGTACCAGAATAATAATGATACAGAGAAGTAAGTTGAGATCGCAAACATATCCCACACTAGTGGAGAGTTAAAGTTTACCCAAAGTGAACCGAATTGGTTTGGCAAAGGTAATACCCAATATGCTAACCATGGACGACCCATGTGTGATACAACGTATGTAGCGGCACAAATAACGGCGAAAATTGTCATCGCCTCTGCCGAACGGTTGATGGAGTTACGCCAGTTCTGACGGAAAAGTAATAGTACTGCCGAAATAAGTGTTCCAGCGTGACCAATACCTACCCACCATACGAAACCGGTGATATCCCAAGCCCAACCTACTGTTTTATTTAATCCCCAAGCACCAATACCAAACCAGAACGTGTAACCTACAGAAACGATCCATAGTGTAGCTCCGCAAAGTGCAAGGATAAATCCGATCCACCATGCCTTGTTAGGTTTATTTTCTACCGGCGATAGGATTTCTTCCGTAATTTGAGCATACGTAATATTCCTGCCGGTAATTAATGGTTCTCTTAAAATTGATTCGCTATGTCCTGACATAATTTATATTGCTGTAAGTAAAGCCTAAGCGTGTACTTCTTTTGTTGTTGAATCTATATTTCTAATCTTAGTCATGTAACCAATACCTGGCTCAACGTTGATTTCTTCTAGCACGTAGTAGGTACGTTCGCTACGTAGGGCTTTAGAAACTTCCGAGTTAGGGTCGTTTTTATCACCGAAGATAATTGCGTTTGCAGAACAAGCTTCTTGACAAGCCATTTTGATATCGCCATCTTTTAATGCACGTTTCTCAAGTTTTGCAGTTAATTTACCAGCTTGAATACGTTGGATACACATAGAGCATTTCTCCATTACACCACGAGAACGTGTAGTAACATCTGGATTTAATACTAATTGAGTAAACTCGTTGTTCAAATAGTTATCGAAACGTGAATCATTCCAGTAGTTAAACCAGTTGAAACGACGAACTTTATATGGACAGTTATTTGCACAGTAACGTGTACCTACGCAACGGTTATAAGCCATGTGGTTTAAACCATCTGATGAGTGTACAGTTGCTAATACCGGACATACAGTTTCACAAGGTGCGTGGTCACAATGTTGACACAACATTGGTTGGTGAACCACAGAAACGTTCTCTAGATTATCTAAGTGAGCAATTTCTTTCTCTTCTGTTACCGCACCATGTTGCTCATCATTAAAGCTATAATAACGATCGATACGTAACCAATGCATTTCACGACGACGGCGAACCTCATCTTTACCTACAACTGGAATATTATTTTCTACGTTACAAGCTACAATACATGAACCACAACCAGTACAAGCATTCAAATCGATTGCCATTACCCAGTTGTTACCCAACATTTCGTGCTTGTCCTTAGTCCACAAGTCATAAACTTTATGTTTGTGGTGGTTACCAGAACCAGCTGCTGGATCTTTTAAGAAATCTTTAAAGCTAGCCTCACGCACAATGCTTCTTCCTTCGAAAGAATAGTGAGTCTGTGTTTGCGCTAATTCTTCCCAAGCACCTGTAGCGGTAAGGGTTGCAGTAGTCGCATACTTTAACGTACCGTTTGTATAAGTTACAAAAGGGAAAGCATTTTTACCTACGTTGTTACCAGCTTTACCTGTTTTTGTACGACCATAACCCAATGCCACAGAAGCTGTGCCCATTGCTTGTCCTGGTTGGAACAATACTGGTAAATCTACCGAATAACCATTCGCAGCTTTTACGCTTACTACGTCAAATTCTTTATAACCTAATTTCTCCGCCTGACGAGGATTTAAAGCAACATAGTTATCCCAAGTTACTTTTGTTACCGGATCTGGCAATTCTTGTAAGAATGCATTGTTAGCTTGTTTACCATCACGCATTGGAATGCTTTCGTAAACTTGAAGCTCGATATCTTTTTTCAATGCTTTGCTACTAGCTGCAATAGCTGCCGCAACCGCATCTAACGATAAAGTGAAACCGTAGCTACCTGCTGCTCTAGCTGCTGTAGTAACTACACCAGTTTGTAGCACATCATTCCAACTTTTACCTGCTGCTGGTAAGATGTTTTTCTCCCAATAGTTACGTACATATTGGTAGTAATCTTGCACTGGAGCATCGACCCAAGTTAATAAGCTTTGCTCTGCTTGACGAGAGTTGAAAACTGGATTGATGGTAGGCTGAACGATAGTGTAATAACCTTCGTAAGTATTAGCATCACCCCATGATTCTAAGTAGTTCGGCGTAATGGCAACTACGTCAGAAAGGTCTGCTGTTTCATCTTCTCTATCAGAGAAAGATACTTTTAAAGCTACCTTAGCTAAGCCGTCAGTAAATGCTTTTGTATTGATAGCATCATAAGCAGGGTTAGCGTTCAAGAAGAATACTGCACCTACTTCACCTTTGTTCATTTCGTCAACTAATAATGCAAATTCTGCATCATTACCTTCATAACGTTTACAAGGGTTATCTAAATCAATAGTAGTACCGTAACTACCAATAGCTACGTTAATTGCATTTACTAAAGTTTGAACAGAAACATCGTTAGAACCAGCTACAACAACTGCTTTACCTTTGTTTTGTAATAATTCTTTAGCTACTAATTTAAGCGCCTTATCTGCATTTGTATTGTCTGGCAAGCCAGCACCTGGCAAACTAGCACCAGTAATTGCATTATATAAAGCGATTAATGCAGGTCCTTCTTCAGATAATTTTAAAGCAATACGAGTATCGGCGTTAGTACCGGTTAAACTCATACCAGCTTCAAATTGGAAGTGACGAGACATTTTCTTTTTCTCCAAAGATTTGTAATCTCTGTTAGAAGTATATTGTGCAGTAAACTCTTCTCCGCTAATCCAAGTTCCTAAGAAATCGGCCGCAAAGCTTACAATTAAATCTGCTTTTTCGAAGTTGTATTTAGGCAACACTGCTTTACCAAAGCTATTTTCGTTAGCTTTAATGATACCTGTGTAAGAAATTGGATCGTACTGAACCAATTTAGTAGTTGGATATTTTGCTGTAAACTCAGTTACTACCGCTTTAGCCGATGGACTGTTCAATGAACTAGCTACCACACGGATTTGCTTACCAGAAGCCTGTACTTTGTTTAACTCACCCTTTACGAACTTATCCAAATCAGCCCAACCAGCTTCTTCTTTCTTAAGTAAAGGTGTTTTAAGTTTAGATACATCGTACAAATCTAAAACCGAAGCCTGTGCTTGTGCATCTGTACCGCAGTTAAACGTTCCTGCATTAGGGTTAGCCTCAATTTTAATTGGACGACCTACTACAGTTTTAACCATTACACTGTTTCCTTTGAAACTAGATACGTAAAAGTTAGGAATACCTGGCGTTACTTCTTCTGGTCTTACTAAGTAAGGAATTGATTTGTGTACCGGTGCTTTTTGACATGCAGCCAAAGTAACAGCTCCTAAACCAAAACCTAGTGCCTTTAAAAAGTCACGGCGAGGTGTAACTGTACTTAATCCTGCTTCACTTAAAACATCTTCTATTGGAAGCGGCTCGGCAAATTCGCTTTTGTTGTTTTCAACAAACTCGGGAGTTTTGTTTAACTCCTCCAAACCTTTCCAGTATTTTTTGTTGCTTTCCATTTAAGCTATATTACTGTTTATCGAACGTTCTTAACTAAAACTCTATTTATTAATAGTGGCACTTACCACACTCTAAACCACCTAACAATGCTGGTGTAATTTTCTCACCTTTCTTGATTTTTTCGTGAGCTGCAATTACATTTGCATAGAAAGCATCGCCTTTTTTGTTAGAAATATCTGCATCTCTGTGACAGTTCACACACCATTTCATGGTTAGTGGAGAATACTGATAAACTTCTTCCATGGTGTTAACTGGACCGTGACAAGCGAAACAAACTGGATCTTTTGGATTTAAGCCTGCTTCTTTACGAATAGCCTCTTCACCAACTACTACGTGCTGAGAGTGGTTAAAGTAAGCGAAATCTGGCAAGTTGTGTACACGTACCCACTCAATTGGCTTCTCTTTAGTCTTATCGTAAGTTTGCGTCTCTGGGTTATAGCCCAAAGCATTATAGATTTTTTGAATTTCTGGAGAGATCAAACCATCATCTGTTCTTGCTTGTACGTTTTTATGACAGTTCATACAAACATTTAAAGAAGGAATAGTTGAGTTTTTAGATTTGAATGCACCAGTATGGCAATATTGACAATCTATTTGATTGATACCTGCGTGTAACTCGTGAGAGAATTTAATTGGTTGAGTTGGCTGATAACCAGTGTGAACACCTGTTTCCCACATACCCATCCAACCGAATGAACCTAACACCATCACTAAACAAAGCACGGTAAAGAATACGAATTTCTTGTTTTTAAATAAACCTTTTACGCCAGTTACTAACGATACGTTTTCTTCTTCTACTACAATACCTTGTTTCTCTAGAATTAAACGCTCTAGCATTTTAACCGCTCTACCCAACACCACCAATACAACGATAGAAACTACGATGATGGCAATTACACCGGCGATAGAAAGACTAGAAACACCTTCGTCTACTACTGCAGCACCAGCTTCTTCAGCTTTTTTAGGCTCACCTTCTTTAGCATAAGCGATGATGTTTTTGATTTGATCATCGGTTAAATTAGGGAAAGCGGTCATCTCTGAAGGAGAATACTTAGAAGCCTCGATAGCTTGTGCATTACCAGAAGCAATTAAAGCTTGGTTATTTCTAATCCAAGGAATTAAGAACGATTCTTCTAACTCGTTCATTTTTGGCGTTAATGCAGGACCAGTGCTTGGAGCATCTAGTGCGTGACAAGAAGCACACTTCGACTTAAATAAAGTTCTTCCCTCTACAACATCTTGCGCTTTCGATACAGTTACAGTTAAAAAAGATAGCACAGCTAAAACAAACGTTGCTTTTCTAAATTTTTTAAGTCCAAATGAGATATTCCTCATAATGAGTATTTTATGCTTTATTTTGAAATAAAATTGTTAATCTAAGTGGCGAATGTTGATTTACCTCTCAGAAATAATGGGACAAAAGTAAGCTTTATTAGCATACCAATGACATATTAATGACAGTGAAATACAATTTATAATCATTCTAAACTATTGCCTTTTCATGGGCTACAAGTTAATAAATCGGCGATTTTTACAAAATCGCCGACTCAGTTAGGGTCAAATTTACACCCTCGTATTTTGATTTTTAATTATTGTTTTAATATCCAAGCAAACATTAGAGGCGCTACAATTGTTGCGTCACTTTCTACAATGAATTTTGGCGTGTGAATATCCAATTTACCCCACGTAATCTTCTCATTTGGAACCGCTCCAGAGTAAGAGCCATAAGAGGTAGTCGAGTCGGAAATTTGACAGAAATAGCTCCAAAAAGGAATGTTTTCCATCTCCATATCTTGATAAAGCATAGGTACTACGCAGATAGGGAAATCACCCGCAATACCACCACCTATTTGGAAAAAACCGATTCCTTTTCCAGCTGAATTCGCAATATACCACTCTGCCAACCATCCCATATACTCAATACCACTTTTCATAGTTGTTGCTTTTAATTCGCCTTTCATTACATAAGATGCAAAGATGTTACCCATGGTACTATCTTCCCATCCTGGCACTACAATAGGCAAGTTCTTTTCAGCGGCAGCTAGCATCCAAGAGTTGTTTGGATCAATTTCGTAGTATTGCTCTAAATCGCCACTCAACAACATTTTGTACATAAACTCATGCGGAAAGAAACGCTCACCAGCGGTATCTGCATCTTTCCAAATTTTATGAATGTGCTTTTGCAAACGACGAAATGCTTCTTCCTCTGGAATACAAGTATCTGTTACACGGTTATAGTGGTTTTCTAACAAGTCCCACTCGTCTTGCGGACTTAAATCACGATAGTTAGGTACTCTTTTATAGTGTGAGTGAGCAACAAGATTCATGATATCCTCTTCTAAGTTGGCGCCAGTACAAGAAATGATCGACACTTTATCCTGTCTAATCATTTCTGCCAACGAAATACCCAACTCTGCAGTACTCATTGCTCCAGCCAAGGTAATCATCATTTTACCACCTTCGTCTAAGTGCGTTTCGTAGCCTTTAGCTGCATCCATCATTGCCGCAGCATTAAAATGGAGGTAATTGGTCTCCATAAACTTCGATATTGGTCCTCTGTTCGTGCTCATTTTATATTCATTTTGTTTTCGGCGCAAAAATAGGTTTTATTGCCTTAAGGAACAATTGTTTTTACAGCAAGAAGACATAGTACAAGATAAGAACAACCTCAAATTACTCTAATATTGATTAGTTTTGCTTAAAATTCTTTCATTCATGAGTGCAAACCCTTCTGATTTTAGCAAAACCAATGCAACTGTGTTTCCTATTTTATTTGCTTTGAGTTTTTCTCACCTACTTAATGACACTATACAATCTTTAATTCCTGCGATTTATCCCTTAGTTAAAAGTTCTTACCACCTCACCTTTTCTCAAATTGGATTGATTACGCTGACTTTTCAATTAGCAGCGTCGCTATTTCAGCCGTTTGTAGGCCTTTATACATACAAAAAACCACACCCTTTTTCTTTAGCCATA
>Ga0256901_1000247_pt1 | contig 34596 bp, 21 predicted proteins | sample MC6MC0689MT_FD_190200 | JGI IMG/M metagenome (GOLD analysis project Ga0256901, IMG submission 190200) | Metatranscriptome of enriched soil aggregate microbial communities from Iowa State University, Ames, United States - MC6-MC0689-MT... | ecosystem: Environmental > Terrestrial > Soil >... | reverse complement strand
GTTGCTGCGCCTGACGCACATGGAGACCGGGCAGTACTTCACCGATGTATGGGCAGAGCGCCGGCTGGAGGGGCTGGACGTGGATTCCCGCGGTTACCGCCTGGTCAAGGCCAAGAACCTCAGCGCGGTTCGCTCGGAGCTGTTCAGTGCACCGTTGGAATCCACTTATTACTACGCTGCGACTTCGTCGCAGCGATACAGCTATACGCAGCCGGCCGCCTACATCGCGATCAAAGGTCCTGGGCTGACGTACCCAAATGTCGGGGTCTCGCACAGCGCGAACTACGCGGGCTGGCACTACAACTGGCCAGGTGCAATCGGGCTGTACAACGCTGTGACGTTGAAACGGTATCCAACCTGCGCAGTGCTGAATGTGACGCCGCAGGTCACGTTCCCGACACTTTCAATCATCGAGCTCAATCAAGGCGTTACCCAGGAGGTTCCGTTCCAGGTCAGCTTCAAATGCCAGACAGGTTTCACCAACAGCACTGCCAACAATGGCACTGCCATGGGGATCAAGGTGTCTGCTGGTGCTGCCGCAGCGGCCTCATCGCTGGGCCTGACAAATGCGAACGGCGGTGTTTCCTACCTGGTATCGGACCGATACGGCGAGACTGGCATCGCCAAAGGTGTCGGCATCCGCGTGCTCCGCAATGGTGAGGTAATGACCTTGCTGACCGACGAGAACTTGTCCGCTGGGGTCAATGCCCAGGCGCATGGCTGGTATCCGGCGGTTGGTGCGGCCAGTCAGGCAGTAGGTACCGCCAACGGAGTCACCCAGTACAATGAGACATTCACGGCCAGGCTCGAGAAGCTTTCGGAAGGCACCCGGCCGGAGGTGACTGCCGGCCGCGTTCAAGCTACTGCACAGATCATCATACGGGTCCAATAATGTCCCTTCGGCACCTGTTCTGCGCTTTGTTTCTGTTGGCTTGCGGGGACGCTGCAGCCGGCGTGACCGCTGAGCGGACGCGGGTGATCGTCGAGCAGGGCCAGCGCGAGGTGTCGCTGGTGCTCGTCAACCAGAACGACTACCCGGTGATGGTGCAGACATGGATAGACGATGGCCGGCCTGACTCCGGCCCCGATGAAGCCGAGGCGCCGGTCATCCCGCTGCCCGCGATGTTCCAACTGGCGGCAGGACAACGCCAGAGTCTTCGCCTGCTGTATGTCGGCCCGGCGCCAGCGGCCGATCGTGAGTCCATGTATTGGCTGAACCTTCTGGAGATACCACCGGATCGGCTGCCTGGGCAGGTGCCGGATCCTACCCGGCTGACCGTGACCATGCGCACGCAGATGAAAGTCATCTACCGGCCGGCAGCACTGAAAGGGAAGGCTGGGCAGGCAACGGCGAAGCTTGCTTTCCGGCGTGATGGAGAGCGACTGCTCGCGGTCAATGCAGCGCCGTTCTACATCACGCTGTCAGGGCTGTCGCTCTGCAACGGGCAGGCAGTGCCAGTTGCCGGCGAAGGCCTGCTTGCGCCGTTCACGGACCTGCAGGTTGTTGATTCCCTGCCGGCCTGCGCGCGTACCTCATCGTCGCTCGAGTTCAGCTGGATCGACGATGAGGGCAACATCCAGGCAGAGCGCGCGGTGATTTCTTCGAGGTAAGCGCACGCTCCAAGGTGCGACCATGCTTGCTTCCAAAGGATGCACGCGGTCGCGGCATGGCCGCGCGCATCCAGCGATTTGCTTGTCGGCACCGCCGCAACGTCATCCTTGATGCAGGACGGCGATCAGGGTCGATCGAAGGCCTATCGTCCAGCGGAGTGGTCGCTGGGCTTGTTGCCCTCACTGGACATGGTGCTGTCGGCTTCCAGTACCCGCACGACCGCAGCTACCACCCCACGCGTGGACTCCCAGTTCATGCCAGTGACAAGCCTTCCATCAGCCTCCACATGGGAAGCGCCGCGTGCGCCGTGGCTGAAGTTGCCGTTGTTTCCTCGCAGGCGCTGCTCGATCGAGAACGGGAAGGTCTTGTAATAGGCCGCGCTCGTGTCCTCGAAGGCATCCGGATAGCCTGTGACCCGCTTTCCGCTGACCAGGGCGGAGCCATCTGACAGAGTCAGATTGACCAGTCCGGCGCTGCCATGGCACACGGCCGACACGACGCCGCCTTGCTGCTCGTAGATTCTCACCGCCAGCGATTGCATTCCGGTGTTTTCCGCCACCCCGTACATCGCTGCACTGCCGCCGATATACATCAACGCAGCGTAGGCACCTGGATCCACTTCATCGGGACGGCGGGTGTTGGCCAGCGCCCACATGAAGTCGGCGTCGTAGATGCTGGCCTTGTGTTCGCGGTTGCTGGTGTCGATGTAGGCCAGCGGTACTGCTCCGCCATCGGGGCTGACGAACTGCACGCCATAACCGGCCTCGCGGAACCCGGCATACGCGTGGATCAACTCCGAGAAACTGTTGCCCGCGCTGATGCGGCTGCCGGGCATGGTGTCCACATTGGACACCGCCAGCAACACCTGGCGGCCATGCGCTGGTCCTGTTTGCCGGGTGGCGGTCTTGCTGATGATCTGCCACCGGCCCTCCAGCTTCTTCAACAGGAACAGGTCGACGAACCTGGCCTGGTCCTTGGCGATCAGGATCTCAGCCTTGGCGGTAGCGATGCTGCCTTCGACCTCGATGCCGAGCAGGCGGCCGACGCGCCCATTGAACTGTCCGGGGTTCCTGCCAAACCAATCGGCGTATTCGCCGATGCCTACCTCGCGCATGCCATCCGTCCCCTGGCTGAGGTAAAGGCGCGCATCGGGATGGAAGGCGCGCCTGAGCTGATCGCTCTGGTTGTAAGAGCTGCCATGCAGATAGTCGTGGATGGCCGTGGAAATCTCGCGCTGGTCGCCGGCTGTATCGGCATGTGCGGGTCCACAGAGCAGCAGCGCGAGGCAGGCGGTTGCGAGCCATCTGATGAGTCTTGCTGGCAGTGCGGTGGCGCCGATAACTGCGGGCTTCTGAAGTGTTCGTGGCATGCGGGAGACTCCGGTGGGTTGGTGCCGGAAGTCTGGTTTATTCCCTTATGAATCAATATCGTGAAGCGCGTTTGCTGACTCTTGAAACGTGTTTCAGGAGCCTGCGTCCAAGTTCACTTGAGCCTGTCGCCAAGCGCCCGGCGTGGTTCCTTCCACTTTCTTGAAGCAGCTATGGAAGGTGGACGCAGACAGGAACCCGCACGCCTCCGCAACATGTTCCATCGACGCGGTCGCCTGCGTGCGCAGCACCTGTTTGGCCGCCTCGATCCTCACCTGCGCCAGATAGGGCTTGAACGCGGTCTTGTGGTTGTCGTTCAGCAGCTGCGAAAGCCGTGCCTGTGGCATGTTCAGGCGCTTGGCCAGCTTGGCCAAGGTGAGGCTGGCGTCCCTGTAGGCGGCTTCGTCGGCCATCAGCGCATGCAGGGCGCGCAGGGATGCGTCGGCTTCGGCCTGGTCGATCTTGCGGTCCCGGTACCGCTCGTTCACGGTGGGAACCCTGCGCCGGGCAAGCGCCACGCTGATGCTCAGGTACAGCACCAGTGAGAACGACAGCGCCCCGACGATGTATGACGTCATGCCGGCGGTTGCGTAGGCAAGCCAGATCAATGCCACGCCCGCAATCACCGCCGCTACCTGACGACGGGGAAGGATAGGCTCCGTCGCACTGGTCTGTTTCCCTACGCCCTTGAACAAAGCGGTTGCCGCAAGCAGGCAGATCAACCAGCTCACCTGGATCGAGGCCCAGACCGGGCCTGCCCATGGCTGGACATTATCGGCATAGGGCCAGATGAAGCCCAAGGCTGTCGCAAGCACGGCCAAACCAACGGCTACCAGCGCATCGTTCCGACTTTGCCGGCCCTCCGGGTCACGCCATGCGCGTACAAAGCCGATCAGGCAGATGCCGATGAAAAAGCACGCTGTCAGACCTACCTGCAGGACCAACTTCGAGATATCAGGCCAGAAGTAGAACAGGATGGACTTGCCCGTGCGCAGGCTCAACATAAGCACCAACGCTGCCAGCCAGCGGTGCGCTGGCGTGGCAGGCCTTCGACACAGCAGGTAGACGGACAGGGCCACGCCATTGAAGGTGCCCAGCCCAGCGAAGAAGAACAGCAGGTAGGACGTCAGCATCTGCGCGGGATACCGTGGAAGCAGCGGAGGAGGGCCTGACCCGCATGGGTTCTGCCGGGATGGCCGTTGTGGAAAGGGTACGACGAGCCAAGCGCGCAGTGACAGGGTTTCTTTGCGGGCCCAACTTACCGGAGCGGTCGTTCGTCGGGAAGCCTTGCCTTGGCATCGTCGAGCCTGCCAGCTTGAATCAGTGCATGGATGTCATGGGCCAATGCCGTCACATCGGAGATACCGCGGACCCATTCGGTTACATAGCGCCGAACAGCCTCTTTGCCCAGGCCAATTTGAATGGCCCGATACGGCAGTGGTTGCAGCAATAGATCCCGCTCTGGATCCCATTGGATACGTACCGGAGCGGAGTTCTTCAGCTGCTCCCAGTCAGCTTTGCTCATTGATGGATCGGCATGGCTCAAGCAGCTATTTGCCAGCGCCCATTCAAAGCCCTCCCGACTGATGTCGATGGCCAGAATCCGCTTCTGTCCTTCATCTTTATGCCCCCAGCCTGCGCGGTACATCATCCACAGGAATGAAGGCTTGATCCAGGTCATTCGCTCCATCTTGAAAGGCGGCGATACGAATGTTCCATGTTGCAAGGCGCTTTCCGCGATAGCGTCCGAGTAAGCCTGGTAGACGCGTATCGTTCGATCGTCATGAACAGCCCGGATCTGCTGCAACGGCGTGGCTGCATGGTCTGGTTGTTTGTGCATGCGTTGATTTCACGGCTTTGATGGGTTGGAAGCTCACGAACTGTGAGCGAGGTTCTACAAAGTCGGCGTTTCACATTATCTTCATTTTCTCGAATAGCGCGGCGCACTATTGCGGATTTCGTGCAATGGATTTCTCAAGGCCAAGGAAGTATCGCAACGTGCTTTCAGCTATGCCTTCCAGATGCCAGATACGGTCGCAGCGAAGCAAAGTGATGCGTTTAGAGCAGGAATACACGGCTTTCTGTTACTGCCCAAATGGAAGGTGTGCGGTCATCAAGCAAGTTTGCCCTTGGCCAGCTACATACTGTGAGTTGTAGCGTAGCTATGGAGCATGTAGTTTCCGTACCACCATCGGATGGAGGTAGCGGATGCGTGCTTTTGGATTGATGGCTGTCATAGGCCTCGCGGCATGCGCTGGGCCAAGCGCCGGACAAGGGAATGGCATTGCAGCGACGGACAACGCTGTGGACGCGCCGCCAGCACAACAGGATCTGCCGCAAGCATCGGTTTCTGCGCCGTTCGCTGGCGCTTGGGAATCCTGTGAAGGTGCAGCCTCGCCTGATGAGTGCAGTCGCTATGTTCTGGTTCAACGCGGTGACGTTATCTGCGGCACATGGTCATATTTCGCCACCGGTAAAGGATACGAGGGCAGGGTGGTTGCGCAGGCGATCAGTGACACCAAGGCCCGGCGCACACACGTCTGCGGCCGGCCAGGTTCGGAGACCGATACCGAGTGCACCATTGGCTGGCAGACAATCGACAAACCCTTTGAGCTTTGCGAGGGCAAGCTCAGCGACATGGCGGGAGCCGACCGCTCCTGTTTCGCCGACTACGAGAGTGTTCCCGTACCGCAGGACGAGCTGGCGGCGTTGGAGGCGGAGCCCTGGCTGAAGACCTGCCTTGCGGCAAAGCAGTAACGGACAGGAAGGAACTGGATCATGACGAACCCGAACCCGCTTACCGACAATGAGCTCAAAGCAGCCGCTTACTTCGCCGTAGGTGTTACCTCGGAGGGGAGCATCGGTGGACGCGACCTCGCATATCGCCTCAGCTTCGCCGGCAACGTTGGTGCCGGGGGGCGCATGGAGCCCGTTGCAAACAGTGGCTATTCCTTCGGCACGTTGCAGATCGACCTGGGACAGCATCCGGATGTAGCCCGCGACCTGTTGGATGGCTATCAGACATGGGCAGCAACGCAGCCCGATCGGGCGAGGTTGGAGCTTGGCCAGGAACAATACGATGCGACGCTGACTTCATTGCAGCGAACTGGCCGACAGATGCGTGCGGCGCAGGCAGTCGACATAGACCGCTCATCGATCAACCGCTTCCTGGCATCAGATGATGGGCGGACGTTCGTGCATGGCTTGGACACCGAACACGTAAACGGCGTAACCGCCACCGATGCGGTGGTGGGCAATAACGACAAGGCCTTGGAGCGGCTGCAGCGAACCGGCCTGTACCAGAATGCCAACGGGGATGACCAGGCGAAATTGGCTGGCGTTTTCATGAAACTGCAGAACCAAGCTGGCGATGGACGATGGCCCGGTCTGCTGGATCGAATAGAGGCTGGCACCTTGACGTCACCTGCGGAAGTCAAGACTGCCATTGACGGATTCCTGCCCAACAGGCCCAACGGTGATGCGGATTACCTGGAGAGCGGTGCGGACAATACGCTTCGCGGCATCAGCGTGCTGAACGCACTTCGTGGTGCCAGCGCGGAAAACCCACTGTCAACGGCATGGGCCAATGTGTCGGAAAACCCATTGATCGGCCCCGTGGCTGCCCATCAACCGAACGCGGCAAATCCCAACCTGGGCTTTGAGTACGACACGGTGCGGTCGATGTTCCTGAATCCCGAACAATCGCGCCGCTTCATCACGGCGCTTGACCAAGGTGCCTCCTTGGCAGAAGGCAATCCAGCGCGGCAGGCAAACGGCAGTCAGCAACCCGGTTTCTATGTCTCTGGCAACGACTTCGTGCACTGGAACCGCAGCGGTCATGGGCAGGCATTCATTGGCGGGCAATGGCGCAATATCGAGGCCGAAGATCTCACCCGTGTGCGTAACCGTGATGGCACGACAGAGCTCACCATCAACGAAAATGGACAGCAATCCGTGCTCATGCGCGTTGATCCGCGAACCCCCGCTCTACGCGCGGATGCAAACAGCCAAACCGAGAACCGGCAGGCTGCGGCGGCTGAGGATCGTAGGGAAAGCTCGAACATAGCCACATTCGAAAATCCCCACCTCAATGACATGCTGGCAGCTGCGAGGGCAGGGGACGAAGCAGGCGGCCGTCGGGCGATGGAAGAGTTGACGCGATCAGCCGAAGGCAGCGCATTTGCACAACGCGCTGCTGAGCTTGCAGCCAGTCGCCAGGCGGCAGAGCAGACGCTGCAGCAGCAGGTGACAAATCAGAGCGGTTTGGAGAGAGGCTGATCAACAGCAGTGTTGCATCGATTAATTGAATCCGCCGATAGATGCGGGTATTGGCGACGCTTGAACCAAGTCCACGCACAAGGCAAGACGTGCGGAGGGCCGGGATTATTGCGCGCGGCAGTGCTTAGCGAGCGATCGCTTCCATAATCGCGTCGGGCCAACTTCATCTTTGTGAGCACCAGTTCGTACTTATAAATTTTTAAGACGGCCGACACAATTTGGCATGAAAATCGCCGTTTGAAGCCCTTTGGACAGAATTAAGGCTTTACAGCAATCAGCTTTGGAATTATCAAAACCTCGACTCGGTGATGTGATGGCCGGGGCACAAAGGCGCATTCCGTAAGTCGAAGACTGGCGGCGTTGGCCAGGCCGATAGAGAAGGCGAAGGAATGCGAAGGATGTTCTCGAACAAGTAGTGCGCGCCCCGCACTAATGCCAAGGAAGGGACTTTCGCCTATGAAGCTGTTGTGCGCTTTTGCGCTTTCTGCTGTGTTGTTGTTCGGTTGGTTTCTGACGAACGGGGAGCGAATCGGAGGCGTCCGTCAGGCAGCTGTTCCTAGTGTTGCTGACGCCGCGCCGTTTCCCACTCGATTAGTCGCCTCCCGGGAGCCGACGGATGCAGAGCGCCTCGCGCTCTCTCGATTCCTTGAGCAGTATCAATCTGCGGCGCGTCCAAAATCTCTTTCCCTGATCGAGGAATATCTCGCTGCCGTACCGGAGTCACCTTGGCGGCTGGCGCTGCAGCTCAATTTAGGCGAGTTGTACTACCAGGCCGGCTATTTCGGCAAGGCGATTGAAGCGTTCGATCTCGCCCGGCAAGTGGATGCATCGAGCTTGAGCCAGACTACGCTGCCATTGCGCGATGCAGCGCTCGGTGAGTTGGCCCGGATGCATGCCCGGCTGGGACATGCGGATGCGCTCGATGCACTGCTTACTGAGGTGGGTGACCGCCCAATGCTGGGATCGGCTAGCGAAGCGATCGCCGGCGCGCGGGAGGGGCTACATCAGATGCGCCACAACCCTGCAGTGGCCTACACCTGCGGGCCAGCCGCATTGGCCAGCTTGGTCGTGGCCGCGCGCGAGGGCCTAGGCACAACAAGTCCGCGCTTGGCGAAAGTGACTGATGAGTCGCTGAGCAGGATCAGGAACTACCCTTCCGGCGAAAATGGGATCCGAATGGATGAGGTTGCTGCGCTAGCGGACGCGGCTGGGATGGGCTTGGTTGCGGTACGTCGGCCCGCAGGTGCGCCGCTGCCATTGCCAGCAGTGGTGCATTGGAAGGTTGATCACTACGCCGCAGTGGTCGCTAAGCAAGACGGTCTCTACCACGTCGTGGATCCAACCTTTGGGCGTGATCTTTGGATTACCCAGGACGCACTGGACAGCGAGTCCAGTGGGCTTTTTATGATCCTAAAAGAAGCGGCCGCCGGGTGGGTTGCTGCCTCTGCACAGGAGTTGCGCGCGACGATGGGACGTGGCTACGTCACCAGTTTCGATCAGAACGACACCAGATCCGACTCAGTCCTCGAGGAGCCGCAGAGCTGCCCTCGCGGCATGTGCGTCCCTAACATCGTCTCCATGGTCAACAGCCTGCGCCTGAGTGACGTCCCTGTAGGCTACCTGCCCGCGGTTGGGCCTGATGTCTTCACGCGAATCACTTACAACCAACGCGAAGCAAGTCAGCCATCTGCGTTCTCCTACTCCAACCTTGGTCCCAAGTGGTCCATGAATTGGATTGGTTACATCGAGGACGATCCTGGGAGCGTAGGCACCAGTACCCGTCGTATAGATGGCAGTGGCGGAAGCTTGGTCTACGATAGTTACTCTAGCTCGCAAAGGGCATATCGGCGGGAGCAACGTACAGGCGCACAGCTGGTTCGCGTGACGCTGAACCCCGCTGTCTACGAGCGACGACTGCGGGATGGCGGCAAGGAAGTGTTCGCGGCCTCCAATGGGGCGACAAGCTATCCTCGCCGCATCTTTCTGACGAAGATCATCGATCCTCAAGGCAACGCTATCGACCTCACCTATGACGCCAACATGCGGCTGGGCAGTATTACCGACGCCTTCGGGAAGATGACCACTTTTCAATACCTGCATGCCGTCGACCCATTCTTGGTGACCGGTATCACCGACCCGTTCGGTCGATCGGCGGCGTTTGAATACGACGGCCAAGGGCGTCTGGAAAGCATCACGGACACCATCGGCATCACCTCTAGCTTTGGATACGACGCAGGCACCACGATCACGTCGCTACAGACGCCCTATGGCACAACGTCGTTCGCATCGGGCACCACCGCCACGCAACGCTGGCTGGAAATCACCGATCCATTGGGGGGTACGCGTCGCTCTGAATTCATCGCTGAAACACCTGGATATCCGCAGACGGAGCCGGTTCCTTCTGGAGCGGATGGTTTCCAGAACCTCCACTATCGCAACACTCACTACTGGGACGCGGAGGCTTGGGACAAGCACCCGGGGGATTATCAGAAATCCTCAGTCAAGCATTGGCTGCACGGAACACCGACTACCGTCCTCGCTGGGGTGTTGGACAGTATCAAGCAACCACTGGAGTCCCGTGTCTGGTTCATGTATCAAGGGCAGAGCCAGCCTGGTTTTCAGACTGGAATCAGCTTCGATATGCCAGTAAGTGCTGCACGAATGCTGCCTGGATCTGCTTCGCAAGTGTCCCAGCGGAAGTACAACATAGCGGGCAATTTTGCAGAAGAGGTCGACCCAATTGGTCGCAAAATCCAGTATGACTATTTTGGGGCGCTTTTGAATCCCCCCGTGATCAGGACGGTAGTCAACAATCAATATGTTCAACTGGCCGGTTACACCTACAACGCACAGAACCGGCCATTGACCTACGTCGACACTGCCGGAAAAACCTGGAAGATGGCCTGGAATGGGCGAGGTCAGTTGACAACACTCACCAATCCCAAAGGCGAGGTTACGACCCGCGTCTACAATGCGCTCGGTCAGATGACCAGTATATTAGGGCCGGCGAGTGAAATATTGTACGTGGCATCATACGATTTGGTTGGACGCGTCGCCACCGAAACCGATGCGGGCGGCCACGTACGCGCCTTCGCTTACGATAACCTGGATCGCTTGGTCACAACCACGTTCCCGGACGGCACTACCGAGGTGAATACGTGGACAGCTATGGAGGTCACTGCTGTCAAGGACCGCATGAACCGAGTGACGACGTTCAAGTACAACGCTAATCGCATGCTTGTAGAGAAGACCGAGTCGGGCGGGCTAGTCTCCAAGTACGAGTACGACCTGGCAAATCGTCTTACAGCGTTTACGGATCCACGGGGCGTGACGACTCGCTGGGACCGGGATGTGCAAGGCCGCGTAACAGCTGAAATTTTCCCTGACGACACCCGCAAGACTTTCACCTACGACATTGCCGGACGCATTGATCGCGTAACCGACGTACTGGGACAGGCGCGTCAGTACACCTATGCAAAGGACGACCGGATAACTGGCATCACCTATCCTGGCGCGTTGCAGACTACGCCCGCCGTCAACTTCGTCTGGGATGCGCAACGTCCTCGCTTGTTGAGCATGACCGATGGCGTCGGTACCACGACGTACTCCTACCACTCGGAAGGCACCTTGGGCGGGGGCAAGCTTGCGTCTGAAGCCAGCTCGCTCGGCCCGGCGTCGACGCTCACCTATTTCTACGATGCGCTGGGTCGCCTTGATGCCCGCGCCATCGGTGCAAACGATGAACTTTACGAGTACGACGCGTTGGGAAGGATCCGCCAGATCGATAATGATCTGGGCACACACGTACAGAGCTATCTCGGCAATACGGCGCAGCTAACGCACTCCATCGTGGGTCCCATCCAGACCAACTACTCGTATGGAACGAATCTGCAAGATCGCCAACTAGCTGATATCAGCACAACAAGTAGTGCTGGATTCAGTTCGGCGCGAGACTACCAGCGTGACGTTCTTGGCAGGATCACGGTGGTCAGCGAGGCGCGACAGGTCGCTCCTGCGATGACAACTTTGCGCAATTACGGTTTTAGTTACGACGGCCATGATCGTTTGGCGGCATGGACCGACACCTCCGGCAGTTCGGTGCTGGAGTCCTTCGACTACGATGATTCAGGAAACCTGCTGCAGCAGGTGCGTGGTGGCACGACGTGGAATGCTGTTGCCAATGGCGACAATCAGTTGGTGCTAGCCGATGGGAATGCTTGGGAGTACGACCTGGTTGGAAATCTGATCCAGGACGGTAAGCGGACATATCTCTGGGATGCAGAAAACCGTCTTATCAAAATTACCAACATAGCCACGGGTGGCACCAGCGAGTTCTCATACGATGGCTTGGGTCGGCGTGTGATGTCTACCGAACGTGCATCGAGCGCCGCGCCTCCGGTAACCTCTTACTATCTATGGTGCGATATCGAGATATGCCAGAAGCGGGATTCAAATCAATCCGTCACCGCGACATATTTGGGGCAAGGTGAAATTCATGGGTCGACCTTGCTTTACTATGTCCGCGATCAGCTTGGGTCGCCACGCGAAGTGCTCAACCAGCTTGGGAGCAGTGTGGGCACTCATGAGTATGGTTCGTATGGAAGAACCGTCTCGGCTAGTGGGGTGCTGCCTGACAAGCGCTATGCAGGTATGTACTACCACAAGGAATCGGGATTATATTTAACTTGGTACCGAGCTTATGAGCCCATGGCAGGCAGATGGATTTCCAGAGACCCAATCGGATTGAGTGGGGGCATGAATACATATGCTTACGTTGGGGGGAATCCGGTTAGCTATATTGATCCTTTCGGATTGGATCGACAAGGCAGCATTGGCGGATCATTTCTACTCGGGATTCCCGGGATTGGAGCCGGCGGCGGTGTCACTGCAGGGGTATCAATGCCGGACAATTGGCGGGACTGGAAATGCTACCAGGGTTTCGTGACAGGACAGTTAAACACCATGGCAGGGGGCGGGCTCTATGCTGGAGGGGGCGGGAGTATATCCGGCGGCAAAACGAATGGCCCCATACCTGGCGGTGCGTCCGGAGGCTATTATAGATACAGTGAAATTGCTGCGGGATTTGGGCCTTCAATCGGGGCAAGCGTTCAGGGGACTGAGAACCTCGCCAGTAACTATACAACACTTGGAGATTTTATGCGCAGGGTATTTGCAGGCGATGATGATCCAATCAGTGCAGGATCAGCTTCTCTCCTCCCTCTCCCGGGAGTTGGCATGGGAGCTTGGGTGGGTAAAGGCTATACATCAAGCGGAACACTTGCCACCCCGAACAACTGCGGCTGTGCGAAATGAAATGAACAAATACCTTGCCGTCTACTATCGCGTATTCTTTTTTGGCCTCCGAATCGTTTCGGTTTCAATATTTATCATGGTGGCGCTAATTGCTTTCTTTGTGGTCCGGGACTTCCTCATTGGCGGGGGGCTTTACGGGATAGATTCCGTTATCCTAATAGTATTGTTCCTCGTGTTTGCAAGTTTAATGTGGTGGGTGGGTGGCTTGGGTAAAGTTATTTTAGGTCAGGGGAGCGCGAGAAAGGCCGGTCGTGATCCGTCCGTTTGAAGCTACCGAATGACTTTGCCCCCCCTGAAAACTGGCCAAGGCGCAGCTCCAGATGTGCAGCTACCGAAGCGCAGAATCAAACAGCGACCTGGCCAGCTGTATCGCTGCCTGATGCGTAGCCTGCTTGTCAGCCTTCACCTCGCACAGCTCTCCCACCCGCTCGCGGCCCAGTTCCGTGCAGTCCGCAAGGAAGTCGTAGTGACCTACCAAGGGGAGTACCTGAAGTCGCACGTTGTCGTTCGCATCGGCAATGACCTTGCTGTTGCTGACAGGCGGGGCAATCGCATCGGCCTCACCCACAACCACCGACAGCGGAGCCTCCAACCGTGCGAGCTCATCTGGTTCGAACGCCTGCACAATCGCCGGTGCCATCAGGAACACAGCGCGTACGTTGGGAATGCGGCGATCCTCTGCCGACCTGGCAACCCAAGGTGCCAGCTCTGACGTAGCGGCCGCCGCCATCCGTCGCTCAAGGGTCATTTCCGGATTCTCGGCTTGCGGCATGCATACACCATCCTTGGGCGATGCGTTGCAGAATGCAGCCAATCGGGACATGCCCGGCCGCGCGCCGGCAGCCACCAGCGCGGTGAAGCCACCGGCCGAATATCCCACCAGCCCCAGCCGGCCGACATCCACATGCGGAGCCAGCACCGGGTCGGCCTGCACCGCAGCCAATGCCGCAGCGAGGTCATCGGCACGGTTCCACACCAGAATACTTCCGGCTTCGGTCATCGCATCTACACCGTTATTGCCGGGGTGGTCCACCGCGACCACTACATACCCTGATTGCGCCAAGGCGGTGCCGAACCAGCCCATCATGCGGGCACTGCCGCCGTTGCCGTGTGACAGCAGCAGTAGCGGCCAGCGGCCCGGCGCAACGGGAGCCGCAACGGCAGAGGAACCCGCCACGAACAGCGGCGCCCCCGGCGGTCCGATCTCCAGCGGCTGCTGTTGTACACCTGGCTGCGCCGGATACCACACGGTGTACCGCACCTGGTCGCTGTGCCCGGCATCGCGGATTGCTGCGCTGGATGTGTGGGCCACGCCATGAGTTTCTCCAACAGCGGGGGAGGGTGCAGTCGCCCATGACAGCGGTGCGAACAGACAGCTCAGCAGGAAGAATGTGTAGGGCACTACTCGCACGAATGGGTCTCCTTGGATCAACTCAGGTCGGACAGCGGCAACCAGATCTCCACGCCGCCGTTTCCGGTGCGGTCGTCGAAGCGGGCGTCATAGCGTTCAAAGTCGGGTGCGTCGGCGAGGCTCAGGCCAGAGCGGGGCAGGTAGTCGTTCAACAGCCAGTACCAAGTGGAGCGGATGGTCGAGATGTGGCCCGCATGCCACGCCACCAGATAGTCCCCGGCCGGAATGGAAACGGCATGCCACGGCGAAGGCACGGCAGCGCTCGCGCCGATCTCCATGCCGGCGATGTAGTCGAAGGCACCCTCGCCATCGCGGTTGCAGCAGACCCCGAAGGCGATGTCCTTGCCGAGCTCCCGGGTCAGCGCCAACTGCTGCCATTGCGATGGAATGGACGCCACCGTAGCGGCGGTGTGGCGAGCGCGGATGCCCGCCACACGCAGCGGGCCCTGCCGGCGACGCACCGGCTCCACCTCGCAGGCCAGGGCTGGGGCGTCGAGCTTGATGGCCTCCAACAGCGCGAGGCCGTGCAGACCGTGCCGGCGAACCTGTTCCGGGGGCAGCTTGAACTGCTCGGTGAAGGCGTTGGTAAAGGCCGCATGCGAGGCATAGCCTGCGGCCAGGGCGACATCCAGGATGGGCTCGCTGCCAGCAGCCAGGGTCCGTGCCGCCTCGGTCAGTCGACGCACTCGAAGGTAGCGCGCCATCGAGGTTCCGGTACTGACCTGGAACAGGCGTGAGAGGTGGAAGGGCGAGAGTTCGACCGCCTCGGCGATCTGGGCCAGCGAGGGGTTCTCGGCAAAGTGGCTTTCGATGTACCACAAGGCCTTGCGTGCCGCACCCATGACGCCTTTTCCCGTACCTGTGACTGGGTGGGAGCGTAACGCAGGGAGGGGGAGGGCGTTTGCGGGATCTTGCTGTTGGTGCGTGGTGTGGGTGAGTAGTGCGAATCGAGGCCAGTGGGCTGATGCGCCTTGCTTTGGTTTTCGGCGGCGACGCCCAGACATTGGGTGGTGCAGCTCAATCAATGCCAGCGGCGTCTGTACAAGTGATAAGGGGGGCGTTATCAAGGGTAGGGTGACGGTCCCCTTCTGGCCGAGACCAGACGCATCGCCATCAGAAAATGCCGCCAAGAATGCTAGCGTCCGCCCTCGAACCATAGCGGAAATCCTAGGGCTGTCCGCCTCCTCTGCTCTGGGCAGGTGAAGTCGACCACGCGGACTAACCGCCCTACGGACGTCTTGCCCGCACTTCGCCATGGGCATAATGTTCCCCATAGGCTTTCGCCTATGAACATTTGTAACAGCGGCACGACCGGGAAGGAGCGTTACTGGAAATGACGCCTGATACTCGCCTCCATCCCGCCTCCGCTGGCATCGTAGCCGTCGCGAGGGGGATCGAGTCACTGGCAAGGGCACACCACATTCCGTATTGCCTGTCTTGGCGATATCCTGCTGGCAGCTAACTTCAACAGACCTCGCCGTGAAAATTACAGCCGAGCAGCTAGAGAGCTTTGCTTCGAAATCGCTTGCCAAGGACTTGTTGCCTGAGTTGATGCGCCGGCTGGTGCGGGCCAGTGGCACGCGGATCGAAGACATCTACTTCCCCTCCGGTGAGTCGACTTTCCGGCCTGGCGCTGACGGATTGGTGAAAGCAGAAGGCGTCCCTCCTTATATCCCATCGGGAGTTTCGCTGTGGGAGCTATCTACTGACAGAGACCCTCATGCGAAAGGGCGTCGGGATTTCGAAAAGCGTAGCGATACCGAAGCCAAGGACGACTATCAGGGCACACATCGTGCTGACATCACGTATGTGGCGGTGAGCCTGCGCCGATGGAACACGATCAAGGGTGTGGATCGGGATGCACTGCAAACGCAGCAGGACAAGCTTGGAATTTGGAGGGAGGTAAAGATTCTGGATGCCGAGCATCTGGAAGATTGGCTGGATCAGTGTCCCAGCGTAGGCGCTTGGCTTGGCCGGCGCATGGGGCATGTTTCTCAGGACATGAAGAGCCTTGAAGATTTCTGGGAGGACTATCGGACGGGTATCACACCCTCGATGACCCCCGAGCTCCTGCTGCTTAACCGAGACCCCAATGCCCAAACACTCATCGGAGCCGCTACCAAGCGGCAGTTCTGCCGGGTGAAGGCCGACTCAGCGCGAGAAGCTGCAGCGTTCGTTGCTGCGACTATCTTGTCTATGCCAGAAGATGATCAACGCAAGGCAAGTCTGCTCGCCAAGGGGGTGGTCATTACCCGGATCGAGTCAGAGCACTATCTGACCACAGCGCCCCATCTGGTCATCGCCCTGGAGGGCGCCACGGAGTTTGCGACCCAACTGGCTGCACGTGGGCACACCGTGGTGGCAGCCTATGGAAATTCCCATACCTCGCTCGGCAACAACAGCCCATTGATTTCGCTCCGTCGACCTCGCAGGGAGGAATTCATCCAAGCCTTGAAGGCGTTGAAGCTGGGCGATGAAGAAGCCCGGCGCGTAGCCGATGAGTGTCATTGCAACATCACTGTGCTGTATAGAACGCGGGATCTGTCTCACGCTAGAAGGCCTGCATGGGCCAATCGGACGCAACTGACAAAGCTGCTCGGAGTGATCTTGGCCGGTGCGTATCGCCATGTCAGCGATGTAGACAAGGGGATCGTATCGGCACTGGGGGATATTGACGAGCCGATTCTAAAGCAGCACATCCTGGATGTACTAAAGATGGATGACGCGCCGATACGGCGGGAGGGCGACTTGACGGCCCTGAGCGCACCCGCCGACATTTGGCAGCTGGCCCTCGAGAACTCTGTCATTGATTCCTCAGCCCTAGAGCGCTTCCGCGCGGCAGCACTGACGGTGTTGGGCGAACGCGATCCTGCACTAGATCTACCGCCCAAAAAGCGGATGTATGCGGCGTTAGAAGGGAAAGCGTGGCAGCACTCGGATTCGCTGCGCCGAGGCATCACAGAAGTCTTGCGGCTGATCGCCGCCAACGCCGCGCATCTTGAGAAAATCGAAGGTGGCTTCTTAGCCCAGCAGTTTGTCAATGACATCTTACGGGAGGTGCCTGGGCTGGCATCTGACTATCAAGCATTGGCGAGCCTGGATTCTCTGTTGCCGGACTTGGCGGAGACCGCGCCTGACCCTTTCCTTTCAGCCCTCGAAAAACTCTCTACGGGTGATGGCAGCATGCTGTCTCCGATTTTCGAGGGCAGCAACGATACGATGTTCGGCAGAACCTACTATCTAGGCATGCTCAAGGCCCTAGAAGTATTGGCATGGGAGCCGGCGTCTCTGATTCGCGTATCGTTGTTGTTGGCACGTCTGGCCGAGCTTGATCCGGGCGGACAGCTTAGCAATCGTCCTATCAACTCGCTTGTGCATGTGTTTCTGCCTTGGCGCCCCCAGACCAATGCAAGCCAGACGGCGCGCCATGCAGCTATTGGGAGGATCTGCCAGTCCCACCCTCATGTCGCTTGGCCTTTCTTGTCAAGGCTGCTACCCAGCGGACATGCCATTTCCTTCAGCGCTGCAGAGCCCCAGTGGCGGGAGATGGGAGCTTCCCAGCGACCCACGCCGACCTATGGCTCCTATCAGACCGACACGGACTTCATTGTTCAACTGGCTATCCCGGTGGCCGGAGTTGAACCTCGTCGGTGGGTGAAGCTGCTAGACGCCGCCATATCTCGACATGACGGTGACCTTTTTGGCAGGCTGCTGGCAGCTATCCAGGAGCGTGCGCTGCTGTTCCGCGAAGCCCAGCAAGACAAGCTGCTGTGGGAGCTCATGTCCTCACTTATTAGCAAGCACCGTGCTTTTGAGACTGCTGCCTGGGCTATGCCGAAGGGTATGCTCGGTCCCTTAGAGAAATTGACATCGGATTTTGAACCGCTCGATCCCATCTCACTGCATCGACATCTCTTCAACAGCTCCATCATTGAAGGACTCAATGAGAAAGAGACCTTCGAGGAGCGCAGACAACGAGGTGATCGGCAGCGGGATGCGGCGCTGGCTCAGATCGCCGAGCTTGGCAATGAAGCCATCCAGGAACTGGCGCGCCAAGTGACGTCGCCAGGAATGCTGGGGCCGTCCATCGTAAGGATGCTGGGTGCGGAGCGGGCGGCCGATTTTGTCTTGGGTGCATTCTCCGAGTCCGAGCCTCTGACGAGGGTCGCAAAGCAGGTGATGGGCTACGGCTCACATAGATTTGGTATGGCGTGGGGAGCTCACACGCTAGAACGAGTGAAGGTGGCAGGCGCGACGGATGATGAGGTGGCCTCATTGCTGACCTTGTGGGACGACACGGCGGAGTTCTTTGAGTTTGTAAATTCCTTATCGCCGACAGTTCGTGGGCGCTACTGGGCAACCCGTGACGTTTTTGTCCGAAGCGATGATGAAGCTTTAGTTGAAGCTGCGGTCCAAAAGATGCTTGGAAGCTGTCGGGCAATCGATCTGATCCCCTTCGTCGGCGGGCGGTTGATTAACCACAAGACCCCACAACTGATGGACATTGTCGGACAAGCATTCGATGAAGCCATGGAGCACCCGCAGAAGCTGCAGCATCTGGACACTTACTGGCTTCGCGAAATTTTCAGTGGCTTGCGTGAACGAGGGGATGCGGATCGCGATAGTTTGATGGCACTGGAGTATCGATGGTTACCTGCTCTGCATTCATATGGTGATAGGCAGGAATTCGCCTTGCATGATTTCCTGGCCGAAGAACCCGAGTTCTTCGTACAGGTGTTGAGCGACGTCTACCGCGCCGAGAACGAGGAGCCGCCAGCAGAACCTTCCAATGAGGAAGAACAAGCTCAAGCCACGCAGCGACGCAACAAAGCGCAGGTCGCCCATACCTTGCTCGAGTCCTGGCAAAGTCTGCCGGGTCTGGATGCAGATGGGGTTCTCGACGCTGAGTTGCTCTTGAAATGGATTGAGCGTGTTCTGGCCCTTTCTGAAGAGGCGGGTCGACGGGTTGTGGCTGAACTGGAGATTGGCAAGGTCTTGGCGTATGCGCCCGACGATGAGGAGGACGGTCTATGGCCGTCCAAGGCGGTGCGCAAGGTGATTGAGGCGTTAGCCAGTCCTGACGTTGAACGAGGGGTGGTAAACGAGCTGTTCAACAAGCGGGGCGTGTATTCGCGGCCTCTTGAAGGCGGGGGGGATCCCGAGCGCGTACTGGCATCACATGCCAAAGCGGCTAGCGGTGCACTCCAGGCGAATTGGCCACGAACAGCCCATATGCTGGCTAGGAACGCAGAGCAGTGGCTCCACCATGCTGTTCGGGAGGACCAGCGAGCAGCAGAGGATCAGATAGACCTCTGATTGCGTTGATCCTGCCATCGGACATAGGTGCGGCCGGACCTGGGCACGCGGGGGCGGTTCGAGCGGTCACACCGGATGATTCGACAGAATCTGACCAGATCAGATGGAATGCGCAGCCTGATGGGATGGACTCCCCTCGTGACCCCGTGTCCCGATCCAGTATAGGCTAGCTCACCGAAGCTGTGTGGTGACGAGGTAGGAGTCCATGCCGCCATCCAAGCCGAAGCCGCTTCGCGGCTCGGCTTAACTCAGGAGTTGAATGTCCGCTTCTGGCCGAAAGCGGATATCGTCGGCGCGGGAGGTTTGAAGATTTATCAGGGGTAGGCTGGGCCTAGAATCTTGGGCGCCGGTAAATATCTTGTGCGCCCAGCAGGGTCATCTAACAGACGTGCCGGATCGAAAGGAGAAGACGCGCTCCAACGGCGCATCATCGCAGCTCCCCACGAGACAGCCCGGGAACGCGTTCGTCCCGTGGTCTAGAGCCGTCTCCGCAACGACTGCCGGGTGCTAAGTCACCTTGTCGTTGGCGGCACTGGCAGGACTTCGATGGCCGTCAGGGGGCGGGTCTGATGACCCGCCTTGGCCTTAGGTCAATAGCTCATGCCATTGCTGGCACTGAGTGAGCTCAAGGAACTCGCTGTCAGGATGGAGCACAACGCGACAGGCCATGGAGGCTTCCGGGGTTTGTGTGGAGTAACCACGTAGGGTATGCGGCATGAGAGCTTCGCCAAGCGTGCGAATAGCTGCATCGAACGCATGCGCGGCGCGGTCTGGAAGGTCCAACTCCCACGACCGGAACAGCGGACGCAACTCATTGAGGACCTAGCGCAGCTCGCCAGCCTACCTAGCAGGTTGGGAAAGATCGAGCGCCGCCATCAGTCGTAAAAGGCGAGCTGGGACACTTCGGGATGCGATGCAATGGCCAGGTACATAACATCGATGGCGGCGCGTGCCAGCTTATCGTCATGGTTTGGGTATCGCTGTTGCCGAGCATGCTGCTTACCTCCATGCACGAGGTTGTTGCGCACCCGGCGTGCAGCATCCATCAAACGATCGCCTTCAGGCCCGTCACCTAATGGGGCATCCACGAACTCGATACGGCGCTGTGCGCAGACTTGCATTTTCATCGGGGGCGGGTTGTTGGGGCCAGTACCCAACAGAAGGTCCTTGCTTCTCTGTGACAGTTGATTCTGGATGTGCATGCGCACATGGACGTAGAACGCTGACCATTGCGTGTCCGGCGTCTCCCCGACGGCGCCATTGACGAACTCCGGGATTTGCTTGAGGGCAAACTCGATTCGAGAGAACGCCTTGAGAAGTTCCAGCGCTGTGTGAGGCTCTACATTCATGGGCCTACCTTATCGAGAACGATGGTGAAGTTGATCTATCGAATGCTGTCACCTTGCCAACCCAGACCGTGCCTTGAAGGTGTTGTTGGCCTTCGAGCCGTCCGCGCCGTCCTCGATCAGAGGCATCTTGTCGGTGGTGGCCTTAACGATGCGCACGGGCCACCCTTCGACCACGGCGTGGGCCAAGTGCTCGCCCATGAGCTTGCTGCCGTTGCCCGTCCACCGGGAAAAGTGGTCTTGGTAGACCCATTGGCCGTCCAGGACCCTGATGCGGCGCTCCCACAAGCTGGCGGCCAGTTCGGTATCCGTTGGCGCAGAAACGGCCAATAGTGGTTGGCCTTGTAGCGAGCGAACTCAGCGAAGACCCCCATGTACCCCCGCCCCCGTGGCATTAGGCGTCTATTCTACCGGTGGTCAACCGAAGAAAGAACTTGGCTGGGGGAAGGGCAAGTGTTGCGCGCGCAGACCTACCGGCTACCAGCCAAGGCTCGGCTAGTTCGGATCAGTCCTGAAGCGCTCCAGTCGAATTTCCGGCAGCGGATCACTCTTGGCCTCTTCCAACCAACTGCGCGCGCCGGGGGAGTCCAGCTTGTTGACCTCCACCATGGTATGGGCAAGCCTCATCGCGAAGTACCTGACTTGTGGAATGGACTCGGGCGGCACTGAGTCAGTCTGTCTGACGTGCTTGTAGTTCTGCACGCTCAAAAGCTCAGTAAGGGCGATGTCGATCAAGCTCAACGTTCGCCTATTGGCGTAGCGGCGCCATGAGTGTTTGGGAAGTGAGGCAAGTAGATGTAGCGTGTGGTGTAAAGAGACGACGCGCTGCATGAGGATGCTTGCCACCAGCGCGTCGAAGATCAGTTGGCCGGCCTCTTTGATGCGTGGGTCTTCCAGTGACAGCAGATCGAAGCAAGCCCGGAAGGCGCCGCCCGATCTCTCAGGCGCTCCAGTTGCAACCTTGTGGGCGAGCGCCTTCGCATTCTCAAGCAATTCGACCCTCGATGTCGCGTCAATACTGAGCAGCCGCACTCCGATACGCACATGAGGAATAGGGAAGCACTCCAGCCTGAGCAAGGTGGCGTGCGCGCGCGATATCAAGGACTGTGTTGTCTTTGTTTGCTTTCTTGCTTTAAGCGTCTCGAGGCAGCCGGAAATGATCTCAACCACGATACGGCACACGTTTGCCACCGCATCGTGGATGTCATCGTCCTTGATGTCATCCAGTAGGTTGATCTGCTGCGCGTCAAGCCATTCTTCAATTCTCCAGAATGTCTTGGAAATATGGGGAAGGGATGGCGGAGCAAATGAGATGGCCGCATGAATCTGGCGGACCGTATCCTGCGCGTCTGTACAATAACTGCGATCGGAACCTGCGCGACCTTTGCGAGCGTTGCCGGACCGAAAAAACGCCAGCGGATGCGCCAGGAGCCAATCAAGAAACGCCGATGCAGGCTTTGCATGAGGTGAAGGCCAGTGCAGTGTAGCGCCAGGATAGAGTCCTGGCAGGGTCGGCCAACTACCAGTCTCCACCCCGGTCCAGAGCATGTCTCCCGCCGCTTGCCGCTGCTCGCGCGTCAAGATTTTCATATGATCCAAAACATACAGGCGCACCCACAGTTGGGCTACATTTTTGGATGCTACCTTCGAGCGCAGCTGGTCAATCAGTTGATCGATTATGCCTTCGTTTTGGATTTCGTGCCGCCCTGAAAGGCCAATTTTGCAGACTCTCGAGATCATTCTAACGTCCACCCAGTTCTCCATCTCTCGAAGATCTCTGTGACGGAAATCGGCTGAAGCCGGCTCCAATGGAAGGCGATAGACGTCAATCAACAATGACGAATGCATTTCTTCGGGCAGAGATTCCATGAGACGAGTGATCGCTTTGGAAGCAAGTCCCCACAGTGCGCTATTGGACTGGAATTCCGCATTGCGGTGGAGAGCGAGGAGATCGCTAGCCCACGCTCGAACCTTAGCCGTGTCCTGCACCCGAACCGCCAGCCGTACAAAGACCTCAAGGAGGAACTCAGCACGGTCCCTTGGATAGAAGTCCGGCCGTCCGTCCTGCAGGTCGCCCTTGAGCTGGTCGACCATCGCCTGGGCCAGTTCGGTTGCAGTACTCGTCTGCAACCTGGCCACCTCGTAGCGGTCCAGCCATCCGGTAAGGTGCGGGCTCCTATGGCGGTCGCGAGGCTTCATTGCATTCTTGCGTTGCGCGCGCAGAAATAGCCCCATTGACCTCTCGGCCGTGTCACGAAATCGGGCCCACCACGCCGCCTGGAGCATCTCGTCAGAGTTGAACAACACGCCATTGGTCCGATGGGGAATGCCCACACGCTCCACGAGCTCCAGCCATGCGAAGCCCGCGGATATCTTTCGTGTAAGGTCCAGAGGCGTGCCAAACGATTGTTGCGATGACGAGGTTCCTATGTCGAACCCAACAAATGTCCGCTGCGACGGTGCAGGTGGCGTTGCTTCCGCATTGAGCCCGGACAGGAAGTGAGAGAGCTCTTCCTCCGCTGAATAGCCGCGCGTCGCAAGCACACTCAGGCGCTCACTCAGGTCCTCCTTGCTGATGGAATTTCCCTCTCCAACCGAGTCCTCACCAAGGCTGGCGTCGTCTCCGGCTGCGCCTTTGCCGGCCCTGCTGAGAAAGTCATCGGCGAGGTGAAGTTGGTTGGCTACGAGACAAGCCCAAGCCTCCTGCGAGATCAACTCTGGATCGTTTGGGCGAGAGCGCTGCTGGCGCCTGATTATCTGAATGGCGCTTCCGAGTGTGACACGAGCCCCTTTAATGTCACCCAGCTCCGCGAGCAGTGCCCCGCGAAGGACATGCGCATACGCGTTGGCCGTGGTCGGGCGCCATCGAAGCGTGTTGGCCAACGCGGTAGGAAGGTCGGCGTGTTGCAACGAGTTCAGAATTTGCTCGTAGGCGAGGTGATCGGGAACGCGCGCATCGTCCTTCTGCATCTCTTCCAACGAAGTCCTAAGCTCGTTGTACTGGGATGTGTGGTGCGATTGCCTAGCCCAGGTAAGAAGCGCCATGGCCACACGAACGCGGACGCGTTTGGGGCTATTGGCTTCAGACGCTTGAATTGCTTCCATCAGCGTGGTCGCCTCACCGCCGAGTTCGGCCACCTCGGTCGACTCAAACCCCAGCAGGGCTGCTCGACCCAACTCGGCAATGTCATCGACGATAGGCCCAAGGACAACTTCCTGGGTCCAGCAGTAGCAGTCGATGACGAGCAGGACCAGGTCTGGAGGACAAGCACTCAAATGCTTCAATAGCGGTCCATGGGTCAAGGCCTGCTCAAGCCGCTCGGCCGCCTGCCGGAGTCGAGATCTAACTTTCTTGGGCGCAACGATCCAACCGGGATAATCTGCTCTGGATTCAGCTATCTTGGCCACGCCCTGCATGAAGGACAGGAACTGCGCTTGTATCTCGCCCTCAGCCTGGATATAGGGAATCTTGTCGCTGAGCTCCCAGTCCAGCGGCGAGTTCTCGAGGGGCTCTGCTAGCTTCCTAAACAGAGCTTCGTAACGAGCTTTGAAGTCCTCTGGCGGTGAATCGATTGAAGTCGGCAGGACGACAGGCACCACCCCGCGAGCCTCATATAGCTTCCGCTCGCCCAACGTCGGCTCCTGCGCAAGAAAGAGGTAGACCGGAAGCGCGTGTTTGTCGAGCATGTCGCGTACCCATCCCAGCCAATGCAGGAAGTTCGGGTCGTCACCGGAAAACCCGATGAGGCAGAACACGTTCTCCAACAAGGACTGCCTCACCATGTTAACGAAGGGCGCGAAGCGCTCAGGGTAGGTGCGGTACTCCTCCTCGGTCAGGATGAAGGGACGATGTGAGGGAAACGAGCCGTGCAACTTGACGATACGACGTCGGCCCAAGACCTTGGATTGCGGGATGTCCTCGCGTGCGCAGACGGTGAAATAGCCAACTTCAAACATCCGCTCGGCAGTGCGCTCCAGCAGAGTGTCGTAGTTGGTTGTGAAGATCTCAGACCAGGGCAACTCCAGGAGTCGTGTATGCAGCTTTCCGGGGGAGACCTGATCGTCCGGAACGCATCGCTTGATGAGCATTTCCAGGTGAGCCGGCGAGAAGACCTTTGCGTACTGCTCAGCGAGCTGCGCCGCGGCGCCCGGACTAAAGTCGCTGACCTTGCGGCCGGGTTCCAGCTCTGCGTACAGCGCAGAGGTGAGCTGTCGCCACGTGGCAAGGTTCTCACCGCCCTCTGCGTTCTTGCTAAAGCCAGCACCAACCATCACAGCCGCACTTCTATTTGCCAAGGCCTTGCGAATGGCCAGTAGATGGACGTCAGCGTCTGCTACTGCGGGTTGGTTCAACACTGAGGACTCCTGATTTGAGATGGTGATGGTGTCAATGACCGCCGGCACCCAGTACCCCGTCGCGGATGGGGGTTCTGAATGACGATGACTTGGGCGGGTTTGGGGTAAGAGCAGAATGGATTTTCCGGAGTAGGTAGCAGAAAGAGCTATCTAACGTCCAAGCCTCAGGTTCCGCCGTTTGATTGCTTTGGTATCCCATTATTGGCCATGAGCTCAGCTTTGCTCAACGCGCGTCAATTACGCCAGGGGCGGGCTAGCAGCAGTACCACCGCCGTGCCGAAGTAGTGATCCGTGCTGGATCGTCCTTGACGGAAGCGGACATTGGAGGAACAGGCTTTACGCACCAGCAACGCTTAGAAGAGCGCGAGGAAAAGTCCTTCGACAGCATTGGTTACGACAGGAAGCAGGTCGAGCTTGAGGTTCTGAACGCACTTACTGAGCACGGGAACGACAACGAGGCCGTAATGTCTCAGTTGCTCACTAGACTGTTTCTAGGGTTCACTGGTAATGCTGCCTAACAATTCATCTAAGCCGAAACCGCTTCGCGGCTTGGCCTGAGTGTCTGCTGCGAACGACTGCTTCTGGCCGGAAGCGGACATCGGCGGGGGCAGGGGATTAGGGATGTTTATCGGGGGTAGAGTAGGTCGCTTTCAACCCACAGCGGTCGGGCTTAGATCAGCGTGACAGCAGTGGTGGTAGGGCGAACTGCGATATATTGTCGCGAGGCATCGGCGCCTATGACGAATCATGCTCTTATGGAGAAGCATGTTTCGGAGATGCATGTCGCATAGAAAAATCGAGACCATGTACAAATATCGAGAAATCGAAGACGTCTCAGAGTTGAAGCAGCTCTCAGACCGGCTGACCAAGCGCCTCCGGAAGCAGTTGACGTTTCCCATGACCAAAGTCGTCGGCTATCCCAGCGGGCATGCCGAAGTCCGAGTATATTTCGGGAGCAAGCGTGGGCACGACGTGCCCTGGTGGTCCAGCGAACTCTCACAGAATGGCGATGCGTACGTTAATCTGATTGGTAGAGGAGACCCGGAGTCCAACGCATTTCTGATGATAGACCTACAGTTCAACATGCCGATCAAGGAGTTTGGACGTAGGCACGGCGGCGCCTTCGTCCAGGACATCGAGTCGGGGGCAGCCGTGCTTGCACACAGGGGGATCGTGACACGCGGCATGTCGAGGGTAAGGAAGGACGCATTGTTACAGGAGGTGGCCGCGACAACGACCTTGGTCGAGACCTCGCAAGGAGCCAAGCCGCTCTTACTCGTCGCAAGCCTGGATTCTCCGCAACTCGTGGAAGAAATCACCGGCTTCGCTGAGGAGATTCGGCGCGCCGCTGACGCGGTTATGATGCAAGAGGCCGCAGAGGCAGAGATCGCGTCAAAGCTTGGTGTGTGCGCTCCGTTCCAATTGATCGATGGACGTCTCGGTGACTATTTCGATGAGTTCTGTGGGAAGCGTAAGCTGCCGCGCCGAGAGGCTGTGATCGTCGAAGTCAGGCATGGCCGCGTCGTCCAGCACCTGAGGGCGCAGCTGCAGAAGGTGGGAATGGCTCTGAAGTCCCAGCAGGTCGACCTAGCAATACGGAAGCGGGACGCGGTGCTGCTCTTCGAGGTGAAGACGTCCATGTCGTCAACCGACCTCTACACTGCCATCGGGCAACTTTTCCTGCATTCGCTCGTCGCGCAAGAACAGTTCCACCGCGCGAAGGTCCGGAAGATCCTTGTGATTCCAGAGGCTCCTAATCCTCATCTGAAGAAGCGCATGGAGGAAGGTTTAGGCATTGAGGTGCTCGCCTTCCGCTGGAAAGATGGCGTAGACATCGAGTTCGATAAGGCTGCGTTGGACGCGTTGCACCGTTAGGCCAGAGGTGTACACCAACCAGCCCTTGAACTGGAAGATCCGCTGCACTGTGTTCTTCTTCATCCTGACTTGCCCCCACGTAGCCGTACCCAAGCAACCCCGCCATGGTCCGGCAACCGAACGAGGGCTCTTGCTCGATCAACGCCTTGATTAGCCCGGCCAGGGCAAGCTTGACCATAGGCGGCGCCTTCGTAGCCGGTGGTACACACTCCGCCGCACCACCCGAACCAACGGCACAGCTTCATCATCGATACCTCAAGCCATAGACTTTGACCAGAAACATAGATTTCTGCTTGTGACACACTTCTAATAGATGATGACCCAAGGATCCGAAAATGGGTGGGGATAGAGAAAACTTAGACGGCCTTCTGAAACTCCTGGACGAAGTCGGCATGGCCTGGCTGTCCAATGAGATCCGACAACTTCGCTTCGTTGGAAATGAACCGAGCGTCACTCCGGAAGATATTACGAAGAGTCGTCAAGCGTACAACGAGGAAGGTGGTGAATTTCCGTTCGGTGAAATTGAATCAGTTCCATCCAGAAACGTTGCAGAGCTTACAGATCGCAACTGTATCGAATTAATTCTGGCACGAATCGAGGCGATCGCTGGTCACCTAATTCAGGCCAAACTGGATGCAGCTGAGCTAGGAATCCATAGAATCCAGCTAGGAGTGGAGTCCGAACGCGGTGACAGATCGGAAGATACAGTTAACCTGCTTGAGTCTCTGGCCTCGAATATTCGGACCGGATTTCTGCAATGAAGAATAACAGCGTTACTCTCGCTCGAATTAAGACTGACCTATCCAATTTAATTGCCGCCGCTCCCGTTTTGGCTCATGCCAACGGAGCTGGTAGGATTTTTGAGCTGTACCTAATTATGCGGCTGGCACGAAAACTCAAGGCTGCAAATTGGATTGTAGAACCACTTGATCACCAGGGAAATCAGATCGCGGGTGGCGCCAGCTACGTTCAGCGCGGTGGCGCGCCCACGGGAATTCTTCCGTCGAGTTTGCCAAAGGGGCCATCTTCGATTCGCATCCGGCGTGACAAGCGCAGCCAAGCATATGAGATTTTCAATGGCGTCCAATTTATGGGCCGCAGCAAGGCACTACACGAGATTGATATCTCGCTCGTGCCAGTCAATATTGCAGTGACACTGCGTGCAGGCACGATTGAAGGATATCCGGTTGGCCGACCCCGCTTAGGAGTTGAATGCAAAGACGTCGGAAATAATGGAACCTCAGATGAGATGCGTTCGGTGATCGCACGAATGTATGACCTGACGTTTTTGAACGTCCACCGCAAGTATGTCTTTGGAGGCATGCTTCCCTCAGGCTCGATCTTCTCGGGTGCTCCATCTGGACCATGGGCAGCTCACGGAAAGAGCGCGATCACATTTCTTCATGAGAATCAGCGCTCGCTCTGCGCACTTGTTCGCCGTACTGGCATCACCGCGGGCGCCTACAAGATGACTGGTCTATTTCATGTTCGTACATACATCGATGTTGATCGCGGAACTCAGGGGGCAAAGGATTTCATTGATGACACGATAGCTTGGATGGCCATGAATCTTTGAGTTGAATGAGCCTTGTGTTTCAGATTAGATTGATTTATCGGGAGTAGCGGGGGTGCCGTGGTAGCTATTGCCCCTCATAACTCGATAGCTATCACCTACGACCGAATGAATCCAACCACACTTCCATCACCATATCTCGGGTCAGGTGATGCCGTCTTAGCGGGTGAGACTGAGTTCCTCTATGCTCGATTCGGGTGGCGGTTCTGGCCATGCTGACCAAGCGCGGGAGAAGAAGGTGTCTGTAGACCAGTATCGTCGTGAGGTGGAGCGCCACCAAAAGGAAATTGCCAGGCTTACGCAAGACAAGGCGCGGGAGGAGGGGAAGGCAGCTGTCGAGCGCAAACGCGCGCATGACGCGAGCATGGCTGCCAGCCGGTCAAGCTCGATGTCCACTATTCAGTCCAAGATGCGCGATGCCCAGCGTCACGAAGGTAACGCGGTTGTTGCGCAAAAGAGAGTGGCCGACCTGGAGGGCAGAATTGCCAGGGAGCATACTCGACTGAATGATTCGGCCAGACGTCTATCAAGCGCGCAGGAACAACTAGACAAACGCAAAGCGGCCGATCTTAAGCGCGAGCAGGCAGCGCGAAACCAGCAGCTATCCACTGTCCACGGACAGCTAGCTCGGCACGACATGCTCCATCGTAGTACAGCAGCTGCGCTCCAGCGCCTTCAGGAGCTTCCTGAACACCTGACTGTTTTGTTCCTAGCAGCCAATCCGATTGATCAGGCGGCATTGCGACTGGATGAGGAAGCACGCGCGATAGGTGAAATGATCCGTAAGTCCGAGCATCGGGATGCGGTGCGCTTGGAAAGCAGATGGGCAGTTCAGCCAATGGATGTACTCCAGGCTATCAATGAATGTCGACCAAGCGTGGTTCATTTTAGTGGACACGGATCGGAAGACGGCGAGATTATCTTCCAGGACAGTCAGGGTAGGGCTAAGTCGGTGTCCAAAGAAGCTCTGGTCCAGACCATGCTGGCCTGCTCTGGCGAAATTCAACTGGTGTTTTTCAATACCTGCTTTTCGCGGACGCAAGCTGAGGCAGTTATCGCCCACGTGCCCTGCGCCATCGGCATGAACACCTCGATCGGGGACCAAGCAGCTCGTATATTCTCTTCACAGTTCTACTCAGCCGTTGGCTTTGGACTGTCGGTGAGACGGTCCTTCCAGCAAGCTAAGGCGGCTCTAATGCTTGAAGGCATCACGGAGGATCAAACACCTGAACTTTTAACCGAAGAGGATATCGACGCAGATGATATCTTCTTGGTAAAGCCACCATTGCTCTAAATCTTGGTTATTGAGTCGGTGCTTTTCTGTTGGCGGGCGGGCGTCTGCCCAGATAGTGATTTGGTAGATCTATCGGGGGCGGCTGGAACAAGTGAGATTCCTGAAGGAGTAGGGACGTGCTGATAACGATGGTCGAGATTGGGAACTACCGGAAGCTGCTGGCCGCGCGCATTGCTTTCGCCCCCGATAAGACGGTGCTGGTGGGCGCCAACAATAGTGGCAAGACCTCCGCCATGACCGCGCTGCGTCGTTTCCTTGTCGATATGCGAGGGTTTTCCATCAACGATCTATCGCTTGCCCATTGGCAAGCCCTAAATGCGCAAGGGGACGCTTGGGAGGCTGCGATAGCCGCGGACAGAGAGTTACCTACGCCCGGCATCCTAGAGTTCCTCCCGCAGCTGGATGTGTGGCTCCAGGTCAAAAAGGGCGAGATGCATTACGTGCAGAAGCTGCTTCCGACGCTGGATTGGAAGACCGCCCCACTTGGCGTCCGGTTTCGCTTTGAGCCCGAAGACGCCGTCAAGTTCCAGCAGGAATATATCGCAGCAAGAAGGAAGGCGGCCGACATCACGGTCGCTGCAGCCCATGCTGTCGAAGGGAAGGAGGAGCCGCCCCAGTTGGAGCTCTGGCCGCTCAATCTGATCGACTTTTTGGAGCGTCGCCTGCGGACCTTCTTTAAAGTGAAGGCATATCTGTTGGATCCGGCGAAAGTCGAGGAACCCACTGATGGCGTTGCCCGCATGCAGGTCCTTTCCGATGACGCCGAGCCCATTGAGGGAAATCCACTCGACGGCCTCATCCAGATCGATGAAATCAGTGCGCAGCGAGGTTTCGGGACCACCAATAACCGTACGCAGCGCGAGGATGCAGGCGTAGATGCACGCAGCGCAGGTCGGCTCTCCACCCAGCTTCGCTCTTACTACGACAGGCACTTGGACTGGCGTGATACCCCGGAACTGACCGATATCAAGGCCATGGAGGCACTGGAGAAGGCGCGTAAAGCCTTCGATGAAAGGCTATCGGAAGCTTTCGACAAGGCGCTGGTCGAACTTCAGAAGCTTGGCTATCCGGGCATATCCGACCCGAAGCTGAAGATTGCGACCAAGCTAAAGCTGCAGGACGGCTTGAGCCATGAGTCTGCCATTCAGTATGAAATCCCCGCGGCTGCGGGAGAGTACATGCATCGCTTGCCGGAGGACTCCAACGGGTTGGGTTACCAGAACTTGGTCTCAATGGTCTTCAACCTGATGAGCTACCGCGACGCATGGATGCGGGTGGGAAAAGCCGGAACAGGACACGATGTAAAGCCCACCCCGCCGCTGCACCTGATGTTGGTCGAAGAGCCCGAGGCGTATCTCCATGCCCAGGTGCAACAGGTATTCATCAGGCACGCCTATGACGTGCTACGCAATGATCCCGCCCTTGGAAAGTCGCTTGATTTCAGCACGCAACTGGTGGTCAGCACCCATTCCAGCCACATCGCCCATGCCTGCGATTTCGCGGCGCTTCGCTACTTCCGGCGGCTTCCCCCTTCCGCGGAGCGCAAGACCCCCACCGCCTGCGTGGTCAATCTCTCATCGGTGTTCGGCAAACCGGACCAGACGGAAAAGTTCGTGTCGCGCTATCTCAAAGCGACCCATTGCGACCTGTTTTTCGCTGATGCCGCCATCTTCATCGAAGGCAGCGCTGAGCGCATCCTTGTTCCCCATTTCGTCGAACAGGCCGATACATTCGAGTATCTGCGCACGCGCTATATCACCTGGCTGGAGGTGGGCGGTAGCCATGCGCATCGGTTCAAGGAACTAGTAGACACCTTGGGCCTGACGACATTGATCATCACCGACCTCGATGCGAAGGACCCGACCACCAACAAAACCAAGACGCCGGCGCTGGGCCTGGGACTTGAAGCACGCAATGAAACGCTGCGCACCTGGGCACCCAAGCAGACCGATGTCGATACCCTCATGAAACTGGAGGAGAAGGAAAAGGCCATCGTTCATCCCAATGGCTACGCCGTCCGCTCTGCGTACCAGACGGGAGAGAAACTAAAGCTTGGGGGAGTCGATGTGGAGATCCACGCCAACACATTCGAAGACGCCTTGCTTTACAGGAATTTTGATTTCTTCAAGGCCCGCAAGGCCACTGGCCTGGCCGGCAAGTTCCAGGCTCTCGCCGATGCTGCTCAGGACGGTAATCAGCTGACAGCCAATGTCGCCGAGGCGATCAAGGACGGGGATAAGGCAGAATTCGCCCTCGAGCTCTTATTCAGCGACGACATTGAGCAGTTGCATGTGCCGGCCTATATCGCGCATGGATTGCTGTGGCTGGCCGAGCAGCTGAAGCGCAAGGAGGCTGATCTCGCGCCCAAGGCCGGTGCAGCATGATCATTGAGGCTGCCGCAGTCCCCAACGATGAGCTCGATCGTCATGTGGACGAGGAGATCAAACACTGCCTCGATCCCCAGGCACCCAGAAGTTTCTTCCTATTCGCCGGTGCTGGCTCGGGTAAGACCCGCTCGCTGGTGGCAGCCCTGGACTACCTCCGCGACACGGCCGGCGCGCGCCTGAGAGTCCGGGGGCAGAAGGTCGCGGTCGTCACCTACACCAAGGCAGCGCGTGATGAAATCATCCGGCGCACGCAGTTTGATCCCATCATCGCTGTGTCCACGATCCACAGTTTTGCCTGGACCTTGATTGAAGGATTCAATCACGACATCCGGGAGTTGCTCCGCGTTTCACTCCAGGCCGACATTGAGGATCTGCAAGCCAAGGAAGCCAAGGGGCGTGCAGGCACGAAAGCATCCGTGGAGCGGATCGCCGACATCGCGTCCAAGACACGACGGCTAGCCCGACTCGATACGACCAAGACCTTCGCTTATAGCCCTGACGGTGACAACCGGGGCAGGGACTCGCTCAATCACGCCGAAGTGCTCCATCTGGCAGGGGATTTCTTGAAGTCCAAGCCCGTGCTCCGCCACATCCTGCGCGATGGTTATCCCTACATACTGGTTGACGAGAGCCAAGATACTAACCGTCGCATTGTGGAAGCCTTGTTCACCTTCCAGGCCGCACACAAGGATGAAGTTGTAGTCGGCCTCTTCGGCGACATGATGCAGCGCATCTACGGCGATGGTCTGCAGGGTCTTGGCGAGAACCTGCCCGATGACTGGGCCACGCCGACCAAACGGCTGAACTTCCGATGCCCGCGGCGAGTCATCGAACTCATTAACAAGATCCGCGAGGCCACTGACCAGCAGACCCAGATCCCCCGTAGCGCCGCGATCGAGGGGCATGTGCGGATGTACGTGCTCCCCTCCAAAGGGATCGATAAGGTTGCCGCAGAGAAAACCATTTGCGCGCACATGGCCGATCTTGCTGCCGATCAGGAGTGGCTGGATGAGGATGCGGTCAAAGTACTCATCCTAGAGCATCGTATGGCGGCCCTTCGGATGGGGTTTGATGATTTGCTGGCAGCGCTCTATCCCGTAACACAGTTTCGGACCTCGTTGCTGGATGGCTCACTGCCCGCGGTCAATTTCTTCTCAAACCTGATCCTGCCGCTATGGGACGCCAAGGACGACAAGTTTGGCACCGCACGGATCATGCGAGCAGCTTCACCCTTGCTGAGCGCATCTGCCCTGAAGCAGGCTCCGGATCAGTTTGAGCAGCTAGGCAGGGCGCAGGCGGCTGTGGATGCGCTGGTTGCACTACTCGATGGTAATCCGTCCGTGACGTTTGGTGAGGTCCTACATAACGTGGCCAAGACCGGCCTATTCGCGATCCCCGACACGCTCAATGTGGCCTTGGCTGCCGCTGCCGCTGCCGCTGCCGCGAGCGACGCTGAGGACGAGCAGGAGCGCAGCGATCGAGACAAGGCCATCGCCGAGTTTCTGGCGGCCCCCTTTCTGCAGGTGCGGGCCTATGCCAAATACGTGAGTGGCCAGGCGCGCTTTGATACGCACCAGGGCGTGAAAGGACTCGAATTCCCTCGCGTCATGGTGGTCATGGACGATCACGAGGCGCGCGGCTTCCTGTTCAAGTACGAAAAGCTTTTCGGCGGCGGCGGCGGCGCCGACGACGACGGTCAAACCGCGTCGACCCGTCGGTTGTTCTATGTTACCTGCAGCCGCGCAGAACGCTCACTTGCGTTGGTCGCTTACGCCGCCGATCCTGCACGGATTGGGGATCAGCTCCTGGCCACGGGCTGGTTCAAGCCTGAAGAGGTCTCTATCGGCCTACCATAAGCCTTCTCGGCCGCAGTCAGGAACCGGGCCACTCAGCGTCAAAGTTCCTTTTTTCTAGTCCTCCAGCAGTCGAGCAGCGGGGTTAGTTGTCGCTCCGCCTGCTTGAAAATATCCCACCACACTCGACACCGACCGGTGCTCGGTCAACTGCATGATCGCTGGCAGCGCCACGCCCTGGCGGCTGGCCTCAGTCACAAAGCCGGAGCGCAGGCTGTGCCCGCCAAAATCGCCCTCCAATCCGGCCAGGCGCGCCCGCCGCTGCACGATCTCGCCGACGGCGGCGGGGGACAGGGCAGGGCCGACGCGTTGCTTCCAGAGCCGCCGGAAAATCGCCCCTTCAGTGATCCCCGCCGCCTCCAGCCAGTCCTGCAGGGCGAGGGCGGCCCGATCCAGCACCGGCTTGTCCGGCGTCGAGGTCGCGGTGACGCCGGCCTGCTGGGTCTTGCTGTGCTCCAGTCGGTAGATATAGCCCGCCTCGCCGATCCGTCGTAGGTCACGCAGGTCGGCGGCGGCGATCTCGCTGCGTCGGCGCCCGCCGCTGGCGAACCCAAAGCAGAGTAGGGCGCGATCCCGGATCCCTTCCAAGCTGTCGTCACAGGTGGTCAGCATCGC
>Ga0256901_1000238_pt1 | contig 35383 bp, 30 predicted proteins | sample MC6MC0689MT_FD_190200 | JGI IMG/M metagenome (GOLD analysis project Ga0256901, IMG submission 190200) | Metatranscriptome of enriched soil aggregate microbial communities from Iowa State University, Ames, United States - MC6-MC0689-MT... | ecosystem: Environmental > Terrestrial > Soil >... | reverse complement strand
GGAGAATTTTCGATCACAAGGAAAGGCATTTGCTTTTCCTGCAAGGCCGAAGCCACTCGTTTACCGATTTGGCCATAGCCCACAATGATTGTGTGAGCTGTCAATTTGGTGCGCGGCAGCGGTTCGGGTTCGGAGATATCGAGGCTTGTTTCACCCAAATCATTGGTTGAGCCTTCAAGGTCCAGACGCTTTTCGATCCAGGGTCGTAGTCGCTCGGCAACAATGAACATGACCGGGTTGAGGAAGATCGAAAGGATTGCACCGGCGAGGATCAGATCGCGCCCTTCAGGTGGGAGAAGGTTGAGGCCGACTCCCAGCCCTGCGAGGATGAATGAGAACTCGCCAATCTGAGCAAGACTTGCGGAAATGGTAAGAGCTGTTCCAACGGGACGTTTAAATGCGCGGACAATGAAGAATGCTGCAACCGATTTGCCGACCAGAATGATCAGAAGTGTCGCAATCAGGGGCAGGGGATCACGGATGAGACTCATCGGATCAAACAACATGCCCACGGAAATGAAGAACAGAACCGCGAAAGCGTCGCGCAGAGGCAGCGATTCCTCTGCCGCGCGATGGCTTAACTCAGATTCGCTCATCACCATGCCAGCAAAGAATGCACCAAGCGCGAAAGATACGCCGAACAGATGGGCGGCTCCAAAGGCAACACCAAGTGCTATAGCCAGAACGCCAAGTCGGAACAGCTCACGCGAGCCTGTCTGAACAATGACGTTCAGAAGCCATGGGATCACCTTTCGTCCCACCACCAGCATCAGCGCTACAAAAACTGTAACCTTGGCAATTGTAAGAAGAATGATGCCACCAATGCCCAACCCCAGCCACTCGGCGATAGGATCGTTGGCTGCGGCATGTCCGGCTTCAGTGCCGACACTGGCAAGGGCAGGCAGAAGCACCAATGCCATGACCATGGCGAGGTCTTCGACAATCAGCCACCCGATGGCAATGCGGCCGCGATCTGTATCGATAAGTCGCAGATCCTGCATCGCACGCAGGAGAACAACGGTACTGGCCGTTGAAAGCGCCAGCCCGAAGACAAGACCGGCTTTTACGTTCCAGCCAAGTGCAAGACCGAGAGCTGTGCCGAGAGCTGCTGCTGTCGCGATCTGCGCCAGCGCGCCGGGAACAGCAATTGCTTTCACAGAAAGCAGATCTTTGAGAGAGAAGTGCAGACCAACGCCGAACATCAGCAGGATAACGCCGATTTCCGCGAGCTGGAGAATGAGGTCCTGATCGGCAACAAAACCGGGCGTGTGCGGGCCAGCAATGACACCAGCAAGCAGATAACCGACGAGGGGGGAGATTTTGAGACGGGTGGCAATCGTGCCGAAGATAAACGCCAGACATAACCCGATGACGATTGTCGCAATCAAAGGCGTGTCATGGGGCATAGGGGTGCCTTCCCGTTTTTCAGTCTTATAAAACTTTTATGGAGAGCCGGGCATGATCGTAACCATGCCCGGCAATGGAATTATTTTTGTGCAGCCGTGTTGTCTTCAAGCGCCTGATGCGCTTCCCGACGATGCTGCCACCAGTTGCCCAGCAACAGCAGAATCGGTGCAGCGATGAAGATCGACGACGTCGTTGCAATGAAGATACCGAACAGCATCGGCACGGCAAAATTATGAACGGCGCTGCCGCCCCAGATTGCCATTGGCAGAAGGCAGAGGAACGTCACAACAGATGTATAGATACAGCGGACGAGTACCTGATTGATACTCATATCGACGATCTCACGCAGAGGCTTTGTTTTGTAGAGACGCATGTTTTCACGCATACGATCATAAACAACGACCTTATCGTTTACCGAGTAACCGATAGCGGTCAAAAGCGCTGCAATGGCGGTCAGGTTGAAGTCGAGCTGAAGCAGCGCGAAGAAACCAACCATCTTCGTTGTATCGAGTATCAGCGTGATAATCGCGCCGACCGCGAAGAACCACTCGAAGCGCCACCAAAGATAGATGAGCATACCGAGAGCCGAAAGCACGACCGCGATGAAGCCAGAACGGGCCAGTTCGCCGGAGACCTTTGGCCCCACAACTTCGGTACGTTCAATCTTCACACCTGGATCGATTTCAGTAACAGCGTCGCGCATCTTGTTGACCGCAACCGTCTGTGCTTCTTCGCCGCCATCCTGACGCTGAATACGGATCAGCACATCATTCGGGCTGCCAGCAGACTGCAGGGCAACTTCCCCAAGGCCAAGTCCGCCGAGCTTCTCACGCAATTGCGCCAGATCAGCAGGTTGCGACGTGGTGATTTCCGCCTGAATTCCGCCCTTGAAGTCGATGCCGTAATTCAGCCCCGGCTTGAAGAAGAGCGCGATCGAAGCAATCGACAGGACGATGGAAACGCCGATGCCGAAGAAACGCGCGTTCATGAAGCGGAAGTTAGGGTTTTCAGGTGCGATCTTTACCAGCGGTTCGATGCGAAGCACCTTGAGCTTGCGACGACGCACATACCAACCCATTGCCATGCGAACCAGCGTCACGTCGGTAAACATCGAGATCACGATGCCAAGCATCATGGCAACAGCAAAGCCGCGTACCGGGCCTGTGCCGAACATGAAGAGAAGCAGGGTCGAAATCAGCGAGGTGACGTTGGAGTCAACGATTGTTGCGAAAGCGCTATGGAAGCCTCGGTCGAGGGCTGCCATGGCACCAAGGCCTCTTTTTGTTTCTTCTCGAATTCGTTCGTTGATGAGAATGTTCGCGTCAACCGCGATACCGATACCCAGAATAATACCGGCGATACCGGGCAGTGTCAGTGTCGCGCCGATTAGGCTCAGTGCTGCGAAGGTCAGCAGCGTGTGGAGCAGAAGCGCTACGTTGGCAATCAGACCCCAGACGCCATAAAGGAGCTGGATGAAGATCGCGACGAGGATAAAGCCAGCGATACCGGTGATCAGACCCATCTTGATGGCGTCGCCACCAAGGTCAGGACCAACCGTACGCTCTTCGATAACCGTCAGCGGGGCAGGGAGAGCACCTGCACGCAACAATGCTGAGAGAACAACACTGTCCTGAACCGTGAAGCTGCCGCTGATCTGGCCGTTACCACCGGTAATCGGTTCACGGATGACCGGCGCGCTCAGCACCTTGCCGTCGAGAACGATAGCAAATGGGCGGTTGACGTTCTTGGTGGTGATGTCAGCAAACTGACGAGCGCCGAGGCTGTCGAAGCGGAACGAAACGATTGGTTCGTTGGTGCGCTGATCAAATCCTGCACGCGCATCGGTTAGACGCTCACCGGACAGGGCAACCTGGTCTTCAATTGGGTACTTGATGTTTGGATCTTTGGAATCCGGCAGGATGCTGACGCCCGGAGGCGGTGCATCATTCGGATTCGCGTCAGCCACCATGTGGAAGCTCATCTTCGCGGTGCTTCCGAGAAGCTGGCGAAGCTGTGCCGGGTCCTGAAGGCCCGGAAGCTGAACAACGATACGGTCGGAACCAACGCGCTGAATCGAAGGCTCGGCAACGCCGACCTGGTCAACACGCTGGCGAATGATTTCAAGGCTCTGCTGAAGCGCCGAATCAAGGCGATAGGTGAAACCAGCCTGTGTCAGTGTCAGACGGATCTGATTGTCGCTGGACGTGACGTCGATATCGTTGATCGCCGCGCCGAAGCCGCTCGTGTTAACCTGAGAAATCAGGGTTTTGAGCGCGGTATCGGCCTTTGCACGCTGATCGGCGTCAGGGATCGTCACGATGACGGAATCACCTACGGCGCGGATCGATTGTGGCTGAATGCGTTCAGCGCGCAGCTTGCCGCGTGCATCATCAAGCAGCGCACGCATACGATCTTTTTTGAGACCAGCTGCATCCACTTCAAGAACAAGGTAGGAGCCACCACGCAAATCGAGGCCGAGCGTTACCTGTCGTTTAGGGAACCACGACGGCATCGCGTCGAGATGCTGCTGTGTGAAGAAATTGGGCAAGGCGATGATGACGCCGATCAGAACGATCAGGCCATATAGCACCGCGACCCATTTAGAAGTACGCATGAGTTGAAGTTCCGGATATTGAGCGCATTCAAATTTCGTAATGAATACAAAAATTTAAGGCGCATTTCTTCGTAAATGATTCAGGATTGGCTATGGCCAATCTCAATGACGATTTTCAGGCGTTCCTTGGTGGCGCGCGTACGGGAGCATATGTGCTCCGCGAAAGTCTCAAAATCGTGTTTGTCCTTGCGGGTTCGACCGGTTTTGCGTCGAAAAATGCAAGATCACGCGGCATTGCCGACAAGCCTGCACCATTTCCGTCAGGATATGTTGCCTTGATTTTAGCAGCAATCGCTTCGGCCAGAACGGCGCGTAACGGCTGCGTCGAAGGCGTGGATTGCTGGCGCCCAGGTATAGCAGGCGCGTCTTCGACCTGCTGGGCCGCCATGCTTTTTGGAACGGTACGGCAGGCTTCATCGCCAAGGGCAGAAAGGTCCACTGCAAACATAAAGGCTGCAAACGACAGGATGCACGTTACAAACAGCATGAATCCATGCTGATGATAACGATCAGTGCGCTGATCTGTGTTGTTCATGCCCTTAATCAAAACGCTTGGACTTTCCTCTACAGTCTTTCCGCAGAAATGAGCCAGTGCCAGAGTGTTTTTCCGATTGGTCTAAGCCACTCTAGTTATTCGATTTTATGCAAAGCCCGATTCAAAAAATTTGTATTTTTATCGGGACTTAGCGTTGACACCTACAGCATCGATTCACAAATTGGAATCTATTTCTGTCACCTGCTGCCCCTCGTTTCGCATGAAACGGTTTGCGATGGTTCAAGATCTGCTGCTCACACACCCAAAATCCTGCGTCGATTAGGCTCTGTCGGTCATAAAACCGATTTCGATTTTCGGTCCAATGTTGTAGGGCTTGCTTCCGCTTTAACGCGCTTTATGTTGAAACAGTGATCGTGAAACTGGCAGAGCTTAAATTGGCATATTTACCGACGTTCCGCGCAATTGCATTTGCAATGACCACTTTTGCTGTGTCGCTTGGGGCGCTGGATCATTCGTTTGCTCAGGATAACAAACCGCAACAGGCTCAGCCTTCCGCCCCGCAATCGGCGCCCACCGAAGCTCCTGCACCGGCAGCAACAGAACCTGCGGCAGCTAGCACACCCGTTTCTGGTGTGGTGCAGCAACAAAAGCCGATCATCAACGATCTCAAGCAGCAGACCAAATCGATCAACGATCAGCTGCAAAAATCTTCGACCAGCGATGAGACGCTCGCAAATCTCAAGCTACAGCTTGATGGTCTTTCGAAGAAGCTGCTTGACGCGGGTGTTGCATTTCGTCCGAGGCTGACGGAAATCAACACACGTCTGGAGCAATTGGGTGCCGCCCCCTCCGGCGATCAACCGGCAGAGCCGCAAATCGTTGCGGATGAACGCGCACGACTGACTGCTGAAAAGGCCGAGATCAACGCCGTTATCGGCGAGACGGAAGATGCATCGCTTTCGGTCAATCAAATGTCGGCGAAAATCGGCAATATGCGCCGTGACCTGTTTGCGCAAACCTTGTCTCAGCGCGTCAATCTCGATCTTACACTCGGATCTGAAGTAACCTCGGCTGCTGGCGATCAGATGGTTTCGCTGTGGAGCATCGTGAAATCATGGTGGCGCTTTGTCTCCACCTTCAAGCTGAATTCGTTTCTGGCAGCGGCCTTTTTTGCCTTTGTCGCGGCACTGATCATCCAGCTCGGCGCGCGCCGTGTTCTCGGTACGCTTTACGAACGTGACCCGACGATTGAAACACCGTCTTATCTGAGCCGTTTGTCGGTTGCGTTCTGGTCGACAGCGATCCCATCGGGTGCGGTCGGTGTGTTTCTGGCAACGACCTATTTCTTTCTCAATTACTTCAATGTTTTAAGACCTGATATTGCAGGGCTTCTACAGTCACTCTTCGTCGTTTTAGGCATTGTGTTCTTTATCAGCCGGCTGGCGTTTGCCTGTATAAGCCCATACACACCAGCATGGCGGTTGGTGCTGGTCGCGCCACGCCCAGGTCGGATTCTCGTCTGGCTGATCACAGGCATGGCGTTGATCAACGGGCTCGACTCGTTTTTCAGCAAAGTGAATCAGGTTCTTTCCTCGCCACTCTCTTTGACGATGGCGAAAAGCTTGCTCTCGACGGTCGTGATCGGCGTTCTGATCCTCATCGTCGCATTTGTGAAGCCAATAGAAAAAGACGGTGGAGAGGGCGTCCGCCCCTGGCCTAAGATGTTCAGGATATTCCTGATCGTCCTTGGTCTTTTGCCGATTATCGCAGCTGGTCTTGGCTTTATCGGACTTGCACGCTTTGCTGCACAGCAGATCGTTGTTACCGGGGCGTTCCTCGTCACGATGTATCTCGGGTTTTTGACCGGTCGTGCAATTTCGGAAGAACAGGCCTTTGCGTCCAGCCCGATTGGTCGGGTTATGCGTGACCGCTTCCATTTTGATGAAGCGACACTTGATCAGATCGGGCTTGGCGTTGGCATTCTGATCAACTTCGCGGTAGCTCTGGTCGGCATACCGCTTGTGCTGATGCAGTTTGGTTTCCAATGGTCGGAGCTGAAAAGCACCTTCTATAATCTGATGACCGGCATCCCTATCGGCAATATTTCCATTTCGCTGATGGGTATTCTGACGGGTATTGCACTTTTCGTCGTTGTCTATCTGATGACGCGCTGGTTCCAGAACTGGCTTGATAACAGCGTTATGGCGCGTGGCCGTGTAGATTCCGGCGTTCGTAATTCGATCCGCACGGTGGTTGGCTATGTTGGTCTGGTACTTGCGGCGCTGGTTGGTGTTTCGGCAGCTGGCTTCAATCTATCCAGTCTCGCACTGATTGCTGGTGGTCTGTCACTTGGTATCGGTTTTGGCTTGCAGAATATTGTCCAGAACTTCGTTTCGGGCCTTATCCTTCTGGCTGAACGTCCGTTCAAAGTGGGCGACTGGGTCGAAGCTGGCACCGTTAGCGGTATCGTAAAAAAGATCAGCGTGCGTGCAACCGAAGTTGAGACTTTCCAGAAGCAGTCGATTGTCGTTCCAAACTCGACGCTTATAAACGGCAATGTCGGTAACTGGACCCTCCGTAACAAGCTTGGCCGCATCGATATCAATGTGCAGGCAGCCTATACCGATGAGCCGCGTCGCGTTCACACATTGCTGCTTGAAATCATCCGCAGTCATCCTTCAATTCTGAAAAATCCGGAACCGTTCGTAGCGTTTCAGAGCATGACGGATTCTCTGCTGGTGTTCGATATCTACGCACATGTTGCAGATATTACATCGACGGGCGGTATCAAGAATGAGCTGCGGTTCCAGATTGTTGAACGTTTCCACGCTGAAGGTATAGAGTTGGCTTCGTCTTCGACTGATCTGGTTCTTGGTGTTACGGAAATCGAAAAGCTTTCCGAGCTTATGAATAAAGATGGCCCGCGTGCTACAAAGACGCGGAAGGAAAAGCCTGCTGAGTCTGAGAAGGGCGAAAAGCCTGAACATGACGACAAAGTCTGAACGCTTTAGATCATTTCCAGTTTTCACTGAATGGTTGGAAACTCTCTATCTATTTGTTTTTGCGTGCATCCTGTTCCGAAAACCGCTTCATACTTTTTGGGATGCGCTTAATGCGAATTATGAATACGTCGTTCAGTTGCAGTTCAGTTTTGAAGTCTTATAAATGATTACGAAAAGAGGCAGGCGAACTGTCTTAGAGCAATGGGGCCGAATACTCGGCTTGTAGCGGGAGCAGCGAAAACGCTGAAACGATATGAACAGAACTCAGGTCAATTATGCTGGCAAGATCGCTATCGGTGCGATGCTCGCGATTTCGTTCTCCATACCGAGCCTTTATGCTGCAACTGTTGCCAACAACGACAGCTCGGCTCAGACCATTGTGGTGACTGAAGGCGCTTCGAAGCGTGAAATGCTGGTGGCACCTGGTGAAACAGTCGATTTCTGCAATGGCGGTTGTTTTGTAACGTTCCCGAATGGTGATCGTGAGGCGCTGAAGGGCGACGAAACCATTACGATTTCGGGTGGCAAGGCGACCATTCAATAAGATGACTAACACGAATTGAGAAAGCCGGGGCACGACCCCGGCTTTTTATTGAGCTTTGCTAATAGCACATTTCCAATTTTCATTGAACCGTTGGGAATGCTCTATCTGTTTGTTTTTGTGCACATCTTGTTCCGAAAGCCGCGTCGCACTTTTCGGTATACGCTTTAACTGCGGGGCTTGAGATTTTCCGGGTCGTAGAGTGGCTTGTAACCAATCGATACGACTTCTACTGGATAGGTCTCTCCGAAATATTCCACGTTCAGCTTGCGGCCTTCCTGGCAGTAAGACCAAGGCAGATAGGCAAGTGCGATATTCTTGCCGATGGTTGGGCCGTAGGCGATGGACGACGTGAATGAGCGACGTCCGAGCTCATCGACCAGTGTTTCTCCCGTTTCAGGGTCGAGCACTGGCAAAATACCGACCGGATAGCGTGCAACGCCCTTAGAGTCGAGATTCTCGCTGATAACCAGCGTGCAAAGCATGGCTGGCTGATGCTCGCGAGCCTTGTACTCAAGATGCTTCGCCTTGCCACGGAAGTCTGCTTCCTTGACCTTCGGGCGAGCCAGATCAGCTTCAAGCAGATTATATTCAGTGAGCAGATCTGCATTCTGAAGGCGTAGGCTTTTCTCCATGCGGCGTGTATTCGCATAGGTCTCAACACCGACGGCAATTGCCCCGGTTGATCGCAGCGCATCCCAGACAGCGAGGCCGTCTTCATAGCGCATGTGCAATTCCCAGCCCTGTTCGCCGACATAGGAAATACGGAACGCTGTTACGTCCTTGCCTGCAATACGGATTGGCTTGATGGCGGCAAACGCGAAGTTCTCAAGGTCAAGACCCTCCGGGTTCTCGACAACCTTTTTGAGATTGTCGCGTGCATTCGGTCCCCAGATGCCGATGGTGACATATTTCTCAGTCACATCGGTAATAGTGACATCAAAGCCCTTATCTTCAGCCACGCGGCGCATATAATGGAAATCGCGCGGACCGGCATCCGCACCGTTGATCATGCGGATGCGATCTGCCATGCGGATCGCCGTGAAATCGGCGCGCACCATGCCTTCATCATCGAGAAAATGCGTATAGATGCCTTTGCCGATATTGGCATCGCCACCGATCTTGGCAGCGCATAACCATTCCATCAGCTCAACATGATCCGGGCCTTCGATGTCGTACATGGCAAAATGCGACAGATTGATGATGCCGCAATCTTCACTCAGTGCGAGATGCTCGGCGTTGGAAACGCGCCAGAAATGGCGATTGTCCCACTCGTTCTCACGTACCGGAATACGGTCGCCATATTTTTCAAGCAGATGTTCGTTGGCCGCATAGCCGTGCGCGCGCTCCCAGCCGCCCAGCTCCATGAAGTGGCCGCCAAGCTCCTTTTCACGCTCATAGAAAGGTGAGCGACGAATATTGCGGCCTTTGGAAAATGGTTCGCGCGGATGCACTGCCGGATTATAGACCTTCATCGCCGTTTCGGTGCAGCGATCCCAAATGAACTGCTCGGTCATCTGATGCGGATAGAAGCGCGAATAGTCGATAGCGTGGTGATCGATTGCTGTACGGCCATCCGTCATCCAGTCAGCAATGAGCTTGCCCATGCCGGGGCCGTCTTTGACCCAAATCGCAACTGCATACCAGAGGCCGCGCACCTTCTGGCTTTCGCCCATCGAAGGACCGCCATCAGTCGTGACCTGAAGAAAACCGTTGAAGGAATGGCTTTCATTGTAACCCAGTTCGCCGAGGATCGGGGTCAGTTCGATGGCGCGTTCGAGCGGCTCTAGTACCTGTTCCATGTCGAGATCGCGCTGCGATGGTGACAGGCGTGCTTCATGCTTTTCAAGCAAATCACGCGGATGGCAGAGGCGAGGATTGGTTTCTTCATAATAGCCCCATTCGATCTGGCCACCTTCGGCCGTCTTCGGGTCGCCAGTGTCGCGCATATAGGCGGAGTTGCCCTGATCGCGCATGAGCGGCCAGCCGATTTCCTTGCCGGTTCCTGCAAATTCATTATAGGGACCGAAGAAGGTGAGTGGATGGTCAATCGGCATGACCGGCAGGTCTTCGCCAACCATCTCGGCAATCAGACGGCCCCAGAGACCGGCACAGATCACAACATAATCCGCTTCGATCGTACCGCGATGGGTGACAACGCCCTTGATGCGTCCATTTTCAACAACAAGCGACTGGGCGGGGGTATTGGCGAAGCTCTGAAGCTTGCCAGCTGCTTCGGCCTGGTCAATCAGCTTGCCCGCAACCGTTTGCGAACGCGGAATAACGAGGCCTGCATCAGGGTCCCACAAACCACCCTGAACGAGGCTTTCTTCGATTAGCGGGAATTTCTCTTTAACTTCCGCAGGCTCCATCAGGCGGGCGCGTGTGCCGAAAGCTTTGCCGGATGCGACTTTGCGCTTCAGTTCTTCCATGCGGGAATCGTCGCCGACGCGAGCAACTTCAATGCCGCCGACGCGGGCGTAATGGCCCATCTTTTCATAGAAATCGATGGAGTAGAGCGTTGTCCAGCACGACAGAAAATCATGGCTGGTTGCATAGCAGAAATCAGATGCGTGTGCGGTGGAGCCGATATCGGTGGGGATGCCGGACTTATCAATGCCAACAATATCGTCCCAGCCACGCTCGATCAGGTGATGGACGACGGATGCGCCAACGATGCCGCCCAGCCCGACAATGACTACTTTCGCTTTCTTAGGAAACTCTGCCATTTTATGCGATCCCATTTTTCATTTGATGGAATCATAGTGATTGGCAGGAGCTTACAATTGTCATTCTACGACATAATCACGGCGCGAGGCGACCGAAGCTCAATGGCTGTTTGATCGTTTTGACGGTCAGGAAATCCGGAACCTTAATGCGTTGAGAATTTGATTCATAGAGCAGGGCTATCACTATGATTTAAAAAGAAAAGCCGCATCGTGAACGATGCGGCTTTTATGCTTAGTTCTCCGATCATGCCGCTATCAGCATTTTGCGGTCAGCCCGTTCCTGCTGCGGCGAACGCCCGTAAAGTTCGCGGTAGCACTTGGAAAAATGCGACGCGGAAACAAAGCCACAGGCAACGGCAACTTCAACAACCGGCATGGATGATTGCAGCAGCAGATGCCGCGCCCGGTCGAGGCGAATTTCGAGATAATAACGCGCTGGTGAACGACCCATTTCCTGACGGAACAGACGTTCGACCTGGCGACGCGAAAGCCCGATATTATGCGCCACATCGATAAGCGCTTCCGGTTCTGAAAGATTGGCTTCCATCATTTCGATGATCGTCAAAATCTTCGAGTTCTGGATACCAAGACGAGCGCGAAGCGGTAGACGCTGGCGATCATGCGGATTGCGCACGCGGTCCGTGAGAGCCTGTTCGCAAATGCGGTTGACCAGATTATCGTCGAAGTCATCACCGATGAGCTTTAGCATCATATCGAGTGAAGCGGTTCCGCCTGCACAGGTATAGATGTTGCCATCGACTTCGAAGAGATCGGCATAGACTTCCGCTTTTGGAAAAGCTTCGGAAAAGCCGGGCAGGTTTTCCCAGTGAATGGCGCAACGTTTACCAGAGAGAAGACCGGCTGCCGCCAGAATGTGTGCGCCGGTGCAAAGGCCGCCAACCGCGACGCCGCGGTTATATTCTTCGCGCAGCCAGGCAAAGACTGACTTGTTGCGAAATTCTTCGACATAAACGCCCGAGCAAACAAACACCATGGAAGGGCGCTGTTCGCGCTGAAGGAAGCGTCGCTCGTCCTCCAGCGAAGCATTAACAGCGCATTCCACGCCGTTCGACGCCGTTACTGGCTTGCCATCAGTGGATGTCAACCGCCATCGATAGGCTTCATAGCCCAGCATTCGATTGGCAATGCGCAGCGGTTCAATCGCTGTCGCAAATGCGATCATCGAGAAGTCAGGGACCAGAAAAAAAACAATAGACCGCTTAACCGATGAAGCTTGATTCATAGCCTGATCGTTCCCATTCTCGAAAGCCCGAACTGCGGTTCCCGACGCAGTTTCCGGCTTTGTGCCTCCGTCATGACACCGGGGCTTTATCAGACCCTGTCATCCGGTCGCTTTCTGACCGGCCATCCTGTTGTTCCAGCCCGGATTTATAGGGGGTAGGCTATGACGCAAACAGGACAGACATATTGAGACATAGAACTTTCAGATTGCATAGTGCGGCTAAATGCCTGCCGTAAATTGGAATGTATATGTCGCTTAATTGAGGGCAAGGAATATCCTGCCCTCAATTGACGATATTGTTTACTTCTTTCGGCTGATGCGTGTGGAAGTGGGAAGGCGATCATCCACGCAAGGCCAGCCGATATCGTGTAGAATGTGTTCCGGTAACGACTCCAGCACCCTGCGGCTTTTCTTTACGCGCCGCTGATAAGCCCATTCGGCATAGAAAGCGACGACCCATGCAATGTTCGCTTTCAGCCAGCCTGGGATGACAGATGGGCGCGAACCAGATTCGTTTTGCAGTGCCTCACATTGAATGCTCATTTTCGTTCTCCTGACAAAAAGTGAGACCAAGTGGTTGGGTGGAGATGTTCTGATCTCGATGATGAGAGCTTGCGACCATCTTGACGTTCAATCAAACGAAATATAGAAAGGTATAAGATCAGAAAAATTGAACTAACGGAAATCGCGGAGTTCAACATGACAGCGCCGGTTCAACATCCTCTGCCAATGCTCGATATTGATGTGTTGCGCACATTCGCGTCCATTGCTGATACAGGCAGTTTTTCGGCGGCAGCAAATGTGGTTTTTCGGACGCCCTCGGCTGTTTCGATGCAGATCAAGAAACTTGAAGAGCAGCTCGGGGTTGCCGTTTTTGAGCGCGATGCGCGTTCGGTTACGCTGACGAGTGATGGTGAGATATTGCTCGGCTACGCACGGCGACTGCTTGCGCTCAATCGCGAGGCCGTGGCCAAATTTGTTGCTCCGACGGTTACAGGCGTTGTTCGCTTAGGGTCGCCTGACGATATTGGCGAATGCGTTTTGCCTCTGGTTTTGAAGCGATTTGCTGAGACCCATCCGGGCGTCACTGTCGATGTCGTCATTGATCAAAGCACCAATCTGCGCAAGCGGCTGGATGAGCGTCGTCTTGACGTCACGCTGGTCAATCTCTCTCATACCGTTCCGGGCAGGGGTGACGTTGAAGTGTTGCTTGATGAGGAGCTTGTCTGGGCAGGCGCAAAATGTGGTACGGCCTATCGTCGTGATCCACTTCCGCTCTCCATATGGGAAGAGGGCTGTGCATGGCGTGGAAATGCGCTGGAAGCATTGGAGAAGTCAGGGCGGTCTTATCGCATCGCCTATATGAGCTCTCATTCTACAGGGCAGCGCGCTGCCATACAGGCTGATCTTGCCATTGCACCTTTCGGTAAAACATTGCTGGGCGAGGGAATTGTAGCGCTCGGACCTGAACATAATCTACCGCAGCTTGGACGTTACCAGCTCGGAATGATCATCGAACCGGACGCGCGCCAGCATATTCAGGTGGTTGCTGAACATTTACGCAATGTTTTTGAAAGCTATCGTCGCAGCGGTCGCTTCGATACATTTCGCGCAGGTTAAGCCGTGCAATGAAACTTTAGCAGTTTACTAAATACCTCTCTTGCCAGCAAAAAAAGCTGCGCTAGATTTTATATGTGACAGCCGAGTAACGGCTTCACCGCCAGAATACCCGGCAGCGCGCGTCAGGTAGTTTGGGAGGCATATTTGGTTGAATTGAGCATCTCAATGGAGAGACTGTTATGAAGCTATCCCGCATTGTCCCCGTTGCCATCGTTCTGTGTGCTTTCACGCTGGCGTCTTGCGCAAATACAGTCCGCGGCGTCGGGCGTGACGTCAAAGGCACCGCACATGCGGTGCAGGAAACAGTAGAATAAAATGAAAAGGTCCGGGTGATTAACCCGGACCTTTTTTATTTCTGCAGGAAGTAACTCACAGTGATGTTCATGTCTGGACGGGTTCTGTAGGCGATCCTGGTCGTTGTAATACCCGTTTCAGGAATATGAATCTGCGCCTCGTTTATAAGCGCCGATACACGCTCATTTGGAACTGCATCTCCGAACCACATAACCAGCGTGGGTCTCACTGCGTTGGCAGCACCAAACGGCGTTTCAGGATGAATAACCTGGAGAGACGGGTCGAAGAGACGGAAGTTTCCGGGGATCTGTGCATTGTCCGTCAAGATCGTTTTAAACTCGCCCTGCTGCCTCACTTCATCGTAAAGACGCTGATATTCCAGCTGGCCATAGGGCGGCATGCTTGAGCCATATGTGAGATAATAGGCAAGGACAGGTGGCACAATTAGAGCCGCAACGATACTTACAGTCGCGAAATCTATCAGCGCTCGTGTTCCGGCTCGATAATGTGCAAACCAGGCAGCGGTGGCTGCAGGCAGAAGGAAAAGAACCGGCTGCAACCAGCGGTCTTTGATATTGCTGACACCGGCCAGCACGACACCGGCAAAAACAATTCCCATTCCGATGATAAGCAGGCGACGCATGAAAACCTCGCCTGAAGTGAATGGTTTATTTGGCAATGTCCGCGCTTTTGAATGGATGAGCGCAATAATGCCCGCAACCGCGAGCGCTACGATCGAAAATAGAAAGGCTGCTTCAATAAAGCTGCCGGCACCGTTGAGGCGGTCAATAAAGAGATTTCCCGAAGCGCCTATCTGGAGTTTTCCAGAGCGAGCAATGACGCTCGATTTATGCGCGAGCATCCACATGCCAGTGGGAGCGAAAGCCGCGCCAAAGGCAATGATTGTGATGATAGAGAGCTTCGAAAGGAGAATTTTTCTATATTCTGGGACTGAAAGAGCCGTGACAATCAGCATAATTATGAAAAGCGAGGCATTAAACTTTCCCAGAATCGCCGCAGCCATAGTTATGCCAAGTACGGCCGCCGAACCCACATGACGGGCGCGCATGTGCCAGGCAAGAGCCAAAAAGGCCCAACCACAGCCCGCTGTGCCTGCAACAGAGTGTGTGAGTGCGCGCTGCGATTCCCATCCAATCTGCGGAATGAGAAAAAGCCCGAGCATTGATGCCGAGGCAACGATACGTGAGAATCCGAGCAGCCGCATTGCGGCGAATACACTTAGAAAAAGGCTTGCGAGTACACCAAACTTGACGATCTGCAACGTCAGCATCGAAGTGCCTAGCACCGACGCCGTAATATTTGTTATCCAGGTGTAAAGCGGTGGCTGCGAGCCACCATAACCCCAATCAAGATAGCCGATATTGGCGAGCTGTTCCGCATCATCGAGACCTGCACCGTTTGATACAAACGTGACCAATATTGCCTGGAAGGCGAAATAACAAAGGACAAAAAGCACCGCCGCCGGTAAACCGAACGTGTTTTTTTCGGCTGGAAGTGCCGCTATTGGTCGTGTTGCACTCAAAATCTATAGATCCCGGAAAAAGTTACGCTTTATCTGCGTACCAAGCAGCGATTAGCTTTCACAGGATTATGGCCAGAATTCAATCTTTGGGACCAGATCTAATATAAAAATCACGGATAATTTATGAAATGAACAATGGCAAAAACCGCGCCGCCTCTGAAGGTGCACGGTTTTGCCAAAAACGCATGGCGTTCCCGCCAAACAATACACAGGCGGGAGAGACTGAAGCTCCGGTACGCAGTACCAGATCCGGAGCGTCGAGAAGGTTTGCACCGTCTCTGGCTCCTTTTTAGCGCAACATCGTTACCGGACAGTTATCAGATACTTAAGCAAATCTAAACAAAGCAAGTTTTTTGCTGCTTTGGCGAAGAATTTCTCAATTGCCTGCTTTGGTTGAGCGCAGGAAATTTATTATGCCCGAAAAGTCGTCTCTGCCATGCCCTTCATTATCGAAGCGGCTGTAAAGTTCTTCTGCATGAGCGCCCAACGGCGTTGCAGCACCCGAGCTTTTTGCCGCCTCCTGCGAAAGCTTGAGGTCTTTGAGCATCAGAGCTGCTGCAAATCCGGGCTTATAATCCCGGTTGGCGGGCGATGTTGGTACTGGTCCGGGCACCGGGCAATAGGTCGTCAGCGACCAGCATTGCCCCGATGAGGTGGATGCCACATCAAACAGCGCCTGATGCGAGAGGCCTAATTTTTCAGCTAGCACAAAGGCTTCACTGACGCCGATCATCGAAATGCCGAGTATCATATTGTTGCAGATTTTCGCAGCCTGACCTGCGCCATCGACGCCGCAATGCACGATCTTGCCAGCCATTGGCTGAAGAAGCGGCTCAGCCTTTGCAAAGGCATTATCGCCGCCACCCGCCATAAAGGTGAGGGTACCTGCTGCGGCGCCACCTGTGCCGCCCGAAACCGGTGCATCAATGGAGAGGTGGCCATGGCGGGCTGCAATCTCGTGTGCTTTGCGTGCCGAATCAACGTCAATCGTCGAACTATCGATAAAAAGTGAGTCTTTACGAGCCTTAGGCGCGATGTCTTCATAAACAGAAAGAACATGTTTACCAGCAGGCAACATGGTGATGACCGCGTCTACATCGCTGACCGCTTCTGCAGCACTTGCCGCGATCTGAAGGCCGTTGGCTTTGGCTTCTTTAAGATGAGCAGGCAGCAGATCAAAGCCTATGACCTTGTGTCCTGCCTTCACCAGATTGGCGGCCATCGGGCCGCCCATATTACCGAGGCCGATAAACGCGATAGTGGCCATGATTTCCTCCCATTCAATATGTGTATCAGCGCCCGATCAGCTGGCGTGCGATGATGACGCGCATGATCTCGTTGGTGCCTTCGAGAATCTGGTGAACGCGCAGATCGCGGACAAGTTTTTCGATGCCGTAATCATGAAGATAGCCATAGCCACCCAGAAGCTGCAGCGCGTCATTGGTGACGTTAAAGCCTGTGTCGGTCACAAAGCGTTTGGCCATCGCTGACCATTTGCCGGCATCATGCGTTTTGCGGTCAAGCTTGCTCGCAGCAGTGTAAAGAAGCTGTCTTGCTGCCGAGAGCTCGGTCTCCATATCAGCAAGACGGAACTGCAACGCCTGAAACCGGTCGATTGTCTGGCCGAAAGCCTTGCGCTGCCCCGTATATTCCAGTGCTTTATTGAGCGCAGATTGTGCACCACCGAGCGAGCAGGCGGCGATGTTTAGTCGTCCACCATCAAGGCCGGCCATGGCGATTCGGAAGCCCGTACCTTCATCACCCAGACGGTTGGCGACAGGCACGCGGCAATTGTCGAAAATCACTGTACGGGTGGGCTGCATATTCCACCCCATCTTGTGCTCATTGGCGCCAAACGACAGGCCGGGCGCATCTTTCGGCACAACGATGGCGGAAATTCCTTTCGGACCGTCCTCGCCGGTACGCACCATAGTTACATAAAGATCGGTGGCGCCCGCACCGGAAATGAACTGCTTGGTGCCATTAAGCACATAATGATCGCCATCCCGCTCTGCGCGGGTGCGAAGTGCGGCTGCATCGGAGCCTGAACCCGGTTCAGTCAGGCAATAGCTGGCAAGCCATTCCATCGACGTAAGCTTAGGCAAAAATGTCTGACGCTGGCTTTCATCGCCAAACGTGTCAATCATCCATGCTGCCATATTGTGGATGGAAATGAACGCTGAAAAAGCTGGGCAAGCTTCGGCGAGAGCCTCGAAAATAAGCACCGCATCAGAGCGTTTAAGTGCCGATCCACCCACGTCCTCGCGGACATAAATACCACCCATGCCAAGCGGTCCGGTTTCTTTTATAACGTCAATCGGGAAATGTTTGTCGCGATCCCATTGCAGTGCATGAGGCGCAACAAAATCCGATGCGAAGCCGCGCGCCATATCTTGAATGGCGAGTTGATCTTCATTGAGTTCAAACTGGTTCTGGTCGGCAGTATCCATGGTTTCCTCCCTATGAGCACCGCACCCTCCTGAGGCGACTAGATCACAATGGCGCGTGGCTGCCAACGCTCCATTGGAATAATGTTGCTCACTTTTGTAATAAACTGATGCGCATTTTTGCATATAAGGTTGCCGCAACCGCTGGCGATTGCCAGTCACATGAAGTTGGGATAGGCAAGCTCACATGACACGCGCAATCATGTTTCAGGGAACGGGTTCGGATGTCGGCAAAAGCGTGCTTGTTGCCGGTCTTTGTCGCGTTGCACGCAATCGCGGGGTGAAAGTCCGGCCGTTCAAACCGCAAAACATGTCGAACAATGCAGCCGTCAGCGATGATGGCGGCGAGATTGGGCGCGCGCAATGGCTTCAGGCTCTGGCTTGCGGCGAGCCGTCATCGGTTCATATGAACCCGGTTCTACTGAAGCCACAGACTGATATGGGCAGCCAGGTGGTTGTGCAGGGTAAAGTGCGTGGCGTGGCGCTTGGGCGCTATTATCAGCAGTTAAAGCCCCAACTGATGGCGGCGGTGATGGAATCCTTTGATGTTGTCAGTGAAGGCGCCGATCTGGTGTTGATCGAAGGTGCGGGGTCGCCTGCCGAAATCAATTTGCGCGCCGGCGATATCGCCAATATGGGCTTTGCCACGCGTGCAAATGTGCCAGTCGTCTTGGTGGGTGATATTGATCGCGGCGGGGTGATTGCCTCGCTGGTCGGTACGCATACAATTCTGCCGGATGAAGATCGCGCCATGGTGCGCGGCTTTCTGATCAACAAGTTTCGCGGCGATATTTCGCTGTTCGATGACGGGCTGGAGGCGATTACTCGCTTCACGGGCTGGCGTTCTTTCGGGGTCGTTCCATGGCTGAAAGCCGTGTCACGACTGCCTGCTGAAGATTCGGTTGTTCTGGAACGAGCAACGCGCGGCGATGCCAAGGCGTTGAAAGTAGCAGTGCCCATGTTGCCGCGTATTGCGAATTTCGACGATTTCGATCCGCTGAAAGCAGAAAGCCAGCTTGAAGTTGTCATGGTCCCGCCGGGACAGCCTTTGCCGCATGATGCAGGGCTTGTGGTTCTGCCTGGAACAAAATCGACGATTGCGGATCTGATTGCATTTCGCGAAAACGGATGGGAATGTGATTTGCAGCTCCATGTGCGGCGTGGCGGGCATGTGCTTGGCATTTGTGGCGGGTTTCAGATGCTCGGTAACCGGATCAGTGACCCAAACGGTATCGAGGGTCAGGTGCGCGACATCGACGGGTTGGGGCTGCTGGACGTCAACACTGTGATGGAACCGGAAAAAGTCGTGCGCAATGTTGCGGCTCACTCGCAACTTTACGATGTGGCACTTGATGGATACGAGATTCATATAGGGCGAACAAATGGTCCCGATGCTATCCGCCCATTCTCGCTGATCGGCAATCATGATGACGGTGCCGTCTCGGCGAATGGTAGGATAATGGGCACCTACCTGCATGGTGTTTTTGGTGCGGATGAGTTCCGTCGGCAATTTCTTGCAACGCTCGGCGTGAGCAGTTCAGGCGAGAATTATCGTGCTGGCATTGAAGCGACACTTGATGAGCTGGCTGGCGGCCTTGAAAACTGTCTTGATATTGATGCGTTGTTTGCACTCGATTGACGCCGCATTTGTGAAAGCCTAGTGTCGGTTTACACAACAGGTTTTGCCGGGACGAATCCCGGCGATACCAAAAGGGAATGCGACGGACGGACCCAATCCGGGCGTCTTTATCGCAGCCGACCCCGCGACTGTAGAGCGGAGAGGGATGAGGCAAACCGGTTAACCGGCGGCCACTGGAAACACAGCGTTTCTGGGAAGGCAGCTTCAAACCCTACGACCCGTGAGCCAGGAGACCTGCCTGTTGCGTGAAGGACGTTTTGTCCGCACCCCATGGGAGGTTTTCCCTGCTGCCTACACGGAGGTTGTCATGGCTGCGCGTACCCAAAATTCTATTCCCAACACAATCGCTATGCCGCTTGCAACGCGTCTCGCTACAGCTGTCGTTTCGCTGCTTCTTGGTGCATTTCTGATTTACGGCGTGGGTCTTGCTCACTCCGATACGCTGCACGATTCAGCGCACGACACGCGTCATTCATACGGTTTTCCCTGCCACTAAGCAGGTAGATTATCAGTTTCTGGATTTGATGCTTTGTATCGCCGATCGTGGACGGCTATCGGCGCGAATTGCCGTTGTTGAGGGACTAAAATGCTTATCCGATATCTTCTGGCCACGCTTGCTGCTGGCCTATTGGCAGGGCTTCTCGTGACGCCTGCCATGTATTTGAAAACCGTTCCGCTGATCATTCAGGCGGAAACTTATGAAGACGCTGGTGGCGGTCATAGTCATGGTGAAGCCGAAGCGGCTGCATCACACGACCATGCCGCAGTTGCGGCCAGCGAAGGCGAAGAAGAGGAGGGCGCTGAGCTGCCGTTCGGTCGTCTTGGCAATACATTACTCGCCAATCTCGTAGCTGGCGCAGGTTTTGCCCTGCTTTTGGGCGGTGTTGCGCTTCTTCTTGGTCAGCGTATTACACCGCAGAACGGTATTCTCTGGGGTATGGCCGGTTTCTTTGCGGTCGCTTTCCTGCCAGCTCTGGGGCTTTCGCCGGAACTGCCTGCGATGCCTGCCGCCGATCTGGCGCAGCGTCAGCTCTGGTGGATTTTGACTGTGGTATTGAGCGGTGTAGGCATTTATCTGCTGGTTCTGCGTAATGAGATCATCTCCAAAATTTTCGGACTTGTGTTGATTATCGCACCACATCTTTATGGTGCACCGCATCCTGAAGATATTGCATCGCCAATTCCATCGCTGCTTGCTTCGCAATATGCTGTCGCATCGCTTGCGACAAACCTGTTCATGTGGGCCGTCATTGGTCTTGCGCTGGGCTGGTTCATTCAGGCTTATGCGAAGTCGGACATTGAAGGCTGATATATATGGCTCCGGCAGGAAAACTTACATTCGTTCTTGGCGGAGCCCGTTCTGGTAAGTCGTCGTTTGCGGAAAAACTGGTTGAGGACTCAGGACTGCAGCCTGTCTATCTCGCAACAGGGCGCGCATTCGACAAGGAAATGGAAAGCCGTATTTCCATTCATCGCGACCGTCGCGGGAGTGAATGGCAGACGGTGGAAGAACCACTCGACCTTGTGGGGGCGCTTGAAAAACACGCGAGGCATGACCGCTTCGTGCTGGTCGATTGCCTGACGCTCTGGATCACTAATCTGATCATGGCGGAGCAGAATATCGCTGCTGAAACCGAGACACTGATAGCGGCATTGCGTCTGCTTTCAGGTCCGGTTGTTTTCGTTTCCAACGAAGTGGGCCTCGGCATTGTGCCGGAAAATCGGATGGCGCGGGAGTTTCGCGATCATGCCGGTTTTTTGCATCAGGCCGTGGCATCAGTGGCGGATGAAGTCTATTTTCTGGCGGCAGGCTTGCCGCTCAAAATGAAGGGATAATTCGATGCAGGGACAAAAGATTCCAGCGACCGTAATCACCGGCTTCTTAGGTTCCGGCAAGACAACGATGATCCGCAATCTGCTGGAAAACGCCAATGGCAAGCGTATCGCGCTCATCATCAATGAGTTTGGCGATCTGGGCGTCGATGGCGGAATTCTGAAGGGCTGCGGTATTGAAAGCTGCCGTGAGGAAGACGTGATTGAACTTAACAATGGTTGCATCTGCTGCACCGTTGCCGATGATTTCATTCCGACGATGACCAAGCTTCTGGACCGTGCGGATCGTCCTGATCATATCGTGATCGAAACTTCTGGCCTGGCACTGCCTCAGCCGCTGGTCGCCGCGTTCAACTGGCCTGAAATCAAGACGCAGGTAACAGTCGACGGTGTGGTCACGGTTATCGATGCTGCTGCCGTTGCAGAAGGCCGTTTTGCTGACGATCACGACAAGGTGGATGCTCAGCGCGCAGCGGACGAATCTCTTGACCACGAAAGCCCCTTAGAGGAACTTTTTGAGGATCAGATTCATGCAGCTGACCTTATCGTTTTGAACAAGGCCGATCTCGTTGATCCGTCGCAACTCGATAGCGTGAAGGCCGATGTGGCTGAACGCTCAACACGTCGCGTCAACATGGTGCCAGCAAGCTTCGGCAAGCTTGGTGCGGACGTGCTGCTCGGCCTTGGCGTGGGCACGGAAGACGATATTGCCAACCGCAAGTCGCATCATGAAATCCATCATGCTGATGGCCATGAGCACGATCACGACGAATTTGAAAGCTTTGTGGTGGAAGCAGGGTCGGTTGCTGATCCAAAGGCATTTACCGAGAGGCTCAAAGCTGTGATCGCGGAGCACGATGTGCTTCGTCTCAAAGGTTTTGTCGATGTGCCGGGCAAGCCGATGCGTCTCGTTGTGCAGGCCGTTGGTCCGCGTATTGAGCATTATTTCGACCGCCTGTGGGGCAAGGATGAAGTGCGCAATACGCGTCTTGTCGTCATTGGCCTGCATGAAATCGATGAGCAGGCAATCACCAAAGCCGTGAAAGAAGCCGTCTTGTAATGCATCTTTTACTTGCCCAGAAAGGAACGATAAGCGACGGTAATGAGGCCGTCGACCTCGGCCAGACGCCGGGCGATATATTATTCCTTTCCGCTGCCGATACGGAACTGGCAAGCCTTGCTCAAGCACATAAGCTTGGGCAAAGCGTGCCAAGCCTCCGGCTCGCTAATTTCCTAAGCCTCACACATCCCATGTCGGTCGATGCTTATATCGAGCGCACGGCACAACATGCGAAGCTTATTGTCGTGCGGATTATTGGTGGCGAGACCTATTGGCCTTATGGGCTTGAGGCGCTTCATGCCTGCGCGGTTTCGCGCGACATTAAAATCGCCGTGCTGCCGGGTGATGATAAGCCCGATTACGGACTTGAACGATTCTCAACCATTTCAGCGCAGGAGCAGGATGCTCTCTGGCAATATCTGATCGAGGGTGGGGCGGCCAATACGTCGCGCTTTCTCGATTATTGTTGCGCACTGATTGATGAGAGCGAAAAGCCGGAAGAGGCTGCACCGCTTCTGAAAGCTGGGCTGTGGTGGCCGGATATGGCCGCGCCTTCGCTCGATCTCATCCGCCAGCAATGGAAGATCGCCGATGGGCCTGCTGCTGCAATTATTTTTTATCGTGCGCTCGTGCAGAGCGGACAGACGCAGCCGGTTGAAGCACTGATCGGTGCATTGCGGGCCAAGGGCCTGAACCCTGTTCCGATCTTTGTTTCCAGCCTAAAGGATCGGCTTTCGGCGGCGGTTGTCGATGGCCTGTTTGAAGATTGCCAGCCGGATATTGTGTTGAATGCTACTGGTTTTGCGATTTCGTCGCCGGGTGCGGAGCGCAAACCGACCGTGTTGGATAAGCGCGGCAATATGGTTCTGCAGGTGATTTTTTCCGGCACGCCAAAAGCGACGTGGCAGGCATCGCAGCAGGGGCTGCTGGCGCGCGATCTCGCGATGAACGTAGCGCTGCCGGAAGTGGACGGTCGCGTGCTGTCGCGTGCGGTGTCGTTCAAATCGGCTAAGCAATTCGATAGCGCGGTTGAAGCCAATATTGTCACTCATGAACCGGATGAAGGTCGCGTGGCTTTTGTCGCGGAACTGGCGGCAAACTGGGTGCGCCTTAAGCGCAAAGCGCGGCAAGATTGCCGTATTGCGCTGATCCTCGCCAATTATCCGAACCGCGATGGCAGGCTGGGTAATGGCGTTGGGCTTGATACGCCAGCCGGAACTATCGAAGTCCTACGGGCTATGGCGGGCGAGGGCTATCAGGTAGGCGATGTGCCTGCCAATAGTGATGCTTTCATGCAGCTTTTGATGGCTGGTCCAACCAATGCCGCGCATGATGGGCGCGTAATCCGCGAAGTCATTTCCGTGAATCAATACAAAGCTTTCTTCGCAAAGCTTCCAAATGTGATTCAGGAGGAAGTTGAAGCCCGCTGGGGTGGTCCGGAGAATGACCCGTTCTTTGATAGCAAGCTTGAAGGTTTTGCTCTGCCGCTGATGAAGTTTGGCGAAACCATTGCCGGTATCCAGCCCGCGCGCGGCTATAATATCGATCCGAAAGAGACCTACCACTCGCCTGATCTGGTGCCGCCGCATGGCTATATCGCGTTCTACGCTTATCTGCGTGACGTAGCGAAGATCGATGCGATTGTGCATATGGGCAAGCATGGCAATCTGGAATGGCTGCCCGGTAAAGCCTTAGCGCTATCGGAAAATTGCTATCCCGAAGCAGTCCTTGGACCTACACCGCATGTCTATCCGTTTATCGTCAATGATCCGGGTGAAGGCACGCAGGCGAAGCGCCGTTCTGGTGCCGTGATTATTGATCATCTGACACCACCGCTCACACGTGCCGAAAGCTATGGCCCGCTCAAGGATCTGGAAGCGCTGGTCGATGAATATTACGAGGCATCAGGTGTTGATCCGCGCCGCCTGCTGCGACTGAAGGCGCAGATCCTTGATCTGGTCCGCGATATTGGTCTCGACCGCGATGCAGGTATTCACGATCATGACGATGAAGACATGGCGCTGCAAAAGCTTGATGCCTATCTCTGCGATCTCAAGGAAATGCAGATCCGCGATGGGCTGCATATTTTTGGTCTGGCCCCTGAAGGGCGTTTACTAACGGACTTGCTGGTGGCATTGGCGCGTGTGCCGCGTGGTATTCCTGTTGCGCTGGGTGGTTTGCTAGGTGAGCAAAGTCTGCAACGCGCTATCGCAAAAGACGCAGGCCTTGGCGAAGAATTTGATCCGCTCGATTGTACAATGGCTGATCCGTGGACCGGACGGAAACCTGCACTGCTGGTGGCTGCAAGCCCTGCAAGCTGGCGTATTAAAGGTGATACGGTTGAGCGTATCGAATTGCTTGCCGCGCAGTTTGTTGAGGGCGAGGTTGATTGCCCGACAGAGTGGACGCAGACCAATGCCGTGCTGCAATCGATCAGAGATCATTTGCGCCCCATGGTGACATCCTGCGGACCTTCAGAGATTGAAGGTTTTCTGTCTGCTATTTCAGGGCGTTTTGTGCCGCCGGGACCATCGGGTGCGCCAACGCGTGGACGGCCTGATGTTTTGCCGACCGGACGCAATTTCTTCTCGACCGATAGCCGTGCTGTGCCGACGCCAGCAGCGTGGGAATTGGGTCGCAAGTCGGCTGAGCTGCTGATTACCCGTTACACGCAGGATCACGGCGAGTGGCCGACATCGTTTGGTCTCACCGCATGGGGAACCTCCAATATGCGCACCGGCGGCGATGATATTGCGCAGGCCTTGGCGCTGATCGGCGTGAAACCTCTTTGGGACATGGCTTCGCGCCGTGTCACCGGCTACGAGATCGTGCCTATTGCCAAGCTTGGGCGCCCGCGTGTTGATGTGACTTTACGCATTTCCGGTTTCTTCCGCGATGCATTCCCGGAACAGATTGCGCTGTTCGACAAGGCCGTTCGTGCAGTGGGCGCACTGGATGAAGAGGCAGACGACAATCCGATTGCTAAACGTATCAAAGCCGAACTGGCACGCCTTATCGCAACAGGTGCTGACGAAAAAACCGCCGAACGTCGCGCGGGCTATCGTGTGTTTGGATCAAAGCCCGGGGCCTATGGCGCTGGATTGCAGGCGCTGATTGATGAAAACGGCTGGGCTGATCGCAATGATCTGGCGGAAGCCTGGCTCGTCTGGGGTGGCTATGCCTATGGCGCTGGCGAAGAGGGGCAGGCAGAACGCGGGCTGCTTGAAGAGCGGCTTCGTTCTGTGCAGGCAGTGGTGCAGAATCAGGATAATCGCGAGCATGATCTGCTCGACAGCGATGACTACTACCAGTTTGAAGGTGGAATGGCAGCGACTGTTGAGAATCTGACGGGCACGATGCCGACCGTCTATCACAACGATCATTCAAAGCCTGAAAAGCCGGTTATCCGCACACTCGAAGATGAACTTGCGCGCGTCGTGCGCGGACGTGCGGCTAATCCCAAGTGGATCGCGGGCGTGATGCGCCACGGTTATAAGGGCGCTGCCGAAATTGCAGCCACTGTCGATTATCTTTTCGCTTTTGCAGCAACGACTGGCAAAGTTGGCAATCACCACTTCGAGGCTGTTTATCAGGCCTATATCGCTGATAGAGCGGTGCATGATTTCATGCTTGATAAGAACCCGGCTGCACTGAGTGAAACCGCTTCAAAGCTCAGCGATGCAATTGAACGTGGCTTCTGGGTGCCACGTTCCAATTCAGCACGGTTTGAGCTGGAAAACCTTATGGAGTATCGCACGAAAACGACGATGTGACGTGCCACTCTTTGTTTGTAAGCAAAGTCCGATCTGGAAGATCTGTCATCTTCCGTGGACCTTGTTAAACTTAAAAAACTGATTCCGGAAAGGGCATTAAATGGCTGAGAAATCTGCGAAACTTCTTTCGATGACGGAAGAGGAATTGAATGCCCGTCATGCGGATAAGATGCGCAAGAAGAAAGCCGCGCGTGACAAGATTCAGGCCACCAAGACCGACGAAAAAGGTTTGGTCATTGTCCATACAGGCAAAGGCAAGGGTAAGTCGAGCGCAGGCTTCGGTATGGTTTTCCGCGCACTTGGCCATGGTATGAAAATTGGCGTCGTACAGTTTGTCAAAGGCTCATGGGATACCGGCGAGCGCTGGGTTCTGGAGAAATTTCCGGAGCAGGTGACGATCTCGGCACTCGGTGAAGGCTTTACATGGGAAACGCAGGATCGTGCCCGCGATATTGCAATGGCGCGCGATGCATGGGAACAGGCTAAGGCCCTGATCCTCGACGAAAGCTATGACATGGTGCTTTGCGACGAGCTCAATATTGTATTGCGTTATGACTATCTGCCTGTCGAGGAAATCATTGAGGTGCTTGCCGCCAAGCCTGAGATGAAACACGTCATCATTACTGGCCGCAATGCCAAGGATGAGCTGATCGAGTTTGCTGATCTTGTCACTGAGATGGAAATGATCAAACATCCGTTCCGTTCGGGCGTGAAGGCGCAAAAGGGGATCGAGTTCTGATCATGGTAGCGAGCTGGCAATTCTGGGCATTGATGTCGGCAGTTTTCGCTGCATTGACGGCGATATTCGCCAAGGTCGGTATTCAGGGCATCAATTCTGACTTTGCCACGCTGGTTCGTACGCTGGTGATCATCGGCGCACTGTGCCTTTTTCTGACAGTGACAGGCCAATGGCAAAAGCCCGCCGAAATTTCTGCAAAGTCCTGGGTGTTTCTCGTGCTCTCCGGCCTTGCGACTGGCGCGTCATGGCTTGCCTATTTCCGGGCGCTGCAAATTGGTGACGCGTCACGCGTCGCCCCTGTTGATAAACTGTCGGTGGTATTAGTTGCGCTTTTCGGAGCAGCATTCCTTGGCGAACGTATGTCCACGATCAACTGGCTTGGAATTGCGCTGATCGGCTGTGGTGTTGTGCTGATAGCGCTGAGGATTTAGAAACCTATCATCTGGCGAATAGCATTGCTCGGCTCCATCAGTAGCCGCACGGCAAGCGCGAGGCTCACTACAATCAGCAGGGGCTTGATAATGCATGAGCCAATCTTCATGGCAAGGCTTGCACCGATCTGAGCGCCGATGAACTGCGCAATCCCCATGCAGATGCCTAGTTTCCAGTTGATCGTGCCAACGAGCGCAAAAGTGGCAAAGCCGCCGATATTGGATGCGCAATTGAGCAGCTTGGTATGAGCGGTTGCTTTCAGTACGCCGTAGCCTGCCAGTGCTACGAATGCCAGCATGAAGAATGAGCCGGTGCCGGGGCCGAAAAGCCCGTCGTAAAAGCCAATCAATGGAACAAGCGTGACGCCAAACAGGAAGGGTCCTATCCGGCGTGCGCGATCCACATCACCAAGGCTTGGTTTCACCGCAAAGTAAATGGCAATCGCGATCAGCAGAATTGGCAGTGCTGCCCGCATGATATCGACGGGCAGGACGGTTGCTAAAAGCGCACCAAAAACTGAACCGACCAGCGATGCAATGGCTTCAGGCCATTGTTCCTTGATGTTCACATGGCCTTTGCGCGCGTAGGCAATTGTTGCAGAGGAAGAGCCGAACAGGCCTTGCAACTTGTTTGTGCCAAGCGCTTCGACAGGTGGCACACCTGCCAGAAGCAATGCCGGGATCGTAATCATACCGCCTCCGCCTGCGATAGAATCGATAATGCCCGCAATGAAAGCGGCCATTGTCAGGAGGAGCGTCAATGTATCGAAAAATTCAAGCATGGAGGGGGTCCGGCAAAAGTTGATGCAACATAGAGCAGACAACCTGATTGCGCCAGACGCGTTTCTCCTGCTTTTTCGGGTAAAGACGACGGCGGGAACTTGCTGGCGCTTGCGTTGTTTTTTTGTTCAGGCATCATTATTGATGCAGGTCAGGTTGGTAACAGGAGACGGTCATCCATGAGCGAAAGCATTTTCGAACGCATTACTGCGTTTCTCAGCAAAAAGAGTGCTGTGCAGCGTGTCGCCGAAGATCCGGCACTCGCTTCGGAACTGCTTCTTCTGCTTCATGTGGTTTTTGCCGATGGCGATCGTCATCCGGCAGAAATTGCAGCTTTCAGAGACATTGTTTCCGAGAATTTTGGTATTTCGGCCGAAGAGTTGCCGGAAGTTACCGAGTATCTCAAAGACTTTGGCTATGAGACCACCACCAAGCAGGCAGCTTCTATGCTGGCTGAAATGGCCCCTGAACGCCGTGCGTCACTGCTGCGCGATCTGATGCGCATTGCGCGCGCAGATAATCATGTTGATCAGTCGGAAACGGCGATGATCAAGCGCATTGCCGACATCCTTGGCGTTACGGCGGATGATTTGCGTCAGGCTCAGCAGCTGGCCCCGCAATCGGCACCTCGTGCAGTCTGAGGAAAAACGGGCTGCGCTTGGGATGGGAGGTTCGTCAGGCGTAAGTCTTCAGGAACTCGTTTCATTGGCAGACAAGGTTTTGCTTAGTGTCGGTTTGAAGCGACCGGCTGTCATAGCAACAATCTCCACCAAGCAAGGTGATCCGGTCTGGGCCAAGCTTGCTCAACATTATGATTGCGAGCTGCGCTTCTTTGATGCCTTGCGGCTTGAAGAAGAAATGCCAAAGTTGAAGCACCCGTCGGACGTTGTTTTCGCTATGGTCGGATGCCATGGCGTTGCAGAATCTGCAGCGCTTGCTGCGGCCGGAGCTGATGCGGAATTGCTGATCGAAAAAACGATCAGTGAATGTGCCACCGCAGCGATTGCGGTGACACGGAGCGTATGAATTACGCGATCTGCACTTTGCGACGTTGCACGATGTAGGTTGCAACAGTCGCAACGAGCAGCAGGGCAGCGGTTGCAACGATGACAGCCACATAGGCATTTTCGAATGCCTGCGATGCGAGGGTGGTCAGAGCATAGGCATCCGCTTCCGGCATCGATTGTGCAGCGAGAAGTGCTTCATCCAGGCTGTCGCGGACAACAGATGGAATGCTTGAGCCTGCAGGCAGGATAAGGCTGGTGGTATAGAACGCCGACAGGATACTGCCGAAGATCGTCACACCCAGCGCATTGCCAAGTTCAAACGAAACTTCCTCGACAGATGCCGCCATGCCAGCCTTTTCGGCCGGTGCATTGCCCATGATTGACGAGGATGCGCCGGTCATTGAACAGCCAACACCAAAACCGAGGACTGCAAGCCCCGCCAGATAGAAATGCGTCGAGAGCTTATAGGTCAGGATATAGATCACCACACCGAGAGCGGTGATGCCGAGCGACGCCCATAGCACCTTGCCTGCGCCAAGGCGCGGCAACATCATGCCAGCCAGCGGACCCGCCACAAAGGCCGCGAGCGGAATAGGCAGGATCATCAGACCAGCTTGCAAAGGGGGCATGCCTTCGATCAGCTGCATACGCTGGCTGAAAACCAGTTCCATACCGGTCATCGAACCTGATGCAACGAGAGCCGCAAACACACCTGTTGAGAACAGTCTGTTATTAAACAGCGAAAAGTCGATGAGTGGTTCTTTACTTGAAAACTGACGGCGCACGAAAATGGTCGTTGCAATGAGGCCGAGAATCAAAGCGCTCGCAAAGACAGTCATCGATGCATCGCGTTTGGCAAGTTCCTTGACGGCATAGGTCAACGCGATCAGGCCGATCATAATCTGGATCGAGCCGACGAGATCCCATTTGCGCTTGGAGCCAAGGGGACGGTTTTCAAGGTTGAAGGCTGAAAGTGCCAAGGCCACCAGAACAACTGGCACGTTGATGAGGAAAACCGAACCCCACCAGAAATATTCGAGCAGCACTCCGCCCGCGACAGGGCCGATAGCAGCGCCACCCGAAGCAATTGCCGCCCAGATGCCAATAGCAAGCGAGCGTTCTTTTTCATCGGTGAAGGTCAGTCGAATGATCGACAGCGTAGCAGGCATCATCATCGCCGCGCCACAGGCGAGAAATGCGCGGGCTGCGATCAGCACTTCCGGGTTTGGCGAATAGGCCGCGCACAGCGAAGCAAGGCCAAATACCACCAGGCCATTCATGAACATGCGCTTGTGGCCGAGTTTGTCACCCAGTGTGCCGAGGCCCGGCAGCAGGCCTGCCACCACCAGCGGGTAGATATTCATGATCCAAAGCTTTTCGGAAGCACTTGCCGCCAGATCATGGGTGAGCCGTGGCAGCGCTGTGTAAAGCACTGTCATATCCACAACGATCAGGAACAACGCGCTGGAAACAATTGCGAGAACGAGCCAGCGATTTTGCGGCAACATCGGATTATACCTTTTCAATACGAGCGTATTCAAACTTGTCAGGGTGGCTGACATAATATAAATCCTTCCGTATGGAAAGTAAGAAATTGCATAAAACCGGCCGTCCGCGCTCAATCGACCGTGACCACGTTCTAGACATGGCTGAGAAGCTGGTTGCCGAAGGTGGTATCGTTGCTCTGACCATGGATGCGGTGGCGCAGGCCTCCGGTGTTACCAAGGGCGGCGTGCAATATTGCTTTGGTAATAAAGACGGGCTGATGAAAGCCATGATCGAGCGGTGGGGCGACCGGTTCGACGATTTGGTGACAGCGCGCAAACAGCACAGACAAGATGCGATTTCGCATATTGCTGCCCATATCGCGGTGACGCGCGAAAGCGATGCTGAGGACGATTCACGGTTTGCCGCCATGATGGCGAGCCTTATTCCCAACTCCCATTATCTCGATGAAACCCGGACCTGGTATCGCAAGCAGTGGGATGGACTTGACGTTTCGACACCTGAAGGCAGGCGCGCGAGATTGGCTTTCATTGCCAATGAAGGTGCATTTCTGCTCAGGAGCTTCAACTTCTTCGAGCTGACGCCGGAAGAGTGGCAGTCGATCTTCAATGATATTCAAGGACTTTTGCCTGAAAAAGATTGACTCTTCTGCCACCTGACAGGCATTCGAAACGCCTGAACAGAGGAAGAAGACGTGACAGTTCATTTCATTGGAGCCGGTCCCGGTGCCGCCGATCTCATCACCGTGCGTGGTTTGCGACTGATCGAAAGCTGTCAGGTCTGCATTTATGCAGGATCGCTGGTGCCAAAAGAAGTTGTGGCTTCTGCATCCGATAATGCTCTGCTGATTGATAGCTCCTCGCTGACACTTGATGAAATCATTGCGGCGATTGAGGCGGCTCATGCCAAAGGGCATGATGTTGCACGCGTGCATTCAGGAGATCCGTCGATTTATGGTGCGATGGCTGAACAGATGCGCAGACTTGATGCGCTCAGCATCCCTTATGACGTGACGCCGGGTGTCCCGGCTTTTGTAGCGGCTGCAGCTGCAATGAAGCAGGAACTAACAATTCCGGAAGTTAACCAGAGCATTATTCTGACGCGGACTTCGGTAAAATCATCTGCGATGCCGGAAGGTGAGGATCTCGCCACACTGGGTAAATCTGGCGCGACTTTGGTCATTCACCTGTCGATCCGGAACCTTGCGAAGATCGAAAAGGAGCTGACGCCACTATACGGTTCTGACTGTCCAGTGGTCGTTGCATACCGAATTGGGTGGCCAGATGAGCAGATTCTGCGCGGAAAACTGTCTGACATTGTGGCGAAAGTGGAGCTTTCTGGCGTCAAACGAACGGCGATGGTGTTCATTGGACGTGGTCTTGAGCCGAATAGCTTCCGGGATTCAGCGCTTTATCATGAAGCGCATAGCCATGTTGGGCGCTCAAAATCGTAAAGCTGAACGCGCAAATTCTATTGCTTTATCCACGGTGGCGACAACAGTTTTGGCTTCAACGGGTGGGCGTGCGATCATCAGCACAGGTAAGGCGTGATCGCGCGCTGCCCGGATTTTCGCATAGGATATGCTGCCGCCAGAATTACGGCTGACGATCAGGCCGATCTTTCGCCCGCTCAGGAATTGCTTCTCAGATTCATAGTTTTCGGGTTTTGCCAGAACGATTTCACAATCGCGTGGAAGTGTTACTTCCGGCGGATCGATCATCCGTATGATGAAATGAACATCGCTACGATCTGCAAAGGGTTTGATATGTTGGCGACCCAGTGCGAGCAGAACACGCTCACCAGCGGGGATCAACGTCGCAGCTTGCGCTTCGTTCTCGACCTCAATCCAGTTATCGCCGCTTTCTTTTTCCCATGCTGGACGTTCAAGCCGGAGTAGCGGAATATTTGCCATATCTGCTGCCACGAGAGCATTGTGTGAAATGCGCGTTGCATAGGGATGTGTCGCATCGATCAGAAGATCGACTTTCTCGGTTGTCAGATAATTGGCCAGACCTTCTGGGCCACCAAATCCGCCAATGCGCAGCTTGCCGCTGACTCGAGCAGGGTTGGACGTTCGGCCTGCAAGCGAAGTGATAGCTTCGACGGGTAGGGTCTCCAGTGAGGAAGCAAGCTTTGATGCTTCGGCAGTGCCGCCAAGAATGAGTATTTTAGAGGCGGGCAAGGATATTGCCTTTGCGATCCGTTACAATGATTTCGACGTCAACAGGTGCGCCGCGCAGGGTTTCGAGCGCCACCTGCTTAGCTTTTTCAGCAATCGGCGTAGCCATGTCGATGCCAAGGCTTTGAGTCATTTCAAGCACTTCCAGTGCAGTGTTCGCAAAAAGAATCCGGTCCTTCATGTCTCTTGGCGCGCCAGCCTTTTCGGCAATAGTCCAGAGGAAGCTTTTATCAACCTGTGAGCGCGAGGAATGAAGATCAAGTTCACCCTGAGCAAGTTTTGTCAGCTTGGCGAATCCGCCTGCAAGGGTAAGTTTATCGATGGGATGCGCTCGCAGATATTTGAGTACGCCACCGGCAAAATCACCCATGTCGAGAATTGCAAAATCTGGCAGATCATAAAGTGCTTGTGCTGCGTCTTCAGAGGTTGAGCCGGTCGCAGCGAGTACATGTTTTTGCTTTTCAGCACGCGCCACATCTATGCCGCGATGGATAGAATGTATCCATGCTGAACACGAAAAGGGATGCACAACGCCTGTCGTACCCAAGATGGAAATACCGCCAACGATACCAAGGCGCGGGTTCCACGTTTTCTGCGCAATTTCTTCGCCACCCGGAACGGAAATGGTAATCACCAGATCGGCAGGCAGGCCATATTCTGCGCATATTTGTTCGCAGATTTCTGTCATCATGCGGCGCGGAGTTGGATTGATTGCCGCTTCGCCCGGCTGAATTTGCAAGCCGGGTCGGGTTACGGTGCCTACGCCTTCGCCTGCCTGAAACACAATGCCTGTGCCGGGAGGGGCAGGGAAGACCGTTGAGATGATTGTTGCGCCGTGCGTGACATCCGGATCGTCACCCGCATCCTTGACGATACCCGCCATGGCATAGCCTTCACCCAGCCCTTCATATTCAAGCTGGAAATAGGGGACTTCGCCTTTGGGCAAGATGATGCCGACCGGGTCGGGGAATTTACCGGTAATGAGTGCAGTCAGCGCTGCCTTGGTGGCAGCTGTGGCACAGGCGCCCGTCGTCCAGCCGCGACGCAGCTCGGCTTTTTCTTTGTCCGTTTCCGGGGTTTTATTCGCAGGGGCGGTTTCATCGTTCATGGACGCCTTATAATGTATCTGATAGCTGTGCCGCCAGATAGAATTATGGTTGATGATGATGAATAAGCCTGAACATGCGCCGGAATGTATTGTTGCGAAGAGCAAAGTCAGCTTGCCCGCGATACAGCCCGGGCACGTCTGGCTTGTTGGTGCCGGGCCGGGTGATCCGGGCCTTCTCACATTGCACGCGGTCAACGCGCTGCGAGAGGCGGATGTCATTGTTTATGATGCGCTGGTTGATGAAGCCTGTCTTTCACTCAAGCGCGATGACGCAATTGTTGAATATGCAGGCAAACGAGGCGGCAAGCCTTCACCAAAGCAGCGCGATATTTCACTTCGACTGGTGGAACTGGCTCAAGAAGGCAAGAAGGTTTTGCGCCTGAAAGGTGGCGATCCATTTGTCTTTGGGCGCGGTGCCGAGGAGGCGCTGACGCTTGTTGAGCATGGCGTGCCGTTTCGCATTGTGCCAGGCATTACAGCGGGGATTGGCGGCCTTGCCTATGCAGGAATTGCGGCCACGCATCGCGATATCAACCAATCGGTCACATTCCTCACAGGCCACGATGCAACAGGGCTGATGCCAGATCGCATTAATTGGGAGGGCATTGCTCAGTCTTCTCCGGTTATTGTGATGTATATGGCGATGAAGCATATCGACCTCATTACAGAGCGTCTGATGACAGCAGGACGCTCGCCAGATGAACCGGTCGCATTTGTCTGCAATGCCAGCTTGCCTGAACAGGTGGTTCTGGAGACAACATTATCGCGCGCGGTTGCAGATGTAGAAGCATCCGGTCTCAAGCCACCGGCAATCGTGGTTGTGGGAGAGGTTGTGAAGCTGCGTGCGGGACTTGACTGGGCCGGTGCGTCTCAGGGTCGAAAACTAACAAGCGATCCGCTTCATCTTAGCAGGGAGAAGAGCGCATGAAGGGTTTCATGATTGCAGCGCCGGCTTCCGGTTCAGGCAAAACCACTTTGACGCTTGGGCTGCTGCGCGCTTTAAAGCGCTGTGGCGAGGCGCTTGCACCTGCGAAAGCTGGCCCTGATTACATCGATCCTGCCTACCATAAGGCTGCGAGCGGTGTGGATTGCTTCAATCTTGATCCCTGGGCCATGCGGCCAGAGCTTATCAGTGCCATTTCTTCCCGTATGACCGAAGGCAATAAGCTGCTGGTTGTCGAAGGCATGATGGGGCTTTTCGACGGAGCGCTCGATGGAAAGGGTTCGTCGGCAGATTTGGCGCGAACTCTTGATCTGCCAGTGGTTCTGGTGGTCGATTGCGCCCGCCAATCCCATTCCATTGCAGCACTCATTTCGGGTTTCAGCCAGTTTCGCAAAGATGTGCTGATTGCCGGGGTTATCCTTAACCGGGTTGGCAGCGGCAGACATGAG
>Ga0256901_1000236_pt1 | contig 35737 bp, 35 predicted proteins | sample MC6MC0689MT_FD_190200 | JGI IMG/M metagenome (GOLD analysis project Ga0256901, IMG submission 190200) | Metatranscriptome of enriched soil aggregate microbial communities from Iowa State University, Ames, United States - MC6-MC0689-MT... | ecosystem: Environmental > Terrestrial > Soil >... | reverse complement strand
AAATCATCAAACAAAGAATTAAATAAAGGGATTGCCGATGCTTTTTTTACGAGGCTGCCCGAGGTTTACCGAAAACTAAACACCGATTTGGTTTCTTTGGTTGATGGAGATCCTGCGGCGCAAAGTGAGTTCGAAATCATTAGGTGTTACCCAGGCTTTTTTGCTATTGCAATGTATCGCTTTGCGCATGAGCTGCATTTACTTGAAGTACCTCACATTCCGCGTATCATTACTGAGTATGCACATACGGCGACTGGGATAGATATTCATCCAGCGGCTCAAATTGGCGAATATTTGTACATTGACCACGGTACTGGCTTGGTGATTGGAGAAACGACTGTTATCGGCAATTATGTGAAGCTTTATCAGGGGGTTACCTTAGGTGCTTTAAGTGTAGATAAATCGAAGTCGAATACTAAGAGACACCCCACTATTGGTAATCACGTTATTATTTATTCTGGTGCAACCATTTTGGGGGGCGAAACGGTTATTGGCGACCATAGTATTATTGGCGGTAATGTTTGGTTAACCGTAAGCGTGCCAGAAGGTTCTACGGTTTACCATCAGGCAGAGATTAAAATTAAAGAAAGTAAAAGAGAATGAAAATGAAACGTTTTTGCGAGGTACGAAGCAACTTACAGCACTAACTAGTGCATAATCGCTTTAGGATTGCTTCTTGCCCTAACAATGACGAAAATAAATAGATAATAAATGAAAACCATTATAGATTGCATCGGCAATACACCATTGGCAGAAATCAGATATTTGAATACCAATCCGAATGTTAAGATTTACGCTAAACTAGAGGGAAACAACCCTGGCGGAAGTGTAAAAGACAGGGCAGCTTTAAATATGATACGGAGTGCAATGGAAAGAGGTGAGGTTGATAGAAATACGAAGTTGATTGAAGCCACTAGTGGGAACACGGGCATTGCTTTAGCGATGATCGCATCGATTTATGGTATTGAAATTGAATTGGTGATGCCATCAAGTTCTACCAGAGAACGTACATTAACCATGGAAGCTTTTGGTGCTAAAGTAACCTTATTGGATTCTATTGAAGTTTGTAGAGATTACGCGGAAGAAAAAGGAACGCAGCTAGGCTATTTCTTGTTAAACCAGTTTGCTAATCCCGATAATTATTTAGCGCATTATAAAACTACCGGTCCCGAAATTTGGGATGAAACAGAAGGTAAAATCACCCACTTTGTAAGTAGTATGGGCACTACTGGCAGTATCATGGGGAATTCTAGATTTTTAAAGGAAAAGAACCCAGCTATACAGATTGTAGGTTGTCAGCCCACGGAAGAATCTTCTATTCCGGGTATCCGTCGCTGGCCAATTGAATACTTGCCAAAAATTTACGAGCCTGAACGTGTGGACAGAATTATGGATGTTTCTCAGCAAGATGCAACTATAGCCTCAAGAAACCTAGCCAGAAAAGAAGGCATTTTTGCAGGAATGAGTAGCGGCGGTGCTTTACATTGTGCATTACAATTAGCAGAAGAACTAGAAAGCGGATTAATTGTTTTTATCACTTGCGATAGAGGTGATAGGTATTTGAGCAGCGATTTATTTGGGTAGAATAAGTACTTCATCGCCATTCGATGAGGAACGAGGAGAAATCTAGCAGTAATTTAAGGCTAAATTTACTACTAGATTTTAAATTTTCTGATCGCTTCCTTGCGCTCGAAATGACGAATGGTATATTTATGCAATGTGCTACTTTTGATTTAGCCCAGCGCTTGTTCCAAATCTGCAATTAAATCATCAATATGCTCTAAGCCAACAGAAATACGAATTAAGTTCTGTGGTGTTTTACTGGTTGGTCCTTCTACAGAAGCACGGTGCTCAATTAAACTTTCCACGCCGCCCAAACTCGTTGCCTGACTAAAAACTCTAACGCTATTCACTACTTTTCGGGCAAAATCGGCATCACCTTTGGTTAAAATAGAAAGCATGCCGCCAAAACCGCTCATTTGCTTTTTCACAATCTCATGCTGTGGATGAGATGGCAATCCTGGATAATAAACCGCTTCTACCTTCGGATGTTCGTTTAAGTAATTCGCTAATTTCTCGGCGTTATCGCAATGGCCTTTTACACGATAAGCTAAGGTTTTAATGCTTCGCAATAATAAAAAGCAATCGAAGGGAGACGGTACTGCACCACCAGTTTCTTGGATATTTTTTATCTTATCGAAAAAATCATTCTTTGCTGCAAAAGTTAAAGAACCGCCTAAAACATCACTATGGCCGCCAATGTATTTGGTAGTAGAATGCATTACAATATCAGCGCCTAAAGCAATAGGCTTTTGCAAAATAGGAGAAGCAAAAGTACTATCTACTGCAAAAATCAGTTGATGTTTTTTAGCAATTCTTCCAAGTGTTTCTATATCGCAAATCTTTAGTAATGGATTAGATGGAGTTTCTGCCCAAAGTAGCACTGTGCTTGGTTTTACAAAACTTTCTACCTCATCAATAGACGTTAAATCAATAAAATCGAAGGTTAACGTATCTGCAAAAATGGTCAGTAGTTGCTTTTTGAAACCCCAATACATATCGTCTGGCGCAATGATATGGCTGCCAGGTTTTAAGGCCTGAAAAATTGCCATGCCTGCAGTATTGCCAGAAGAAAATGCACAAGTATCGGCACCGCCTTCTAGTTCGGTAATCACTTTTTCTAGAGCAGAGCGATTTGGATTGCTTACTCTACTATACATATGACCGCCAGGATAGCCGCCATCTTCTCCACGAAAATAAGTTGTAGATAAATGAATTGGCGAAGTAACGTCGCCGGTAGTAGCTTTTACTAGGTTAGCAGCGTGTATAGCAGTGGTTTCTGGCTTCATGAGAATTGATTTTGCGAAGTGATAAAACAAATGTAGCGTAAATAGGCTAAATAGATAATTTTTGGCAAGATTTATGTAAAGAGTTTCACGAAATTACACAAAGAGTGGAAAGCTGTTCAAAAGAAATCCACTTTAAAACAATTAAAAATAATGGAGCTATTCTGATATTGGAATCGCTTAATTACAAATGAAAATAAACCGAGCCTGCGAGCTCATTAATTCCACTGAAATAGTGGACAACAAATTAATAAAATAAGACAATGAAAAGATTATTTTTAGCTATCGCTTTATTTTCTGCATCGTTAGTGGTGTTAGAAAGCTGTTCTCCGAAAACTACAACAGGTGCACCTGCAGTTAGACGAGGAAATGTTACTGGAAATTGGGTATTAAACAATATTACTTTTGAAGGTATTCCAGATGTTGCCGTTAGAGCATTTTTAGGAGAAAGTTCTTATAAGTGTTTTGTTGGAAGTACTTGGAGCTTAACAGGAAGTGGAAAAGGTAGTTACAGTTTGCCAGCCAGTGCGAGTTGTGGTGCAAAAACTCAAGATATCTTCTGGTCTGTAAGTACTGCTGACGAAACTTTTCAGTTTAAGAAATTGTACGAAGGAGAGAAAGCTAAAAACGTTACAGAGGGTTATCGCCTAGTATTATCTAGTGCAGATGATAACACGATGATTATAAAATCTCCAATTGAATATAGCGGTAAAACGGCTTACGCGGTAATGAACTTTGTAAAAGCTGTGAACTAATTAATTATAAAATCAAAATAACTTAAGCCATAAGCGATAAACTTGTGGCTTTTTTGTTGCCGTATAAATACGCTTGCTAAACGGTATTTAATCGCTAAAATGAAATTATTCGAACTTTTCTATCGATTGCTGGTTCATCATTATAGCAATAAAACTTAAGAACATGAAGAGCAAAACCGAAAACAAAGATCCCAAGAAATTATTTCCAGCACCGCCATTTAAAGCGCCAAAACAAAAGTACCCAGGAACGCAGGATAAAATGGATCCGAAAGCCGACCATGGCGAAGAAAGTTATATAGGTTACAACAGGTTTAAAGATAAAAAGGTAATTATTACTGGCGGAGATTCTGGAATAGGTAGGGCAGTAGCCATTGCTTTTGCCAGAGAAGGTGCGGATATTTTAATCAGTTATTTGGCCGATGTTGAAGACAAGGATGCCGAAGAAACTGCAGATTATGTAAGAAAGGCTGGCAGGCAAGCTATTTTGATGAAAGGTGATATCACAGATGAAAAACAATGCAAAGCAATTGTAGCAAAAGCAGTGAAAGAATTTGGCCAAATTGATGTCCTTGTGAACAACGCAGCGTTCCATATTAGTAGAGAAAAAGTTGATGATATTTCTACAGATGAATGGAATTTAACCTTTGATACCAATGTCAACGCAATATTTTACTTATGCAAAGCGGCCATCCCACATATGCCAAAAGGCAGTAGCATTATCAACACTACTTCTGTGGTAGCCTTTGACCCATCTGAGGATTTATTGCCATATTCGGCCACTAAAAGTGCAGTAATTAACTTTACTTCAAATCTTAGTCAAATACTGTTGAAGCAAGGTAAAGGAATTAGGGTAAACGCAGTTGCACCAGGGCCGGTTTGGACTCCTTTAATTCCAGCAACTAAGTTTAATGTAGAAAATTTCGGTAAAAATACAGCTATGGAACGCCCTGGTCAGCCAGTGGAACTTGCTCCAGCATTTTTGTTTTTGGCATCTGCTGATGCCAGTTTTATTTCTGGCGCAGTTTTACCAGTAACTGGTGGTAGAATTACGATTTAATGCTGCTAAATTACTTTTAGCAATTTTAATTTAGATCATTACACTTAAACTTGTAAACAGTCACCGCTGCAACATAATTAAATTTATTGATTTTTCTAAAACACGTTGATTATTAGATTGTTTAATTAATTAAATATTCCGACAGCAACAATTAAAACAAGTATTTATACGTTGCTTTTAAGTATAAATATCCTATGGGAGATAAATATGTTATCAGATATTAGTTAATATAAATCATCACGTAGTGAGATGGTTATTCTTTGATTTTTAATTAGTTAGTTATGGTGAACACAATTCAATCTAATACTTCAAAAGAGAAAACGCTCAACAAAGGAGATTTTAAATATAAATCTTTAGTAGACAGTCTTTACCAAGTTTACAATTCAGAAAAACAATGGCTAACTGTGTTGCCTATTCTACAATTGGGTGTAGGTTGCGAAGATTTACTTGAAACACTTGAAAAGTTTCAGAAAGAGGGCAAAGACCACATCCATCGCTTGGAAAGCATTTTTGACACTTTGAACATTCCTGCTGCAGAAACCAATAACCTAGACGTTGAGGTATTGATTGATGAATGTTACGATATCATAGACGTTACTCCTAGAAATAGCTTCATTCGCGATGCCGGACTAATTGTTGGCATGCAGCAAATACAACAGTATCAAATTACAGCCTATACATCACTATTAGCACAGGCTTTAGAATGCGAGGCACAAAAAGTTGTCAATTTGGTAAGAATTATTATCCATAACAAACAATTGGAAGAAGAACAATTGGCGATGGCGGGAACAAGCCAAATGCTCGACGAGATCATTTAAAATAATTTCGGTTTTCTATTGCAGCTGCAAAAATGCGATTTGATAGTTAAATAGGTTACTGTTAGCAGCATTAGCAACCGAAATTTCTGAAAGAATACGAGACATCGTGTATGTAAGTTTCGTATAAAATAAGGTTTTGAAATTTAAATTGAATTTTTAGTTAGTCTCATTTTCAGCGAGCTATGAGATGTCAGTTGTATTAATTACAACTTATTGGAGTAAAAAAGGCTTTTTTTGTTTATATTGAACGATAACACTCTCGGAACGCTATTATGAATAAATACAAAGATGCTACTGTCACAGCACAACATTTAGAAAATCAAATTCTAATTGAAGACTTTGAACTTGAATCTATGGTGTTTTCTAAGATAGCGGATGCGGTACCCGATATGCTCTACGTTACCGACGTTAAAAAAATGCAAAAGATTTATTCCAATACGCGTATCCATCAATTATTTAAGATGGGCCGGAAGGAAATTAGCGATATGGGCTCTCGTTTTTTTGAAAAAATTGTGCATCCTGCAGACCAGCATAAATATTTCGAAAGCATACAAAATCTGCGAAAATCAAAGAGTAAAGATCTTGACGAATTAAAATATCGAATTATAGACCACGAAGGTAAAATTCATTGGTTATCTACTAAGCGAAAGGTTTTAAAACGTGATGAACAAGGATTTCCACTCCATATCATTGGTATTTCACAAGATATTACTCTTCAAGTAGAGCTAAGTGAAGAAAAAGAACGGTTAATCGAAGAACAGACGAAGCTAAAGGCCGAGCAGCAACGTCAGCTTTTTAAGGCCATCATTAATGCACAAGAAGAAGAACGTAGAAATATTGCAGAAAACCTACACAACGAAATAGGACAATTGCTCTTTGCAGTACAATTGAAATTAAGTGCTTCAGAAATTGAAGGTCGAGCGCTGCTAAATACTGCTATTAAAAAGGTTCGGGAGATTTCTTTTGAACTAACACCCGTATTACTAAAAGATATGGGCTTAGAAATAGCGATAAAGGATATGTTGGAAAGGAAATTGGGCCCAAACAAAATTGCATTTAATTTTAGCTTTAACATTAAAAGTCATAGGCTAAATAGCAATATGGAAATGGTTGTTTATAGAATTGTACAAGAGTTACTTAATAATACAATTAAACATGCAAACGCAACACATGTGAATGTGCTTGTTATGCAAAAGGGTCAAGAATTATACCTAAGCCAAACAGACAATGGTAATGGTATGGATACTAAATTAATTTCTGATGCAAAAAAAGGTTTTGGCTTAAAAAGCATTATTAATCGTTTACATCTACTTAACGGCGTTTTCGAAGTTTTTTCGACACCGGATAAAGGAACAAAAGTTTTAATGAATATCCCTCTCAATGGTACAGAATAACACTCAGAAAATTAATATTTTATTGGCGGACGATCACCACTTGGTACGCGATGGTATAAAATCTCTATTGTTAAAATATGATGAATTTAACGTAGTTGGTGAAGGTGCTGATGGTACCGATATTTTACAATTACTTGAAGAAAGTGAGGAAAACATTGATTTGGTTTTAGCTGACGTGAATATGCCTAAAATGAGTGGTTTGGTGCTCTCTTCAAAAATTGTAAACGAATTTCCTGCAACAAAAGTCATCATTCTCTCTATGCTAGATCATGAGAAATATGTTTCGCAAGCGATACAGGTTGGTGCTAAAGGTTACTTGCTAAAAAGTGTAAATGAAGATGAGTTGATTTTTGCAATTAAACAGGTGATGAGTAACTCATTTTATGTTTGTTCAGAACTCACTTATCAGTTGTTGAATAAAAATTTGCTAGCAAAGCCAGGTGTTAAAGCACTTACTAAAACAGGTGCGAAGGTAGATTTTTCATCAAGAGAAGTTGAGATTTTAGAATTAATTGCAGAGGGCTACACTAATATAGAAATTGCAGATAAGTTATTTACCAGCAAGCGCACGGTAGAAGGCCATAGACTGCACATGATTACTAAAACAGGCGTACGCAATACGGCAGCTTTGATCAAGTTTTGCATTACCAACGGCGTACTGAATTATGTTTAACCAGGTGTGATTTTCTCTTCGATCTGCAGGCCAATATTTGCCACAGATTTATCGTCTAAATCGCCCCAAAGTTGTTCCCAAGTGCCGTAGGTTTCGTTTCTAATTTGCGTAAGTTCCGTTTCGCCCATAAAGCAAGAATAGTAAGGTACGCCATCAGTAGTCTCTAGTTCTATAACTTTGATATGTCTGTCTGTGCCATCAATTTCGGCAATTATGTAAAAATCAGTTGGTGAATTCATAGCAGTATTTTCTCTTATAACATTCCGTTCAGATTTTAGTTTGATGGTATTCCGTTAGATTAAACAAAAACATCTATATTGTAATAACTGTTATACATTTTTAAACCCAGTTCTAATATGAGGATTACAGTCAGTAGAAAACCAGTTAAGGTATACCCAGACCCGAAAAGAGTAATAGCAAGATTTTTTTATAACGGTGATGAGAGGGCAAGAGAGGTGATTTCTAAAGTTACCAGCCTTTCAGAAAGCCAAGTTTTTGGCATTGTTTCTCCGCTGCTACAGGAGTTTTCTAAGCGCCACCGGAACATTACCAAAGTATTTTTAAAACATTGCAAGAAAATTCAGGGCCTGATAGAAGAAATGGGCATCGATTATAAAGAAATGGATGAGTTTACGAAATACTTAATTGGTTCGTATTTCACTCATGAATATTCTATCGAATCTGCAGCATTTTTTAATCCATCTATTGTAGAAGATCCAGATCAGTCTAATTTAGTAGAAGGTGAAAAGCGTGTCATTATTAGTTTTAGGGCAGTAGGAGAAGGGCATATTTCTTCTGTAGTATTTAGAAGGGCGTTGATAGACGCACACAATAATATCCATGTGTTGCCAGCAGGAAATTACATTGACGAGGCAGAGGTGGTTAAAAATGCAATTTATAATAAGCGCTTATTCCTCAAAAAAGCAGCAGATGCAAATATCTCGATGAATGTGATTACCGATGTTAATTCACATTTGGGAGATAAGTTTGACTACACACAATTGCGAAAGTTGGTATTAGATGCCAAAGAACAACAACAGGATGATGCTAGTAAATTGGAATATGACAGAATACTTTGGTTATCGGACACCTATCACGAAATCTGCTTTTCAAAGGATACAGATATTTCCGATCGTGTTATTTTTCCAATTTCAGAGTTTGAGCGAAAAGGAATAGAGGATGCCCGCTTTGTACGTTTTACGAAGGAAGATGGTAGTATCATTTATTACGGAACATACACCGCATTTGATGGTGCATTCATTATTCCTAAGCTCATGCAAACCACCGATTTCTACGATTTTAAGGTGAGCCCATTGCATGGAAAAGGTGCACAGAATAAAAATCTGGCATTGTTTCCTAAAAAGATTAACGGAAAGTATGCGATGATGTCCCGGATTGATGGTTGGAATAATTATTTGATGTATTCTGATAGGATTACGGTTTGGGATCAGCCTATTAAATTACAGTCGCCGTTATATTCTTGGGAATTTATTCAGATAGGAAATTGCGGTTCGCCAATAGAAACCGAAGCAGGTTGGCTAATTATTACCCACGGTGTTGGCCCAATGCGTAGATATTGCTTAGGTGCAAGTTTACTCGATTTAAATGATCCTTCTATTGAAATTGGTAGGTTGCATGAACCTTTATTAGTACCAAATCCGGATGAACGGGAGGGTTATGTGCCAAACGTACTTTATTCTTGTGGTTCTATTATTCATAACGGCGAATTAATCATTCCATACGGTTTGTCTGATTACTGTTCGTCTTTTGCTACTGTAAATCTAGAAAGACTACTGGAGCGAATTATGGAAACAAATAACGGAAGTTCGGTTTAGTAAAGAACGCTATAAATAAAAAATCCCTCGATGTTTCATCGGGGGATTTTAGTTATGATTAAAATTAAATTATTTCTCCAGCATATCAGCTTTTAACTGATTGTCATCCGCTAGGTAGCGATATTCAATTTCTAAAGCTTTAAATACAACTAAGTGTGATATTAGATAGGCTAATGTACTTTCTGCACCTTGGTTTCTATTCACGCTGAAATTTTGTAAGCCATCTGCACAACCTTTAGTTTCATGATCGTAAAGCGGCAGATTTAAGCTGTTTTCGCCCAAGAACCACTGATAACTTTGGTACAAATTACGCATGTATTTTTCGTCTTTGGTAACTTCGTAAGCCTTAAAGTAAACCAACACCATTGCCATAGTTTCAATCGCTTGTTGGTCATAAAGTGCCATAGGCTGATTTTTTTCTAGCCAACCGTCGTTACCTACTGGGTTTAGGAAGCCGAACGCTAAAGTTTTTTCTGTTAAGAATTCTAAAGACTCCAATGCGATATCAAGCGATTGCTTATCTCCACTAATTTCGTAGTGACATAGCAAAGCAAGTGGCAACAGGGCATTGTCGTAAGTCATTTTTTGCTCAAACCAATTCCAGTTTTCGTCTTTGTTATTTTTGTAAGCTTCAATTAAAGGCGTAGCTAATTGATTTAATTCCGCTACCACACTAGTATGATGTCCATTTGCTTTAAGGTAGTGGTTAACACCAATCATAGTGTTCGCAATACCTCTTAAATGCTCTAGCTGGCCAAAATGTGGAACTGATTTCAAAAAGAGCTCAGTTGCAAATTCTTTATAAGAATTATTTGGTGCAAAATTGATCAGGTAGCCTAAGGACCAAATTGTTCTACCAAATGAATCTTCGGAACCAACATCATCTAGATAATTTCGGTTAAAACTCAAGAAGTTTCTGAAATTACCATCTTCCTTTTGCATATACTGTATATAGCTCAAATAAATTGGCAATAAATCCAACGCTTCTTTACTTTTGTACTGTTCAAAAGCCATGAGCGCCATAATTAAAGCCCTAGCATTATCATCTAAACAATAACCTTCTTTTAAATTTGGAATGCCATATTTAGCGTGCTGTACAATCCCAGTATCATCGGTTAATCTACGTATATGTCCCAAATCAAAAGTTGGAATGCCGTCTACATCAATAATTGTTTTACTTTCTAAGTTAGCTTTTTCCTTGTCTAGGATTGCTTTTTCTAATACTTTGATGTAGTTTTTGCCAATTGCAGGCCAACGCAGAGTAAGTCCGTATTGGTAAGCGTTGTATTTAAGTTCGTTTAATTTTTCTGGTTGCTCAAATAAGTCGTTTACAATGCCCGCTAGCTGATTATGATCTTTAAAATCGAATAATAAACCACGTTTTTGCGCTAACAACTCTTGTGCATGCCAATATGGAGTTGATATTACGGCTGCGCCGGCACCAACTGCATAAGATAAAGTTCCACTGGTAATTTGTGCTTCGTTTAAATAAGGAGTGATGTACACATCGGCAGCAGAAAGGTACTGATGTAACTCTTGTTCGTCTACAAACTTATTTACGAATACCAAATGATTTTCCACATTTAGTTTTTTTGCCAAACGTTTTAAGCTATCGCGATATTCTTCTCCGGCATTTTTTACAACACCTGGATGCGTATTCCCCAAAACTACGTATTTAACATCCGGATTTTTCTTTACAATTTCTGGCAATGCTTCAACTACGGTTTCCAATCCTTTACCACGACTAATTAAGCCGAAGGTTAGTAATACTTTACTATCTTTGAAAGGATAAGATTTTTTGATAGGATTTTCATTAGAAGGCTCTAAATCTGGTACGCCGTGCTCTATGTATTTTACTTTTTCTTTTGGTACTTGATAAATGCTTGTCAAAAATCCAATAGCTTTTTGGCTCATTACCACAATGCTAGACGAACGCTTAGCAATCTGCTGAATAATGGTTTGTTGTATATAGCTTGGTTGCTTCAGTACCGTGTGCAAAATTGTAACTATTGGCTTATTTATTCTGGCCATTAAGGTCAGCAAGTAGAGGCCGCTTTCGCCACCATAAATACCAAATTCGTGCTCTATAATACAAGCATCTACTTGACTGGTGTTGATATAATCTGCTGCTCTTAAATAGTCTTTCTGGTTACTTTGTCTAATCACATATTTAACATCGCTTGGATATTTGTAAGTATCTAAGCTTTCAGAATCGCTCAAAGCGATAACAAAACTGTCTTTGGCAATGGTTTTATGCTGATTTATTGCAATGGCAAGATTTGCATTAAAGGTTGCAATTCCGCACTCGTTGGGTAAAGAGGTGCTGATATACGCTATTTTCATCTGTTTAACTTTTCTTTTGGGCATTTTATACTGATGTAACAACTGTTGCTGGTAAAAGTTTATGAAGTCCTCCGTTAATTCTTATTATGTTATTCAAATGAGTATTTACCACACAAAATTGGAATAACTCACAAGGTTTTGTGTAACATTACTTAAAACCCCGTGAGTATATTGCTTAAGCTGCTACGTTAGCTTCAGACATTGCAATTTCAGTCAATTTAACGTCTGTGTCCTTCTCTTGATCTAACGTAGTTTGAAGTAGTTCTCTCGCTTCCTCATGTTTCATTAACGTAGCATAAGTTACCAGGCAGCCGTAGGTGGCAATTTCATAATGTTCTACTTTTTGTGCTGCGGCAATTAAAGCTGCATCTAAAGCTTCGTCACCATCAAATTCTTCTATAATTTCTTCTGCTTCTTCAAGCAAACCAGCCATCGCTTTACATTTTTTTGCTCTTGCAGTAAGGCCTATGCTAGAAAAAACTAGTTTTAACCTTTCTATTTGTTCCTCCGTTTCTGCATGATGTGCGGTAAAAGCACTTTTTAAATTTTCGTTCACAGCCTTATCAGCCATTTTTTTCAAACCTTTCAAAAGTTGTTTTTCTGCACCAAGGATATCTTTCAGTTCATCAACAAATAAATCGTGTAGATGGGCATTAGGCATGCTTTTGTTATCTTTTTCAATTTTCATAATAATTAATTTTTTAGTGGATATGTTTTGATTTTGTATCCATAAAAGAAAACTGTAGGCGTTTTGTTTTGCGCTAACTCAAAACCCGTATTTTGCATTATTTACGTGTTAAAATACCTGATCTAAACTTCTTTAAAACCTTTTTAAACCATACATTATTAGATAGATAACAATTTTAAAAAGATGGCAAAGTATTCTAAAAAAGCTGGCGAAAAAGTTGGCCAGGCAATACATGAAATGAAAGAAGGAAATCTAAAAACAGGTACAGGGAAAAAAGTGACCTCTAAAAAGCAGGCAATTGCAATTGGTTTGTCTGAAGCCAAGGAGGCCGGCGCAAAAGTGCCTAAGAAAAAAAACTAATTAAATAGCGAAGTAGATTAATTTAAGGTTCTTTTTCAGAGTCATTGTTATCAGGATGAATAAATTCCTCAACTTTTGCTTTTAACTCGTTGAATTTTGTTTCAACTTCTTTAGACTTGGCTCTCAGTGCTTTCGATTTTTCCAATAAGCTTTCTGTCGCCTTCTTGTTTTCCTCAGTGTTTCCCATGTCAATTGTGTTTAATTCAAATATAACTTTTACTGGTTTCTAAAAGCGACCTAATCTTAAAACGGGTATTTAGCAAGTAAAGTACTTATTGGCGTATAGTATTTAAAGCGAACTACTGGGAAGTTAAAATTATGCCCGATAACGGAGGTGGTTATAAAAGGTTTTGCGTTAACTACGTTTTCGGTACTAAAAAACTACTTAATCTGAATATTGTTAGAACTTTTTTTGCCTTTTGACTATTTATTATAGATCAAATAACAAAGATATTCTTATGGAAATTCAATTTGAACAGAATAGAGACTTTAATCAATCTCATAGAGACGAGGAAAATAGGAGTAAAGAGGGAGAGCAACGTCAACCGCAAGGGCAAGAAGGTGATCCGAACCAACGTTTAGTGAACCGTGAAGAACTGGATACCGAAGAAAAAGAATTAGATCGTAGACCAGCTGATATCGCAAATCATGATGCTAATGATAAAGGACACGATAATTCTTCAGCGATTGCAGGTGTGCAAGACGATCAGCAAAACTCTACAAGAAATAGTAGTAAACCATTGGGCGAAAATCCAAACCACAATGCAAAATTAGAAAACGAAGAAGACAAGGAGGAAATTAATGGAGACGAATAAAGTAGTAATTGAAGATTTAAAAGGTCTAGTTAATATTCTTAACGATGGAAAAGAAGGTTACCTATCGGCCAGCGACGTTACTGATAGTTTAGAATTGAAAGACTTGTTTTTGCGCTTATCATCGCAACGTGTTGGCTATGCAAATGAGCTTAAAAGCCACATTGAATTGCATGGAGGTGAAAGTGAAAATGAGCAGGGTGGAATTTTAGGTGTGTTGCATAGAACTTGGATTGACATAAAGCAAGCTTTAAGCAGCAAGGAAGACGAAGCGATTTTAGCAGCAATTGAAACTGCGGAAAATGCAGCCATTGAAAAATATGATAAAGTAATTGAAGATGATGTCAATCACGCAGATCATCTTGCTTTATTGCAAAAACACAGAACTGGAATTTTAGAAGCATTAAAGGAAATAGAAACTTATCACATCCGCTTGGAAAGATAAAAATTGAATTAGTCATGGAGTACAAAAACAACAGCTTATTAAATGAGCTAGGCTCATCACAAAGCGAAATCAGTAACGCAGAAAAAGGAATATTTGCATTAGTTACTTTGTCCAGGATATCTGAAGACGATGATCAAAGTATTAGAGATGAAGACGAAATTTTGGCCAACGATGATGAAGAAGAGATTATGCCTAGCTTGAAAGCAAAACGTAACCCTTGGAACTCCGCGACATTCGACAGTGAAGACTTTTTTGCCGGAACAATACCAGCTTAATTTACAAAGGGAATTGGATATGGATTGTGGTTTGTTTTGGAACTGATGTAATTTCCATCTTACCATGCAATAATTTAACTTTAGATTCTATTGTTTTCAATCCAATTCCTTTTGCTTTTCGCTCTATTTCGTTAAATCCTTTTCCGTTATCATTTACAGTAAGGTGTACTTTTTCATCTGCTAACGTAATATTAATTTTGGCGAGTGTTGCATCCGCATGTTTCATAATATTAAGTGCAAGTTCTTGTACAATCCTATAGATGGCGAGTTGTAAATATTTGTCTAAAGGTATTTCGAGCCCGGAAAAAGTACAGTTAAATCTTGTAGTGCCTTTTAATTGAGAGCAAATATCCTTCACACTGGCCTTTAAGCCGAAGTCTTCTAAAATCGAAGGCATCAATTCATGGGAAATTTTCCTGCTTTCTTGAATACATAACCCTAACAATTCTTTAGAACGGTTAAGTACTTTAAAATTATCTTCATACGCATCTTCGTCATCAAGTTTCAGGCGTTCTAAATTTGCTTTTACTCCGTAGAGCACTTGTCCTAATCCATTATGTATTGCTTCAGAAATACGTTGTCGCTCTTCTTCCTGAGCATTTAGAGACGCTTTCAAGATTTCTTTCTGCTGCTTTTTTTCTAACTCTTTTAATTCATCCTGTCTCAAAACTTCTTCCGCATTTTTTCTTGCAGTAACGTCGTTAAACAAAATTCCAATAAAATTTTCTCCTAATTCGCGTATAGGAAAAGCCTCAACTTCATACCAACCATTAATTAGCGTAGCAGGTAGTTCAAAATGAGCAGATTTTTGACTTTTTACAATTTCGCCGTAAATATCGAACCAATGAGCTTCGGCTCCTGGCCACATTTGTTTTATTGTTTTTCCAGTATAATTAGTTAAGCCTGTTAACTGTTCGAAAGCTGGATTTGCTTCAATCAGCCAATAATCCACAGGTCTGCCTTCATCATCCCATATCATTTCTATAATGCAAAAACCTTGGTTAATTGCATTAAATAATAAACGGTATTTGTTTCTCAGTTCTGCATTAAAGGCGTCTTGGCTATTTTTCAAATTAGTGATGTCCCTGCTTATCTCTACTACACTGTCAACTTTGCCATTTATGGTAAGCTCCGAGGAAAGTTTAACATCGTAAAATACTTCACGTTCGGTAGTTGTAAAGGGAATAATAATAGTTTGAGAATGCCCATCGTTAAGTACGTTGTTTGCCTTTTTAACCAAGGGTGTAACATCTGTATTAGGCCATATTTCTTGATGCGTTTTGCCTATGGCATTTTTTAAAGAAGTGCCCGCTGCTATTTCGAAGGCCGCATTTCCGTAACTGAGTTTTAAATCATGCGTCCATTTGGTGACAATATCAGGTGTATTCTCTACCAACGTTCTATATAAACTCTCATTATATTTATCTCTTTCTAAAGGATTAAAAGTTACGACTACTCCATCTGGTAGCGGAGTAACATCTAGTTTAATCCAACTTTTGGTATAAATAGACACGTATTCGAAAGTTGTTTTCTGTTTTTTAACTAAGGCCTCGTTAACTCTTTCGAAGTAATTGGTATTTACAGACTTTGGAAAAAGTACCCATACATTTTTTCCTAACATTTCCTCTCTGTCCATTTTGAAGAAAAGAAGTGCTTTGTCATTAACATAGCTAAAGTTGGCATCGTTATCCAGCATATAACAAGCTAATGGTATGGCATTAAGAATTGCCGTTGTATCTGGGAAACTAGACATATTTGATTTTAGTTTACATAGTTAAACATTATAGTTGTCGATAAGTTCTCGTCAGTAAAAAATATTTTAGAATTTTAAAACAAAACATCAGTTCTTTCATTATATGAGATAAATGAACGTATGGATTTGAGTAGTTCTTATATTGATGAAAAAGAGATTCTAATTAGAATTGGCGTAGCAGCAATTTTGGGAGGTATAATTGGTTTAGAACGCGAACAAAAAGAATGGGTTGCAGGTTTAAGAACACATATTTTGGTAACCGTTGGTTCGGCATTGGCAATGATTGTGTCTACACATGGTTACGAGGATGTACTTAATAAACCAGGTTTCGATGTAGATCCATCAAGAGTAGCCGCACAAGTGGTTAGTGGAGTAGGGTTTTTAGGTGCAGGAACTATCATATTTTTAAAGCGAGAAGTTATAAAGGGATTAACCACGGCTGCATCTATTTGGAGTTTAGCGGTGGTTGGCTTGGCAGTAGGTGGCGGAATGTACTGGGCCGCTGGAATATCTACGTTCTTAATCTTATTTGTACTCGGCGGTATAAAATGGATCGACAAACGTTTTTTCAACAGAGAGACTTGTAACAGTGTGCAATTTAAAATGAAAGAGAATACTTTTTCTAAAATCACAGAAATTGAACAGATTTTTAGAAAACACGATCTCAATTTTAGTGAATTAAGTTATGCTGTAGACGAAAATGATAAGTCAAATGATTTTATATTGAGTTTTGACAAAAAACAACAACAGGAAAGAATATTAAAGGCATTAGAAGAGATGCAGCAGCATAATGAGGTTGTAAAAATAGAGTTTAAAACTTAAAGTGATATTTTGTGTTTGTTATCTGTTCAATTACAATGTCTGAAAATTTAATATTTTAGAATGCTTTTTACGCTCGGTATATAATTTAACTTTCAAAAACAATCAAATCAAAATTTAAAATAGAAAATGATTAATATCTTATTGGCTGAAGACCACAATATCGTGAGAAACGGTATAAAAATGCTTTTAGAGTCTGATGCAAACATTAGGGTTTTTAAAGAAGCTATAAATGGCGTTGAAGTAATGAAATTGCTCGAGGCTAATGAAGTAGATATTATTTTGGCAGATATCAATATGCCTGAAATGGATGGCATGCAACTGCTAAGAGAGGTAAAGGCAAAATATCCAAAAATTAAAGTAATCATGTTATCTATGCATGACCACGAGAAATACGTAATGGAAGCTTTTAAAAGTGGAGCCAGCGGGTATTTGCTTAAAAACATGGATGCCGAAGAATTAATTTTTGCAGTTAAATTTGTAAATCAAGGACGCAGATATGTTTGTGCAGAATTAACCATGTCTTTAATGGATAGCATGCTGCAAAGTAGACAGCATTTAATAGCGATGCCTGAGAATGAAATAGACTTCTCTTTACGTGAACTAGAAATTCTTCAGTTAATTGCCGAAGGTTTGACTAACTTAGAAATGTCAGAAAAATTATTTCTAAGCAAACGTACCATAGAAGGGCATAGGCAAAGTTTATTAGACAAAACCAACTCTAAAAATTCGGCTGCGTTGATCCGCTACGGTGTATTACACGGGCTTATTCAGTAGGTAGTCATTTCCTTAAAACCATTCCCTTTATAGACTGTTTTCTATTTGACGACGTGACGTTTAGCTCAGTATTCTTGGCAAATCTTCACCACTTACAATTAAATAGAAAATAGGATGAAATCGATTTGGAAAGGCGCCATCGGGTTTGGTTTAGTAAATATCCCAGTAAAATTATTCTCGGCTATACAAAACAGCAATCTTGATTTAGATATGCTGGACGGAAAGGATTTATCACGGATTAAATACCATCGCGTTAGCGAACGTAGTGGAAAAGAAGTGCCTTACGAACGCATCGTTAAAGGTTTTCTGTTAAAAGATAACTACGTGGTTTTAGAGGATGACGATTTCGCCAGCGCTTTACCCGAAAAAAACAAGTTAATAGAACTTGAAAGTTTCGTAGACATCGCAGATATCAATCCAATTTACTATGAAACTTCTTACTATACCCAACCAGAGCCGCAAGGCAAAAAAGCATATTCATTACTACTTAAAGCACTGCAAAAAAGTAAAAAAGCAGGTTTAGCTCGTTTTGTGCTTCGCAGTAGCGAAAATTTGTGTGTGATACATCCGTTAGATAATATGCTTGTAATTACCAAAATTAGGTTTCAAGAAGAAATTAGAAGTACCAAAGAATTAGAAATTGATACCGCTACGGTGAAACCTAAAGAATTGGAAGTAGGCATGGCGCTAATTAAGCAGTATAGTTCAGATTTCGACATCTCGGCATTTAAAGATGAATATGCTAAAGAGCTGATGAAAATTATACGTGCCAAAGCTAAAGGCAAAAAAGTGGTGGTTAAAAAAATGCAGCCGGAAAAACGTGTGAGCGACGATTTATACGACCAATTGATGCAGAGTTTAAGTAAGAAAGGAGCTTAATTATGTCGTTATCTAAATACGCAGAGAAGAGAAACTTCGAAGTAACTACAGAGCCAACCGGTGGGAAAGGAAGCGGTAAAAAACTATCTTTTGTGGTACAAAGGCATCATGCTTCTCATCTACATTATGATTTTCGTTTAGAACTCGACGGTGTACTTAAAAGTTGGGCAGTACCAAAAGGACCTTCTCTAAACCCGAAAGATAAACGCTTGGCTATGATGGTAGAGGACCATCCTTATGATTATAAGTCATTTGAAGGAATTATCCCCAAAGGAAATTATGGTGCAGGTGTAGTAAATATTTTTGATGAAGGCACTTACGAAGCTATCGATGAAAAAAAAGACAGTTTGCAAAAGGGCCTGCAAAGTGGTAATTTAAAAATTATACTGCATGGTAAAAAACTGAAAGGCGAGTTTGCTCTAGTGCGTATGAAAGACAGTGAACAAAATGCTTGGCTTTTAATCAAGCATCGGGATAAGTATGCGGTTGATAAAAAATATAGTGCCGAGGATGAAATACCTGCCAAGGTGAAAAAGATGGGTAAGGACTTCAAAAAGGAAGAAGTTGAACTGCCAAAAAAAGTAAAATCTGAGCTAAAAAAAGAAGACTATAAACCGATGCTTGCTAAATTGGTGAAGCACGTGATAGACGATGAAGATTGGATTTTTGAAGAGAAGTTAGATGGTTACAGGGGAATTGCTAATGTAAAAAAGGGTAAAGCTTCGCTAACTTCTAGAAATGGAAAAAATTTGGGAGATGATTATCCTCCAATTATAAAAGCATTGGAAAATTTGGATATTGATGCTGTGTTGGATGGAGAAATTGTGGTGAGGGAAAAAGAAAGAACTAATTTTCAGGCTTTACAGAACTATGGCACTAGCAAGAAAAAGCCACAGTTAAGCTACGTAGTTTTCGATGTGTTGGAAATTAATAGGGCAGATGTAAGGGAGTTACCATTACATCAACGCAAAAAACTGCTCGAAACGCTGCTGGCCAAGCATCAGCAAAAGGAGATAGAAATCGTAAAAACTGCGACGGTTAAAGGCACAGCTTTTTTAAGAGAAGCGGATAAAAAAGGTTGGGAAGGGATTATTGCGAAGCAACTAGACAGTATCTACGCAAGCGGATTGCGTAGTTCGAGCTGGCAGAAAATAAAGCTGCAGCAGGCACAGGAAGCTATTATTGTGGGCTATACGAAACCAGCTGGTGAAAGAAAATATTTTGGAGCTTTAGTGCTCGCCATCAAAGACGCTGAAAACGAACTTACCTACATTGGTAACTGTGGCACAGGTTTTACCGAGAAATCTTTAAAGGAAATATTTGCATTGCTAGACCCTTTAGCTACAGATAAAAGGCCGTTTAAAGATAAGGTAGCGCAAGAGAGAAACGTAACTTGGGTAAAACCGAAATTAGTTTGCGAGGTTACTTTTTCTGAATGGACAGAAAATGAACATTTACGCCATCCGGTGTTTAAGGGTATGAGGGAAGACAAGAAGCCAAACGAAGTAAAGCAAGAAATTCCATCGACTGGTGCCAAACCAAAACAAGAGGACGAGCAAACCTTAAAATTTGGACGAAAAACGGTTAAATTGACCAACCAAAATAAGTTGTATTGGCCAGTCGAAAAGATTACCAAAGGCGAGGTTGTAAATTACTACCGAGAAATGGCTAATTATATTTTACCTCATTTAAAGGATAAACCACTTTCGTTAAACAGGCATCCAAATGGTGTAACTAAGCCTGGTTTTTTCCAAAAGGATTTAAATACGGAACAAATTCCGAGTTGGATAAAATATGCTTCATTAACATCCGAGCATCTCAAAAAGAAAATTGATTATTTGATTTGCAACGATGAAGCTACCTTATTATGGATGGCTAATTTAGGATGTATTGAGATTAATCCCTGGATGAGCACTTATCGTAAACCAGACGAGCCGCTTTTTGCTGTATTAGATTTAGACCCACATGGAATTGATTTTGAAGAAGTGGTAAAAGTGGCTTTGACGGCCAAAGAACTACTGGATGACATGGAAATTACTGCTTTTGTAAAAACTTCTGGGTCAAAAGGTTTGCATATTTTAGTTCCGTTGGCTACTAAAGATTACGATGTGTCTAAAAACTTTATTCATTATTTGGCGGGGCTAATTTTTGAACAATATCCCGATACGACCAGTTTAGAACGCAGCCCAAGTAAACGTAAAAATAAAATCTACTTAGATTATTTACAAAACAGGAAAGGTCAAACCATTGTTGCGCCTTACTCATTAAGACCAAAACCAGGAGCTACGGTTTCAACACCGTTAAAATGGGACGAGGTGAATGAAGATTTAAAAATTAGTGATTTTGACATCTTCAACATGAAAAAACGAGTAGCCGAAGTAGGAGATTTGTGGAAAGACATTTATAAAGTGAAGAATAAGATAAAGAAGCTGCCTAAATAAATTCCATTCTACGTTTAATTTTTCAATCATGGACATCGCAAAAAGATTTAAAGAAAATCCCTTACTTGTTCCGCAAGACTTAGATGGCAGTTCAGAAAACTTACAAGTCATCTGCCTTCTTAATCCTGGCGTGTTTGCTTGGAATGGTAAAGTCTATCTACTGGTTAGAGTTGCGGAAAATGTAGCACCACAAGAGGATAAATTATTTATTCCCATGCGAATGGATGATGGTCTACTTGAGCTAATGGAACTGAAACTAGATGACCCAGATTTAATTAACACAGATTCTCGTGTGGTGAACTACAAAGGTTTAGATTATTTAACCACAATTTCTTATTTGAGGCTTTTTAGTAGCAACGATGGTATAAATTTTAAACCTGAAGCACTAGAAATTCACGGTAGCGGAAAATTGGAACGTTATGGAATTGAAGATTGTAGGGTTAGCCAAATAGATGATATCTTTTATCTTACTTATACTGCAGTTTCTGATAATGGCGTGGCAGTAGGTTTAAAAACCACTAAAGACTGGATAAATCTAGAAAATCATGGATTGATATTACCGCCACATAATAAAGATGTAGCCTTATTTGAGGCAAAGATCAATGGAAAATTTTATGCCTTGCATCGACCTACCAGTAAAAATATTGGTGGTAACTACATTTGGCTTGCCGAATCTGTTGATGGAATTCATTGGGGAAACCATCAATGTATCTTAAAAAGTAGAGCAGGTTACTGGGACAGTGCAAGAGTAGGAGCTGGCGCTGCACCAATAAAAACTGCAAAGGGCTGGTTAGAAATTTATCACGGTGCAAATGAACAAAATCGTTATTGTTTGGGCGCTGTATTGTTAGATTTAGAAAACCCAGCAAAAGTGTTAGCTCGTACCAAAGAACCAATTATGGAGCCAAGGGAAGAATATGAGTTAAGTGGGTTTTTTGGCTCTGTTGTATTTACTAACGGACATATTGTTAACGACGATGAATTAACAATCTATTACGGCGCAGCCGATGAATTCATATGCGGTGCTAAATTTTCTATTGAAGAAATCCTTGGTCGGCTAATTTGAGTATTTTAAACGTTAGTTATAGTACTGAAAGAAATTGAATTGTGCTGAGATACTCGTAGTCGGCGTGTCTTTTCACAAAAATATAATAGCAATAGTTTTTAACTTTTAGCATTCGATGTAGGATTGCTTCGCCTCGCAATGACGAATATAGATTACTATAATTCTCGCTTATTTAGCCTTTAGCTTTTTTTCTCTGCCTATCCTCAGCTTGTTTTACTTCATCTTTCTCTGCTAGCGGTTTTTCTGTTTTTAATTTAGGCTTTTCGCTATTTTCTACTTTCGTGGATTTGCTTTTATCTGGAGTTTTCATGGTGATAAGTTTATATGAATAACAATTAAGCTTTGATATTGTTGCTTTCTGAAGTTGGTTTTCGAAAATGAAGTACTAATACTTTATCAATTTGCGTTAAATGCTTGTACAACTGTAAAATAAAATCACAGCGCCTAATCCTTAAAATCGTAAATCTTTTGTACCTTTGGTTTTTAATGAATTTCCTCTATCCGGGCTTCCTTTTTGCACTTTTAGCGGTACTAATCCCGGTAATTATCCATTTATTCAATTTTCGGAAATTCAAAAAAGTCTATTTCAGCAACGTTTCCTTTCTAAAAGAAGTTAAAGAGCAAAATTCGTCGAGAGAAAGACTTAAAAACCTATTGATTTTAGCATCACGTATATTAGCTATCGTTTTCTTGGTGCTAGCTTTTGCACGTCCTTTTATCAGTTCAAACGCCGAAACAAATAAATCGAACGGCAATATTGTAAGTATCTATCTCGATAATTCTTACAGTATGGATGCGGTAAATAAAGAAGGAAGCTTGCTAGACGAAGCAAAGCGCAGAGCAAAGGAAATTGTAAAAACCTACCAACTTAACGATCGTTTCCAACTACTAACCAACGATTTTGAAGGAAAGCACCAACGTTTGTTAAACTCAGAGGAGTTTCTGCAAGCGGTAGATGAGGTGAAAATTTCAGCGGCAAGTAGGAATTTGCAGCAAGTTGTAAACCGTCAGCAAGGCGTTTTTACAGGTGCAGCCAATCGTTTTTCCTATGTAATTTCCGATTTTCAACAGAATTTTGCTGGCAACGAAACCATCAAAAAAGACCAAAACACGCAGTTGAGCTTGGTAAAGTTGAGTGCGAACGAGCTGCCCAACATTTCTGTAGATAGTGTTTGGTTTCTTTCGCCTGTGCATCAAGCAAATAATTCTGAAAAAATTATTATTCGTTTAAAAAACTTCGGTACTGAAGAAGCTAAAAATGTTCCGTTAAAACTTTCCATTAATAATCAACAAAAAGCTATCGGTAGTATTAGTGTGGCTGCGGGAGCAACTGCTATAGATACACTTTCTTACAGCGGTTTAGATTTGGGTTGGCAAAAAGGCTTGTTGAGTATCAAAGATTTCCCCTTAACGTTTGACGATGAATTGAATTTCAGTTTCAATGTGAACGCTAATCAGCAGATACTAAGTATCAATGGAAGTAAAACGGGGAAATACGTCGAAGCACTTTTTAATGCAGATAACTATTTCAAATTGACTTCGGTTTCCGAAAATAATATCAATTATGCCGCCTTTTCAAACTTCAGCTTAATTGTGCTGAATGGCTTAAGTCAACCATCTACAGGTTTGGCACAGGAATTAAAGAATTATGTGAATAATGGTGGCTCTGTAGTTATTTTTCCTTCAACCGAAGTAGATGTGGCATCTTATTCAACTTTCCTAACTACACTGAATTTGCCTGCTGCTACTAATTTAAATACTACGTCGACCAAAGTTTCCCAAATAGAGTTAAAGCATCCATTATTTAAGGATGTTTTTGAGACCCTGCCTAAAAACATGGATTTGCCTTTGGCTAGTCGCTACTTTACCTATGCTCAAAATAGTAGGACAAGTAAAGAGAATTTATTGACTTTGCCCGCTGGTCAATTGTTCTTGGCTCGGTACGCAATCATCTCTGGACAAGTTTTTTTAGCAGCCACAGGTTTAGACGAAGCCGACGGAAATTTGTCGAAACATCCATTATTTGTGCCGTTGATGTACAAAATAGCCTTCGAAAGTGCAAAAGACCAACCGCTTTTTTATACCATTGCAAAGGATAATGTGATTACCTTGCCTTTAGTAAAATTGGGTGCAAATCAATCCTTAAAATTAATGGGAGATGGTTTTGAAGTTATTCCAGATGTTAGCCATCAAAATGGAAAAACCCTGTTGTACGTGGCAGACCAAATTCAAAAGGCAGGTTTTTACATAATTAAAAAAGCTGATTCTACTTTGGCGATTGCAGCTTTTAATGATGACAGGACAGAATCGAATATGAAATACGATACCCAAACTGATTTGGAAGGACGTTTTGGAGCGCAGAAAATTCATTTCATCGATGCTAAAAAAGAGAATATTTCATCGGCAATTGCCGAAAAAAATAACGGAACTGAGTTATGGAAACTTTGCCTAATTTTGAGTTTAATTTTCATAGCCGTAGAGATATTATTAGTTAGGTTTTATCAAATTAAAATAAACACATAGGGACTTAGAAATCTGTAAATGCTATTGAAATCTATTTGTTTATGTGGTTGAAAAATTGAAAATAAAAATATAAGAATTCATGAGCCTCTTAATTAAGGGAATTACCATTGCCGATGCCAGTAGCGAGTTTAACGGAAAAACTTGCGATGTAAGAGTTGAAAAGGGAACTATTGTTGAGATAGGCAAAAACCTAGAACTGCAAAAGCATGAAATTGTTTTTGAAGAAAATGGCGCTGTTTTATCGCCAGGGTTTTTCGACTTGAACTGTGTTTTTGGCGACCCAGGTTTAGAAACTAAAGAAGACATAAAAACTGGAACTGCCGCTGCAGCTGCGGGAGGTTTTACGGGTATCGCCATTATGCCAAACACCAAGCCTGTAGTGCATAGCAAAGGTGAGGTAGAATACATCCTTAACCGTGCTAAAGGTAATTTGGTAGACGTGCATCCAATCGGAGCAATTAGCCAGAATTTAGAAGCCAAAGAATTGGCCGAAATGTACGATATGCAGCAAGCAGGTGCCGTAGCATTTGCAGATGCTGGTAAAGCTATCGCAGATGACGGTTTCATGAGCCGAGCATTACAATACGCTTTGGGTTTTAATGGTTTACTTTTTACCCATCCAGAAAATAAAGCATTAGCTGGTAAAGCAAAGGTAAATGAAAGCGCCACAACCATTTTATTAGGCATGAAGGGTATTCCGGCATTGGCCGAAGAAATTCAGATTTCACGAGACATCTTTTTAGCACAATACCACAACGCACCACTTCATATCAGCAATATTTCTACTGCAGGCGCAGTTGCTTTAATAAAAAAAGCAAAAAAGGATGGCGTAAAAGTTACTTGCGATGTAGCAGCTCATCAATTGGTATTTACGGAAGAATTATTAAATGATTTCGATAGTAATTACAAGGTTAAACCTCCATTGCGTAGCAAAGCGGATAACAAAGCACTAATAGTAGGATTAAAAGACGGAACGATTGATGCCATTTCCTCTCAACACAGACCAGAAGAAATTGAGTTTAAAAATGTAGAATTCGAAATCGCCCACTACGGTATCATTGCATTGCAGACTGTTTTGCCTTTATTGCTACAAGCGGGTTTGGATACTGCTTTAATTGTGGAGAAATTAGCCATTGCACCAAGAAAGCTTTTGAAGTTAGACGTGCCGCAAATAAAAGTGGGCAATAATGGTAACTTTACAGTGTTCCATCCAACAAAAGAATGGACATTTAACAACGAAACTAACAAATCAAAATCTGCTAATTCTCCTTTATTCAATACTATATTAAAAGGTAAAGTGGTTTTGATTTATAATAACGGACAGTATCTAACATATTAATATACAAATCGTCGTTGCTTGGCACCTTGCAATGACGGAAATAAAAGTATTATGAACAACATCGTAAAAAAGACAATCACAGCATCTCTAGTAAAATTTGCTGAAACAGCCAAAGCACCAAGTGTTGAGCTAACACATAAATTGGTAGATGTTTTTGAAGCTGACGAAGATTTTATGGCTAAAGTTGCAAAATTTGATGCTGTTTTTGACGAGCACCCAAAATTTGAGGAATTAAGAGAGACTTATTTCGATTTGTTGATGATTAACTTCTTTACCAGTGACGTAAAAAAGCTAGAAGAAGACTACCTAGATTCGAAAGAATGGGAAGAGATTGAAGACGAAACTATAGACAGGGGAACAGAGTTGTTAAACTTGTTATTGTACATTAACGAGTGCCACGATGAGCAAATTAAACCAGAACTAGACGATTTCTTAAAAGAGTTTTTATTGGTTGATGAAGATGAGTTTCAAGATGAATTTAACATCTACGAAGATTTGATTGAAAATCAACAGTTAGTAGAAACCAGCATCCAGGAAATTTGTGAAAATGCAAAAATCATGAATTTAACCGAAGAGATGGAAGAACTTTTTGTGCCATTTATGTCGTTTTTCTTACAGCCAGTAGGTACAGACCAAGCGTATAAAGATTTAGAAAAATATAGCAACAATAAAGCTTATGACGTAGCGGTATATAGTTTAATTACTAACTTTAACCAAAGTAGATAATCAAATAAATTAATAATCATGGATAATAAGGTTAACATTAAAACTGAAGCCCTAAAAAATGGATTAATTTGGGGTATAATTAATATTGTACTTTTTTTGGTGACTTGGTACGTAGCACCAGATCTAATGAGCTCTTACTGGTACGCGGGCATTTCAATTTTAATAGGTGTGGCTTTAGCTGTGTTTTTCTGCATAGACATGCGTAAAAAAGTAGGTGGTTATTGGACTTTCGGTGAAGCGTTGTGGCCAATATTCGTAACTTTTGTATTAGCGATGGGCTTGGTTTTTGTTTTTAACATCCTTTTTGGAAAATATATTGATACTACGTACCCAGAAACCATGAAAGAAATGGTGATGACAAAGTCTGAAGCTACGATGAAATCATTTGGATTAGATAGCGAGGCAACAGCTAAAGCATTAGAGAAAACCAGAGAAAATTTAGACCAACAATTTACACCTACTTTTAGTCAGGCGGTAATGGGCTTTGGTATTTCAGCAATCATGTATTTTATAGGTGCAGTAATTTTTGCATTAATATTCAAGCGTAATAACCCAAATCCGTTTACTAGTCGAACAGACGAGCAATTTGGAACTAACTAGGCCTTGTTGAATTATAATTTAAACGTGCAATTATCTCAATTTATTTGATGAAATTTGCACGTTGTTTTTTGAAGGGTGAAGGTATTAGACAGTAGGTCTCAATATTCAATACTCAATACTCAATACTAATAAATGGATATATCAATTGTAGTTCCACTATATAATGAAGAAGAGTCGCTGCCCGAGTTAATTGCTTGGATAGATGACGTGATGCTTAAGAACAACTTTTCTTACGAGGCGGTTTTTGTAGATGATGGAAGCACTGACACTTCTTGGAAGGTAATTACCGATTTAAAAGAGAAATTTCCAAGTATAAAGGCAATCAAATTTAGACGTAATTATGGTAAATCTGCTGCATTAAATGTAGGCTTTGCGGTTACGCAAGGCGATGTTGTGATTACGATGGATGCCGATTTGCAAGATAGTCCAGATGAGATACCAGCCCTATATGCTCGCATTAAAGAAGAAGGCTATGATGTAATTTCGGGTTGGAAGAAAAAACGTTACGATCCTATAACCAAAACCATCCCTACTAAACTATTCAATGCTGCTACCCGTAAAATGAGCGGTATTCAATTAAATGATTTTAACTGCGGCTTAAAAGCCTACCGTAATGATGTGATTAAAACCATAGAGGTTTATGGTGAAATGCACAGGTATATTCCAGTACTAGCAAAATGGGCAGGTTTTAACAAAATAGGAGAGCAGGTGGTAGAACATCGTGCCCGTAAGTATGGTGTCACCAAATTTGGTTTAAGCAGGTTTATCAACGGTTTTTTAGACTTGATGTCTATATTCTTTGTGGGTAAATTCGGCAAACGCCCAATGCACTTTTTTGGTTCGTTAGGCGTATTAAGCTTTTTCTTGGGTATCATCATGGCTATTTACATTATGGTAGAAAAGCAAGTTCACATCTGGAATAATTTACCTTATCGTAACTCAACTGACCAGCCTTTATTTTATTTGGCATTAGTAGCTATCGTTGTTGGTTCGCAAATGTTTTTGGCAGGTTTTGTTGCCGAGTTGGTAGGCCGTAATGCACCAGAAAGAAATCAGTATTTAATAGAAAAGGAAATTAATTAGCTAATTAGCTAATTAGATAATCAGCTAATTGTTAAATGTTCTTCTCAATAATTATCCCTTTATACAACCGTCCACAGGAAATTAAAGAACTGTTATCCACTTTGTGCAAGCAAACTTATATGCAGTTTGAAGTGCTGGTGATAGAAGATGGTTCGGTAAATGACGCGAAGGATATTGTAGCTTCGTTTGAGAATAAACTTGATATCAAATACTTTTTCAAAGAAAATTCTGGCCAAGGTTTTTCCAGAAACTTTGGTTTTGAGCGTGCTAAAGGCGATTACTTTATCATCTTCGATTCGGATATCTTGGTGCCATCTGATTATTTGGAAATTGTAAGAGATTATTTGTTTGAGCATCAGTTGGACGCTTTTGGCGGTCCAGATGCGGCTCATGATAGTTTCACGCCAGTTCAAAAAGCCATCAGTTACGCTATGACCTCTCCATTTACTACTGGAGGCATTCGCGGCAACAAAAAGCACATTGGGCAATTCCATCCGCGTAGTTTTAACATGGGGCTTTCTCGAGAAGTTTACGAAAAGGTGGGAGGTTTTATCCTTACTCGCTTAGGTGAAGATATCGAATATAGCATCCGTATCCACGAAAGTGGCTTTAAAATAGGCTTAATTCCAGCAGCCAAAGTTTACCATAAACGGCGTACAAGTTTTACACAATTTTACAAGCAGCTGCACTTTTTTGGCAGGGCACGAATTAATATTTACAAACATTTCCCAGCCGAATTAAAAGCAGTACATTTTTTTCCTGCAATTTTTACTTTAGGATTAGGTTTTACTATTTCATGTAACGTGTTTTATCGCCCTTTGGCATACGTTTGTAATTTCTTCCTATTGCTTTACTTTTTGTTGATATTTTTTCACGCTTGGCAGGTTAATAAATCAATAAAAATTGCATTTTTGAGTGTAATTGCTTCGTTCATACAATTAACGGCTTATGGTCTTGGTTTTATACAAGATTTTACAAGGCGAGTTATGCTAAAGAGCAATGATTAAGGAGTAAAGCGCAACGATTAAACAACTAACCAATTAAACGGTTAACCAGAAAATATCAGAATGATTAACTACTTAAAAGAAAGCACCTTTGCCGTACAAGACGTAATTATGCAGGCTTGGAAAGTAACCAAAGAAAACTACTTTTCTATTGCGACACTCTGCTTTCTTATTTTTTTAACAGCATCTACTTCTACTTTTATGGCTTTTTTTATGGGAGAGCTAAATCTGGGGATTAGAACAGTAATGTTGTTGATTTTCGTGCTGAGTTACTGCGTGGTAGAACTATGTATGATTAAGTACATTTTTAAGCTACTGGATACAGAAAACGCAGATATTCAGATTATCGACACGCTTCCAACTAGGGCAGAAATTATTAAGTTTTTAATTGCGGCGGTTTATTTTGGTTTGAGCATATTCTTTGTTGGAATTTTATTGATGCCGCTACTGTATCTACTAGATTTGGCATTAAAGTTTTTAGTAAACCAAGGTGTAATTTCTGGTTACGCACAAACAGGTGTTATCATTGTAAATGTGGCAGTTGGTATCGCCGTTCTCAGTATTTTCTTCACGTTTGTGAGGATTATATTTTTCCCATTCTTTATCATTGATAAGCATAGCTCGCCCTTTGAATCCATTAAGTTGAGTTTGGCAACCACAAAAGGAAATTTTATCAAACTTTTAATGATTTTATTAGGTTTGGTAATTGTGCAAGCGGTAGTTTTTGGTTTCTTCTATATAGTGATTTTAATGGGTTTTAGGTTAGTAAATCTGTTTATAGACTATGATATTAGCCAGTACAGTTCTTTAATTGTAGTTATTTTTAGTTCATTCGTGATTGTGCCTTTTACTACGGCATTTTTTGCTGTTGCCTATCGTAAAATTATGAACGAGTACAAAGGTGATGAACATCCAGATATCATTCATAACATTATGTAACCCAAAAGGGGCTTTAGCACGTTATGGCAATAAAATCAGTTTTAGGTAAGGTATTTGCATCTTTTGTGGTTAAGGGAATTAACGGCTGGAAGTTTAATGCGGTGCGGGCTCAAGAGCGTACATTGCAAAAATTAATAGCTCAAGCCAGTCATACCGTTTTTGGAGTAGACCATCGCTTCTCTGAAATTAAAAACTACGAAGATTTTAAAGCTCGTGTTCCAGTTAGGGATTACGAAGATTTGCGCCCGTATATTGATAGGGTGGTAGCAGGCGAAGCTGATGTACTATGGAAAGGTAAACCCTTGTATTTTGCTAAAACTTCGGGTACAACTTCAGGCGTAAAGTATATCCCGCTTTCGAAAGAATCTACACCAGAGCATGTAAAAGCCGCTCGTAATGCGCTGTTAACTTATATTCACGAAACGGGAAATGCCAAGTTTGTGGATGGTAAAATTATCTTTTTACAAGGAAGTCCAGTTTTAACTAAAAAGAACGGTATTAACGTAGGCCGACTTTCGGGCATTGTAGCGCATCTAGTGCCAGCATATCTACAGAAAAATAGATTACCTAGTTACGAAACTAATTGTATTGAAGATTGGGAAGAAAAGGTAGATGCGATTGTAGATGAAACTATTCATCAAGATATGAGATTGATTTCTGGCATTCCGCCTTGGGTACAAATGTACTTCGATAAGCTAAGCGAGAAATCTGGTGGAAAGCAAATCAAGGACATCTTTAAAAACTTCGAGCTTTTTGTTTACGGTGGTGTAAATTACGAACCTTACAGGGCTAAAATTGAAGCCACCATTGGGAGAAAAATAGCTGCTATAGAAACTTACCCCGCTTCTGAGGGTTTTATCGCCTATCAAGATAGCCAGACTGAAAAAGGCTTATTGTTGTTAGCTGATGCTGGAATATTTTACGAGTTTATTCCGACAGATGAATATTATAACGAAAAGCCAGCACGTTTAAGTTTGGGCGAAGTAGAACTAGATAAAAACTACGCCCTGATTTTAAATACAAATGCAGGTTTATGGGGCTACAGTTTAGGCGATACGGTAAAGTTTGTTTCTTTAAATCCTTACAAGATTGTGGTGACAGGTCGTATTAAACATTTCATTTCCGCCTTCGGCGAGCATGTAATTGGTGAAGAAGTAGAACATGCGCTACTCACAGTAGCTAATGAAGAAGGTGTAGAAATTACAGAATTTACTGTAGCGCCGCAGGTAAATGCACCAAATGGAGAATTGCCGTATCACGAATGGTTTGTAGAGTTTGCGAAAGCGCCATCAGATTTAGCTGCCTTTAGTTTGAAGGTAGATAAAGCATTGCAGCAAAAAAATATTTACTATTTTGACCTCATTGAAGGGAATATTCTACAGCCATTAAAAATAACGCTACTTCAAAAAGAGGCTTATGTAAGTTACATGAAAACGCAAGGTAAGCTAGGCGGACAAAATAAAGTGCCAAGATTAAGTAACGATAGAAAAATAGCGGAGGGCTTGGAGAAATTTATACAATAATTCCGTCATGCTGAATTTATTTCAGCATCGGTTAGTTAAAGCAGACCCTGAAATAAATTCAGGGCAACGATTAAAATAAGAATTTGAAAAATATATCCATACTAGGTTCTACAGGTTCTATAGGTACACAAGCCCTAGAAGTTGTACGGGCTTATCCAAATTTATACAAAGTTGACGCTTTAACGGCACAACAAAATGCCGATTTACTAATTGCGCAGGCTTTAGAATTTACACCAGAATTGGTGGTTATTGGTGATGAAAGCCTTTATCAACAGGTAAAATCAGCTTTGCCAAACACGCAAGTATTATCGGGAGAAGATGGTTTGCTAGCAGCCGTGCAGTTGCCACAAACTCAATTGGTGTTAACAGCGGTAATGGGTTCTGTTGGTTTAAAGCCAACCATTGCAGCAATAGAAGCGGGTAAAGACATCGGCCTTGCCAATAAAGAAACATTGGTTGTAGCCGGAGAATTAGTAATGCAACTGGCCAAAGAGAAAGGCGTAAAAATCATTCCAGTCGATTCTGAACATTCTGCGATTTTCCAATGCCTGGTAGGTGAGGAGCAAAATGAAATTGAAAAGATTTTACTTACGGCATCGGGTGGGCCATTTAGGGGAAAGGACAGCTCATTTTTAGCCACGGTCACTAAAAATGAAGCTTTAAAACATCCCAACTGGGTGATGGGCGCTAAAATAACTATAGATTCAGCATCTTTAATGAACAAAGGTCTGGAAGCTATCGAAGCAAAATGGTTATTTAATCTGCAGCCCGACCAAATAGAAGTTGTGGTACATCCACAATCAATTATTCATTCTATGGTACAGTTTACGGATGGTTCTATCAAAGCACAAATGGGCGTGCCAGACATGAAATTGCCTATTCATTACGCTTTAGCTTATCCTGATAGACTGAAAACAGATTTCGAACGTTTTAGCTTTTCGAAATACCCCGAGTTGACATTTTCTAAGGCAGATACAAAAAGTTTTCGTAACCTTGAGCTTGCTTACAAAGCAATGGAACAGGCCGGAAATATGCCTTGCATCTTAAATGCAGCTAACGAAATTGTAGTAGATGCCTTTTTAAAAGATAAAATTGGGTTTTTGGAGATGAGTGATGTAATTGAAGCCTGCATGGCGGAGGTTAAATTTGTAGCTCATCCTACATTAAATGATTATTTAGAAACAGACCAGCATAGCCGTATATTTGCGAGCGAGTTGGTAACAAAACAAAGTTTAACACATCTAAAATAGAAACACACTAAAATACAATATGGACGGATTGATTATGGCGGGCCAGCTGTTGCTGGGGTTATCGATACTAGTAATTTTACACGAATTAGGACATTTTTTAGCAGCGAGAGCTTTCGGAATTAAAGTAGAAAAATTTTACCTTTTCTTTGATGCTTGGGGTTTTAAACTCTTTAGTTTCAAAGTTGGAGATACAGAATATGGTGTGGGATGGTTGCCGTTAGGTGGCTACGTGAAGATAGCTGGGATGATAGATGAATCGATGGATACTGAGCAATTGAATGCACCAGCGCAACCTTGGGAATTCCGTTCTAAACCGGCTTGGCAGCGTTTAATCGTGATGTTGGGCGGTATTATCGTCAATGTAATTGTTGGTATTTTCATCTTCTGGATGGTGGCCTTTAAGTATGGCGATACTTTTATTCCTAATGATAAATTAGCTTATGGCGTTAGTCCTGGTGTAGTTGGCAAGCAAATGGGTTTAAAAGCTGGCGATAAAATCTTAGCGGTAAATGGCCAAAAACTAATTTACTTGGATGAGATTTTGAGTTCGAAAGTGCTATTGAACAATACCAAACTTACCATCTCTCGAGAAGGTAAAACTATGGATTTAAGAGTGCCAGAATCTGTTTTAGATAGCATCAGTAAATATAAAATAAAAGAATTTGTAGCACCTAGAATGGTTGCTAAGAAAATAGGAACGGTAGTTTCTCCCGAAGATTTACAGCCAAAAGTTAGTTTGTTTGGCAAAATCAAAGCTTTAATCGTAAAGCCAGAACCTATAAAAGTAGAAGCGCCCGCTTATGCTGCAGGAATGAAAGAGGGAGACAGCATATTAGCAGTTAATGGTAAAACAGTTAAGTTTTACGATGATATTACTTCGGAAGTTTATAAGAATAAAGGAAAGAAAATAGACGTTAAAGTGCAGAGAGGAACTGAGATTTTAGCGTTAACACCGACGGTTTCTAAAGAGGGTACTTTAGGTATCAGCATTCCAACCATTAGACCAGCTTTTACCACCATTAATTATGGATTTTTAGAATCCTTCTCTATAGGTGTAAATAAAGGATGGACTACATTCACGGATAATGCGAAAGGTATCTGGAAAATGATTACTGGTAAATTGAGTGCTCGTAACATCAGCAGTCCAATAGGTATTGCCCAAGTATATGGCAGCGAGTTTGAGTGGGAGAAATTCTGGGGTTTAACAGGATTGATTTCAATGGCATTGGCGTTTATGAACTTATTGCCAATTCCTGCATTAGATGGTGGGCACGTAGTTTTCTTAATTATAGAAATGATTAAAGGCAAGCCTTTGAGCGACAAATTTATGGAAAGAGCACAAGTTGCTGGCTTCGTCATATTGTTGAGTTTAATGGTTTTTGCCTTCGGTAACGATATACTTAAGGGATTTGGAATATAATAAAGGCTTAAATTATAGGGTATAAGGTTTAGGGCTTTGTCCTGCGACCTTATACCTTCCACCTTCAATCCTTCCACCTTTAAAAAATGAACTACTTCGAACTTTACGACTTACCAGTTACTTTTCACCCCGACCAAAATGTGGTGAAGCAACAGTTTTATGCGCTGAGCAAAAAGTTTCATCCAGATTTCTATATCAACGAGAGTGCTGAAAAGCAGGATGAAGTATTGGAGCTTTCTACATTGAATAACAAAGCTTTCCAAGTTTTAAAGAACCAACAGAAAGTACTTCAATACGTTTTGTCGCTTAAGGGTATAGTTAAAGAAGGGGAGAACTATACATTGCCGCAATCTTTTTTAATGGAAATGATGGATGTGAATGAAACCATCATGGATTTGCAGTTTGATCCCGACACTGAAAAGCATATTCAGGTAAAAGCAGAAATTGAAGGGATTGAAGAAGGCTTAGATCATCAATTGCAACAATTAACAAAAGCATTTGATGAAAGTAGTGGAGCAGCTCAGGAAGCTATTCTGAGTGAAATTAAGGATGTTTATTATCGCAACAAATATATGCTTCGCCTAAAAGAGAGCTTGGCTAAGCTTTAGTAGGTTGATTGTCAAAAAATAAGATAGTTCCTGTAGAAATACTTAATTGAGGTATTTTTGGAAAAATCGTTAATTATGTCGTCTTTAAATCTTTTTAGAAAAGTAGCACTCGCCGAAGGTATTTCCTACATTGTATTATTGTTTATTGCTATGCCGCTTAAATATTGGGCTGGTTTACCTTTAGCGGTAAAATATGTAGGTTGGGCTCATGGCTTACTTTTCGTGCTTTATATTGCCTTTTTGATCATGGCTTGGCAAGAAAGAAAGTGGAGCATAGGTAAAGTAATTGTATTGTTTATTGCTTCGTTATTGCCATTTGTTCCGTTTTATGTTGAGAAAAAACTGAAAGAAGAAGAGCAGGTTGTAAATTAATGTGCTGTATATCTGATTGAAACGATTAATACAGAAAAATAATAAAGAATACTTTAAATAAAACTTGTGTAATCGCAGGTGTTTTTATAGATTTGCGCTCCCGCTTACGAGCAAATGCCCAGCTGGCGGAATTGGTAGACGCGTTGGTCTCAAACACCAATGGGAAACCGTGCCGGTTCGATTCCGGCGCTGGGTACCATACCGGAAATAGAGTTTTTTAAAACTTTTTTTCCGGTTTTTTTATTTTGTAACTCTTTGTTTGTCATGTAGATAAACTCCGCTGCCTCACTCATTCTACCGGTTCGATGTTTTTT
>Ga0256901_1000232_pt1 | contig 36398 bp, 30 predicted proteins | sample MC6MC0689MT_FD_190200 | JGI IMG/M metagenome (GOLD analysis project Ga0256901, IMG submission 190200) | Metatranscriptome of enriched soil aggregate microbial communities from Iowa State University, Ames, United States - MC6-MC0689-MT... | ecosystem: Environmental > Terrestrial > Soil >... | reverse complement strand
GTAGGCATTGCCACGGCCGCCTTCGCGCGAGACGCGCAGGGCGGTCTTGGTGGCGCGGCGCTGGCCGATCACCGGCTGCAGGGTCAGCGCCGAGGGAGTGCCTTCTTCCAGCTTGAGTTCGGCGCGCAGTGCGTCGACCTGCTGTGCACTGAGCTCGGTGGACTGGCCACGCAGCAGCTCGCGCGGCAGTTCGATCTTGCCGTAGCGGGTGCGCTTCAGCCGGCTGACCTGGCAGCCCTGCGATTCCCACAGGCGGCGTACTTCGCGATTGCGGCCTTCCTTGACGACGACGCGGAACCAGTCGTGCGAATCGGTGCCGCCAATGCGCTCGACTTCGTCGAACTTGGCGCCGCCGTCTTCCAGCAGCACGCCACGGCCAAGGCGCTCGATGATGGCGTCCGATACCTTCTCTTCGCCTTCCGGCGCGCGCACGCGGACCACGTACTCGCGCTCGACTTCGAACGAGGGGTGCATCATCGCGTTGGCGAGTTCACCGTCGGTGGTCGCCAGCAGCATGCCGGTGGTGTTGATGTCCAGGCGACCGATCGCGATCCAGCGAGCGCCCTTGAGCGGCGGCAGCGCTTCGAACACGGTCGGGCGGCCTTCGGGATCGTCACGCGTGGTGACTTCACCTTCGGGCTTGTTGTAGATCAGCACGCGCGACGGGTCGGTCAGTGCGCTGGCGACAAAGGCGCGACCATCCAGGTCGATCTTGTCGCCGCTCTTGATCGACATGCCGGTCTGCGCGACTTCGCCGTTGACCTTGACCAGGCCGTCGGCAATGCGCTGTTCCAGTGCGCGGCGCGAGCCCAGGCCGGCCTGGGCCAGGACCTTGTGCAGGCGTTCTTCGAGCTTGGGCTGTTCGCTGGTGGCTTCGCGCTTGAGCGAAAGCTTGTTCAACGACGGCTTGCGGGGGGTGTCACTCATCTATTTGCTCCGGCCGACGTTTTCTGGGTCGGCCTCAGGTTCGGGATCGGCTTCGTCAACAGCCACGGTCGTCGTCGCGACGGCGATGTTTCCGGTGTCTTCCACTTCCGCCGCGCGCTCTCCCGGCGCGGCGTCGGGTTCGCCCGTGAGGGCGGTGTTGCTGGCCGATGCTTCGGAATCATTGGATTCCTGGGCGTCGGCGGTGTTCTGGTTGGTGCTGCCATCAGCATCTGCCGTATCGCCGCCGGGCGTGGCGGCGCCGGCGGTGAGGGGGGCGGCCGGCTGGCCGTCGCCGTCCAACGGCAGTTGCGGTTCCAGCTCGCCGATGTCACGCAGTTCGGACAGCGGCGGTAGTTCGTCCAGGCGCTTGAGCCCGAAGTAATCCAGGAAGCCCTTGGTGGTGCCGAACAAAGCCGGTTTGCCGGGCACGTCGCGATGGCCGATCACCCGGATCCATTCGCGTTCCTCCAGTGCCTGGATGATGTTGCTGCTCACCGCGACACCACGGACCTGCTCGATCTCGCCGCGGGTGATGGGTTGGCGGTAAGCAATCAACGCCAGGGTTTCCAGGGTGGCGCGGGTGTAACGGGTCTTGCGCTCGGTCCATAGCCGGGAAACCCAGCCGTGCACTTCGTTGGTGATCTGGTAGCGGAAGCCGGAGGCTACCTCCACCAGTTCCACGCCGCGCTCGCTGCAGGCCTCGCGCAGCAGTTCCAGTGCGCGCTCGACGCTGCCCGGCGGTGCCGGCTCATCTTCCGGAAACAGGCCTTGCAGCTGTGCCAGGGTCAGCGGCTGGCTGGAGGCCAGCAGTGCACCTTCGACAATGCGATTGATCAGCGGTTGATCCATGCGTCCTGTTGCTTGTTCAGGCGGGGTCGGTGGCGTCGGCATCATCGAACTCGCTGGAGAATGACAGCGGTGCGTTGGTGTTGCCGGCGGCGAGGGACTTCACGTAGATCGGGGCAAGCGGTGCTTCCTGCACGATGTCCAGTAGCTGCTCCTTGGCCAGTTCCAGCATGGCCAGGAAGGTCACCAGCACGCCAAGTCGTCCTTCCTCGGCGCTGAACAACGTTTCAAAACGGTAGAACTTGCCGTCTTCCAGACGGCTGAGCATTTCGCCCATGCGCTGGCGCACGCTCAGCGCCTCGCGCTTGATGGCGTGGCCGCTGAACAGCTCGGCGCGCTTGAGCACGTCATGCAGCGCCATCAGCATTTCCTTCAGCTCCACCGGCGGCGGCAGCTTGACCGCAGCGCGCTCGGGCACGAAGGCATGGGCCAGGCTGGTGTCGCGGTCCTGGCGTGGCAGGGTGTCGATGTCCTCGGCAGCCTGCTTGAAACGTTCGTACTCCTGCAGCCGGCGCACCAGTTCGGCACGCGGATCGGCTTCCTCCCCATCCACGCTTGGCGGGCGCGGCAACAGCATCCGCGATTTGATCTCCGCCAGCATCGCCGCCATCACCAGGTACTCGGCGGCGAGCTCGAAGCGCAGCTCCTGCATCACGTTGATGTATTCGACGTACTGCTTGGTGATCTCGGCGACCGGGATGTCCAGGATGTCCAGGTTCTGCCGGCGGATCAGGTAGATCAGCAGGTCCAGCGGGCCTTCGAATGCGTCAAGTATGACTTCCAGCGCGTCCGGCGGGATGTACAGATCCTGTGGAATCTGCAGTACCGGCTGACCATGCACCATCGCCAGCGGCATTTCCTGCTGCTGCGGGGCGTGGGGCGGCGTTGGCGGGTTCGCGACGTGCGCGAGTTCGGAAGTCATTCAGGTCGGCATTGGGTGTTGCGTGCCCGGGGTTTCGGTCCGGGATGGTTGCTGCCCTTGTATTGCGATCCATGCGCGCCGGCCGGCGCGCGTCCACACATCAACAACGCGGCGTGCCGCATTGGGCGGCACATCTATTACGAGGAGGTCGTCTACGCGGTCCGGGAGAGGTCTGCGTCGGTTGAGCGACGGGGCTGGAGCCTGCCGTCGCACCGAGCCGTTACTGGCCGGCTGCGTGCAATAGCGCAAAGAGTAATCGGCCAGGGCGGGCCATGTCCAGCCTTGTGACGCTAGACTTGTCACCCGTTCGTTCAGCGGACAAGGAGAATCGGCGCGTGTGGTATGTGATTGAAGGCTATGACGGTGAGCAGGTGCTGGCGGCACGGCTGCAGGCGCGGGCCGCCCATCTGGACCGTCTCAAGGCATTGCTTGACCAGGGCAGGCTGCTGTTGGCTGGGCCTTGTCCTGCCATCGATGCCGAGGACCCTGGTGAGGCGGGCTTCAGCGGCAGTGTGGTGATCGCCAGCTTCGAGGACCTGGCGGCCGCCCGCAGTTGGGCCGATGCCGATCCGTACGTGGCGGCCGGGGTGTACTCGCGGGTCGACGTGCGGCCGTTCCGCAAGGTGCTGCCATGAGTCGCGTGGAGCGTATCCGCAGTGCCTTGCAGGTTGCCTTGGCGCCGCAGTTGCTGGAGGTGGAGGATGACAGCCATCGCCACGCCGGCCATGCCGGTGCCCGCGACGGGCGCGGCCACTTCAACGTGAAGGTGGTCAGTGAGGCATTTGCCGGCAAGGCGCCGCTGGCCCGGCATCGGCTGGTCTTTGCGGCGGTCGGGGACATGATGGAAACCGACATCCATGCCTTGTCGATCGTTGCGCTGAGCCCGGCTGAACACGCAGCCCAGGGCTGACTGGCTGGGTAACGATCATGGCATTGGCAGGACAGAACGTGTCCTGCCATGACACGATTGCATAACAAAGTGTTTACAGACGGTTCTGAAAACGTTTACAGTCCGCCCGACCCCGAATTGCGGAGGGCACGACGGTGGCGAAGGCGGCAATCACCATCAAGGATGTTGCCAGGGAGGCGAATGTCTCCGTCGCTACCGTGTCGCGTGCGCTCAACGGCCACGACAATGTCGCCGAGCCGGTACGCAAGCTGGTGCGGGAAGTGGCCAAGCGGCTGCGCTATACCCCGCACGCCGCCGCCCGCAGCCTGAGCAGCCGCAGTACCCAGACACTGGGCGTGGTGCTGCCGGACCTTTACGGCGAGTTCTTTTCCGAGTTGATGCGCGGCATCGACGGCGTGGCCACGGCCCATCGCCGTCACCTTCTGGTCTCCAGCTATCACGGTGACGGGCAGCAGCGCGGTGCCGTCCTGCAGGCCATGCGTGGCCGCGTTGATGGCTTGCTGGTGCTCTCGCCCTATGCCGAGGACACCGAGCTGCTGGTGGATGACCTGCCCGCCGATATCCCCACGGTCCTGATCAATACACCGCTGGCGGCGGGATCATTGCCAGTCTTCAGCATCGACGACCATGCCGGTGCGATGACGATGACCCGGCATCTGCTCGCCGCAGGCCATCGGCGCATTGCTTTCATTGCGGGGCCGCAGCGCAACCATGATGCGCGCGAGCGCCTGCGTGGGTTCCGCGATGCGATGGCGGCGTTCGATGGCGACGTCAGTGCGATCGAGTTGCCCGGTACCTTCGACGAAGCCTCCGGCCACCAGGCCGGTTTGGCCCTGCTCGCGGAGCCACGTTTGCCCGATGCGGTATTCGCTGCCAACGACATGATGGCACTCGGTTGCCTGTATGCATTCCAGCAGGCCGGGGTGCGCGTTCCTGCGCAGGTTGCGGTTGCCGGCTTCGACGATATCCCGCTGGCGCAATACGTTCACCCGTCCTTGACGACGATGCAGGTGAGCATCGCAGGGCTTGGTGAGCAGGCGATGACGCATCTGCTGCAACTGATCCAGGACCCAGGGGTGGCTGCAAGCCCCGGTCTGATGTTGGTTCCAAGTCTTGTCGTGCGTGATTCCACTACCGCGCCCGATCCCGTTTGACCCGGCGATAGACCGGGCTAGCTGACAACCACAATGCTCACGGCTACTTCGCCGCCACCTTGGGAGAGGTGAAACAGATGAACAAGATTGCCAGGAACCACACGCCCAACCGCAAGCTGCTCAGCTGCGCCTTGGCCAGCTGCCTGCTGCTGGGCGCAGCACCTGCGTTCGCGCAGAGCACCAGCGCGACCATCCGTGGCCAGGTGATGGCCGATTCGGCGCCTGCTGCACAGGCGCAGGTCACCGCCACCAATACCGCCACCGGCCTGACCCGCAGCGTGCAGAGCACCGGCAATGGCAGTTACTCGCTGGCCGGCCTGCCGCCGGGCACCTACAAGGTGGACGTCAACGCAGGTGGCAAGACCAGCACCCAGAACATCACCGTGCAGGTGGGGCAGACCGCGACGGTGAACCTCGGCGTTGGTGGCGTGGCGGAAACCGCCGGTGGGGCGGCGACCAATCTGGATGCGGTGCAGGTGACGGCGCAGGCGCCGATCGAGACCAAGACCTCGGAGATCGCCACCTACGTTACTCCGAAGCAGATCGAGGCATTGCCACAGGGAACTCGTAATTTCCTTGCTTTCGCCGACACCGTGCCGGGGATGATCTTCGAGCAGAACCCCTCGAATGGTGCGACAAAACTGCGCTCTGGCGCGCAGAGCGCGAACAACATCAATGTCTACATCGACGGCGTAGGGCAGAAGAACTACGTGATCAAGGGTGGTGTGACCGGACAGGACTCAAGCCGCGGCAATCCATTCCCGCAGTTGGCGATCGGTGAATACAAAGTAATTACTTCGAACTACAAGGCGGAGTATGACCAGATCAGCTCGGCGGCGGTGACAGCGGTCACCAAGTCCGGTACCAATGATTTCTCCGGCTCATTCTTCTGGGATTACACCAACCAGGACTGGCGCGAGGCGCGTGAGAGTGAGAAAGATGTCGGGGAAAAAGTGCGTTCATCCGAAAAACAGTATGGCGCGGCTTTTGGTGGGCCGATCGTCATGGACAAGGCGCACTTCTTCGTCAGCTACGAAGCGAAGGAATACCAGGCACCGCAGGATCTGGAACCAGGTCAAGGCTTCCTGATCGATCAGTTGCCTGCGGAGCTTCGCGAACAGTTCATGCCTACGTCCAGTCCTTTCAAGGAGGATCTGTACTTCGGCAAGCTTGATTGGTCGGTCAACGAATCGAATCTTCTGGAGCTGACGTTCAAACGCCGCGAAGAAAGTGATATCAGCAACGTAGGTGGTCAGAGCGCCCGTAGTTACGGCACGGATGTGGCGGTTACAGAGGATCGCTATGACCTCCGCTGGCAGTTCTCTTCGATGAACTGGCTCAATGATAGCCATCTCACCTGGGAAGAGGCTTATTGGACCATGGCGCCGGTCAACTATGGAAACGGTTACGTTTTGACCGATGGCACCAGCAAGGATGGTGCGCAGATCTTCCGCATGGGCGCAGGTAATGGCGGTTTGCAGGACAAGGGCCAGGAGGGCTGGTCGTTCCAGAACGATACGACGTACTTCGGGCTGGAAGGGCACACCATGAAATTTGGTGTGAAATACAAGGAAGTCGACCTCAATACAGTTGAGCAGCAGCCTTACAACCCACAGTTCTACTACGACATCCGCGAAGGTGGCGATACGCCTTACTTCGTGAGGTTCGGTAACCCGGTCGCTGGCACGTCCGGCGGATCGGTGAAGTCATCCAACAAGCAATTCGGCATTTATTTCCAGGACGACTGGGACGTCACCGATCGCCTGACCTTGAATCTTGGCTTGCGTTGGGACTATGAAAAGACGCCTGCCTACCAGAACTTCGTCACTGATCCCGACGTCATCGCTGCGCTGGATTCGGTTGATACCCAGGCATTGGCAGCAGCTGGCCAAACGTACCGGCAAACGCTCGCTTTGGGTGGTGTCGACATCAATCGTTTCATAAGCAATGGCAGGAATCGCAAGCCTTTCAAGGATGCATTCCAACCGCGGCTTGGTTTTTCCTACGACCTCAGCGGCGACGAACGTCACGTTCTTTTTGGTGGTGTAGGCCGTGCTTACGATCGCAATCTGTTCGATACATTGCAGTTGGAACAGACCAAGGCGACCTTCCCGACACGCGAGCTCAACATCAATACACCGTTGCACGCCTGCGATGTCACGGCAGCTGATTGCGTTGCCTGGACGCCGCAGTTGCTTGATCGCGATTATTTGATGTCATTGGGCGCAAATGGCTGGGCCGGGCGCGAGGTGTGGATGTTCGACAACGAACTGAAGACGCCATATTCGGATCAGTTCAGCATCGGCATCCGCAATACCTTGGCGTTTGCCGGGCATGATTGGAACACTTCGGTAACGTTGCAGCACATCCGCTACAAGAATGGCTTGCTGTTGCTACGGGGCAATCGCCGTGGAGATGGCAGCTATTTCGATCCCAAGGGTAGCCCGTGGGAAGGTGGTGGCGTGCCTGGAATGGGCGGTCTGATCCTTGGTGTGAACGGGATCGAGTCCAAGAACAATTCGTTGCTGTTCAGTGCTGACAAGCCGTATTCGGCCGAGAGTCCATGGAGCCTGAATGTCGCTTACACCTTCACCGACGCCAAGCAGAACATCCACGAGGAGAACCCCGAGTACGGTTGGTACTACCCGTTGGGTGGCTGGTACAGCGGTGCGTGGACGCCGAGGCATCGTTTGGTGATCAGCGGATTCACGGATCTGCCATGGGGAATGAATGCATCCGGCAAGCTCACACTGGCTACACCGGTACGTCGCTGGAGTGACGTGTGGCCATCCAATGCGTCGGCTTCCAATCCGATTTCGATCCGCAGTTTCGAACCGGAAGGCACATTGGGCTTCAAACAGTTTGATCTGTCCGTTTCCAAGGTTTGGGACACGGGGACCGATCTCAAGCTGAAGGTCCGCGCGGACGTATTGAATGTCTTCAACTGGCAGAACTGGAAGGGGTACGGAAAGAACTGGGATACCGGCGTGGTTAATAGCTGGGACCAGTTCCAGACCCGGACGTTCAAGGTTTCTTTCGGTCTCGATTGGTAAGCACTTGCTCCCGGCTGCCGCTTCGGCAGCCGGGAGCATTCCCATATGCAGCATGATTCAGCCACCTGATAGTGGCACTACGTTTTCAAGATGGATGTCGCCTTGAGCAAGTCACGTACCTCGCAGTTGTTGGCCTGTGTCCTCGCTGGTTTCGCGCTGGCGTTGTTGGGGGGCTGCGGCAAAGCGCCGGAAAAACCCATGCCGAAGGTGTTGCCGCAGGTGATCCTGATCGAAGCCAACCTGCCGCCACGGCCGATGAAGCCGGAACTGCCGCCGCTGTTCGATGACATCGAGCGGCGTACCTTCCAGTTCTTCTGGGACACCACCAACGAGCAGAACGGACTTACCCCTGACCGCTATCCATCGCGGCCGTTCGCCAGCGTGGCGTCGGTGGGTTATGCGCTGACGGCGTATCCGATCGGTATCGAGAATGGCTGGATCAGCCGTAACCAGGCGGTGGACCGCACGCTGGTCACGCTCAAATTCTTCCGTGATCTGCCCAGTGGCCCGCAGCGCACCGGCAAGGGTGGCTACAAGGGCTTCTATTACCACTTCCTCGACATGCAGGAAGGCCGCCGTTATGACAGCTGGGTGGAACTGTCCAGCGTCGATACGGCGTTGTTGTTGATGGGCGTGCTGTTCGCACAGTCGTACTACGACGGTGACGACGCGCGCGAGAAGGAAATCCGTCAGATCGCCGACACCATCTACAAGCGCGTCGACTGGCCGTGGCTGCAGCGCAACAAGCCGCTGGTGTCGATGGGCTGGTTCCCGGAAAGTGGCTTCATCCAGCACGACTGGATGGGCTACAACGAAGCGATGATGCTGTATGTGCTGGCACTGGGTTCGCCCAGCCACCCGGTGGAGCCGGATGCGTGGACGGTATGGACGCGCACCTACGACCACGACTGGGGCGTATACCAAGGCCAGGAATACCTGTCGTTCGGGCCATTGTTCGGTCATCAGTACAGCCACGTCTGGATCGATTTCCGCGATATCCAGGACCCGTACATGCGTGAGCGCGGTATTGATTACTTCCTCAACAGCCGCCGCGCGACGCTGGCGCAGCGTGAGTACGCCATCGAGAACCCGATGCAGTGGAAGGACTATGGCGAGAACGTATGGGGCCTGACGGCCGGCGACGGCCCGCAGAACACCACCCAGGAGTACAAGGGTGAGCAGCGCCAGTTCCGCCACTATTCCTCACGTGGCGCTGGCCTGCGCGAGAACTTCGATGACGGCACCATCGTGCCGTCGGCTGCGATTTCTTCGTTGCCATACGCACCGGAAGTGGTGATCCCGGCGACGGTTGAGATGCACAAGCGCTACGGCGATTACCTGTACTCCAGCTACGGTTTCCTGGATTCGTTCAATCCCAGCTTCAACTACGACATCCCGCTCAAAACCGGACGTCTGGTGCCGGATCGCGGCTGGGTATCCAGTGACTACATCGCCATCGACCAGGGCCCGATCCTCGCCGGTATTGCCAACTACCGCGATGAGTTCATCTGGACGGTGATGAAGAAGAACCCGTACATCCGCAAGGGATTGGAACGGGCAGGCTTCACCGGCGGCTGGTTGGCGCCGGAAGGCAGCTTCCAGCCATTGCAGAAGGATGAGCAGGCGGCCGGCGCACGCGCGGTTGGCATCGCCGAGTCGCGCGCGGCTGCGGCTGCCGAGCAGAAGGCGGCCAGCCAGCAGCCGTCCGGCTCGCGCCCGCAGCAGTGAGCCGTCGATGATCCGTCCTTTGCTCATCTTGGCGTTGCTGGTGCTGCTGGCCGGCTGCGCGCAGCCGCAGCAGGGCACTACCTTGCGGTTCTGGGCGATGGGCCGTGAGGCCGAGGTGGTGGGCGAGCTGATCCGCGAGTTCGAGGCGGAGAACCCCGGCATCAAGGTCGACGTGCAGAACATCCCGTGGACGGCGGCGCACGAAAAGCTGCTGACCGCTTACGCAGCCGATGGCCTGCCGGATGTCTGCCAACTCGGCAATACCTGGATCGCCGAGTTCGCCACACTGCAGGCATTGGAGCCGCTGCAGCCCTACGTGGACGCGTCGGATACGGTGCAGTCGCAGGACTACTTCCCCGGCATATGGGAAACCAATGTCGTCGAGGGGCAGTTGGTCGGTGTGCCGTGGTATGTGGATACCCGCCTGTTGTTCTACCGCAAGGATCTGCTGCGCGAGGTGGGCTACCCGCAACCGCCGCGCACCTGGGCTGAATGGGAGCAGGTCAACGCCGCGCTGAAAAAGCACATGGGTGATCGTGGTTACCCGGTACTGATGCCGCTCAACGAGTTCGAGCCGCAACTGTCCTTCGCCCTCCAGCAGCACGATCCGCTGTTACGCGAACACGATACCCGCGGCAATTTCCAGAGCCCGGGGTTCCGCCGCACGTTGGCGTTCTACGACAACATGTTCCAGCAGGGCTGGGCGCCGAAGATGTCCGAGACGCAGATATCCAATGTCTGGGATGAGTTCTTCCGTGGCTTCACCGCCTTTTACCTGTCAGGGCCGTGGAACATCCGTGAGTTCCGCCAGCGCCAGCCTGCCAGCCTCGAGGGCGAGTGGGGCACCACGCCATTGCCCGGCCCGGATGGCCCAGGTGCAGGCATCGCTGGGGGCACCAGTCTGGTCGTGCTGCGTTCGTCGCACCAGAAGCAGGCAGCGTGGAAGCTGATCGAGTTCCTGTCGCGCCCGGCGATCCAGCAGCGCTTCTACAAGATCATCGGCGACCTGCCGCCACGCCGCAGCGCATGGCAATCACCGGAGCTGACCGGTGATCCCTTGACGGCGGCCTTCGCCGACCAGTTGGAGCGCGTCAAGCCGACGCCCAAGGTGCTGGAATGGGAGCGCATCGCCCAGCAGATGCGCGTGGTCACCGAACAGGTGGTGCGTGGTGGCCTGCCACAGGACCAGGCGGTGCAGCGATTGGACAAGCAGGTCGATGAGATCCTCGCCAAGCGCCGCTGGATCGTCGAGCAGCAGGCGGCGAAGGCCGAAGCTGGGGGCGTGCAATGAAGCGTCGTTCGCTCGCCGGATGGGTGTTCGCAGCGCCGGCGCTGATCGTGATCGGTGTCTTCTTCGGCTTGCCGGTGCTGTCGGCACTGGCCTTGAGCCTGACGGATTTCGACCTGTACTCATTGGCCGATCCGGGCAACCTGCGTTTCGCCGGGCTCGGCAATTACATCGACCTGTTGCAGACCCCGATGTTCTGGAAGTCGTTGGGCAACACGGCCTATTTCGTGGTGTTGGGTGTGCCGTTGTCGATAAGTCTGTCATTGGCGGCGGCCATGCTGCTCAATGCACCGGCCGCACGCTTCAAGGCATTGTTCCGCACGGCGCTGTTCGCGCCGGTGGTAACCACGCTGGTCGCGGTCGCGGTGATCTGGCGCTACCTGTTCCATACCCGCTATGGATTGGTGAACTGGGGGCTGGGCCAGGTCGGCATCAACCCGGTGGACTGGCTTGGTGATCCGCGCTGGGCCATGCCCACCATCATTGGCTTCGCGGTGTGGAAGAACTTCGGTTACAACATGGTGATCTTCCTGGCTGGCCTGCAGGCGATACCCAAGGACCTGTACGAGGCCGCGCGCATCGATGGCGCCACCCGTTGGCAGCAGTTCCTGCACATCACCTTGCCGATGCTCGGTCCGGTGCTGCTGGTGGTCGGTGTGATCACCGTGTCCGGCTACTTCCAGCTGTTTGCCGAGCCGTACGTGATGACCCGCGGTGATCCGCTGCAGAGCACGGTCAGCGTGCTGTATTTCATGTTCGAAGAAGGCTTCAAGTGGTGGAACCTCGGTCGCGCGTTGGCGGTGGCGTTCCTGTTGTTCCTGATCATCCTCGGGGTGACCACGCTGATGTTGCGCTTCGGCAAGCGCAAGGAGCTGGTATGAGCCAGGCTGGAACGAATCGGGAAATTGGCCAGTCGCGCTGGCACGCATGGTGGGTCAATGGCGGGCTTGCCTTGCTGGCCGTCATCAGCCTGGCGCCGTTGGCGTGGATGGTGTCGGTATCGTTCATGCCCAGCGGGCAGGCCTCGCAGTTTCCGCCGCCGTTGCTGCCTTCGCATACAACGGTGGCCAATTACCAGGCCTTGTTCGCGCGCACCGGCATGGGCAACAACTTCGTCAACAGCTTGCTGGTGTCGGTGGGTATCACCCTGGGTTCGTTGCTGTTCAATACGCTGGCCGGCTATGCCTTCGCCAAGCTGCGCTTCGCCGGGCGCGAGCGGATCTTCCAGATGCTGCTGGCCGCGCTGGTGATCCCCGCACAGGTGGCGATGCTGCCGTTGTTCCTGTTGATGAAACAGCTGGGCTTGGTGAATACCTTTGGTGGCGTGGTGATACCTGCGTTGGCAAGTGTGTTCGGCATCTTCCTGGTGCGCCAATATGCGCGCTCGATCCCGGATGAGCTGCTGGAGGCGGCGCGCATCGATGGGGCCAGCGAGGCACGGATATTCTTCCAGATCGTGCTGCCGATGCTCAAGCCGGTATTGGTGACCTTGGCCATCTTCACTTTCATGGGGGCATGGAACGATTTCATGTGGCCGCTGATCGTGTTGACCGACCAGGAGCACTACACCTTGCCGGTTGCACTGGCCAGCCTATCGCGCGAACACATCATGGACGTGGAAATGATGATGGCCGGCGCCGTTGTGACGGTGCTGCCAGTCTTGCTGTTGTTCCTGGTTCTGCAGCGCTACTACATCCAGGGCTTGTTGCTTGGCAGCGTCAAGGGCTAGCGGGTAGTTGCTTTCCACTGCAACCAGCTGGGTTGCAGCCATTCTTATTTGCGAAAATCCAGCGGCTACCGCTGGCAGTGATGGAATTCCGGTGATGATCAATCGTTGTGTCGTATCTGTGCTTGCCGTCCTGCTTGGCCTTGCGGCGCTGCCTGCATCTGCCGCGGTGCTGGCGAAGTTCGATGACGTCAACGCCTGGCAGCTGATCGCTTCGCCGCAGGTCAGTGGTTCGCTGCGGCCGGTGGCTGGCAACAATGGTCGCGCCTTGTGTTTGGATTACGATTTCCACGAAGTATCGGGTTATGTCGGCATTCGTCGACCACTTGATGTGGCCTGGCCGGAGAACTACCAGGTGTCATTCGAGCTGCGTGGCGACTCGCCCGCGAACGACCTGCAGTTCAAGCTGGCCGATGCCAGTGGTGACAACGTCTGGTGGGTCAACAAGACGGGTTACCAGTTCCCCAGGAACTGGAGCCGCGTTACCTACCGCAAGCGCCACATCGACAAGGCCTGGGGGCCGGATCCGGACAAGACCCTGCGCCGTAGTGCTGCCGTGGAGTTCACCATCTATAACAAGGTGGGTGGGCGCGGTACGGTCTGCTTCGACCAGCTCACCATGCAGCCGCTGCCGAAGGAAGATACCTCGGCGCTTACCACCTCGGTGATCACCGACACCGCTACCGCATTGCAGCAGCGTATCGCCGACGGCAAGCCGGACACTGTCTGGATCAGTGGCGGGGTGAAGCAGCAGACGATCAGCCTGGATCTGGGCAAAGTGCGTGAATTCGGGGGCGCTGTGGTGCAGTGGGTGCCTGGCCTGGAAGCGTCGCGCTACGTCGTGCAGGCCTCCCGCGATGGGCGTGACTGGCGCCGTCTGCGCGAGGTGACGACCGGTAGCGGCGGCAAGGACTGGCTGGCGTTGCCCGAGACCGAGGCGCGCTACCTGCGGTTTGACTTGGTCGACGGTCCCAGCTGGCGTTATGGCATCCGTGACATCAGCCTGAAGCCGCTGGATTTCGCTGCCACGCCCAACGATTTCATCCGTTCCGTCGCCACTGATCTGCCGCGCGGTGCGCTGCCGCGTGGCTTCAGTGGGGAGCAGGCGTACTGGACGGTATTGGGTCTGGATGGTGGCAATGACCAGGCATTGATGAGCGAGGACGGTGCGCTGGAGGCGGTGAAGTCCGGCTTCAGCATCGAGCCGTTCGTGCAACTGGACGGGAAGCTGATCAGCTGGGCCGACGTGAGCACCGTGCAGGGTTTGCTGGACGGCTACCTGCCGATGCCGTCAGTGGATTGGCAGCATGAGAAGCTGGGTTTGCAGGTCAGCGGTTTCGTCCAAGGGCGACCGGGTCAATCGCAGTTGGTCGCGCGTTATCGCCTGCACAATACCGACAAGGTGGCGCACAGCTACAAGCTGGCGCTCGCGGTGCGACCGTTCCAGGTGAATCCTCCCACCCAGTTCCTCAATACCGTTGGTGGCGTGAGTCGCATCGACAGCCTCGCGCTGCGCGACAACCAGGTCAGCGTCAACGGGCAGGTACGGGTGTACGCCTCGCAGAAGCCGGACACCGCGTTTGCCAGCAGTTTCGATGCGAAGCTGGACATCCTCCACTTGGCCGAGAATCGCATCCCGGCCACGCAGGACGCGAGTGATTCAAGTGGGCTTGCCTCCGGCGCCATGCTGTACGACTGGACGCTGGAACCCGGGCAGAGTCGCGAAGTGGTACTGGTGCTGCCGCAATCAGGTAACTGGCAGATGCCGGCGCAGTTCGACGCGGACAAGGCGCAGTCGCAGGTCGCCGCGATGTGGCGGCAGAAGCTCGACCAGGTGCAGTTGCAGTTGCCCGATGCAGGGCAGCCGTTGGCCAATACCCTGCGTACGGCGTTGGCGCACATGCTGATCTCGCGGGTCGGCCCAAGCCTGCAGCCTGGTACGCGCTCCTACGCGCGCAGCTGGATCCGCGACGGTGCGATGATCTCCGAAGGCCTGCTGCGCATGGGTCGCAGGGATGCGGTGCGCCAGTATGTGGATTGGTATGCGCCCTATCAGTTCGAGAGCGGCATGGTGCCGTGCTGCGTCGACTCGCGCGGCAGCGATCCTGTACCCGAGAATGACAGCCACGGTGAGCTGATCTACACCATCGCCGAGTACTGGCGTCATACCGGCGATACCGCGTTCCTGCAACGCATGTGGCCGCATGTGCAGGGCGCCTGGCGTTACATGGAGCAACTGCGCTTGAGCGAACGCACCGAGGAAAACCGGGCGCGGCACCCGGGTTTCTACGGCATGATGCCGGTGTCGATCAGCCACGAAGGTTATTCGGCCAAGCCGGTGCATTCGTACTGGGATGATTTCTGGGCTTTGCGCGGCTACAAGGATGCGGCGGATATCGCGGCGGCGTTGGGGCTGGAAGAAGATGCGCTGGCGATGAACGCGGCGCGTGACGAGTTCCGCCAGGACTTGAATGATTCGCTGTTGGCGAGCATGCAGTCGCATGGCATTGATTTCCTGCCCGGCTCGGTCGAGCTCGGTGACTTCGACGCAACTTCGACCACCATCGCGTTGGCGCCGGGTGGGGAGCAGGGCAGATTGCCGCAGCCTGCCTTGAACAACACCTTCGAGCGATATTGGAAGGAGTTCGTCGAGCGCCGTGACGGCAAGCGGCAATGGAAGGATTACACGCCTTACGAATGGCGCAACGTTGCTGCCTTCGTCCGCTTGGGTTGGCGCGGCCGCGCGTGGGAGGCCACGGAATTCTTCTTCAAGGATCGCGCGCCGCAGGCATGGAACCAGTGGGCCGAGGTGGTTTCGTCGACGCCACGCAAGCCTTTCTTCGTCGGCGACCTGCCACATGCATGGGTGGCGTCGGACTTCGTTCGCTCGGCGCTGGACATGTTTGCTTACCAACGCGAAGTGGACGATTCGATCGTCCTTGCCGCTGGTGTGCCTGCTGCATGGCTTGCCGGCAAGGGCATCGCGATAGATGGCTTGCACACTGCCCGAGGCACCGTGAAATACAGTTTGTCGCGCAATGACCGCCAGTTGATCCTGCAGGTACCGGAAGGGCTGCAACTGCCTGGCGGTGGCCTGGTGCTGCCGTGGCCTTATGAAGGCAACCCTGGCGAGGCGACGATCAATGGCGAGCCGGCGCAATGGCAGGGCAATGAGTTGCGCATCAGCAGCCTGCCGGCAAAGGTTGAGATCGACGTGCCGGCCGACCAGCGCCGCAACGAGCGCGCGAGGCGGTAGACGGGCGCGATAATTGAGTGCCTTTAGTGCTGGAGGGGGCGGCTGTTGCCCCTTCCGCATTGCAGTGCACGTGCAGGAACACCGCCTTTACTCCCTCCCTTGTACCGAGGGGAGGGAGGCGAGGGAAGCTCTCCGGGTGTTCCGTAACTTGCCTGCTTGGGTGCTTGTCAGCGGTGCTGGCTGACGATCGCGGCGGCTGCGGCTGCGGACTTCTTCACTTCGTCCCACTGTCCGTTGCGGATCCAGCTGTCCTGCACCATCCACGAGCCGCCGATGCAGACCACGTTCTTCTGTGACAGGTAGTCGCCTGCGGTGGCTTCGGTAATCCCGCCGGTGGGGCAGAGTTTCAATTCCGGAATGGGGCCGGCAACGCCCTTGATCATTGCCAGGCCGCCCACCGCCGTGGCCGGGAAAAGCTTGCAGATGCGGAAGCCGCGCGCAACCAAGGCCAGCAGTTCGGTGGGTGAAGCTGCGCCCGGTACGACGGGAAGCGCGGCCTCGGCGAGTGCGTCGGCCATGTGCGCGGGTGTGCCCGGGGTTACCAGGAAGTCGGCACCGGCGTCGATTGCGCGCTGCATCTGCTCAACGGTAAGTACCGTACCGGCGCCAACCACCACGTCCGGCAGCTCACGCTTGAGCATGGCCAGTGCTTCCATCGCCACCGGTGTGCGCAGGGTGAGCTCGATCGCGGGGAGGCCGCCCTCGAGCAGGGCGGCGCTTACCGCACGTGCCTGGTCGAGGGTGTGAACCGTGACCACTGGCAGGATGCCTGCGGCGGTCAACAGTTGTTCGGCGCGGTCCTGGTGCTTGGCGATACTCATGGTGTCCTCTTTATCGATCTGGTCTTGAATGCCGTGACGCGGGGATTGGCGAGCCGGAATTGGTGGTTGGCAAAGGCGACTGGCACGGCCAGCGGCGACGTCGCGTTGCATTGGCTCGAAGACCGAGCTCGTCCGCATTCCCCAATCCCGAATCCCGAATCCCGAATCCTCAGGCATCTTTGGCTTCGTGCGGAGCTGCTGCGGCCGCTGCATCGTGGCCCAGTTCGTACTCGGCGTCGTAATCCCACAGGTTGCCGTCGGCATGCATCGGGCCGCACGAGATTGATACCGCACCCTGGTCGGCAGGGCCGACGTAACGGCGATTGATCGCGAACAGGTTGCGGCCCATGTCGTTACCAGCCGGTGCGGTGTTTGCGACGATCTCACGCGCAGCCCATTCGGCCGGATCCACCAGCACCTCCAGCGTGCCGGCTTCGCCGTCGAGGCGGATGATGTCACCTTCGCGGACGCGGCCGATGGGGCCGCCGCGCGAGGCTTCCGGGGTGACGTGGATGGCCGCCGGGATCTTGCCGGATGCGCCCGACAGGCGCCCGTCGGTAACCAGCGCTACGCGCCGCCCCTGGTTCTGCAACAGGCCGAGCAAGGGGGCGAGCGAATGCAGTTCCGGCATGCCGTTCGCGCGCGGGCCCTGGTAGCGCACTACCGCGACAAAATCCTGCGGCAGCACACCGGCGGCGTGCAGTTTGTTCAACACCTGCGGCGCATCGACGACCACGGCGGGTGCCTCGATGGTGCGGTACTGCGGCTTCACCGCCGATAGTTTGATCAACGAGCGGCCCATGTTCCCGCGCAGCAAGCGCAGGCCGCCCTGGGCTTCGAATGGATCCGCTGCAGGGCGGACTACCTCGAGGTCGCCGCTGACGTCGGTAGCGGGGACATAGCTGACCTTGCCATCGATCAGGCGCGGCTCCTGCGCGAACGCACGCATGCCGCCGTCAGCGATCGTCGCCAGGTCGTCATGCATCAAGCCGGCGTCCATCAGTTCACGGAACACGAAACCGGGGCCACCAGCGGCCGCGAAACGGTTCACGTCAGCTTCGCCGTTCGGATAGACCCGGGCCAGCAGGGGCACGATCTGCGACAGCTCGTCCATGTCGTCCCACGTCATTACGATGCCGGCGGCGCGGGCAACGGCGATCCAGTGGATGGTGTGGTTGGTGGAACCGCCGGTGGCCATCAGCGCAACCACGGCGTTGACGATGGCGCGTTCGTCGATGAGGTGGCCAAATGGACGGAAGTCGTCGCCCAGTGCGCAGATTTCAAGCGCACGTGCGGTGGCGGCGCGGGTCAGCGCATCGCGCAGCGGCAGTTCCGGATTGACGAAGGATGCGCCCGGCAACTGCACGCCCATTGCTTCGAGCAACACCTGGTTGGAATTGGCGGTGCCGTAGAACGTGCAGGTGCCAGGGCCGTGGTACGAGGCCGACTCTGCTTCCAGCAGTTCTTCGCGGCTGGCTTCACCGGCGGCGTAACGCTCACGCACCTCGGCCTTGGTCTTGTTGGGGATGCCGGGGGTCATCGGGCCGGCCGGTACGAACACGGCCGGCAGGTGGCCGAATGCCAACGCACCGATCAACAGGCCGGGCACGATCTTGTCGCACACGCCCAGATAGATGGTGGTGTCGAACATGTCATGGCTCAGGCCGATCGCCGTGGACTGGGCGATGATGTCGCGCGAGAACAGCGACAATTCCATGCCGCCACGGCCCTGGGTAACGCCGTCACACATGGCCGGTACGCCACCTGCCACCTGTGCGGTGGCACCGAGCTCACGCGCGGCGTCGCGGATCAATTGAGGGTAGTGCTCGAACGGCTGGTGTGCCGACAGCATGTCGTTGTAGGCGGTGATGATGCCGACGTTGGGGGTCACATCGCCGCGCAGACGCTCCTTGTCGGTCGGTCCGCAGGCGGCAAAGCCGTGGGCGAGGTTGCCGCAGCTCAGCCGCGAGCGGAACGGGCCCGAGCGCAGGGCTGCATCGATGCCCGCCAGATAGGCCGCGCGCGACTTGGCGCTGCGCTGGCGGATGCGTTCGGTGATGGCGTGGATTTTCGGATGCAGGCTCATTGGCTTCTAAGGCTGGGAGTCGTGGACGTGGGCCGATGCGCGGTTATGCGGTTGTCGGCGTTGTGATCGGGGTTGCCGCGTGCGGCTGGAACAGCGCGGCTCAGGTAGATCCCTTGCGTGGCGGCAGGTGCGCGCGGCTGGCTGTCATTCGCACCAGTGCACGCGCAGTGCATTGCCGGGGGCGTTGATCGCCGCCAACACCGGATATTGCTGGATGTCATTGCTGGCCAGTGCTGCTTCCAGCACTTCCAGCTTCTGCTTGCCTCGCAGCAACAGCAAGCGGTGGCGGATTGCCGCCAAGCCGTTCGGGGTCAAGGTGATGCGCAGGTGCCAGTCCTTTGCGACCGGGCAACCGCTGGCATCGAGTGCGGCATAAGGGTGCTTGTTCTGCAGCGCATGCTGCAGATCCTTTGAGCCTGGGAACAACGAGGCGGTGTGGCCATCGTTGCCCATTCCCAGCACTACCAGGGACGGTGGGCGCGAATGCTCGGCCAGCAGGTTTGCGGTATGCACGCAGTCGGCGATGGATTGGCCAACCCGCACCAGCGGATCGAAGTGGGCGCCTTCGGCGCGCTTGAGGAAGCTTTCGCGTACCAGCCAGGCGTTGCTGTCCTGGTCCTGCGGCGAGAGCCAGCGCTCGTCGGCCAGGCCGACTTCCACGCGTGCCCATTCCAGGGGATGCTCGGTCAGTCGCTCGTAGGCCGGCGCCGGCGTGGTACCGCCGGAGAGCAGCATGCGTGCACGGCCATGTTCGGCGATGTCCGCTGCCAGCATCTGCGCCATTTCCTCGGCGACACCTTCTATCCATGCCTCGTCATCGGCGTGGCGGATGAGGGTGATGCGGTCGGAAACGGCGGTGTTCATGCGCTTGCTCCAAGGTTGGCCTGTTGCATGTCCAGCGCGTACGCGGCGGCACCCAGCAGGCCGGGGTTCGGGTGGATGATGGCCATCGAGGGAATCTGCGACATGGTCGCGGTGAAGCGGCCCTTGCTCTCGAAGCGCTGGCGGAAGCCGGAATGCTGCAACTGCTGTAGCAGGCGTGGTACCAGCCCGCCGGTCAGGAACACGCCGTCCCAGGCCCCCTGTACCAGCACGGCATCGCCAGCGACGGCGCCAAAGATCTCCAGGAAGACCTCCACCGCGCGCACGGCCACGGCATCGCCTTCGGCAGCGGCGGCAGTAACACCGGAAGGCTGCAGCTGGCCGGGATCGATGCCGGCCATCTCGCTCAATGCGCGGTGGATGTTGACCAGTCCAGGGCCACAGACGAGGCGCTCATTTGAGACCCGGCCAAATTGCGCGGACAGGATCTCCAATACCCGGATCTGCTCCGGCGAGGCAGGTGCGAAGCTGGCGTGACCGCCTTCGGTGGCCAGCGGATAGTTGCGCCCATCGCGCACCACCAGTCCGCCGACACCCAGCCCGGTGCCCGGGCCCAGTACGCAGTAGTTGCGTGCCGCCCCGCGTGGCGCCGGATGCCAGTTGGCGCCGCCGACCTGCACCACATCGTCATTGTCGAGCAGTGCGATCGACATCGCCTGGGCAACGAAATCGTTGATCAGGTGCAATTCCTCGAAGCCCAGCTGGGCGCTGGTGCGGGAATTGGAGATCACCCACGGATGATTGGTGATGCGTGCTTCGTCGCCATCCACGCGGCCGGCCACGGCAAACACGCCGCGCTGGCAAGTCGCGCCACGCTGCTGCAGGTAATGCGCGGCGGCATCGGCGAGTGACGCGAACTGGGTAACCGGATACTCGTCGATGCTGGTCTGGTCGAGTGGGCTGGCCGCGTTGAGATCGGCCAGCGCGAACCGCGCATTGGTGCCGCCGATGTCAGCGACCAGTACGCACTCCGCGCCCTGGCTCACAGGTTCTGCCCCGTGCCGTCATTGCCATCGGTAACCAGTGCAGCAGGCAGGAAGTGGCTGTAGCGTTGCGGTCCCCAGCCGCCGGCCGGGTAGGGTTCCATCGGTTGGCCGGCAGCCTTCCAGGCGTCGCTGATGCTGTCGATCCAGGCCCAGGCCGCGCGCACTTCGTCGTCGCGCACGAACAGTGCGTGGTTGCCATTGAACGCGTCCAGGAACAGGCGCTCATAGGCGATGCGGCGGTGAAGGCCGGTGGGGACCGACAACTCCAGCTCCAAAGGCTGCAGTTCCAGCGCACCCCATTCCGGGCCGGCCAGCGAACTCATCAGGCCGAGCTGGATGTTCTCCTGCGGCTGCAGCTGGAAGGTCAGGCGGTTCGGGGTGGCATTCCTGCGGTCCGGGCGCTCGAACAACCAATGCGTCACCGGCTTGAGGTTGACCTCGATGCGGGTGGTGCGCTCAGGCAGGCGCTTGCCGGTAACCAGGTGGAACGGCACGCCGGCCCAGCGCCAGTTGTCGATATGCGCGGTGACGCCGACGAAGGTTTCGGCTTCGCTGCCTTCCGGTGGCTGGTAGGCCTGGGCTGGCTGGCCATTGATGGTGCCGGCGGTGTAGCGGCCGCGCACACTGTCCTTGGCCGCGTGCTTGGCGTCGAGTGGACGCAGTGCGCGCAGCACCTTGACCTTCTCGTCGCGGATGCGGTCTGCCTCCAGCGATGCCGGTGGCTCCATCGCCACCAGGCACAGCAGCTGCAGGATATGGCTCTGCACCATGTCGCGCAGTGCGCCGGAGCGGGAATAATAGGAGTCGCGGCCATCGACGCCATCGCTTTCGGCGACAAGGATGTGCACCGACTCGATGTAGTTGCGGTTCCATACCGCTTCCAGCAGCGTATTGCCGAAGCGCAGTGCCATCAGGTTCTGCACTGCCGCCTTGCCCAGGTAGTGATCAAGGCGGAACACGCGGTCCTCGTCGATCAGCTTGCCGATGGACTGCAGGATTTCCTCGGCGCTGTCGCTGTCCGAGCCGATCGGCTTCTCCAGCATCAGCCGGTGCGGGGCAGCCAGTGCGCCGCCCAGTGCCAGGCCTTCGCAGGTGGAGATGTACAGGCCTGGCGGAATCGCCAGGTAGCTCACGCAGGTACGGTGCACCAGGTCCTTGACCGACTCGGCCACCGATTCGGCGTTGCGCAGGTCAACCGAACGGTAGTCGATGCGCCGCAGCAGGTTGTTGATGTCATCCTGGCTGGCCTGCGGCATGGCCTGTTCCAGGCGCGGGCGCAGGAGGTCGTGGAACTTCGCGGTGTCGTGCGGCGACAGGGCCAGCGCACGCACGCGGAAGTCTTCCGGAAGCAGGCCGTCACCGAGCAGGCGCAGCAGGGAAGGGAACAGATAACGCTGGGCCAGATCGCCTGTGGCACCGAACAGGAAGAGGGTGTCGTGCATTGATCGAGTTTCGTGTGCGGATGACATCGTTGTCAATTATTTGTCTTCGGGGCTTTCGCCCAGGCTGGGCGCGGTGCCTGGCGGATATCGGCCGGGCTGGCCGACGTGCTTTCCCTGGTGCTGCACATGGATGTCGGGCGGGGTTGAATGCCCGCATCCGGACGCTCTGTGCAGAACATGGGGAGGTGTCGATGGTGCCATATGAATATGCTTAACGTACGTGTGGTTTCCGATGTATACGATTGCAACCAGGTGTCTGGCGTTGGCGATGCCAGCTGTTTGCAGCGGGTTTGAGCGCGAATTGAAGAGGTAACGATGGCCAAGGTACGTTTTGAAGATGTCCGCAAGGTCTATGACAACGGCCAGGTAGCCGTGCGTGGCGCAAGTTTCGATATCAATGACGGTGAGCTGATGGTGCTGGTCGGGCCGTCCGGCTGCGGCAAGTCCACACTGCTGCGAATGGTGGCGGGGCTGGAGGAGATCAGCGCTGGCAGCCTGCGCATCGGTGAGCGGGTGGTCAACGATGTTGCGCCGAAGGATCGCGATATCGCGATGGTGTTCCAGAACTACGCGCTCTACCCGCATATGACGGTGGCGGAGAACCTCGCATTCGGTCTGAAGCTGCGTGGCCACGACAAATCCGAAGTGCAGCGGCGGGTCAAGGAGGCTGCCGATGCGTTGGGGTTGACGCCAATGCTCGACAAGCTGCCGCGGGCGATGTCAGGCGGCCAGCGGCAGCGTGTTGCGCTCGGCCGCGCCTTGGTGCGCGAGCCTTCGGTGTTCCTGCTGGACGAGCCCTTGTCCAACCTCGATGCCAAGTTGCGACATTCCGTCCGTACCGAGATCGCGCAGCTGCACCGCAAACTGGGCACGACGATGATCTATGTCACCCACGATCAGGTCGAGGCGATGACCCTGGGGCAGCGCATCGTCGTATTGAACGAGGGGGTCATCCAGCAGATCGACACGCCGATGGCGTTGTATGACCGGCCTGCCAATCTCTTCGTGGCCGGTTTCCTGGGTAGTCCTGCGATGAACATGCTGCGCGGTGGCTTGCTGCGCGGTCCGGCTGGGCTGCTGGTGCGCTTGAAGGATGGCGTCGAACTGCCACTGGGTTCCGCGGAGGTCGATGCTGACTGGTTGGCGGGTGACGTGGTGGTCGGGGTGCGCCCCGAGCACCTGCAGCCAGGGCAGGGAGTGGCCTCGTTCAAGGCACGGATCGAAGGCATCGAGCCGGTTGGCAACGAGATATTCGTGAACCTGCAGGTTGGCGGTCAGGCCTTGGTGATGCGGGTACCCCCGCAGCGCCTGCCCGAGGTCGGCCAGGACATCGATGTGGAGGTCTCATCCCCGGCATTGCATTTCTTTGACGCCGAAAGTGGTCTGCGCATCGAGGCGCAGCGCCGGGCGGCGTGAGGTTGGCCATGGCTGCTGCGAGGTTGGGTGCAGGTTGATGTTTGGCATCAAGGTGGCAACGCGGTTGGCAGCCAAGGTGATGAAGTGCCGAGCATGGCTCGGCACTACCGGGCTTCAGCGTGCAAGACCTTCCAGTAGTGGCTGGATGATCGCGACCTCGCCATTGACCTGCAGCGGGCCTTCCGGCAACTCCAGTGGCAGTACAGCTAGTGCCAGCGGGCCGGCCACGCAGGCGACGGTACCGATGTTGCTGTCGACGTGCTGGACCGAATCGCCCGCATTGGCGAATGAGATGCATTCCAACAAGGCAAGCGAACGCTTGGCCTTGCCGAGGAAGTGGGTGCGGGCAACGATTTCCTGGCCGGGATAGCAGCCCTTCTTGACGCTGTAGGCGTTCAAGCGATCCAGTCCGAGTTGTTGCGGCGTCCACTGCTCGCGCTGTGCATCTTCCAGGCGGGGTAGGCCAAAACGAAGGTCGTATTGACGCCACGCCAATTCCGCGACTGCGTCGTCGGTGGCATGGACTGTGCTGCTGATCTGCAGCGTACGCGGCACCGTTGCGCTGCCGACATCCAACTCGATGGTGCCGTCGGCCAGCTGCGCCATTTGCGCACCACGCGCTTCACCGGGCAGTTCCAGTGCGGCATTCACCGCCAGTGCGCCGGCATGGGTTATGACGACTTTGCGGCGGAAGACGAAGCGGCGCAGCTGCTCGGCCATGGCCTCGGCGCCGCCGTCGTGGCAGATCAGCAGCAGGGTCTGCGCGTCCACCCGTAGCAGCTGAAAGATAGACAGCACGCGGCCTTTGGCGGTCAGCCAGGTGCTCCACTGCCAGTGACCGTCGGCCAGCGAGGGCACGTCGTTGGCGAATTGGGCTTGGGCGAATGCGACCGCATCGGCTCCCGCAAGGCTCACGATCTGAGCCTTGGAAAGTGTGCGGAAACCGGTGAAAGCAGGGGCGAGGTTGTCAGACACGTGACTGAGGACTAAAATTTGTGCGTTGCGAGACCACCAATGATAGGCCAAACAACCCCCACTCCCGAGCCCGAAGCTGAAGCCCCGTTGGGCCCCGAGAAGCAGCCGCTTCCCGAGGTCACGCCGGTGCCTCAGGAAATAGGCGGCCGCGGCGGACTCGATCCGGTGCGGTATGGCGATTGGGAGAAAAACGGGCGCTGCATAGATTTCTGAGCAGCGTTGAGCCAACGCGGCATTGAGCCGCCCAGCCGAGATATGAGTCAGCGAATGGCGAACAGACCCCGCCCCCTTTCTCCGCACCTGCAGGTGTATCGCTGGCAGATCCAGATGGCCACCTCGATTCTGCATCGAGTAACCGGCATCATTCTGACTGTCGGTTCCCTGATCATCGCAGGCGGCTTGTTCGCCCTGATGATGGGCCCTGAGTCCTGGAACTGCTTCACCAGCCACGCCGGCGCCTGGTACGGCAAGGTTATCCTGTTCGGTTGGACCTGGTGCTTCGCCTACCACCTGTGCAATGGCATCCGCCACATCGTGCAGGACTTCGCCATCGGCTATGCCAAGGCCACCTTCATCCGCAGCAGCTGGATGTCCGTGATTGCCTCGTTGGTGCTGACCGCCCTGATCTGGGCCTACGTCTGCCTGGGAGCTGGCGCATGAGCAAGTATCGCACCCCGCTGAAGAACGCGCGTGGCCTTGGCAGCGCCAAGTCCGGTACCGAGCACTTCGTCCACCAGCGCCTGACCGCCACCGCCCTGGTCGCACTGACCATCTGGTTCCTGTGCCTGGTGCTGAGCCTGATGGGCGCCGATTACGTCACTGCCGTGGAAACCATTTCCAAGCCGTGGAACGCAATCCTGCTGGGCGGCTTCCTGGTCGCCATGTTCTGGCACGCCCAGCTTGGCCTGCAGGTGGTCCTCGAGGACTACATCCACAACTCGCTGATGGCCCTGGCCTTGCAGACCACGGTCAAGTTCGTCGCCGTGCTCGGCGCCATCGTCAGCATCTTTGCGGTTGCCCGCATCGCGTTTGGGAACTGATACATGTCCGCTTACAACATTACTGAACACAAGGTCGACATGGTCGTCGTCGGCGCCGGTGGCGCTGGCCTGCGTGCAACGTTTGGCCTGGCCCAGAAGGGCCTGCAGACTGTCTGCATCACCAAGGTCTTTCCGACCCGCTCGCACACCGTGGCAGCGCAGGGCGGCATTTCCGCCGCGCTCGGCAACATGGGTGAGGACGACTGGCGTTACCACTTCTTCGATACCATCAAGGGTTCGGATTGGCTGGGCGACCAGGACGCCATCGAGTACATGTGCCGTGAGGCCATCCCGGCCATCATCGAGCTGGAGCACTACGGCGTTCCGTTCTCGCGCACCGAAGAAGGCAAGATCTACCAGCGTCCGTTCGGTGGCATGACCACCAAGTACGGTGAAGGCCCGTCCGCGCAGCGTACCTGCGCCGCCGCCGACCGTACCGGCCACGCCATCCTGCACACCCTTTACCAGCAGTCGCTGGCGCACAACGCGCAGTTCATGATCGAGTACTTCGCACTCGACCTGATCTTCGACGACGAAGGCGTCTGCCGTGGTGTGCTCGCCCTGGACATGGCCGAAGGTACCTTGCACCTGTTCCGTTCGCAGGGCGTGGTGCTGGCAACCGGCGGTTACGGCCGCGCCTACTTCAGCGCCACCTCGGCGCACACCTGTACCGGTGACGGCGGTGGCCTGGTGGCCCGTGCCGGCCTGCCGCTGCAGGACATGGAGTTCGTGCAGTTCCACCCGACCGGCATCTATGGCGCCGGCTGCCTGATCACCGAAGGTGTGCGAGGCGAGGGTGGCATCCTGCGCAACAGCAGTGGCGAGCGCTTCATGGAGCGCTATGCACCGCATTACAAGGATCTGGCATCGCGTGACGTGGTGTCGCGTTCGATGACCATCGAAATCCGCGAAGGCCGCGGCGTCGGCGAGCACAAGGATCACATCCTGCTCGACCTGACCCACCTCGGCCCGGGCGTGATCGACGACAAGCTGCCGGGTATTGCCGAAAGCGCGCGCATCTTCGCAGGCGTGGACGTGCACAAGCAGCCGATTCCGGTCATTCCGACCGTGCACTACAACATGGGTGGCATCCCGACCAATTACCACGGTGAAGTGGTGCGCAAGGTCGGCGACAATCCCGATGCAGTGGTGCCGGGCCTGTACGCCATCGGCGAAGCGGCCTGCGTGTCCGTGCACGGTGCAAACCGCCTGGGCTCCAACTCGCTGCTCGACCTGGTGGTGTTCGGCCGCGCCGTGGCCAACCGCTGCGCCGAGACGATCAAGCCGGGTGCGCCGCACAAGACCCTGCCGTCCGATGCCTGCGACAAGGCCCTGGGCCTGCTCGACAAGCTGCGTCACGCCAACGGCGATACGCCGACCTCGGTCATCCGCGACAACATGCAGCGCACCATGCAGAACGACGCTGCCGTGTTCCGCACCAGCAAGACGCTGGAAGAAGGCTGCCAGAAGATGGCGCAGGTGTTCGATTCGTTCCAGGACGTCAAGGTTTCCGACCGTTCGCTGGTCTGGAACTCGGACCTGATCGAAACCTACGAGCTGAACAACCTGCTGCTCAATGCAGTGGCGACCATCAACTCGGCCGAGCAGCGCAAGGAAAGCCGTGGCGCCCACGCGCACGAGGATTACCCGGACCGCGACGACGTCAACTGGCAGAAGCACACGCTGGTCACTGTCGACGAAAAGGGCAAGTGCAGCTTCGATTACCGCCCGGTGCACATGTACACGCTCAGCGATGACGTGTCCGTGGTGCCGCCGAAGCCGCGCGTCTACTGATCCGGGGAACTTACGAACATGGCTGAATTTGCACTCCCGAAGAACTCCCGGTTGACCAAGGGCAAGCACTTCCCCGCCAAGAGCGGTGCGAAGAACACGCGTACCTTCAAGATCTACCGCTGGAGCCCCGATGGCGACCAGAACCCGCGTACCGACACCTACGAGATCGATCTCGATGCGTGCGGCCCGATGGTTCTGGACGCGCTGATCAAGATCAAGAACGAGATTGATCCGACCCTGACCTTCCGCCGCTCCTGCCGCGAGGGTATCTGCGGTTCGTGCGCGATGAACATCGACGGCACCAACACCCTGGCCTGCACCCGCGCCATCGCCGATTGCGGCAAGGCCGAGGTGCCGATCTACCCGCTGCCGCACATGGACGTGGTCAAGGATCTGGTTCCGGACCTGACCCACTTCTACGCGCAGTACGCCTCGATCAAGCCGTGGATCCGCACCCAGACCCCCGCACCGGCAGACCGCGAACGCCTGCAGTCGCCGGACGACCGCAAGAAGCTGGACGGCCTGTACGAGTGCATCCTGTGCGCGTGCTGCTCGACCAGCTGCCCGAGCTACTGGTGGAACGGCGAGCGTTACCTGGGCCCGGCGATCCTGCTGCAGGCCTACCGCTGGATCATCGACTCGCGTGATGAAGACACCGGCGCACGCCTGGACGATCTGGAAGATCCGTTCAAGCTGTACCGCTGCCACACCATCATGAACTGCGCACGCACCTGCCCGAAGGGCTTGAACCCGGCACTGGCAATTGCCGAGATCAAGAAGCTGATGATGGCGCGCCGCGCTTGATGCTGGGTTGCCCCGGTGTAAGCCGGGGCATCAGCTGTTGATTCGTAGTTGATCTCCCTTCTCCCGCTTGCGGGAGAAGGTGCCCCGAAGGGGCGGATGAGGGGAGCTTTTGAAGTTGCCCTTGCTGAACTTTGAGTGGCGGTCTGGATGAATTCCTCCAGCAGCTGGCCTCACCCCAACCCCTCTCCCGTAAACGGGAGAAGGGCTCAAGCTTGAAGCCATGCAGACCGAAGACGAAGTCCTGTTGAAGAAACTGCGCTGGCGCTGCCGGCGTGGCATGCGCGAGCTCGATCAGCTGTTCGGCCGTTATCTGGACCGTCGTTGGCTGGAAGCACCTGCCTCCGAGCGCGCGGTTTTCCTGCAGTTGCTGGATACCGAAGACGATAAGTTGTGGCGCTGGTCCATGGGCTACGAGGTCTGTCAGGATGCGTCGCAGGCAGCGCTTATCAGTTACATCCGCTCCCTTCCGGTATGAGTGGCGCCCGTCGCGCTGGTTGACCTGCGCGTTGCTGGGCCTGTCCCTGCTGGCCGCTGTTTCGGTGTTGAACTGCGATCTTGAGCTGTTGCTTGCGTGGCCGCTTGCGGTCGTCGTGTCCGCGCTGGGTGTGTTCCGGGCCCGCGCCGAGGCTGTTTCACGCCCCCGTCAGATACTGGTCCCGCAGCCGCCAGCCGCCATCCACATTGATGGTGGGAAGGTTGAGGCAGTCGAGCTGCTTGAGCGTGGTCCTCTGCTGGTGCTGCGCTGGCGTCACGGCCGACGCCGCTGTCAGCTGCTTTTCTGGCCCGATACGCTGCCCCGTCCGCGGCGACGTGAACTGAGACTGGCCGTTCGCGCCCATGCCGTTTCCCGCAGGGCGGCGTCGGTGGCAACATAGCGGGTACCTTCCGGGCCCAAACGCATGTTCAAACCCTTACCTGTCGCAATCGGATTGCGTTACCTGCGTGCCAAGCGCCGTAACGGTTTCATCTCTTTCATCTCCATGGCCTCGATCCTCGGCATTGCGCTGGGCGTGACCGTGTTGATCACCACGCTGGCAGTGATGAGTGGTTTCCAGAAGGAGATCCGCGACCGCCTGCTGCAGATGTCGGCCCATGCCACGGTCAGCGCTGACGGCGAGCCGATGGCCAACTGGCAGCATGCCATCGACGTGGCAACCAAGGACCCGCGTGTAGCCGGTGCTGCGCCGTACATCGAGATCCAGGGCATGCTGAGTGGCCTGCGGGTGCAAGGTGCAATCGTCCAGGGTATCGACCCGGCACAGGAATCCAAGGTGTCGGTGCTTGCCGAGAAAATGACCAAAGGCAAGCTGGACAGCCTGCAGCCCGGCGAATTCAACATGGTGGTCGGCAAGGAACTGGCGATCTGGCTGGGCGTGGATGTCGGTGACAGCGTCGTAGCCACCCTTGCCGAAGTGCAGGGTACGCCGATGGGTGCCATGCCGCGGGTCAAACGCTTCAAGGTCAGCGGTATCTTCGAGGCCGGCTCCAATGAAGTGGACCGCGGCGTCGCCTTCACCAACATGCAGGACATGGAGCGCGTGCTGCGCATGGATGGCGTCACCGGAGTGCGCCTGAAGATGCACGACATGGACCAGGCCTATACCGTTGCCCGCGATCTTGCCGTGAATCTCAATGGTTACTACCGGGTCAGTGACTGGACCCAGGAAAACGCCAACCTTTACCACTCCCTGCGGATGGAAAAGACGGTGATGGGCATTCTTCTATCGCTGATCGTGGCAATGGGGGCGTTCAACCTGGTTTCCTCGCAGGTGATGCTGGTCACCGACAAGCAGGCTGATATCGCGATCCTGCGCACCTTGGGCCTGACACCGGGCGGGGTGATGCAGGTGTTCATGGTGCAGGGCACCTTGATCGGTGTGTTCGGAACGATTGTCGGTGTGATCGGAGGCATAACGCTCACGCTCAACCTCGAGCGCATCCTTGGGCTGATCGAGACCGCCTTCAACATCAAATTGTTGCCGGAAGACGTCTACTACATCACCGGTCTGCCGACCGACATGCAGACCCCCGACATCGTGGTGATCACCGTGGTGGCGCTGCTGATGAGTTTCGTCGCAACCCTTTACCCGGCGTGGCGTGCGGCCCGCACCCAGCCTGCGGAGGCGCTGCGCTATGAATGAGAATGTATCGATGGACTCGGTGATCCGCGCCGATCGCCTGGGCAAGACCTATGCCGAAGGCAAGATGCACACGCCGGTATTCGATGGCCTGGATCTCAACGTCGCCGCCGGCGAAACCGTTGCCATTGTCGGTGCCTCGGGTGCTGGCAAAAGTACGCTGTTGCACCTGTTGGGCGGGCTGGATACGCCGACGTCGGGAGAGGTCTATGTTGCTGGACAGGCAATGTCGGCGTTGTCGGACACCGAGCGTGGCCGGCTACGCAACCGCTCGCTTGGCTTCGTTTACCAGTTCCACCATCTGCTGCCTGAGTTCACTGCGCTTGAGAACGTGATGATGCCGGTCATGCTGGGTGGTAGCGATGCAGCCGGCGCGAGCCAGCGCGCAAAAGCGCTGCTGATGGCGGTGGGGCTTGGGCATCGGCTTGAGCACAAGCCGGGTGAGCTGTCGGGCGGGGAACGGCAGCGTGCCGCGGTCGCACGCGCCCTGGTCAACCAGCCGGCCTGCGTGCTGGGTGACGAGCCCACCGGCAATCTGGACGATAAGACGGCAGCCACGGTGTTTGAGCTGATGCTTGAATTGAACCGTGCCCAGCGGACCAGCCTCGTGCTGGTGACGCACGATCGCAGCCTGGCTCGCAAGCTGGACAGGGTGCTGGAGTTGCGTCAGGGGCGGCTGTACGAGTTGGCCACCAGCGAAGTGTGATGCAGCATGGCGGCTGAATGGCTTTCCAAGGGTGTTCTCCTGCGCCTGATTCAGGCGGATGATTGCGTTATCAATGAAGCTGTCCTGTCAGTCCACGTTGGGAGGAGTGCCATGAGGAAGATGCTGGTTGCGACGTTGCTTGCTGCATTGCTGGCGAGCTGTGCGACCACCGGAAAGCTGAGCAGTGATGAGCGGCTGCAGTTGTATCGCAGCCACGCTGGCGAGCCGGTCAACAGTTTCAAATACTTTGGTTCGCTGAACGGCTGGACTGAGCTTGGCGATAGCGCACTGGCAGTGTGGACGCGGCCAAGCGAGGCTTGGCTGCTGAACCTCAGTGGCCCCTGCATGGACCTGTCGTATGCGCCGGCCATTTCCATTACCAACATGATGGGGCAGGTGTCGGCACGGTTCGACCGGGTCAACGTTCATAGCAACAACCCGATCGGTCATGTGCCATGCCGCATCGAGAGCATCCAGCCCCTGGATGTGAAAGCCTTGCGGGTATCGGAGAAGGAACTGCGCGAAGCCAAGATTTCCGAGCGGGCTGCAGATCAATCCAGCGAGACGAACTGAGGCGCCAGCTGTAGTGCCGAGCCGTGCCCGGCAGGGGCTTTCATGTACGCGTTGGCTGCTGCCGGGAAGGCCCTTGCTGAGCACTGCAGGGGCTCCCGGAAGGCCTCTGCCGAGCATGGCTCGGCACTGCAGGGGTTCCGGGAATGCTTCTGCCGAGATTGGCTCGGCGTTACGGTGATCAGGCTTCCGGGGCGACGTAACCCGCCGGCTTTTCAGCGCCGCCGGAGAACAGGAACTTCACCAGCTCTTCCTCAAGGAAGGCGCGGTGCTTGGGGTCGCGCGGCGAAAGCCGGTTTTCGTTGATCAACATGGTCTGGTGCGCCAGCCAAGTTGCCCAGGCCGGCTTGCCGATGCTGGCGAAGATGCGCTGGCCCAGTTCGCCAGGGTAAGGCACGAAATCCAGACCCTCGGTGTCGCGTTGTTCGTATTGGCAGAAGACGGAGCGGGGCATGGTGGGGTCCTGTCGAATCAGTGCGCCGGATGACGTTCCAGCAGCTTGCGGATGGGTGCGGGCAGGCCGAGTGCGGCCAGTTCGTCACGTGCTACCCAGCGTAGATCGGCATTGTCGCCGACCTTGGATTTGAGTGCGACCTTGCGCAGGTGCAGTGGTTGCAGGTGCAGCTTGTAGTGGCTGAAGGTATGCACGATCAGTGGCAATTCGTCGGCATTGTCGTAGTTGCCTTTGATGCTGGTGGCAAACCACTCGCGTAGCGCACTATCGGTGTCGGCCTGTGGCAAGGTCCAAAGTGAGGCCCAGATGCCGGTTGGCGGGCGTTTGAGCAACAGGATGCGTCCTTCAGCGTCTTCCAGCAGCAGCGCGCTGGCTTCGCGCTCCGGCAATACTTTGCTTGGCTTCGGTGTGGGGAGTGAATCGACCAGGCCCTGCGCATGTGCGGCACAACCACGCTGCAGCGGGCACAGGATGCAGGCCGGCTTGGCGCGTGTGCAAAGGGTTGCACCGAAATCCATCTGTGCCTGGGTGTAGTCGGCCATGCGGTCGGCCGGCACCTGCGCGACGTGTGCTTCAGCCTGTGCCCACAGTTGTTTTTCGATGGCAGGCAGGCCAGGGAAACCGGCGATGCCGTGGTAGCGGGTCAAGACACGCTTGACGTTGCCGTCGAGGATCGCGAACGGGTCGTTCCAGGCCTGGCTGAGGATGGCGCCGGCGGTGCTGCGACCGATGCCGGGCAGGGCGAGCAGGGCATCGAAATCACGCGGCAGTTCACCGCCGTGCAGTTCGACGCATTGCTTGGCCGCGGCGTGCAGGTTGCGGGCGCGGGCGTAGTAGCCCAGCCCGGCCCAGTGCGCCATCAATGTGTCGTTGTCAGTTGCTGCCAGCTCGCGCAGCGTTGGGAACGACTGCACGAAACGCTGGAAATACGGCGTTGCGGTGGCAACCTGGGTTTGCTGCAACATGATTTCCGACAGCCACACCCGATACGGCGAACGCGGATGCTGCCAGGGCAGGTCGTGGCGGCCGTGCTGGTCAAACCAGGTGAGCAGTTGGCTGGGGAAGTTGGGCATTGGCTCGCGAAGGCTGGCGATTGCATTTTTCCTTCTCCCGCTTGCGGGAGAAGGTGCCCCGAAGGGGCGGATGAAGGGAGCTTTTGATTTTGCTCGCAGAGCTTCCCCTCACCCCAACCCCTCTCCCGTAAACGGGAGCGGGGCTAGCAGATCAGTTGCTGCCCAAGGCCTGCGGTAACAGCGCGTCGACGAAGGCTTCAGCATCAAACACGCGAAGATCTTCCGGGCGCTCGCCGATGCCGGCGAAACGAATCGGGATGCCGAACTCCCGGGCCAGCGCGAACACCACGCCGCCCTTGGCGGTGCCGTCCAGCTTGGTAACAACCAAACCGGTGACACCGGCAGCGGCATGGAACTGGCGCAGCTGCGACAGCGCGTTCTGGCCGGTTGTGCCGTCGATCACCATCAGCACTTCATGCGGAGCGGTTTCGTCGATCTTGCCGAGCACACGGCGGATTTTGCTCAACTCGTTCATCAGTCCGCTCTGGGTATGCAGGCGGCCGGCGGTGTCAGCGATCAGCACGCTGGTGCCGCGGGCCTTGCCGGCCTGCAGTGCGTCGAATGCAACCGAAGCGGCATCGGCGTTCTGGCCCTGGGCGACCACGGCCACGCCATTGCGCTCGCCCCAGATCTGCAGCTGGGCGACTGCGGCCGCGCGGAAGGTGTCGCCGGCGGCCAGCATCAGGCTATGGCCCTGATCCTTGAAGCGCTTGGCCAGTTTACCGATGGTGGTGGTCTTGCCGACGCCGTTGACACCAACGGTGAGGATAACGAATGGCTTGGCATTGGTGTCGATGACGAGCGGCTTGGCAACCGGCTGCAGCATTGCGATCAGGTCGGCGCGCAGCGCGGCCAGCAATGCGCTGGCATCGGCGAACTCGCGCGACTTCATACGCTTGCGCAGGTCTTCGACCAGCGCGGTGGTGGCGGGCATGCCGACATCAGCGGTGATCAGCGTGGTTTCAATCTCGTCGAGCAGGTCGTCGTCAAGCTTGGGGTTACGCGAAAACAGTCCGCCGAAACTGCGGGCGAAGCTGCTGTTGCGCAGGCGATCACGCCAGCCGAGCTTGCCTTCAGGTGCCGCGGGAGCGGCGTTGACCGGAATCAGTGCAGCGTCTGAATCGGGGGAGCTTGGTGTGGTGGTATCAGTGATGACTGGTGCGGGAGCCGGTGCAGCAACTGCAACAACAGGAGCTGGAACAGCAACAGGTTCCATCGCCTGCGGAGCGGTTCCAACGACTGCGGGGGAGGGCGCGTCCACGGCAGCCGGTGCTTCGATCTGGACCGGGGCTGTTACAGGGGCGACTTCGATTACGACAGCTTGTTCCACAACCGGTGAGGGCGTTGCTGCGACTTCGGCAACCGCCTCTAGCGGTGCTTGAGCAGCGACCGACGCCTGCTCTGTTTCGGCCTGGTCCGGCTCTGCTGGCAGCGGCGCTTGCGCCGATGGTGCCTGCGGGAAGGCGGCGGCCAGTTCCTCAACGCTCAGCGTGGACGGCTTTGCGGGCTGTTGGGCGTCGTCGGTCTTTTTGCGGCGAAAGAAGCTGAACATGGAGGAAAAAGGCCTGAAATCAGTTGCCTATTCTACCACTGGCGGTCAGGTGGCCGGTGTTGCAGGCAGCACGAGGGCAGTTGATTGAAGCCCCTCTCCCGTTCACGGGAGAGGGGTTGGGGCGAGGGGAGCTTCTGGGGCTCTACCGGGAAAGCTTCTGCCGAGCATGGCTCGGCACTACGGGCTTTACGGGGAAAGCTCCTGCCGAGCATGGCTCGGCACTACACTCAGGCCGACAGCTCGAGCAACAGCTTGTTCAAGCGGCGCACATAGCCGGCCGGATCCTTCAGGCTGTCACCAGCGGCCAGTGCGGCCTGGTCGAACAGCACGTGGGCCAGGTCGTTGAACCGGTCCATGTCAGGCTCGGCATCCAGCTTCTCGATCAGCGGGTGCGCAGGATTGAACTCGAACACCGGCTTGCTGTCCGGCACCTTCTGGCCGCTTGCTTCCAGGATCTGGCGCATCTGCAGGCCCAGGTCCTGCTCGCCGATGGCCAGGATGGCCGGCGAGTCGGTCAGGCGGTGCGAAACGCGCACTTCGGCAACTTCTTCGCCCAGGGCAGTCTTCAATCGCGTGGCCAGGCCTTCCTTGGTCTTGGCGACTTCTTCCTGTGCCTTCTTGTCTTCCTCGGTCTCAAGCTTGCCCAGGTCCAGGTCGCCACGGGCGATGTCGGCGAAGGACTTGCCGTCGAATTCGGTGAGATAGCTCATCAGCCACTCATCGATGCGATCGGTCATCAGCAGCACTTCGATGCCCTTCTTGCGGAACACCTCGAGATGCGGGCTGTCCTTGACCTGCTGGAAGCTCTCGCCGGTCAGGTAATAGATCTTGTCCTGGCCGTCGATCATGCGGCCGACGTAATCGGCCAGGGCAACGCTCTGCTCGCCGCTGCTGTCATGGGTGGAGGCGAAGCGCAGCAGGCCAGCGACCTTCTCGCGGTTGCCGTAGTCCTCGGCCGGGCCCTCCTTCAGCACCTGGCCGAAGTTCTTCCAGAAGCCTGCGTATTCCTCGGGTTTGTCCTTGGCCAGCTTCTCCAGCATGTCCAGTGAACGCTTGGTCAGCGCCGACTTCATCGAGTCGATCACCGGGCCGGACTGCAGGATTTCGCGCGACACGTTCAACGGCAGGTCGTTGGAATCGACCACGCCCTTGATGAAGCGCAGGTACAGCGGCAGGAACTGCTCGGCCTGGTCCATGATGAAAACGCGCTGCACATAGAGCTTCAGGCCCTTGGGTGCATCACGGTGATACAGGTCATACGGTGCGCGGCCCGGCGTGTACAGCAGCGAGGTGTACTCGAGCTTGCCCTCGACCTTGTTGTGGGTCCAGGCCAGTGGGTCGGTCGGGTCGTGCGCGATGTGTTTGTAGAACTCCTTGTATTCCTCGTCCTTGACCTCGGACTTGGCACGGGTCCACAGCGCATTGGCGCGGTTGACGGTTTCCCATTCCGGCGTGGCCGGCTTGTCTGCTTCCTCACCGTGGTGCTCTTTCTGCAGCTCGATCGGCAAGCCGATGTGGTCGGAGTACTTCTTGATCAGGCTGCGCAGCTGCCAGCCGTCGGTATAGCTGTCTTCGCCTTCCTTTAGGTGCAGCACGATGCGGGTGCCGCGCTCGGGCTTGTCGATGGTCTCGACCTCGAACTCGCCTTCGCCCTTCGATGACCAATGCACGCCTTCGCTGGCCGGCAGGCCGGCGCGACGGCTATAGACGTCGACCTGGTCGGCAACGATGAAGGCCGAGTAGAAGCCCACGCCGAACTGGCCGATCAGGTTGGAATCTTTCTTCTGGTCGCCGGACAGGTTCTTCAGGAACTCGGCGGTGCCGGACTTGGCGATGGTGCCGAGGTGGG
>Ga0256901_1000223_pt1 | contig 36940 bp, 29 predicted proteins | sample MC6MC0689MT_FD_190200 | JGI IMG/M metagenome (GOLD analysis project Ga0256901, IMG submission 190200) | Metatranscriptome of enriched soil aggregate microbial communities from Iowa State University, Ames, United States - MC6-MC0689-MT... | ecosystem: Environmental > Terrestrial > Soil >... | reverse complement strand
GTCGCTGTCGGAATCTGAGTCCGCATCGCTATCACTGTCAGAGTCCGAATCTGCGTCGCTGTCGGAATCTGAGTCCGCATCGCTATCACTGTCAGAGTCCGAATCTGCGTCGCTGTCGCTGTCGGAATCCGAGTCACTGTCGCTGTCGGAGTCTGAGTCGGCATCAGAGTCGCTGTCACTGTCTGAATCTGCGTCGCTGTCAGAATCGGAATCTGAATCCGCGTCACTGTCACTGTCACTGTCGCTGTCAGCGTCAGAGTCGCTGTCATCTGATTTATGCTCCCCACCTCGTTGGGTGGTCGCTGCAATCATACCTGAGAGTCCAAGCAGCCCAACAACTGGAATGATTTTGGAACCTAGCCCCGATTCCGCACTGATGACAGCATGCATAGAACCCTCCGCCGCATCCGGAAACGAGACGTAGACGTGTTTAGGGTTGATCGCTGCCTCTTCCGCCGTTTGATTATCTGATAACAGCCGCAACTTTGGGTCCTGATCGTGCCGTTCGTGAAAATAGCCAACTAAACGGATGACCTCGCCGGAGGTCAGCTTCAGATACAGATCATTACCATGGCGCTCATACGAGACGACGTCACGTGGATAAATATCTAGCGAAATCTGTTTGGCAGAACCAACATTTGCACTCCCCCCGTGGTGGATCTGCAGGGCGAATTTCGCGCCGTCGGTGGATACGATCTCAACACGTACTAACATTTAAATTATCCTCAAGTGAAATATAATACAGATGAAAAAATTCCGCGCCGCCAATAAGCGGCGCGGTTAAAAATTAAATAAATAAAAGCATGAGACGGAATATTAATCTATTACTTATATCTTATATTACAAATCGTTATCGCGCCGTTAGTATTTGATATTTGACCATTGTTCAAGTTATGTATTTTATATTAATGTATCAAATATTGTTGATTACTGTATCTAACTGATTTAGTGAGAATTTTTGAATATTCGATACTGGTGGGGACTTAGCGGGGGTAACAATCATTGTGTTCCCGTTCAATCATCCCGCAATCGTCAGGCCACAAGTCAGCAGTTCTGGCCTTCGAGGCGTAAAAAGAAGCGTCTGCCTTCAGCTAAGACAACAGCTGCTCCAAGTGTTCGGGAACCAGAGTTTCTTGAGAGACTGAAGAGGCAGCCACCATCGAAACCAGGCAAACTATTTGGGTTAAATTTCCGTCGGTTCGGCTGCTCGGGAAAACGAGACTATTCTGAGCTTCTGAATAGGCCTCGCCCTAGATTTCGCGGATGAAGGGGTCACAGCGTCAACGAGAAACGCAGTGGACGCTGAACGTGCAAGCCTAACACAATCCGATTATCGAATGGCTCACGTTTCACACATCCTCCAGTATTAAGCAGCAATATTTTTGGTTTTTTGCGTGTAGCGCTGCTCACCAGTAACATCACCGCGAGCGCCAAAGTAGCGGTCGAAGAACCAAGTCGCGTGATATGCGTGCAAGCGGGTATTGATCGCTCTTAAGCGAAAAGGGCGGCAATGCTTGTTACATTCACCAGCAACTATCTGGAAGAACGACGAACCTAGTAGGTAGTTCGACTTTCAAGTCGTAGATGCCTGTAGCACGCGGAGCCATGGCTGGAACCGATGGCCGCTCAGCGCACCGTTCGCTTCCAGCTCTTTCGTTTTGCGAAAATGTTCAGCATTACCGCCATGAAGCCGACGCCTTGCGTAATTCTTCGTCATCAAGACAACGGTCATACCACACCACAGCTGGAACGATACCTCCGAGCGGATCCAGCGTTCCACGCAAACAGGCGCCGATACCGATCCGGGTTAGCGCTGCGTCCGGCACATCCGCCAATGGCTTCAGAACATTATTGATTGCGAAGCATATCTTTCTGCTACTCCAGGCGACGGCAAGCGTACTGCTTAAAACAGGATGCTGGAAATGAAGTTTCCGCCCTCCACCAAAGCCCACATTCAGCCAGTTCTTTGATCGCTGCCTTGTACAAGTCAGTAATCTCTCTCCAAACTCAAGTGACAGATACGTGCGCTTCTCATCGGCAAATGGCGTACCCAAGGGGTTTTCCTGGAGATGAACGACGACTGTGCCTGAATCACGCCCATGCAGTCGCGGCACATCTAGCTGGACCAGCCGTTGCCTTTGGCTGGAAGAAGACAGGATGATGCCAGGAGAGGAACCGCCAACGAGTTCTTCTGCATAAAAGAAGATCGGACGGCCAGTGGTAGAAACCGCAACTGGCTTTCTGTCGTGGCTGAAAATAAATGGATCAGTCAGCGTGCCTGTACCCGCGAGATTTTCAACACCGGTTCGGGGCGTTGCCACAACGGCACCGCCGATTGCGCGCATGGCGATAAATCGAGATCGCAAAGACGCTTCCAGCGTATTTCCATCCCATCCCGAAAAGAGGTTTCGACGCGGTTGTTCCATCACCACACCGCGCGTACGGCCCCCCGCAAATGTTGTGATACAGAAATCTGCAGTTGCAAAATGATCCGGCGCGTTAAACGATCCGGAATGGAAATCGCTGAATCCGCTCCAGTCTCTTGGTCCGCGATACCCGCCTTTTCGACTAAGGGGTAAACCTTGTCCCACGACGTCGGATTTCAATATAATAGCCATACTAAGCCCGCTTTACCGTGGTCGAGAAACCTGCTGACCGGAGGCGCCATTGTCTCTTGTTTTCAAGGCCGGCTCTGTCACTGGTAGTCCAGAGCACCGAAACATTCAGCATTGCTTGTGTCAGCGTTGATGCCGGGGTCAAGGAAAGGGAAAAACTGGCTTTATAAGCAGGTTCGATCTTGCCTGAGAGCATCGGCGTTTCCGAGAAACGCCAGGAATAGCCATCTTCGGAATACCCGAGATAAAGCTGTTGTGTACCATAATTGTCGTTGAAAATGCCGACAAATCCGCGACCGGCACGTTTTATTTCAAGGTGCCACACCTGAAAAGGTGTATCGATGAGTTGCCAGTCGCTGAATTTACCGTCGACCCCCAGCAGACACCAGGCAAATTTTGCCGAACGCTGTCCCTTAGGCCGTACAGACGCGTAAAGAATGTACTGATCGCTTTCCGGAAAATAGTGTATACACGGACTGAGGATAAGCGAATGAAGGGTTTTGGTGTAAAAGATCAGCGGTTCAGTCCAGTGAACTCCATCGAACGTCCGCCGCAACAACAGCTGAAACCCGTCCACAGTGGCGCCATTTCTCCAGAGGAATGCGAGACAGCCACGGTGAAAATCATAAAACATCACCGGATCTGAATTGTAATTGTTAGCAAATGATGTGTTTGGGGTTGCTAAGGGTTGCGGCACTTCATTCAGCAATCTGAATGCCCCGCTGGACCCAATTCCGTAAAGAAAGGGATCTTCATACTTGTCATTTGTGTTCTGATATCCGGTAATCAGCAACAGTTGCTGATAGCCAAGTATGCTGCCGTGAAACTGACAGATATGGGGATGGACGACCTGTGCATCGACGAAATAGGGTGTAGACAGGTGCATCTCATGGATATCGCTATCAGCAATTGCTGTCGAAAGAAAAGCGTCAACATCATTGATGACCCAGTTTTCCGCAACCTGACCGATGGGAACCGGGGCGATTGCGTTCGAGCCCTTCCAGCAACGCAAATTTTCCAGAATCCTGCCGAAATCAGCGCGTATTTCCGCCAGTCGCGGCAAGGGTGCGAGACGGTCGATCTGATCAACATCAACAACGCTGAAGAGACCACTCAACGATTTTCCGCCGAAGTGAAAATCGCCAGTGGGTGTAATTTCTGCAAATGTATTGCCGTTTCTGTCAGAGAACTCAAACAGAGAGCGGCTTGCCGTTGTCGCTTGACCGTCGTGTGATACCAGTTGTAGCGGTGCTTCGTTCAGTCCTGAGGTACAAACGAGAACTGCGTGCTCTCCGCCCTCCTGCAAGGCAACCACTCCGAGTGCTTCATTGCCAGCGTTTTCCATAAATTGCAGAAACCGCAACGCCTTAATATCATCACTGTTGAGATTGAAACTGATGGTTTCTCCCTGTTGAGAAACTTCTCCTTGCCACAGGAGAATTCCCGTTTCTTCCAGACGAAGCAGTTCATCACCAGACAACCATAGTTTCACATGGGCGGTCGCGTTTGAAGTTGTCCGCAGGTGAAAACCAGGAGTGGACGTACCGTTCACATCGACACCCGCTATATAGCCGATAAACTGCGGCTGATCAGGCAGAATGATGTGTGTCGGGCCCTCAAACTCGAACGCAGTCATCTCGGCACAGTCCCCTATCGTCTCCACCGATCGGCTAGTCTGGTTATTTTTCGTCAGAGGCAAACTCATCCGGATATCTTTCGAAAAAATCGCGCAATATGAAAAGTCAGCTAATTAAAATTTTTAAGTATTCGTAAAAAGGTTATCTGAGGCGGGCGCATTCAGGATAATTGCAAACCGCCGGCTTCCTCCATGAGCCTGCGCCACTCAAGCGCATTATTATGAACTGAGAACCGGCGGGCGGTGCGCCGCGCATTGTCTGACATCTCCCGATGCAGAGGTTCGTCCAGCAGCAGCGCAAGAATGTGTTGCGCAAACGCTGTCACATCTCCGAATGGCGACAGAAAACCATTAACGCCATGATCTATCATTTCCTTAGGGCCATACTGGATGTCAAAACTGACAACCGGGCAACCATGCGAAAGACTCTCCATAACCGCCAGAGAATAGGCTTCTGACTGGCTTGCCATGATCGCCATGCCGGCACCTTCGTAAATTGCTGCTGTTTCCTGTGCCCAACCGTGAATAAATACATTCCGGTTCAGGCCAAGTTCAGTGATCAGGCTGGCCATCTCTGACCGCATCGCACCAAATCCAAAACAGTGCAGCGTTGCCTCCGGCAACGTGTCAACAACGGATCTGAACGCACGAATTGCCATAAGATGGTTTTTTTCGGGACTGTACCGAGCCAGATAAACGACCTTCAATCGCTCTCTGGTGTCAAAATCAACGGCTTTCGCTTCATTATTATTGGCATGTCCGATTGTATAAATTACGGCATCGCCGAACCTGTCGATGATGTCTTCTTTCTGCCCATTTGTAAGGGTGATCATGGCGTCCGGGCGTTTTACGTCTGCCAGCAGGTTTTTATAATGGCGGTTAATCCGTCCAATACCAGGGCTTCGGTGATCCGTCGTGTGCATTGCATGAATAACAGGGAAAACAAAAATCCTGGCTAAATCACTTTGCTTATCCCGAAGATTGATCGCTGGTTCATAAAGCGGCAAATTCTTGTCAACAAACAGGATGTGACGCAGCTGATCCTGGTCAATGCGATGCTGTAACCACGCCTCGATGAGTTCCACCTCGGATTGAAACAGGCGTTCTACGCTGGCATCGCGAGCCAGCGTTTCGATATGATCGACAACTGATTTTCCGTCATGGAATCGATTTGTCTTACGAAGGGCGACTTCACCTGAAGGTCTCAGATAATCTTCACGACTCACCAGCCCCTGATCCCGGTCAATGAACTGGATACAGCTCAAAAAGCCCCGGCAGTCATAAATATCACGCCGCCATTTGATGTCGTCCTGGAAATGATTGACATGTGTCACATCACCCGATCGCAGATCGCGGGCAACATACATGATCCGTTTGCCAGCGTCATTGAAAACCTCATGGTCACGCCTGTCAACGACCTCACGCCACTCAAATGTTCCGTCAAGGCCAGATTTGAGCAGATCAACACCGCGATGGAGAAACGGATCAAAACTGCCAGCTTCCTGAAAAAAATCGTAAAGATTCCAGACCCCGACATGCGCTGACAGCTTCCCTGTCTTGCGCAGGAACGCAACCACATCATGTTGTTGCGGGTTGTAACGTGCGGCCAGGATGTCCGGAATGATACCAAGTTCCTTTTCAAAAAGTTGTGCGCGCAGCAATGAAGCAACCTCAATGCCGGTGCGATGCCAGTTAATATCAATATTGAGGAACGACACTTTGCAACGATCAGAAGTGATCGCCGGTCGCAGTTCGTTTTTGATTGCCGGTCGGGCAAAAGACGGTTTTCCGACCTTTTCTTCCTGTTGCGGAACAAAAATCCCGACCGTCCTATCCGGAACGTTAATGAAGGATGTCCGTGCGCCCTGACGCACCAGTCTGACATCCAGATCCAGGCGTGCAGAGCGAATGTCTTGAGCAGAAGGTGGACGCAACCCAAAATTGTCGCAATAGATTGTGCCAGAAACCCAGGACGATGTTGGCACCATCCAGTCGCACGGATCGTGGTCCATGCTCCCGCCCCAGATAAGCGGCCGACCTGAATCCCTGGACCCGGGACGGAAGTCGATCCGCCAGTCCTGCTGTACCGGGGCATCACACGTCCAGTAACTGTCAATCCAGAGCATCCCGCGCCCGGACAGTTTCTTAGGCCTGATACGAATTCCAAGCAATGTGAGTGGACCGACATCAAGCGGCTTTGCCAGCCGGCAGTCGTCTGGGACTTCGTCAACCGTAAATCTGCGTGCCTCGCGTTCGACTTTAAGGGCTGTCTGAAAGGTCGTCGTATCGCGATTTATAAGCGGCTTTGAGACATTCTGAGGCGAAGCGGATGCATCAGCGCTTCCCCGGATTGTCAACCGGGCATGCCCGTTTTCATCTACAACCAGTGCAGTTCCCAACTCGTTACACAGATCGCGATAGGTGCGTGATACTTCAGCAGCATCGCTTCCCTTCATCTCATTGCTGTGTCCAAACGAGACTTTCACAGGGACGAAAGTCACGGCCGTCACGCCATCGCGGTCCACGGCCAGATTAAATACACCTCCCCTGCTCTCGCCAAGTAACGAGTCAAACAGCAGGGTGCCTGCATCATGAATGATTGGCCTGCTCTTATAAAGGTCGATTCCCTGGAGCCGGTGTGCAGCGGTCCCAAGCACGGCATCCGCACCCAGATCAATCAGATGGCGTCCAAAGTCAATTTTCTGCTTTGACGGAATGCTCCCCTCATTGTCACCCCAATGTGTGGCAACCAGCACCACATCTGCTCTGTCCCGCGCTTGACAGATGGTTGTTTCCAGGAAGTTTGCACCCTGACAGGGGTTGTTTATATCAACAAAGGCAATGCCTGGACCATTCTGGGTCGCCATCGATGCCGGTCGCGTTGTGTCGATTGCTATGAATGCGATCTTAAGGTCGTTTGCGGAGAGATACACCGGACGAAAGGCTTCACCCATGTTTGCGCCTGATCCGGCGAACGCAATTCCGCGCATCGCGAGCCAGCGCTGCTGATCGAGCAATGCAGCGGCACCATAGTCGCCCGCACTTTTGTTGGCGACGCCCACCGCATCGACACCGGCAACGGCGAGAAGATCGAGCATTTCCGGCCGTGCGCGGAAATAAAACGGTCCGGATTCGCCAGCTTTCTCAACGGGCTCACCCATCGTTGAAACCACGGATACAAGATTGACGATAGAAAGGTCGGCGTGCCGCAGCGAGGGAACGTCGAGACAATGTTCGAAGCCCAGTTCGCGCGCGCGGAAATGCATGCGTCTACCGAGGTTTACGTTACCACCAAAACAAATCATTGCGCGGGTCATAGGTCGTTCCAGTTCAATGCGGACGGGATAATGAAAACCGTATTGGGTTTGTTACAAATGCCTTGCACGAACGACTCCTTCAGCCTCAGCAACCTGGGATCGAATTCCATCACCATGCTGATAACGCCTGCAACAGCCGCACGGCAGCGCCCGAAGCACCTGTGTGTTGCGTTACTATGAGGCTGAACCTGCCCCGCAAGGCACCAGACGGCATCGCGCCCGAAAATGCGCAACATATTACGAATCCTGAACACAATAACACTAAAACTCATTTTGCCACCGGGAACAGTTTGCCCACAACAGCCAATTAAATGTAAAAACAGCAACTTATGATCTAATTCAACCATAAAATCCAGTATTTCTTTTGTAATTTTTAAGTTTTTATTTGGTGAAATCACATTAAAATCTCTTTTTGCTAATATCTACTCAATAAATATAAGTGCGATATTTTAATTCCTCCTTTCGTAAGCCGCACCTCCACGGGAGGGTGCGCCAGGCACGATTATTGCTGTGGGCTGCGGCACTGCAGATCCACTCGAACGGAACAGCTGGCAGAAGCTGCACGAAATAGTCTGCGACACTTCACGGTCTTAAGACGGTACTGGCTCTGCCGGGCCGGTTTTAAATCCGATCACAATCACGTGAACGGGCAGTATAGGGACTGCTTTTTCTTGCCACCCCGCTGTCATGCCGGATCAGAAACAGCGACGCGCCGGCAATAAGGACAGCACCGGGCCAAAATGTGTAGCCGGGCTCAGCAGCGAACACCAGCCATCCGAGAATGACATTGATCGGCAGCCGCAGGTCGTCAAAAGGCTGCAGGAAAACGATATCTGCAACCGAGTAGGCGGCGACCTGAAGGTATTGCCCCAGTGCAGTAAGAGCACCAATAGCGACAAGAGCAAGCCAGATATCATTGTCATAATGTGGACTTGCCGCCGAACCAACACTGGCAGCCAGCCAGAGCACGGCATTGAAAGGGGTCAGGAGCAGAAGCATATAGAGTGAAATCGCTGAAGGCTTTTCAAATCCCGTCAGATACTTGGTTATTACATTGTAGCCCGCCCAAAGCGCTGCGACCAGAACTGGCAGCAAAGAATAGGCGGTGTAACGTTCTGACCAGGGCGCTATAATGATAAGCGCGCCAGCGAATCCCACGACAGCCATAGAGAGTCTGACTGGCGTGACCGTCTCCTTCAAGAAATACCGAGCGCACAGAATGATGAAAAAGGGAGAGGTCATCGACAGAGCTATGACCTGCCAGATCGGAACACGGGTCAGGGAATAGATCCATATCTGAATTCCGGCAGCGACGAGCGCCACGCGCGTAATATGCCAGCCAAGATAGCGTGTTCGAAGACCATCGATGCCGGTGTACCAGAGGCTTGGCAACGTAAGCACTGTCGCCAGTGCATACTGCCAGAATGCAATTGTGACTGAGGGAATGCCCATCTGTGTCCCGGCCCACTGAGTCATCACGTTAACGCCGGCATAGCTTGTTCCTCCGGCGATCATCAGCGCTGCGCCACGGACAGCGCGGTTCATAGAAGCATCTAAATTCATTAAGTAATCACTCCTCAGGTCCCGACCTGGAAACTACTGTAAATTTTATCCTGATTAAAAACTGCAGACCGCACCAGAGCGTCGGAAACAAGTTCCGCCGCGTCGCAAACCCCTTATCGCCCCCCTTCAATGGTTCAGCAAGTTTAAAAAATGCGGCGCAACCGGTCAGTCGTTGTCATACACCAGGCTCCGTGTCGCGCCGGATTTTCCGCACGGACTGCGCAGCTGGTCACCGGTGACCCGGCGGATCACTCCCCGTTATTTCAGGGACCTTATGTTTAATATATCTTTTTTAAGTCCCAATGTTTTGGGAATTGTCGGAGGACGAAATTCCATCAACTATCAAAAAGTCAGATTCTGACACCAGCGTCTTGCCGGGTGCGCGGGATAAGAGGAAGTGTTTTGAAGAGTAACAGATATTAGTGCATTCCGATTCCATCCGCCGTCCGGTTCCATTTCTCTGAGGGGGACTGAAACAATGCCGGCGTTCAACCGATACGAATTTTCAGACTGCCTCATTTCAATGTCCCCTGTGACCAGTTGGAAGAGCGGACATTATCAATTTGAACAACCAGATCACATTTGCAGTGGCCGATTTCAGCCACAGGAATTCTGGACCAAAATTCTGGCAATCTATTATTCGAACGTTGAGGAGGCTGAGTGCTAACTTTGAATGACGTGGCTGATAAGAGCATGATCAATGCAAAAGAAGATCGCGGGTTTCACAAGGATCTGAAATCCAGGCAGATCCAGATGATGGCAATTGGCGGAGCGATTGGCACTGGCTTGTTTCTGGGCAGTGGCGCGCGTCTTGCCGCTGTGGGGCCGGCCATCGTGCTGGTCTATGCGGTATGCGGTATCTGTGCTTTCATGGTCATGCGTGCGCTGGGTGAACTGATCATGCACCGACCGACAACTGGCTCGTTTGTATCTTATTCACGGGAGTTTTTCGGCGAGGGACTGGCCTTCTACTCCGGCTGGATCTATTGGCTGCACTGGGCAATGACCGCGATTGCAGACATAACCGCGGCTGCAGTTTATATGAACTTCTTTAAGCACTACATCCCGATACTTGATGGCATTGATCAGTGGACATTTGCACTGGCAGCACTGATTTTTGTATTAAGTGCCAATATGCTCTCCGTAAAAGTGTTTGGTGAACTTGAGTTCTGGTTCAGCCTCATAAAAGTCGCCGCTCTTTGCGTATTTCTCGTGGTTGGCATCGGTTTTGTAATATTCGGTACACCGATTAACGGGATCACGCCCGGACTGGATCTGATCAGCTCGCACGGCGGCTTTTTTCCCAATGGCTGGTTCCCGGCACTTTTGACGGTTCAGGGTGTTATCTTTGCATATGCATCCATTGAGCTGGTGGGCACGACTGCCGGCGAAGCCGCCAATCCACAGCAGGCAATTCCGAGAGCTATTCGCGGCGTCGTCGCGCGTCTGATCCTGTTTTATGTGGGTGGCATAGCGCTGCTCGCGATGCTGCTTCCCTATACAGCATACAAAGCCGGTGAAAGTCCGTTTGTAACGTTCTTTTCTTCGATCAACGTTCAAGGTAGCGATCTGATTATGAATCTCATCGTTCTGACCGCGGTGCTGTCATCGCTGAATGCCGGGCTTTATGCAACCGGACGCATTCTGCACTCAATGGCCAGCGCGGGTTCTGCCCCAGCCGTTTTCGGACGTATCAACCGGCTGGGTATTCCCTACAATGGAATTCTGCTGACCGCAGCAGTCGCGGCAGTGGGCGTGTGGCTGAATGCGGTCATGCCGTCTCGCGTTTTCGAGTTTGCGCTCAGCTTGTCCGCTTTGGGAACAATGTCATCATGGTTTGTCATTCTGCTCTGTCAGCTTAAACTCTGGAAAATGGCCTCCCGGGGTTTGCTTGAACGTCCGTCCTTCCGGATGATGGGCGCACCTTACACAGGTATTTTCACGCTGTTGTTCCTTGTCGCAGTCATTGTGCTTCTTGCTTTTGATTATCCGTTTGGCTCGCTGTCGGTTGCTGGCTTTGCATCGGTTTCGCTCATTCTCGCGTTAACCTGGCAGATCCGGAAGATGCTAATGAAACGCCGGGATCCAATGATCATATGAGGATGGAAGCCCGTTGACCGAAGGGGCTGGCCTCTTAGCTGCAAAACACGATGGTAAGGTCGACTGATAAAAGGACGCGGCTATCTGATGCCGCGTCGTTCCTGCCGGTTCTTTTCCTGATGCAACCAGGCACACCAGTTTTGCATGGGCAAAGCTCCATGTGAAAGAACCCGTTCAGAAGCAACGCAGAAATCTGCTCACTTAGGATCGGGATTTATATCAATAGGCCAGCTCCATTGGAAAGGGAGACGTATGCCCACACCAGCTTACATTTCGATTCGCGGCGCAACGCAGGGCAAGATCACAGAAGGTGCTTCGAGCGCTGAATCGATCGGCAACACCTGGCAGGAAGGTCATGAGGACGAAATCCTCGTACAGGCCGTTGATCACATTGTCACAATTCCACGTGATCCACAGTCGGGGCAGCCCTCAGGGCAGCGGGTGCATAAGGCATTCAGGTTCACGTCGGGCATGAATAAGGCCACCCCGCTTCTCTACGTTTCGCTGACTTCAGGTGAAATGTTACCGGAAGTTGTCGTTAAGTGGTTCAGAACCAATACGGACGGGCTTCAGGAGCATTTCTTTACCACGAAGCTTGAGGATGCAACTGTCGTCGAGATCGATTGCAGCATGCCGCATGTCCAGGACGCGCAGAAAGCGGAAATGACTCAGCTGATAACTGTCTCTCTGTCATACCGTAAGATCTCGTGGGAACATGTTGTGGCCAATACATCGGGCAGCGATGACTGGCGCAAGCCGCGCGCCTGAGGCAATTCGTCCTTCATACGGCGCAGGGCGAGGGCACGCCCTTCCTGCGCCGGTCACCAAAGTCCTCAGCTGAAGCGAACGACGTCATGACCGGCCAAGAAAATTCCGAAAGAACCAGCACCCGCAAGGGAGCACGTGACAAGCTGCGTTATTCGTTCTGGATAAAAGATGGCGACGCACACCCACTTGAGGTAACACAGTTTCAGGTTTCTGAGCAGATTTCTGCACTCACGGATATCGAGGTCACACTGAGCTGCCGGAGTGATGCGTTTGACGCCAATCTGCTTCTTGACATGGAAGCGACCCTGAGCGTTCACCATCACGGTCATTCTCATCTTCGCCACTTCTCTGGTGTAATCCGGGAAGTAGAAACCACACTTGGCGATCGCGGACGCCCCGCCTACCGGGTTCGGATTTCACCTGAAGCTTACCGGCTTTCGATCCGGTCAGACTGCAGGATCTATCAGGCACAAACTGTTCCGGAAATCGCGCAGAGCATTTTTAAAGACTGGGGAATCCGCAACGTCGTCTGGAGTACATCTGCCCAGTATCGTGCACGCGAATATTGTGTATGTTACAATGAAACGCTGTGGAGTTTTATCGACCGTATCTTCGCTGAGGAAGGTATCTATTATTACTTTCTGAACGAACCGGGCGGGAAGTGCACGATGATCATCGAGGATTTCGCACACGCAGCCGAAATCTGCGCAGATCAGCGAAACCTTCCCTTTAATGACCGGGCCGCCCCGGTTACCAGCGCGCTACATTGTTCATCGTTCAAATATGTCGAGCGGATTGCCGCAACGGCGCTGGTACAACGGGATTATACGTTCAAAGCGCCCAGGGCCAATATGGAACTGCACCAGAGCAGCGCTCAGCTAAACGGCGTCAAGCAGGACTACAGGACCTATGATTATCCTGGTGGTTATAAGCAGGAAGATGCCGGCAGAACGATCACGCAGAATAAGCTGGATGCCATGCGCGTCGATGCGTCCCTTGCACACGGGGTAGCGAACTCACCGTTTCTTGTGTCCGGTCGTGCTTTCTCGCTCTGTGAGCACCCGACTGAACACTGGAACCGCAAGTGGCGATTACTCAAAACTGAGTTTGTCGGCTCTCAGCCGCAGGCACTGGAAGAACGCGCACCACCTTCTGATGAAACCACCATGTTTCGGTGCGACTTTGTTGCCCAATCAGCGCATCTGCCTTATCGTCCGGCGCCGCACTGCCGTCCTTTGATTAACGGACCACAGATAGCGACCGTTACCGGACCACACGACGAGGAAATTTACTGCGATAAATACGGACGGATAAAGGTGTCCTTTCCCTGGGATCGCTACAGTCATGAAGACGATAACTCATCGTGCTGGATCCGCGTAACGCAAGGGTGGGGTGGCTCGCTTTATGGTAATATGGCATTACCGCGCGTTGGACATGAAGTGGTCGTGGAGTTTCTTGACGGTAACCCGGATCAGCCGATCGTAACCGGACGCACTTTTCACAGCACCAACCTTCCTCCCTATGAGCTGCCGGTTAACAAGACCAAGACTGTTATCCGGACCAATACGCACAAAGGCAAAGGCTTCAATGAGCTGCTGTTTGAAGATGAAAGTGGCAAAGAAAACTTCTTCATAAGGGCTCAGCGCGACCACACCGGTCTTGTGGGCCGCAACCGAACCGTCGTGATCGACTCCCACGATGTCACTTCGGTCGGTGGAAATGCCGTGACGGATGTTGGCGGCAGCACGACGACTACAACCCGGGATTCAGCGATTACGATTATTGGCGGCATCAGCGTTGCCATCATGGGCATGGTTGAAACCGCCCTCACGCTGCAAAAGGAAACTGAGGGCCTGATGCTCGACGCCATGAAGAAAGGGCGGGCAATGAACCAGGTCGAGACGACCAAAATGGCTGGGTTTATCGCAGCTCCGGTCTTTGGCTTTGCCAAGACGGCTTTTGACTTTGCCAAGATCTATGCCAAGAATGGTCCGGTTCCCGACAGCACTCAAGCAGCTGATATGTCAGCCATTTCCGATGAGCTTTCAAAAATCAAGGACCTGATACCAGCCGTCACCGGAACAATGGCCAATTATGTTCGGTTCATGACTGAAAAGGTTGAAGTGGCGAAGTCAGAGCAGGTCGGCGAGAGTAAAGTGTCCAATGTCGGCAATGCCTATATTCAGAAAATCGGCAAGTATAAAAAGACCAAGGTTGGCGAAGAGTACGAAATCGAAGTCGGTAAAGCGAAGCTCATTCTGAAGTCCGATGGCACTGTCGAACTCCAGGGCACGGAGTTTAAGTTTACAGCCTCCGGTGGCGTTCAGATCAACGGCGCGACGATTGACCTGAATAAGCCCGGGGCAGCAACAGGCGCGGACACTGCCGATACATGACGATCGAAAACCACACCCCCTTTCCTGCCCTCGCCTTCCGTCAGTTCAATCTCGCGGGTGAACTAAACGGTGTCGTCGTGGCCCGGGGCAGCTATGAGATTGTTCCAGGTGCAAGAATGCGGCCACTGGCCAAACAAAGCCCACTAATAATGTCTGATCTTTACTGCGGCTCTCCGCAGGAGACACCTATGCTCGCGCAAAGTGATCTGGTGCCGTATAAGCCTGGCACCGATGTGACGCTGCGTGGCTGGACATTTTCCCCCACCGGCGAGCCCCGTGCGAACTGGCGCTGTGGTATCAAACTTGGCAAGATTGAAAAGATCATCAGTGTTCACGGGCCGCGCGTGTGGGAGCCGGTCATAAAAGATGATAAATTGCTGGACTGGGCGCTGGGGCCAGCGACGCCAGTTGATCGTGTGGAACTGGGATGGCAGCTTGCGGCGGGCGGCCTCTTGCCGGGTCCCCTGGCGGAGAAAACCCGTTGCGCGGATAATCCGGCCGGATGCGGTCTCGTCGACCTTGCTCACTGTGATCATGATCAGGTTCATAAAGCGCCACAAACAGAAAGCCCTGAAGCTCCCCTTCGCCACTGGAAAGACAAGGTGCCGCCGGTCGGACTGGGCCCTGTTCCGCCCTGGTGGCGTCAGCGTGCGCAATACTGCGGTACCTATGATGCGCGCTGGCTGGAAGAAAGGCATCCGCTGCTTCCGCTTGATTTTGATTATCGCTTTTATCAGTGCGCACCCGAAGATCAGATCGCAACCCCATGGCTTTCCGGTGGCGAGACGTTAGAACTGGTGCATTTTTCACCCGTACATGCGCACATTGTTTCCCGCCTTCCGAACGTAGACCTGGAGGTGCATCTGCAGCGCGACCAGCACATTTACCGGGCGGCTATGGTACTGGATGGTGTCCACATAGAGGTTTCACCGCTCGGCGCTGAAGTGTCGCTGACGTGGCGAACCGGCTTTCCCTGGCCCGATGGGAACGGAACGCCGGTGCTTCTGAGCCCAACTTCAAACAGTTCTGGTGCTGCAGCGCCCGGCACGACATAATTTCCTGATGCGGCAGTAACCAGTCAGAACCACAGATAGCGACATCAGGATCGAAAAATGTCCGACTGCAAACCAGCAACAACACCTGAGGGCATATGCGCGACCAGCGATGCTCTTGCGATCTGTCTTTCACCCGACGTGTGCCTTACCCCGGTTGGAGCGATACCGGTGCCCATCCCGTATCAGGTTCATGGTAAAGCAGTGGATGAACAGGCTTATTCTTCCGATGTTCGCTTCAACGGCCATCACGCCATGACATACAGCTCGGAATTCACCACGACCTACGGCGATGAAGCGGGTATTCTGAAAGGGGTAAAATCCGGAACGGTCGGTAAAGCGGTTGAGCCAACCAGGCATTCAGATGTTGTCAGCATTAATGGGATTCATGCAATTCGCCATCGCGACCGCTGCACACTGAACGGTGGGAACTGTCCGGGTGAGTTTATGTTTGTGCCAAAGGGTTCTGATTCTGGTTGTACTGCAAAAATGTCCAGTGCCTGTGATAGCGCCAAACCCATTGCCGACTTCCCGCCATTGTCGAAAATCTGGGGACCAGGTGACGACGGGGGCAGTAAAAGCGGAGGACGCAGCGCTCCTTCAGAGTGTTCCGAGGGACTTCGCGTGAGCAAAACCTGAAGCAGGATGACCCCCTCACCTCCCTATTTTATGGTGTTGTGAATAATATAAGTCTCTGAATAAATTCTTATTATTAACAATTTTTGAGTGCTTTTTCATGGCAAAAGATGTTTCAGTTGCACCTAAAGAACGGATTAACATCCGCTATAATCCAGCTACCGGTGATGCCCAGGCCGAAGCGGAGCTGCCACTGCGTGTTCTGGTCGTCGGTGATTTCAGTGACGGAGAGTCAAATCTCCCGCTGGAAGAACGCAAGAAAATCGAGCTCGATAAAAACAATTTCGAGAAGGTGATGCAGGCGGCAGAAGTCCGGGCGGAGTTTGTTGTAGAGGACGTACTTTCCGGGGAGGAAGGCCACGAACTCCCGATCTCACTTTCCTTCGACTCGATCCGCGATTTTGAGCCGGATTCCATTGTCCGGCAGGTACCAGTGCTTAGCAAGCTTATTGAGTTACGAGAGGCCCTCGTCGCTCTGAAGGGCCCCCTTGGCAATATCCCGGCCTTCCGCCGACGCCTGCAGGAGCTGCTGGAGGACGAGGGAAATCGTGCGTTGCTCATCTCCGAGCTCCAGCAGAACCGCAGGCCAGAAGGTCTGAAATAATCTTTCAGTACGACAATCAGCGGAGTTCTCTGCAATGAAAGAGACACTTGTTATCGACGACTTGGTCCATGAACACCAGCTGCATCAATCAGGTGCGGTCCTTGAATTGCTGATGGAAGAAGCCCGCCTTCATCCAGGCGATGACAGTTATGATATTGCAGTGCACGGCATTGATGCTCTTGTTCGTGAAATCGTCAGCAAGGACCGGCTGACTGAACGGCTCGACAAGCACCTGGTTGATCAGATGATCTGCGAGCTTGACCAGAAAATCGGCCGTCAGCTTGATTGTATTCTGCATCATAGCGAATTCCAGTCGAAAGAATCCGCCTGGCGTTCATTAAAATTCCTGGTCGATCGCACAGACTTTCGCGAGAACACTAAAGTCTCCGTGCTGTCAGTCTCTAAGGAGGATTTGCTCGACGATTTTGAAAACTCCTCTGAAGTGATGGCATCCGGACTTTATCAGCATGTCTATGCAGATGGATACGGACAGTTCGGCGGAGAGCCCGTAGGCGTTATGGTGTCGAACTATAGTTTCGGCCCTGGTGCAAAAGACATAAAGCTTCTGCAATATGTTTCTGCGGTTGGGGCGATGGCCCATTCGCCATTTCTCGGTGCTGCGGCGCCGGAAATGTTTGGCGTTTCAAGTTATAGCGCGCTTCCGCATGTCAAAGAGCTATCCGCGGTTTATGAAGGACCACAGTTTCGTAAATGGAACAGTCTTCGTGAAAGTGAGGACGCGCGCTACATCGGGCTGACAGGTCCGCGGCATCTCCTTCGCGCGCCCTATGACGCGGCCGAAAAGGATGTGCAGTCCTTCTCCTATTCTGAAGATGTGAGCGGAAATCATGACGATTATCTGTGGGGCAATACCTCGTTCGTGCTCGCGACGCGCATTACCGACAGTTTTGCGCGGTATCGCTGGTGCCCGAATATTGTTGGTCCGCTCAGTGGTGGTTCTGTTGACGATCTTCCCGTGCATTATTTTGAAGCAATGGGACAGATAGAGTCGAAGATCCCGACTGAGGTTTTGATTACGGACCGGCGCGAGTATGAGATGGCGGAAATGGGGTTCATCTCGCTGACCATGCGCAAGGGCAGTGACAGTGCCGCGTTTTTCTCTGCCAATTCGATTCAGAAGCCGCGGCGCTTTCCGGCGACACGGGAAGGAAAGATGGCTGAAACGAATTACAGGCTGGGCACTCAGTTGCCTTATGTTTTCATTATCAGTCGTCTTGCCCACTATCTCAAGGTATTGCAGCGCGAACAGATTGGCACCTGGAAAGAGCGGGAAGAACTTCAGCGGGAACTGAATACCTGGTTAAAGCAATATGTTGCAGATCAGGAGAATCCACCGGCTGATGTACGCAGCCGCAAACCAATGCGCGCTGCAAGTGTGGAGGTTTCAGAGGTTCCCGGTGAAACCGGCTGGTATCAGGTTGCGCTCAAGGTAAGACCGCACTTCAAGTACATGGGCGCGAGTTTTGAGCTCGCGCTGGTGGGTAAACTCGACAAAAAAGCTGAGCAGTGACTGAGGCGGATCATGCGCAACAGTTACACTCATTCAAGGTCAGTGCAGAGCATAAGAGCCCGAAGGAAAGTACAGTTTGGGCTTTTTGAGCGGCTTTTAGGCACGGCTGATCATCCTGATGCAGTGAATTATAGTGATGAGGAGGTCCTGCTGCATTCGGTTTCACGCAATCTGGAAAATGCGCTGAACGTTAACATGGGCAGCGCTGCCGCCAATCCATTGCTCGGGATGATAAGCTTCACGGACAATACGGCATCAGCAGCAGAAGTGCTTGATGAAAGTGTCAAAGCAATCCGCCGTTGCATTCTGCGTGCCGATTCACGCATTCAGGATGTGAGCATACGACTTGTCCCGGATCAGTTTTTGCCGTTGGCACTTTGCTTTGATGCAATTTGCACCTTGCGTTTCGCGCCAGCTGAAAATTCTTTGAGTATTTCAATGATCATGCGCGATGGAAAATTCCATCGCCACCAATAGCGGGCACCACGATCCTTGAATAAATATTTTGTTGATGAACTTCGGTACCTCAGGGAAATGGGGCCAAAGTTCGCCCGTTTAAATCCGCAGGTCGCGAAGTATCTGGATTCGGAACAGCTTGATCCGGATGTCGAACGCCTGCTCGAAGGTTTTGCTTTTCTGACCGCAGCACTGCGTCAGAAGATTGATGACGAACAGCCTGAGTTTACACGTTCACTGCTGTCATTAATTCAACCCCATATGTTACGGCCATTTCCTTCTGTTACATTAATGAAGCTTGATCCTGTCGCGCGCGCCATCAGCAGCGGTCAGCGGGTTCCCCGGGGAACTCAGGTATTGAGTGAGCAGAATAACGGAAAGACTTATCGGTTCCAGACGACTGCAGAGTGCCTGGTTTATCCGGTTCGGCTAAAATCAGCGGAATATGAACGGGCGGGTGATCGCAGTACGATTACGATTACCCTCGCCACGACCTTTGACGTCGAATTCCGGCAGCTCAGCCTGGATCGACTGCGCCTTAACTTTACCGGAAAGATGGTCAGTGCCCAGCAACTGTACCGGTTTATGGGTCGTCAGCTCGATGGCATGTCGATGGGCTACGAGGACAGGAAGATCAACCTCGGTTTAGCGGGTGCCAGTCTGCGGCCGATCGGCCTGGGGGCTGAAGAGGCTTTGCTGCCTCCTTGCAAGGCGGTGCCGGAAGGGCCGCGTCTGTTGCAGGAGTACTTTACCTTTGTTCGCAAATTCCTCGGTTTCGATGTCATCGGTCTCAGCCAGGCCTTCAGCGGATGTGAACAAAAAGAGGTACACCTGCAGTTCGAATTCGACCGCGCGCTTCCGGTTGATTTCCGGTTAAAGACCGATGATATCAGCCTTTTCTGTGTACCGGCCATCAATTTGTTTTCCGCCAGTGCTGAACCAATTTTTGTCGATCACCGCAAGAACAGCTATCCGCTCCGTGTGCAGGGAGAAGCAGGTAATTCAAGCGATATTCTGACAATTGATGAGGTTACCGGCTCTGGCTATACCGACACGCATGGTGGTCAGAGACGGATGCGTGTTTACTCCGAGTTTGAAACAATAGAGCATGACACGCTGCTGAAGCAGCACGATGAATCGTTGTATTACAGGCACCATTTTCAGGATTCTGTCTATCGTGCCGGACGGGATCACGCTTTATCGTTTGTCACCAAAGAAGATTCCTCATTTCACCCCAATGAAGAAGTCATTTCTGCTCAGCTGACCTGTTTCAATCCCGTTGGCTGCAACGAAATTGCTACGGGTGAAATCAGCAAAGGCAGCAGTTCGGCCCCAACATTTGTAACCTATCGCAACATCACGACCCCAACCGAACCCACCTATCCAACGCTGGATGCTTTGTCGCAATGGCAACTGATATCCAGTCTTGCCTTTAACCCTCAATGCCTGACCGACCGGGACCTGTTTGTCAGCGTACTTGCAAACTATGACTTTTCCGGAAGCCGAAGCAGGCAGGAAGAAAAAGTCAACCGGCAGAAGCTTAACGCAATCCACAGCGTGTCGACACAGCCCGCCGATATATTCATCCGTGGATTACCCGTCAGAGGAATGAAGACTTGCCTGAAGATTTCTGAAGAGCCGTTTGAGAGTGAAGGAGAAATGTTTGTGTTTGGCACGGTGCTCGCGCGGTATCTGTCAAATTATGCAACCATCAATTCTTTTCTGGAACTGGAGATAACCGGACTGGAATCGGGGGAGACATATCGATGGCCAGCAGAAGTCTGACAGCGCAGATCCCTCTTCACGAAAAGCTTATCCAGAATGGCTCGCGTTATGATGTCTTTCAGGCGATCGAGCTTCTGGTGGGGCGCTCGGCATCAGGAGCAGAGCCGGGCACCGACCACAATGTGGAGAATGAAGACCTTTATTTTGGCGTCGATAGCAGCCTCGGATTTCCGTTGTCGGATATCGTCGGTATTCAGAGTTGTCGCGACCCTCTGGATCCGAAGCGCGAATTACTCAGAATGGAGGTTGCATTTCTGGGATTGCACGGTGCCGGCTCGCCATTGCCGTCGTATTTTTCGGAACAGATTGCCCAGGCAGATGCTGATGAGTCTGCTGTGAAGGCTTTCAATGACTTTTTTCACAACCGGCTCATAGGTCTTTTATACAGAGTCTGGCGCAAGAACAGATTTTATCTGCGCTATCGCTCCGGCGCCAGGGATGGCTTTTCCGCCAACATCTTTTCTTTGATGGGTCTGTCAGGGATCAGTGAGCGAGACAACCTTTTGCTTGAAAAGCCTGTTCTTCTGAGCCTGGCTGGCACGGTTTGCTCTCATGATCGTTCTGCCAGTGCACTCGCAGGGGCAATAAAGCGGTTATTCAAACTGGAGACCGTTGTCATACAGCAGTGGGTAAAACGCCGGGTACAGATTTCACCCGAGCAACAGAACAGGCTCGGAAATCCGACCGGCCAGCTGGGGCGAAGCTTCCTTATTGGGGGCAGCAGTGCCGACATACAGGGCAAGTTTGCGATTGTACTTGAGGATCTTTCATTTGAGAGTTTTCGATATTTTCTTCCCGATGGCAGTGGGTTCAGGGCTCTGCAACAACTGCTGAATATTTCAAGCCGCAAGCAACTTGCCTGTGATCTTATCCTCAAACTGAAGCCTGAAGAACGAAAACCCATAACGCTGGCGTCCAATTGCAGCGGCCGGCTTGGCTGGTCGAGTTTCCTCGGAAGTTCAGAGCATCCGCAAGGCGGCGTTGTATCTTTAAGCTTAAGGAATTAAGAATGAAGCTCGACCTCGTAATAACCAATCCCGGCGAATTGCTGTCGGGTCTCAGCGCAGCGTCACAATTTAGCGAAACCGGTGGGGTTATTGGTTCGGCATCAGACGCAGAATGGATGATTGGGGACAGCAGCGCCGCGATTGCTGACCATCATGCCAGAGTAAGCTTCATTGATGGTGCATTCTGTTTTGAAGTTCTCGCAACTGCTGGCGTGAGCGTGAATGGCTTCTCTGAAAAACTAGCGTCCGGCCAGGTTTTCCGTATCAACGATGGTGACCGGGTGCAGATCGGCAGGCTTGTGATCTCTGCATTCGTCACCACCGCTGACAGCAGCCTAGGCGGGACGCGCGCTGGTCTGGACCGCTATGCTGCGCTTGAAACAATCCTCAAGAGCGATATTATTCGCGATGAAACAAAACAGACTTCCTTTGATTCCCTGGCTGACTTCCGCACTGACACACTGGCAGCCAGACTGGTTAATGACCCAATCCAGGTTTTAAATCAGGGCAGAGGTTCAGTTTTACTGGACAGGGAAGATCCGCTTCTGTGTCTGGACGATGACGAAAACGACCTCAGAAATTCGTTCATTATCGCAAACTTCCACGAAGATCCTGGTCCGGTCGAACTCAAAAGCGTGGCCGCGCCCGTGTCTGATTCCATCGGTGAGCGTTCCCATTTGTCCGCTGATCCGGCTCCCGATGGGTTGTTGCGGGATCAGTGGCTGGGTGATGTAACCCTGTCGGATGAACCCATTCCGGCCATCGATCATGTTCTCCTCCGGCCTCTGTGTGAAGGGCTTGGATTAAATATTGGTCATATCAATGCCCATAAGGCCGATGCGCTGGCCAGGTCGGTTGGTCTCGCACTGCGGACAGCAATATCCGGTATCATGGAACTCCATTCCAATGAGATGCTGATGCAGGGGCGTATCATCGATACGCAGTTGCATGCGATCGAAGACAACCCCCTCAGACTCGACCAAAGTGCAGATGAGGCCATTAATGACCTCTTTCTCATCCGCAGCCCTGTTCATCTTTCAGGCGCCGACGCAATACAGGAAAGCCTGTCGATGTTACGTCGTCACAGTCACGCTGCTGAGAAGGCCTGTAATCAGGCGCTGGATCACGTGCTCGCGGCTCTGTCTCCGGAAGTTCTGAGCAAACGATTTGAAAAGTATAAGGGTCACGCGCCGCGAACTGGCGACCCGGCAGCATGGAACTGGGAAATGTACCATCATTACTACGATGCAATGCGCCCGGATCGTCAGGGGGGGTTAACGCGAATGTTCTGGGAGATCTACCGACAGGTTTATGACCGTGAAATGCGTATAGCGCATATGGAGGATTAACGCGTGAACCGACGTTCAGTTTTCCTTTCAATCGGGCAATGTGCTGCTCTCCTTGCCGTAGGAGGCTGCACTCCTAAAAAGACCATTGAGGCTCTCAAAAAAATGGGAGAGATTGCCTACGACCCTGATATGAAGATTGGACCACTCAGTCAGCAGCCTTCTACCATGACGGCGATAATCTATTCGACGACCGGTGCTAATAAAACTGCACTGGGTGATGCGCCGGTAGATGTTTGGGTCTTTGAACTTTCGGGCGACGATCTTTTTTCATCAAGCGATTATCTCACCCTCACAGAAGACCCAAAAGCTGCCTTGAAACAGACGTATATTAAGCATCAGAGTAAACAGGTTACGGCGGGTAATTCCGAAGTTCTTCCGGTAATATCGCTGGACAAAGACACACGTTTTCTTGGTGTCGCAGTAGGGTTCGCTAACAATGATAAGGCTCGCTGGCGGTCCGTCGAGAAGGTCAATCCGATCGGGGAAAACTATACGATTTTCGTGCCGATAAATACCGGTAGTGTCTCTATTCAGGTTCACAGATAAAGCTTAGGAAATTGATTTGTCGTTGCGAAATTCAGTTATATGGTTTGACGGGGCGTTTTTGCGACCCAATCATTTTCAGCAGCAGGTGCGATATCATGATTACACCGCAAAACGTTATGCGAGTGCACGGACCTCTTATTTTTATGGTCTGGAATCGCTTGAACTCGACACGAATGCCCTGGCTCAGAGCAAAGTTTCGCTGATCTCGGCGAGCGGGATTTTTCCCGATGGAACTGTCTTTGATTTGCCGGCAGAAGCTCCTGTTCCGCTGCCGCTTAGTTTTCATGAAAATACGGCAATCAACAGTATTGTCTACCTTGCTGTGCCGTCTCCGCTCAATGGTGTCGCGGAGGTGTTGATTGATGAACAGGCTTCAGCGCCCACGCGCTACCAGACGATGGAACAGGAGACGTATGATACCACAAGCAGTGGCAGTGATACTGGCAGGATCCATGTAGCCCAGCTCAGAACGTCGCTTATTTGCGACAACGATGCTGGCGGGTCCTTTTCACTCCTTCCAATACTGCGGATCAAGGAACGCACCCCCGATGGCCGGCTTATTACCGACCCCGACTTCGTTCCGCCGGCTTATGACATTGACGCAGTTCCGCGACTTCGGCAGGATCTCAGTGATCTTGCGTCACTTTTTGATCACCGTGCTGTTCAGATATCGAGACGGCTGGGCGCACTGGGCCAGAGCGGAATTGCCGACGTAGCAGATTTTATGATGCTACAGCTCCTGAACCGTCTGAGTGCGCAGTTGCGGCATCTTGCAACGACGAAGAGAGTTCATCCCGAACGCCTCCACGAACTGTTTTCGGCTGCAGCTGCAGAGCTTGCCACCTTCACTGAACGTGATCGCTTACCAGTCCCATTCCCGGTTTATACGCATGGGGAGCCACACACCAGTCTGCTCCCGCTTATTGCGCAACTGCGTCGTTCACTTGGCGCTCTGATGGAGCCAAACGCCCATTCCCTTCCGCTCGTTGAACAGAAGTTCGGCATCTACACTGCATCATTGCCGCATGCAGCGATGCTCAGCAGCTGCATATTTGTCCTCGCCGTACGCGCCGCTGTTCCGCTCGAGCGGCTCGCCAAGTCGTTTGTTGCGCACGCAAAAATTTCTTCGGTAGAGAAAATCCGGAACCTGATCAGTTCGCATTTGCCAGGGATCGCACTACAGCCGCTCTCGACTGCACCGCGGCAACTGCCTTATCATGCAGGTTACAGCTATTTTCTTCTTGATCAGCATTCACCTGGATGGTCTGAGATCGGGGCCACAAATGCCTTTGCTTTGCATGTCGCAGGTGATTTTCCTGAACTGGATATTCAGCTCTGGGCGATCCGCAAAGACCAGGACAGCAACAGATGAGCCACGACATAGCCGGGGAAAAGCAGGCGACGAGCGACTTTCTCAGCAAAGTCCTTGAACAGGAAGGCCCGCGCAGGGCGGAAAATGCACGTGGTATGCTTGCGGCGGCACGCCGCGGCGTGCGTGTACAGACATTGCGTAATTTTACGACCCGCGGCGGCGCTATAAATCCTGTCATCGATATAGCATCTGATCTGCTGGCCCTGATGATGCGTGTTGCGGAACTTGATCACTACGATGGCGTCGACGCGCTGCACAACCAGTGTTTGCGAAAAATGGAGGCAATCGAACTCGAGCTTACACAAAAGGGATATCCGAGAACTGCAGTGGTGGTTAGTCGTTACTGTCTTTGCAGTATGATAGACGAAGCAGTGATGAGCAGCAGCTGGGGGCAGTCGAGCGATTGGTCCGAACGAAGCCTGCTTAGCATTTTTCACGATGAAACCTGGGGGGGCGAGAAGTATTTTTCGATTCTCGACCGTCTTCTGATTGAACCAGATAAGCATATTGAGAATATCGAACTTCTCTATCTCGGATTGTGTCTGGGTTATGAGGGCCGTTACCGGCCGCTCTATAACGGTCGCAACCAGCTCGATAGTAAGATCGTCAAGATTGCAGAGATTATACACCTTCAGCGGGAACAGAAAGATACGAATTCTCATACGTCCAGTCCGCAGCATCCGGTACAGCCGCAGCGGGTGAGAAAATATACACCTCTGGAAAAGCCATTCCTCTACGCAGCGATTGTGTCGGCCTTTATATATTGTGGCTTTTTCGTCTTTAACGAGTATCGGGCGAATGAAGTTTTTGCGCAGTTCGGGATCGTTGCCGCAACAGACGGCAATCAGGAGCGGTGAATGTCCATGCGGAAAGAGATGCTTGTTGGGTTGCCAAAGTCAAAGGGTCGGACGGATACCGGTAGTGCCGGCGCAGGGCAATGACCCGATTGCCAGGGAGCAACTGCCTCATCTCCCGGTATCCGGGATTGCAGCTGAGATATGGTTGTGAGCGGCTGCGCCGTTGCACAGGAGAGGGAAGGATACTGTGATGCTGGAGGAAGTTGCGTGCCGATGGACAGTAACACTGGCAACGATGATGTTCCTGGTCTGGGGGGAGAATACCACCCAGGCTTCTGAGGCACAGGTGCATTCAGACAGTTGCCGTATAATCTCCGAAGCTTCCGCACGGCTACAGTGTTATGATCGTCTATTTGAAGTCTCCGGCTCTGATGACAGGATATCAGGTCGGGTCGACCCGATCGATGGTCCTGCGACTGATGCACTGTCCATCTTCCTTGCAAAGTCCGAAAGCCAGCGAAAGAATGCCGATGACGACTGGCTGGCGACCAGACGTTCTTTTCCCTCGCCATCAGGCAGTGTTGAGGGCGGCATCACTGGTTCATCGGTTCAGCCTGATAGTGCAGAAGGAGACCGGTTTCTGACGCTGTCGGAAAGTATCAATGGGCAGATCAGGGCTGGTAAGCAAAGTGCTTTACTTTATGCCAGTTGCGAAGGCGATATCACGACATTTGGCCTTATGCTTCCGCGAAAAACCCGTGGGCTTACGACCAAGGTGGAACTCTCTCTCGGCAGCACCGATACGGTGACTGAATACTGGCGGGCGATCGGGGATGGCAACATTCTGATCCCAGGCCGGGGATTGCAGAGTATCGGACTGATCAAAACCATTCCTGACCAGCGGTTGATTGAACTCAAAATCCACGATTCCGCTGAGCCAGCTGTCTATACATTCAATACTAAATCACTTTCCAAAAAGATTTCCCCTCTCCGTGCGGCCTGTCACTGGTAACGCAGCAAAACCGATAAGAAGATCTGATGCATAAGTTTTTCAGGCCATTGCTTTCTACGATAAAGTCACCCTATTTTTATCTCACACTGCTGATTGCAATCGTATCGGTTCTTCTTTGGAAAACCGGTCCCGAATTTTCATATTACGGATATCGGCCATTTCGTCCGTCGGTCAACCGGATCTGTGTCCTGTTGGGATTGAGTGCCATATATGGCTCTTTGATGCATCTCGTGTGGCGGAGCAGAAAGACTGCACCGGAAACCACTGCTGTGGCGCTACCAGCTGAGCATAGCTCAAGGGACAGCGGAGCGGAGCAGCTCAGGCACTCGTTTGGGCGCGCAATGAAGCAGATCAGCGGGATGCGACGCCGGCGGTTTTTCGGCGGTGATCCATATCATGCGGTACCGTGGTATCTGATCATTGGCCCTGCCAGGAGCGGCAAGACGAGTCTGATCAGACAGAATGAACTGACGTTTCTGCACAGTGGTGAAATCAGCAGCACAGCCCAGCATCCGGCTGCAGACTACTGGATTACCCGTGAATGTGTTGCATTTGAGATCCCGCATGCCTGGAGCCAGGCAGCCGACGGAGAACGGCAGGCCCCCGGGAACCGGATCGATCAGCCTCTGAAAGCAGAGGGAAATGAACCCTGGTCCCTGTTCGTCCGGTTGCTCAAGCAGTTTCGGCGCAGGCGCGCGATAAATGGCGTTGTACTTACGCTCGATCTGGCAGATCTTCTCAGAGCCGACGATGAGTATGTTGCGGCAATGGCTCTGCAGCTAAGGGCCCTGATAAGCAGCCTGACTGTGACCCTTGGCACGCGGTTTAACCTCCACATAGTGCTGACCAAAGTGGATGCTCTCTCCGGGTTTGAACAGTATTTCTGCAATCTCTCAGCGGCTGAACGTGCATCTCCATTCGGCTTCACTTTGCCAGTTCCACCGCTCAACGCCGGGGAAACCGGTCTCGAACGCTTCACTGCCGTGTTTGAAGAGTTCATTCAGATCACCAACAGGCAGATGCTTGAACGGCTTTCCGGACTTGCGACTTCAGCGAACAGGCGCGAGGTCTTCAGCTTTTCCAGGGGACTGGCGTCCAGTGGCCCGGCAATCATCAGATTGCTGACCCACGCCTTCGAAGGCGGTGCAAATTCGGACATACCAAATCTGCGCGGGCTGCATCTTACTTCCGTCAAGCAGGAAGGCGTGCCACTTAATTTCCTGCTGGATGATGTTGCACAGCGATACCAGATGGGAGGGGTCGTAACGCCGGCCTATTCGGGTCGTTCCAAAAGTTATTTCGGCGATCACCTTGTGAAGCGAGCCTTCATTCCTGAGGCCGGGCTCGCCCAGGACAGTGTGCAGGCAAAGCGACAGCGGCGTATCAGAACGGCACTAAAGGGATGTGCGTCCCTGTGTCTGCTTGGCATATTTGGCTTCGCCCTTGATGAAATGACGCAGTCTAATGTAAACGCGCAGTCGCAGCTGTTGCATGCGACCTCACTTTACTCGAGCGCTTTGTCTGCCCGTCACGTACCTGAACGTGACATTCAGGCAGTCGAGTCGCTCAATGCTATTGCGAAGGCGGTCGCAATCTTTCCTGATTGGGAACAGCGAAGTGAACTGGATCATTTCACCCGGCTTTATCAGGGTAAAAAGCTTGGACCACTCGCCTCAGAACTCTACAGGAACACATTGCAGCAGGCTTTACTGCCGGCTGTGGCAGAAGAGGTCGAAGCACAGATTGTAAACCTGGGTGACAACCCGCAAACAGCGTCAGGCGAGACCGTTCTGCAGGCGTTGCGTGTCTATCTTCTGCTGGGAAGCAGTGAGCGCAGACATCAGTTTGGGGAGCTTGCCGGTCAGGCGGGTTCTGCGCGCGACGTGATAGCGGGGTTCATGCACAAGATCTGGCAGCAGCGTTATGCCCAGGATGAGCAACTGCAGCGGGATCTCGAAATCCATCTGACGGCAGCACTTGACGGGTTCGATCTTCAGGCCCCACTCGACAAGGCATTAATTACGAAGGTCAGATATGAGATAAGAAAACAGCCGATTGACGTCAGGATATACAATGCCATCAAGGCTGATGCGTTTGATCTTGGTGCGGACGGTATCCGGCTGAGTGATGCGGTTGGCGAGTCATTTCCGATTGTATTCAAAGCCAACAACGACAGAGAAATACCCTATCTTTACACCAGGGACGGGCTGGAGAAATTCTTTCTGCCACAGGCTGAAAGACTGTCAGTTATTGCTGCCAATGACGGCTGGGTGACGGGCGAACGCGAGACCCTTGAATATACCCCGGAGGAACTGGTTTCTTTACGAAAGCGAGTGTTCCGCACGTATGCGATTGATTATATTGCGAACTGGAACAAGGCGCTTGACAGCCTGCACATCGCTCCACTGCAAACCGTTGATGAAGCACTTGACGCCTATACCCGGATTTCAGGACCGCAGGATCCTTTTGGCCGGCTGGTTGACCTGCTGAAAGAGCAGACACTTTTTGAAAAAGTGGCCGACCAGCCAGACCCGGACCAGAAGAAAAATGGAGCATCGGCTGAGCCATCCGGCACTCCCGCCGGTGTGCCATCCGGCGGTCTCGGACGCGATCTCACAAGTCCCATCAGTTATGGTTTTGAGCGCTTCGCATCGCTGACTATGCCGCACAAAAATGGTCAGGTCGTTCTTGATGAGATGCGAAAAGTGCTTGCTAATGTCACAGGCGCACTCGAAAACATCAAAGAGGGAACAGACGCGGACCGGCCGGTTGCACTTGAATTTGCAAAGAAACGGGTAAAGCTTGATGCGAGCGATCCCATTCAGCTGATCCGGCGCTCCGCGGCCGGCTTGCCCGCACCGTTTGACAGACTTCTCGGCGAGCTGAGCGACCGGACCTGGGCTGTGGTCCTGCAAGCGGCAAAAGCCGATCTTCAGTCGATCTGGCAACGCGACGTTGCTGGCGTTTTTGACCGTGAATTTGCTGCGCGCTATCCGTTTGACCGAAAGAGCAAAAATGACGTGTCCGTTGAAGAGTTTCAGAACTTCTTTGGCAACGAAGGAATACTCGCTACTTTTATCCGGGATGATCTCAGCGGACTTGTTGACCCGAACAGCGGCCGTCCTGTGGTCATCGACGGGCAAAGCATGAGTTTCAGCCCGGGGTTTCTTGCGTCGATTAACCAGACCCGCAAAGTACACGACGCGTTTTTTGCCTCCGGCGGGGTTCCGACATTCCGATACACGGTCGAGCCTCTTGCAATGTCAGCGACACTGGCGCGGTCTGTCCTTAACATAGAAGGGCAACTCGTTGCATACAGTCATGGACCCCAACATGTAGTAAATATTCTCTGGCCCAATACGACATCAGGCCAGCAGAATGCGTCTTCAGTGAGAGTGGCGGGTGCTGCAGGCAATGCCGGCACCACTTCGATGCTCTCATTTGACGGCGCGTGGTCAAGTTTCCGGCTCTTTGACCATGCGACAAAAGTGAAGCAATCCGATGATCATATCGATCTTGTCCTTTCAACAGCGCTGGGCGAGGTACATTACCGGCTGCGGATGACCGGCATGGCGACTAATCCCTTTGCAGCGCAGGTTCTCTCGTCTGCAATGCTCCCCTCCGAGCTGTGAGGTTCAACCAGTGCCTGATCAGGAAAAGGTGCCACTTGCACAGGAAATCGCGGTCCACCCGTGGATAGCACTTGTTCAGGAAGCCATCGGCGGTGCATCTCCCGCCGGAGTTGCGGCCGATGAACTCGATGTATTCAGTGACATTGAAACCGAGATGATGAAGCGCGGGACAACGTCGCAATCGGAAATCCGCTGGTCGTGGGTCGGTGACACGTGTCGAACGCTTCTGGAAACAGAAAGTAAAGATTTCCGGCTGGTCGGTTATCTGCTTTTGTCTCTGTCCAGGGAGGTGCGCAGTATCCATGAGGTTGCTGTCGGCATTCATTTGCTACGCGTTTTTTCGGAGACATGGCAACAACTGGGTTACCCCTCTTGCCGCAAGCGCCATGCAGGCCTGACCACCTGCGTGACTGCGCTCCACGCGATGGTTGAGGATGAACATAAGCTCCAGGCCGACGAGAGCAGCCTTAGATGGTTAACAGAAGAGTCTGAAGCGGTAACGGAACTTTTGAGCGCGATGGTGCCAGCGCTGGCAGATCGCATGGCACCACTTTGCGCCAGAATTCAGAGCCTGACCGTGCAACCACAACAGACGCACATCGAACAGAATTCTGTGAATACGACAACCTCAGGCCGCAAAATGCCGGAAGAACCGGTGCCGGCGCCGTCACCGGGTGTTGCCGAACCAGATCTTAAAGAACTGGCGCGCGGCTGGATCATAACAGCCGACATCCTCCTCGACAGGGATCCCGCGAGTCCCGCTTCCTACGCATTGCGCCGGCATGCAGTCTGGAGCAACATGGTGACCCCACCGCAGGTCCTGTCCGAAACGAGCGTATCGGTCATAAAGCCACCGTCTCGGGATGTCGTTCACACTTATCTGACGGCAATTGGTGAGCAGCGTACAGACACTGCAATGATCCGGCGCCTGGAGCGAAGCCTGACGATCCAGCCGTTCTGGCTGGGCGGACACTTCATCGCCCATCAGCTTGCGTCAATCATGAGACATACAACAGCGGCAGCAGTCATCCGCTATGAAGTCCAGCAGTTCGTTGCGCGCTGCAGATGGACCAGCGATCTGCAGTTTGCCGATGGCACGCCATTTTTGGGAGAGGAAACGCGACAATGGCTCGAGGAAGACCTTGTACAGTCAGAACCCGTGTCGCGTCACACACAAGCCGGGCCGGCAAATGCAATCGGGACGTCTCCCGAAGCGGCCGACGGCGCTCAGGCATCAAACCGACCCAGGTCTATTGAAACGATCCTGCGCGATATCGAGCGAACTTTCCCGAAAAACGACGATCCGCGCATGGCTGCGCTTGCCGAAATCACAGCTCTTGAAGCGCTCGCAGAGCGTGGTCTGAGGCGGATTGTGGCGCCTCAGGCGCAACGGCTGGGGCGCGCGATCGCACAGATGAAAGTTTCAGAGTGGGAACCGGACATGGTCAGACGTCTTGAAGTGATTCAGAGTCCATGACCAACCAGCCAGATGCACTATGAGGACTTGCTTTTGCAGGCCTGCTCCGATCCTGCACAAGGCTTACACAGCGCATAACCAGGCATGAAATGGTGCATCAGAAACTCAAAAGAGCTGCGCCCTCACAGGAATGGTCCGGCAATATTTTGGGATTTTCGAATATCCTTATTCGCGTATATTAGCTCACACATTGTGAGAGTTTTTAAGCACACATTTCCAGTAAATGTATTCAGTCAGCATTTTTCTTATGACACTTCCATGACGACGATATCAATTCGATACCCGGCCCAAAGCCAATCTGGCTGTGTGCTGCGCCGCAGCAATTCTTTATGGTGGACCAAAGACCTGCCAGCGCCCTGTCGGACTGACTTAAATAACCGATCCTGTCCAAGGGGCGCGCTTTTAAACCCGCTGGATGGCATTCGTTGTGTCCCTCCACTGACCCGCGAGCGGCTGCTATGCACTCCGACCCCCTGACATATAGCTATTTCTTGCCGCAGCATTATGTGTGGGGGGGCGACTGACAGGATGCTCAATCCAGACGCATTGCGTTTCCGCGGCCATAAAGACAGAGGCACGGGTATATGCGTGACGGATGCCTGAGCACGGCGGCGACCGCCCACTGATGATCCAGAGTCAGCAGGTGGCCAATCACGCCATCGACTGGAGAGACAAGTTGATAAAAACTAAGAAAAAGATTTCGAACCGCGCACTCGTTGTAGCGGCGCTTATTCTGTGGCTATCAATGAGCGTCGCAATGGTTCTCCTGGCGCTTTTTCCGCTTTTTCTTTTTGGGAACAAGCCAGCACTGGTGATGGTATGTCCGAACATTCCTGGCATTCTTGCTGCGGCCCCCCTCTCGACGGCACCGACCTGCATCTTTATCCTGCCAGTGATTGCCTGTCACAGCTATCGTTTCGGCCTTTGGAACCGCCTGATCCTACCGCTTTCGGGGATTGTGTGTGGCGTATCCACGTCGAAGGCGGTGCTGAAATATTTCGGTATCAGCGGACTCTATAATGGTCCGCTACTCCTTGGTGGGGCGATCGTTGGCTTTGCTTCCGGTGCACTTTTTGTTCAGCTGATAGAACAGATTGGACCAGATATCTGCTGGCGTAATGTATGCTCGCTCCAGGCTTTATTCCGCAACAGCCCGACTGTGTCCGAATCCTGAGACCGGTCAGGTTGAGGCACCGCAGTTGCGCGGGAACCGCGCGCATCTGTGAAACCGGCTGCAACCCTTTGTCAGGGCTGAAAGCCTAAGCAGCAGTGACTCCGACTGAAGCTGGTAAGGCGTTCTGTGTTTATCGCTTGCACATCTCTGCTTTTGACTGGCGCAGCCGGGGGATCCGGCTGTGTGATCGCCATCGTTCGTCGCTCAAACGGGCGTTCAATACTCATCTCAAAGGTGAGTGTTCTCGCGATGCATCATGCGTCGTAAGACTGAGAATTTCTACCGGTCTGAGAGCGCCCATAACGCTGAAACACGACCAGGTCATTGAACCGAACCCATTCCAGCCCGGGATGAGCGGAAACTCCCGCAGGGAGGGAGGCCGATAACAGCGAAAGACCGCACTCATCGCAGAATGAGATCAACCCTCAGGAAGTCGCCGTGAAGATGGCACTGGCAAAGCCAGCCGCATGGGGTGAAAGCCCAAAGCGCCATTGAGCATTGCATCTGACACATGCGGTGTTAGCAGGCATTCCTCAGACCACCGCCCGACAGAGGTCACGCAGGGACGAAGGGCTGACGCGATTGCGGATCGTTGCATAACGCGGTTGTGTTGATCACGCCAACGGGTCTGAAGCGGACGGCTGAACGCAATAGCCCTCCCCTTCACATACCGTAACATGGCCGTTGCGACCTCCGGATTTCGAGGAACGCTGCCGTAAACGGCACCGCCACCGTCCCTGCCTGTTTTTTTACTTGTAATCGATTGCACTGAATATTTTTCAGTGCATAAGCGGTCCGTGGCAGTTTTTTCTGTATACATATTTGATATTAGCAATATATAATTTCAAGATGGAATCCTCTTATCGGCCTAGATATTGACGATCTTCTGTTTTTATTATAATGTATACATGTTGTACTAAAGGACTCGCATTCCACCTCAATATACATCGAGGAGAACAGCAATGGTCGAAACAAGAAATTATCCAGAACTGAATTCGCATACAGAGAATGCGGCAGCGTTTCTTCTTGCTCTGGCCCATGAAAAGCGGATGCTTATTCTTAACACCATTCTTCACCGGGAAATGTCCGTTGGTGAACTGGCGGCCTATACCAATCTTGGTCTTTCTTCGCTATCACAGCATTTATCTAAATTGCGTGAGCAAAACCTGGTCACGGCCCGACGTGTCAGTCAGACAGTTTACTATAAAGTGACCTCTCCCAAAGTTGAGCCCATGCTGAATACGTTGTCGGCAATGTATCTTCCTCCGGCAATTGCGGCATCCTGACTGCGACAGCCTCGCCTTTTTGGCTGATATCTGACCGACTGCACGGTTGCGGGGCCTGCGGGCGATAAACGTCAGAGATGACGCGCCATTCGGCTGCTGTCAGAAAAACAGGCCTGCGAATATGGGTCTTGCAGGCTTGTTTTCCCTGGATCAGCAACGGTCGGATCAATAACTTTTTGCTTGTCGGCAGCCTAAGACGCGGATTTCAGAAGCGTTCAACGCTTTCGCACATGCAGGCGCCGATGCAGAACGGCACGTAAAATTGTCGTAAAAATGTATACAAGATCAGGTTCAATCCTGAATAGCAGAGCCTGAAAAGCGTTGAAGCAACGCAACAGGCACAGACATGCCCGCCTGTCTCTCCTGACCACCGGGACGCAATGGCCTCAAAGACGAGACGACGTCGCTGCGAAGCGGAATAAAGGGTGTCGTCGTCTGTCTGGCACGGGCATCAACGACAACCCGTTTTAAGGCTGGACCCATCATCTGGTTCCGAACGTTTTTTACGTTCGGAACCAGATTGTTTCTCCGGTGACTGCGCTGCGGAGGATGATCAGGCCACAGAATTGCTGTCCGTTGTGTTTCAGAAGCGATGAGTGATTTCTGTACCGACCCCAAAACTTCTGTCACCGGCCAGTCCGTGGCGGAAGTTCACATGCAGCAATCGATCACGTGAGAGTTTGTGCGCAATCCCCACATATCCCATTGCATTGAAATGGGGTGCCGGATCCTGACTGTTCTCCCTCGCTATTGCTGTTGCCGCAGATAATCCCGCTGAAAGCTCGGTGCGATTATTCAGAGCCAGTCCGATGGCTGGAGAGACGATGAGGAAGTTGCCCTGAAGGTTTTTCGATCGGGTATCGCCACCAACATGCGCAAACGCCATTGAAAACGAGTAACGAAAAGGGCGGATGCGGCCCTGGGCGCTGATACCGGCAGAAAACGACTTTCCCAGTCCGAGCCGTCCGTCATAATTCTGCATGAGATTGTAATCCGCAAAGGCACTCAGCGACGTTGCTTTTGAAAAACGTGCGAGGTTATAACTGCCCCCCACGGTGATATCGCCTGCCTGGAAATCGGTGTCTCGTACGTTGTCGCTTCCGGCATCGCTAAAGGGGGATGCTGCTGCGCGCCCCCGTATTCTGGCGCGAATGGTGAGACTGTCCGTCAGGCGTGCTGCCGCGCCGAGTGAGAATGTGGCGATATGCTTTCTCGTGGATTCTTCAAACGCCAGCGGCAGCAGAACCTCTGCAGAACCAGCAGAGCCGGTTTTCATAAAGGTCAGTGTCAGGGACTTGCCTGAATAGTATCCGTAGTCAGCACCAAATGACATTGAGAACCGTTGCGCTTTGGCGCGAAAATCCTGATGACTGGCCGGAGCCCTATACTGCCGGTCAACAGCCAGTGCAGGCGTTACTGCAAAAAGTAAACAAATTATTGATAAATACCTGATTACGTTATCCAAAATGCGCTCCAATAAAACAGTTAAGCGCAACTATCATTTTAGGTTAACGCGACAAATGCCAAAGCTGTGCCCCCAATTCTTATGAGTGGCACGCGGATGGGGGCAGATCCGGCAGAAGCCTGAAACGGCAAGCGATGGGACGCCGGTGCGGTCATTTCCGGGAACGGGGTCTGCGCGCTGACGATGATACAGGCTGGTGCAGCCCACCGGCAGCCCCAGGGACGGGAGGCGGATCAGGCTCCCCGGCCGGACCAACAGGACAGTGTTCATCGTCTTCGCCAGTGATATGAAAGCGTTTAAGACCGATATCGAGCAGCATCCGATCGGAGAGTTTTGACACAGCCCTGTTTTTCCGGAAGCGCGGTGGGGCAGGACGGCTCAGGTGGCGGCTGATCGTCCTGGTCAGCTGCAGCAAACCATGGATGAGCGCTCTCGAATAGCTGAACAGCGTAGCGAACATCGTGATAGTCTCACAATTTTCTGCCGGTATTTTCATGTTTGATGCGTCTTTCAGCAATCGCAATAAATATCGACCACGTTTCTGGATGTCGCAGCATATTCAGTGTGCGGTTTCTGCGCTGCGACGCCATGCCCGCCTTGCGGCGGGCATGTCTGTTCAGCGCGCCAATCCGGGTCGGTTCCAGACGACGGTATAGAAATCAGTACCATCCTGACTTTGGACAGACCGGAGACTGGCATGAATACGGCGGGGCAGTTCAGGCGTGTCAATCATCAGCGCGACAGCGGCAACTCCTGAGGTCTCCGTGGTGCGGATCCAGGCTGCCCCGACTTCCGCCCGGCCGGACAGAATGCGGTAGTCGGGTGCGGTGTCACTGGTCTTGCTGACCGGAACAAGGATTATGGATGCGTTCATGACCAGGGTGTTCAGGACGCCGTGGTAAGTGCCATTTCTTTTACGGATGAGATAGCCGATTGCAGACATAGTGTTTCTCCTTGAGCGAAGGGGGATCCCTTCGTAGCCGAACATAACAACCGCTCTGATCGCCGCCTGCGTCAGGGTCCGCCTGAGCCCGTTTTGCAGCGGAGCGGCCGCGAGGAGACGGAACGTCGGGGAAAACGGGCGGTGCATTTGCACAGGCGCGGCCTTGCACGGGCGGCGATGCGGTTGAAATTCGCAACGAAGGGTAACTCCGGATTAAGGCGGATCGGGTGATGCTACCGCGGTAAATTCCGGCGGGCACCGGCGGCCGGGCCATCGCGATTTCGCCAGCTGTGCCGTGACTGACATCGATGTGTGCCATTGACTGTCGGCAGGCCCGGCCTGAATGCTTTGTTCTGGCGCGTCATAATCCATCAGCAGCGTGAATCGGTTCGCTGCGATTGATTCAAAACTCTCGTTGGAC
>Ga0256901_1000214_pt1 | contig 37815 bp, 31 predicted proteins | sample MC6MC0689MT_FD_190200 | JGI IMG/M metagenome (GOLD analysis project Ga0256901, IMG submission 190200) | Metatranscriptome of enriched soil aggregate microbial communities from Iowa State University, Ames, United States - MC6-MC0689-MT... | ecosystem: Environmental > Terrestrial > Soil >... | reverse complement strand
TGAGTGAAGATTCCAAGGAAAACGCGACTTTATATAGTCTTAATGATTTACTAGATATTCTTGAAGAAAACAATAAACAATACTTCGAAGTAACTTCAAAGATGCTCCAGGCATACGGTGCATCATTATATCCATTAGATTTAATGGGAATTAGTATAGCAAAACGCTCGTTATCTCTTACAAGAGGGTTTATTGAAATGATCAAACAGGAAAATTTTATTTGCGCTGCCCCCCTACTAAGATTACAATTGGATAACAGTTTACGCTTTTATGCAGCTTTCCTGGTGGATAAACCCCATGATCTGGCTTCCAGATTTGCTCAAGGGGAATCTATCCGAAATTTTAAGGAACGTGGCACTAAACAAAGACTAACAGACCGTCTACTGGTAGAAAGGTTAGCTGAACATTATCCGTGGATAATAGAAGTTTATGAAAGAACTTCTGGTTATATTCATTTAAGCGATATGCACCTCTTCAACGCCATGGGCAAACAAAAAGAGAATCCAAAGGCCGGTATAGTAATCAGTGAAAAAGATGCATTTATTACCGAGCAAGATCGTTCTGAAGCGGTTTATACAATGTTCAGGCTATCACAAATTGTATTGTGGTTATTAAACTCCTGGACATTGACCAAAGACACTCCAGATCATCAAAAATGGAAAAAGAAGCACGGAGATGGGAAAGGTTATAAAAAATAAGTATGGATATAAATCTGTTAAAACTAATTAATGTCAATAGAGATGCAATTGCTTCCAATAGAGGATTTTATTATCAATTTTTAAATGTTGCGCTAACTTGGATAACTCGCTTTGCCAATGGAGAAAATATAGACGTTTATACGGAAGTTGACGATGATATTAAGGAAGTAGGAAATGAAATCGTTTTTACACAGCTTAAATGTTATTCAAACAAGCTCAGCTTCAAATCTAAAGAAGTACAAAAAGCAATACTAAATTTCTTTGTATTATACCATGAGCATAAAGAACGGGGAGTTAACCTAAGGTTTTGTTTTACAACCAATACATCGTTAAATGGCAAAGAGAAATTCCTATCAAAGTGGGTGGACGAGCATCCAAATATTTCCGAAGAACTTTTCCGTTTATGTGAATCTACAGTCAGAAATACCTTAACCGAACAAGTCAATCTGATTAAAAGAAATAGACTAAATGCTATTAAAAAACCTAACAATGAAAAAAAGAATCAGATAGAAGGTGAATTTCTTGGGATTCTCGAGATAATAAAAAAGAGTGATTTAGGGCATTTTATTCAAGCGATATCCTGGAAGTTTGATGAAGAAGATCCTGCGAATGCGATAACACAGTTAACGGAGAAAATATTGCAACAATTGGGAAACCCTATTTTTGGCAAACGATCTGTTAAATTACTTCTAAATGCAATATTAAGTGATATCTATAGATGTTCCCAATTACCAGATAAAAATGACAGGGCGTTAACCCGAGATAGATTACAGCTGATAATAGATAGCACAGATGAAGAAATTGCCTCCACGGTCAATGTAAAATTGATAAATTTTCTCAATGTTCGCCTGGAATTACTTGAAGACAAAGTCCAACTTTTAGATGAAAGGCAAACAGTCACAACTAAGACTATTGAACAACAAAAACAGATATTAGAAAACCTTGTCAACGATAAAAAAACGGAAAAAAAAACCATTCCAAAAGAGATCACAAAGATTCCTTTTATAGAAACAAGAACTCTATTTGACATTGAGAAAAATATTTCAGAAGTACATTCAATTTTTTCAAACGAAGATCATTTGGCAATCACTGGAGCTCGGGGTATCGGTAAATCAACCCTTCTCAAATGTTATGCAAAATCCTATTATGAAGAATACGAACATCTTATCTGGATAAATGCTGAAAGTGGAATATCAAATAGTTTAGTTATAAATTCAGAAGTAATTAAAAGCCTTGGCTTAAAATTCTCAGATGAAGATAACTACTCAGATCGGTTTGATATGATAAAACAGGCCTTAAACGATCTAAAGGGAAAGAATTTATTGTTAATAGATGGATATGATAAAAAAGATGAATCCCTAAAGGAACTTCAAGGATTAAGAACCTGGAAGATTCTTATCAGCTCTAGATTACCTATGATGGATTGGATAAGATTAAAAGTCGATAAATTAGATTTTAACAATGCTAAAAATCTATTTTTCTCTAGTGATCAGCAAGAAATACCATCGGAACATCTTTTGAGAACATTTTTTGAGTATATAGATTACAATACTTTAGTAATCTATCTTGTCTCCAAAAGCCTGTCGTTAAGTTTTGGATTAAAATTAGATGATATAATTTCTCGATTAGAAGATCAAAACTTAGATGATGAACATATTAATATAGAGCTATATGACGTAGAAAACAATATCCCTAATCTCTTTACTGTATTAAAAACGACATTTAATTTAGGAGAATTAGACAATCATGATCAGTACTTTATCGAATTTTTTGCAATTATATCTTTAGAGAACACTCATTTTGATGATCTCGTTGAAATGTACGGTCCTATAATGAAGAAACAAAATCGAATCGAGTTAACTAAAATTATTAACCGCTTACATCAAAAAGGGTTTATTGATAGAAGTGGACAATATATCTCAATGCACAAAATGATTCGAGAATCAGCTATTTATCATTTTAGAGAAAATTTAAATCCTTTTGCAGGACAGGCTTTCCATTATGCTTACATATGTGAAAGAATGAAAGAAGGCGTACAAAGAGATTTGAATATGGCTCTTCGGTATTTAAAATATGCTGAATCTATACTGACCAATATTAAAGAGTTATATCGAATTCGTATACAACAGCCCATGATAGCATTAGAAAATGAAGTTTTAAACTTACACGGTTGGATTAATCCTAAAGATGACCTTCTTTCAAAATGGGGCAATTTATTCGACAGAGCAACACAGTTTCTTAAGCCTGAAGATAGTTTAAGAGGTGTAATCTCTAATAACCTTGGATTAGCTCTGGCTTATTCCGGTGATTTTAATGGAGCAAAAGAAAAATTTGATTTAGCAATTAAAATTTTAAAAGATCAGGGCGAAAAATCTACAACTCCCATATTGCTTTCACTTACAAATATTGGTCACCTATATTTAGCAAATCGAGATTTCAAAAATTATAAAAAGTGCATGGATACCATTTTATCTTACTTAGGAAAGCGAAATTCTTCGGACGGCTATATAGACCCTATTATTACCCAACTCGTCGGAACCTCTTATTTTATGGTTGAAGATTATCAAAAAGCGATCGAATATCATAACCTCGCAATAAATCTGCATCTACGTTTACCTGAAACAAAGAGAAATGATATCTACCTTATCAATTTTATCGACAAGTTAACTGCATGTTATTTGCTTAACGGAGATATAGAAAAAGCTGATAAAACTGTAAGCTATGCACTTAGACTGTATGGAAAACTTAACATGCGGAATTTATTAATTTATAAAACTTTATTACTACATACTTTGACTATTTCAAGAGAACGAAAGGATACCAAACTCGAATCAGAAATTACGGAAATATTGGATAAATTACCTGAATGATATTGAGAAAAACAAAAAAGATTTTACTTGCAGAGAACAGTGAGACTGTAACCTGAACTGTGTCATTGGAATAATTCAATACGATTATTTATATTCAATTATTCAAACCATACTATTTAGGTACTATCTAATTAGGTACTATCTAATTTATGGAAGCACTAAAATATGAAAACTTGGTAAGGTAATTATTCCAGACCGGAAGAAGAGATGATAAATTTAGGAATTTTAGCAAAGGCATCAGAATAAGACGATTTATTATCGAAAATATTCTCGCCAAGAAATCAAACTATGGTCTGATGATTATTTTGCCGAATGAGAAATGTTTGCTTATAAGGGAGTACTTAACATAGAGAAAATTTTTAAAAGAACTTATAAGTAAGAAGAAAAATATGAAAAGCCAAATAAAATGACGAATTAATCAAGTTTGGGTATAGGCAACTTCGATTGCTGAAGAATTGTAAATATAAGAAATTCATTATGTCTATTATAGACCAACAAATATATAATAAATGAAAGTTTTAGCCATTTGTATTGGTGTTGATAATGCAGGTAACTTCACCAAATTAGATAATGCAATAAATGATGCAATTGCAATAGAGAAAGTTTTTAGATCATTTGACTATGAAACGATTCTATATAAAGATATTTCCGTAGCTGAATTTATAGATCTTCTTGCCAAGTTAGAAAAGGAGCTCAAGAACTACGATACATTTATATTTTTCTATGCGGGACACGGTATTGAGGTTGATGGTGAAAATTATCTAACTTTAAGAGAAACTTCTCAAGATCCAGATACTAAGGCTTATTACAATAGAGAAGCGATTAAATTATCCGAAATTCTAGAGCTAGAGAAAAGAAATTTGGGAATCACAAAAATAATTATTGTTGATGCGTGTAGAGACAACCCCAGGGGAGTTAGAGGAGCTCAAGCACAAGAATTTGCTCCAATAGCCACGCCAAGAGGAACACTGATTGCCTTTTCTACAACTAGTGGAGAAAAGGCTGCAGATGGAGGGTTTAAAAGAAATAGTGCTTATACAGGTACTTTGATTCAACATCTTAAATCTAATACAAGCATACAGGCGGAATCGCTTTTTAAGAAAGTCCGTCAGTCGGTATATTCTTTGACTCAAGGAAAAAAAGTAACATGGGAACACACCTCTTTAATAAATGAGTTTTTTTTTCAGAAACCATTGCCCAAAGAAGTTGATTTTGGATATCCAAACATGTATATAAATGACAGTTCTTACGATTATTCTGATCATCAGATTCAAGAGATAATAACTTTATTCCAAACGGGGAATTGGTACAAACAAGAAGAAGCTTTAAATAGATTTTCAGATATTCAAGTTTCACACTTATCAAGTAATGAGAAGTTTATTATTGGGCGCTGGATTGTTAGAGCCTATGCAAACGGGACATTCAAAGCACAACATCTTCTAACCGAAAACTTCGTTGGATTTTTAAATTTACATAGAGAAAGAAATGGGGAAAATCACCTTTTGAACGGAATGTTAATTGAATTGTATTTTAACAATCTTGGTCAATTTCGTTTCGCTAGTGATAATATCGAAACTTCACGTATCCTACTTGATTTACGCGGCAACAAATTATATGAAGTAAGTTTTAAATATCTCAATGCAGTATTAGCGGCCAATAGTGGTAAACTTTTTTACTATCCCATCTCTAGCGAAAATAATGCACCAGTCATTTTTGACGTAGTGGCGCACGAGGAGGAGAATTGGCTAGAAGGCAAACAACAAATAATTTCCTCGATAAGTATTCGTGCGAATGATATCACAGATGAAATAATAGCAACTATTGGGACTTCAATAGGTTCGGAAGAACAATTTCAAAATATGTTAGGACTACTTAATGTTCCCATTAACTTGATTGGAATAAATAGCAATATTCCATTACAGAAAATCGAAATACGAAAAAAAGAAGAAGAATTAGATCTACTAAATCAATGGGACATTTAATGAACAATCTACAAAAGCTTTAATAACAATGAAATTTATAGAAGTAAAATGTATTAACAGCCGGGAGATTTCGGAATCCAGAAGCCCCTAAGTGTGTAAATGAAAACTACGGAGTTCAGTTATATTCCTTATAACTGGACTCTGTTTTCAAATAAAGTTAAGAACTGATTTAGGATAATAGCTCAGTTACTAATGGGCATTGTCCATTTTCTAGAAATTTCTCTCAAAGCCAAATATACAGATTTCAGTACGGCATCATCATTGGGAAATACTGTCACGTTTTTCTTGAATGTTATTCATCTATTCGGCTACGGAAAGAGAATCAAAAAAATCATGGTGGCTGCTTCCTGCAATAACATTGTAGGGGTAGATGGGCTTCTCAAGGTCAAAGCCCAATATGATAAATCCTCTATTGGCAGATTCATGTTCCTTTTCAGCTATTTGATTCATGACATCGTTACGCTCTGCTTTCGTTAATCCTTGGTAAGCATAGGCGATAATCGAGTACCTCCGCCTTTCAGGTCCACAATAGAGAGTTACCCAGTTATGTTTATTCATTGTAGTTCCTTTAAGGATCATATTTTTGAGCTTCTCTATCGCTTTCTGAAAATCGGACTGGTCTTGTGGACTGGCATTTAAAAGCATAAATGAGGTCTGAAGCCATTGTTTACTATTTTCCCTTAAATAAATGAGCAGGTCTTTCCAAAACTTCGTAAGCGTCAATTTTGGTTTTTTTATGGCTTTCCCGCGGTATTTACCCACAAAATATGGATCCAGTTCCTTGGATTTCAAGGTCAGGTTCAAATGATACTCAGAGTCGTATTCCGTATCTCCGATGTTGAAACCGTTATCCAAATAGAACCCCAGAAGATCCAATTCATCGCCCTGAAACTGAGCATGTGCATCAAATTCTCGTCTCCTAGATAAATAATGAATTTTTTCGGCTTCGGAATCCAGTACCTCAAAAATAACTTGCAAATCACAGAGGCTGATTGATGGGGCCAGCTGGTCAATAGTATGTCCGATAACCTTCGCGTTGATCAGCTTTTTCAAATTGCACCCAATTGACCCGAGGTTGGATAAGGTCACTCCCAGAGGCACATAATATTCGATCAGAGATGAATCGAATTGATTGGATACTCCTGACTTGGTTTTAAATACATGGGGACCTTTTTCTTCCTTTAGGTATCGTTCAAAACGAATCGCCTGTTCTGATGGAGCGACTATCAGATCAGTGAGAGTCTCAAAAAGGCGATTGGGCGCTCCCCTCCTAGCCGGCGCAGCTACCGTTCCTGACTTTGATTCTACAATTATAGCAAAATTCTCGATCAATACGATCAAATCGTTCTCATAAGTCTTTCCATCTACAGGGCTTTTCCAAAGACTGCCCTCGAAAATTTTAGCATCAGGGAATGCATCCTCGAAACACCTTCGGACCTCCCTTTCGAGATAAGTTCCTTTCTGTTTACTGTAGTAGGTGGAAAGATCTTTTTCTTTACGCATAAAAGTCTCTAAAAGGTCAACTCCTAGATGGGGAAACATATAAGTTATTGCTGAAAAATAGGATACGTTAGAAAGTGCAATGAATGGGCGCAAGTGTACCGGATTGTTAAGGAAAATGTGATCGGTGTTGATTTCAGCGAGGTCTCCAAATTCCATTGAAAGATCATTAAGCAATTTAGACAAGTGAATTTCATCGATTTCCAGCTCTGGCCTTATCAAGTTTCTGATTTCGGACAAATCGAATGTAAAAGCATCTTTTAGGTGTAGGTCGCCATGAGTAAGAAGCGCCCACTTCAATTGTTTAAGATTCTTTCCGCACATCTCCCACATTTTCTCTTTTCCTTCTTTGCTAACTTGTTCCGTTTCGCCATAGTTCTGCTCATGCGCCTGAAAAACCATATCTACAGTTTTTGCCTGATAGAGCGTTCTCATTTTCTTGATTTGCTCGTTGAGCTTATCGTTCGTGAGCTCGGCAAGGCCGAATAGGATATCGAGCATCACATACGGATCGAAACCAATCACATCCTTGAACTTCTTTCGAACAGTATCAGCTAGGTCAAAGGCAACCTGTAGCATCTGCGATTCGTATGCCCAGTTGCGAACCGCCAGAGTATGCATCATCATATCCGTACGCAACATTACCTGGCTCAAATCGGCAGGACTTTTGGCGTTTTCAGCCAAGTTAAAGTAGCGGTAAGCCTGGTTTTTGTTGAAACTAGTCAGTACATTTTTAAATTCGAGTGCCTCTTGCGCAATAGGCTTGGCCGTAAGGCTTCTTTCTCCTTTTAAGGCCAGGGCTTGTAACACTTCAACGTAAAACACAGGAAAATCGACATAACCGTCTATCGCTTCCTGGTCCATACCTTCAGGTCCACTGACGAAATACAATAGACAGTAAGACATTAGGTCGAGCGGATCATATTCCTTCAAAAAGCGTTGAAGTGAAGCACTGGACGTTTCGTACTCTACACCCGACTTTTTCGCGAACTCCTTTAAAATCTCGATTCTTTCCTCAAAAGGAATATCTCCGAGTCCCGGCATAGCAGTCTCAACGAAGGATTGCTTAACGACCTCGTAGGGCTTGTATTTTTTTTTCTTGTTTGGCGATTTTGCTATTTTTTTCTTTCTGATTCTACTGACTGGCATAGCTGTTCTAGTATTTTATTATAACTTAATTAGCTGCTATATTTATTCACCCCTGAGGATAAACATCTTTTTCATGGTTTCTTCGAATAAGAGTTTAAATGATCGGCCGTACCAAAAGCATTTAGCGCTGCTATCGCTGTTTCAATTCTCTCTATAATATCCTCATTTGATAATTCTTCTGAACCAATATTTTCTTTCAGTTCTTTTAAAGTGCGAATTGACGCAGCAATTGGTGTCAGTTCATTCTGGTCTGGTTTTTCGTTAGTCATTTTTAATTAGTTAGTTATTGTAAATTATTTAGTTTGTATAATTAAAGTATAAAATTTCTCTTTGTCCTTCAATATATCTTATGGGCCCCACGGATATAAGTGTACCTTTATTTAGCATCTCGCAGAGATTGGTTGGCGATTTCAATTAATAGATTGTCAAGCTGTCGTGGCGATATATATAGGCTTTCACCTACTGACCTATAATACGCTAGAACACGCAGGCACTTCATAAAAAACGATGCATATTCTTGATCAGTCTGCTCTGGGATGACAATCCTCTTGTCTTCGGGTTTAACTTCCTTCAGTACCAAATTCAACGCTGCATATGAGCGGCTATCATAAATAAAGTAGATATGTGGCAAATGAAAATGTAGGTATTTTGAAGCAAAAGATCGTTTCTGTAATCCAGTCGCTTTCTCAAAAGCACCACTGAGTTTTTTGTGCAAAGTCAGAACTTTGATAATCTGCTTTTCGGTAAGCGACAATAAAGGGATGTTTCCCCACTTCATGATTTCTTTAATATACTGGTCTAGTTCAAGGGCCTGAAATATAGGTACAACATGATTAACATAAAAATCGTCGTTGATTATTTCTGCGACGGGTTGAGACTCTTCAATGTTATGTTTTACTTTTCTTCTTTCTATGGAAGCTGCATAAGTCCGACCAATAATCAATGTCTTTGCCAAAATGGCTTGATTGTCTTTATTACTAGGATATTGTTGACACATACTGTACAAGATTTGATTGGATATATCCCAATCGCTCGCAGCAAAATATTCGATCCTATCGATGAGTTGTTTCGTCGTGTAATTCAAAATCTAATAGTTGATAATTTAATATGGCTTTTATTCTTTTCCAATTGGGGCAGGTTATTTCACCCTTTCCTAATATAGGTTATTTATTTTGAAATAATAAATGGGTAAGCAATAAATGTGTTAATTCTTACAAAATAAAGATACTTTCTTAGGTTAAAAATGGAATACGGGAACCCGTATTTTGAGTTACAAAAAAAAGGAGCTTCCCTCCTAACCGGCAGAGGGAAGCAATTTGGCTAATCTGTTGGTCGAACTAACCGTAAACCAGCGAGTGGTTCTTTAATACCTAAAAATAAGAATGCAACCTTAAATATCTATTGATCATTTCATAGGAAAGGTTGATCAAACCCTAACTATCAAAAAAGACCTGTCCCTTATCTCACTATCTTATCCATTTAATTTACCTTAAACACCTATATTGTTGGATATTTTCATACGATCATGTATTACACCGTTCTGTATCGTAATTTTATTGCCAACGGCGTCCTCAAAATCATTATCCGCTATAATATATTTAGGATTTCGAGCGGGCAAATTAGACTCAACAATTACTGAATTAGTCATCAGCTTAGGGCTCTTATTATCTCTAGTGGTACAGCCTATTATTTTAACCGCATCAGTAGCATTATTAAAATAGAACGCCGATACACCCGGATTTGTAATCTCCAAACCGCCAATAAGTACATCTTTGCAATCCGTAAAGCCAGCTCCATAATTACCGATATTGGAGATATAACCTCCCTGTACATGAATATCATTGCATAGCGTAAACTGCATTCCGCGAGAGGTATTGATCTTATCAATCTTTAAATTGTTAACTGTAATCCGATTGGAATAGGTAGCCAAAACTCCGGTACTCTGACTATTGCCAATATAAATATCGGACAATGTAATATCATCATGTGAACAGAAAGCTTCTCCCTGTACCCTTACCCCCTCACCATTGACAGTCGTCTGAATTTTATTGATACTGATATTGCTCAACACTAGATTCTTGCATTTTAACAGCTCTTGCGACTGTCCCTGTCCTTGTTGTTGGAATTGGTTATCTAAATAGGTATATAATAGTCCTTCGGAAGATACCCTGTAAATATCACCTTTATTTAAACCCGTAAGTGAAGCCAAGTCCGAATAGCTACAACACCTCCAGACTATCTGAAGTAGGCTTTGATCATTTCGAAGATAATATTGCCTTTTTCTTTTCAAAACAGGCAAGGCTACCGCATAAAATGTCAATCAAATACAAATTTACCCGAAATCTAAAGTCTACCTCCCTACCAATTACTATTAAAATATCCCAACATATTTTTTCAAATAGTTGGGATACTGATATGGTAAATTTGTAAAAAAGCTAATTAAATATTAAAAATGAAAATCAAGTAGATTGCCAGTCGGAATTACCTAGATTTTGCTGGTTTCTCTATTATCAACCAACACTGTTAAAATAAAGGTGATTAAAATACAGCTTATTATAATTCCAAGTGATACAAAAGGATTCGTAAAAAAAGTATGAATTGTTACAAACGGAAGTAACATCATCCAAAACAACGTAATTGCAGCGAGTAAAACTACTTTTAAAAAAAATGACAAATCTTTATTTTTCTTTTTAAAATACCAATCCTTTAGTAACTGAAATGGTAATAGTACCGCCAATAGAAAAAGTATAGGAACCAATGGATAATTTAGCGGGTGTATTAATACCTTTAAATAAGAACCTAATGAATCATAATAACTATCATAATACTGATAATTTTCAGTAACTATATTCTTAAAATTTTTTAGTAGAAATAGAACTGGGAAGACCACTAGCGCTATTAGCAAATTTACCAACAATTTTCTAGTCATAATATTCAAATTTATGAATTACTTACAATCTGTGCTTAAGGCACTCAATGGTTTTTTTCCATCAATTACGTCTTTAACCAAACTCCAATCTGGTCGATGAATTTCTGCCTGAGCAGATCCGGCATTTCCACCATTTAAATTAACAAAATCGCTTACCTTATTTTGGAAGGACTTCCAAAGCGCATCTGCCGAATCGAAGGGTGTATCAAACATCGCATTCACAGCATCTGCATCCCAATTTGTTAACCGATCAACACCTCTTGAATAAAACGTATAACTACCATTTGAGTTTTTTACAAAACCAAAATCTCTATTTCCCGACACCGGATGATCACCATACATCGGCTCATGGATCGTGGTAAATGTCCAGCCTGAACTATTATATTTACTTACTATTACAGAGCCGTTGTCATCAACAATTCCTGTTCCCCACAAGCTACCAATATCAATAGCAACCACTGCATTCTTTGGATTACTGGAATTCCATAGATTTGTATCATCTACTCCTGAATAAACATACGGGTTAAATTCCGAATAACCTGTATTTACGAACTTATTGACATTTTTGCGAATATGCTCTAGAAATTGTTCCGGCGTTGCAACTTTTCCATTAATCAAAGGCATCATATTAACTGTTATCGGAAAATAATCCATATTTACTACGGTACTATATGCACTATTAATATTTTGAACATTTGTCAGGTAACTATTATCATTCCCAGGTTTCAGCGTCTTTTCAATCTGAATCAGTCTATCCTTTGTTGATTGATCAACCGTAAACTTTGCCGTTGCTATCCATTTTTTTATTATATCGCATGGAATATTTGGAATTAGAGCAAATGGCTTGTCCTTAAGTTGTGCTTTTATTTGAGCTTCAGTTGGAGGTTTCGGTTCCGGAATAATTGGAGGAGTACTAGGACCGGTACCTCCGCCCCCGCCACCACCAGTATCACCACCGCCGGTACCTGCACCACCACCACCCGTAGCATCTGAGCAAACCATTGTTGACCGTGTGGTACAACTTTGATCCGGACCTTCCCCTGCACAAACTGTGGAATTGATGAATTTGCATGGTGGCGGAATATGACTCTTTTTAACCAAACCTTTCAATTTGAGAGTATTATTATAGGCCACCGGGTTGTAAAGCCTATCTTCAATATATCCCTCGTAACTAAATTGTCCCGTCTTCCAATCCTCATATAAAAAGATCCCTGACTTTTTACTGTCCACAGGAGAATCGGGAAATACTGTTAAAATAAAAAAGCGCCATTTGGTATCTTGTTTGATGGCTTTAAGCCATATTTTATCATCAAGAGAATATTGTACGCTATCAGATGTGTATGAGAATATTCTCTTATTGGTAGTTAGGGGGATATAAGTGCTACCTTCAAAATCAACACTGTTCAGCCATTGGGGTGAATAGGCGATGTCTCTTTTCGCCGTGGTCGAACCTTTTAAATTATTGAATGCGGCTTTAATTTCATCATTAGGAGAAATTTCAGCAACTTCCGTGTTCTTACATGATACCAGAAAAAGTATCAGGCAGAAAAAATTTAAGACTTTGAGTTTCATAAAATTGGTGAATAATCAGTAAAACCATAAAAAGAATTATTAGAATCATAATAAAAGTTAAAATGAAAAATATTATAATTAAATATAGAAATATAATTATGAATTTCATAAATAAAATAAACCATATATAAATTTCACAGAATTTTAGGAACCCAATTTTCATCTTACCATTCGTTTCAGTTTAATTTAGCATACCTTATTTTATCAAAATATACACAATCTGTATAATGAGCCATTCAATGGAAGTGTTCGTGATGAGTGCCTAAACACACATTGATTCCTTTCATTGGAAGATGCGAAGGAAAAAATTGAAGTCTGGAGGGAAGAATACAACACCTTCAGATCCTACAGCACACCGAGTGATTTAACTCCCAAAGAATTTGTTAACTTACAGCTCACAAGGCCCGAAACTCCACTTTTGACTGTCTGAACAACGGGGAGGAGGTCATTAACGCGTATTTTTATATTTATTCAATGTTTGAAAAGCGGGAAGGCTTCAGTTAGAGCCAGCTGTTGCGAAATAGCCGGTATTTTTATATAGTTATTTTAAATTACGATAAGCTCTTTTGATTGCGAAGTAATTTATACAATAGTAAGCTAATATAAATACAACCAAACATATTAATATAGAAAAGACAAATATTGATGAAATTACGAAACCGTTAATACCCATATTGAAATCAGATGGATCTCGAAATCTGACTTTAAAGCTATTGTCAAGTTTATAAATTGTATTCATCTTTAATATACCTTTACCCTTTAGGCTTTTGTACAAATTTTTGGCCCGGTCAGAAGGTTTAAATTCATCTAAATTCTTTTTGAACTCATTATCTAATTTTCTTAATTTTTTTATCTCTGAAATCATTTCCCACCTCGCTTTCAAAGAGGCTGTATCTGGCATATGTGTTCTGAAATAGGTAGATGGCGCATGTCTATAAAAATAATCTTCTTCATAAATACTATCAACAGCATAGTTATCTTGAAAATCAAATTGTCTTATGATGGGCTCATCCCGGTAAAAGTACTCGATGTCGTAATCGCCTAACAACTTTTTGTTCGTATAGTAACCCTCAATCATGGTATTTAGACTATAGGATAAAAATAGCAAACCCACAAATGAAACCACTATTACGGGCAAATAAGATCTGTGATTGAATTTGTAAACCGAAGACAACGTCTCAACATCCAGAATTCTATTGGTAAAATTTAAATCATCACTTTTCGAATCAATATAGAACTCAAGAATCAATGAATCTCCTCTTTTAATCAAAGAGTTCTGTATTATAAATCTATTTTCCTTTAAACTTATTTTAGGTTTAAAAGTAGTTGAGCACTTCAGTATTTTAATATTATACCATTTACAGTTTCTATCCGGGTTTATAATGGAAAATGGAATTTTTACATCCCCCTGATGAACGTCTTTGATGCCCGTATAACATATCACCAACCTGTAATAAGTAAGATTGGAATTTAATATAACATTATTTGCTTTGATGTCTATGCCTTTATCTTTATTCACTATTCGCTTCATATTTTCATAAACGACGACAAACTTTGACTGACGAACGACCACATAGCAATAGATAGTGACAAGCACACCCAGTACAGCCCAAAAATGGTTCAAAAAATTTAAAAATAAATCCACTTCCTTTTTAGTTTAATAATATTGCAAATATCTTAAAAATATAGGTGCTGTAAAATCATAAATTTCACTTTAAAATGATTCGAAATTTTTACTGATTATTGTATATAATATTATTAAGTGAACCCCATAAATATTATTTATCTTTGAAGTTAATTTTTAAAATAATGCCATATAAACATCACTCTAATTTCGCTCAATTTGCTGAGCCCCAAGATACCCTCCTTTGGAGGTATATGAATATAGATAAGCTGTTAAAATTACTAGAAACCGAAAACTTGTATTTTTGTAAAGTAAGTGAATTTGATGATCTTAATGAAGGGTTTGCGGAACCCTGGGAATCACAAAATTTAGCCAAAGCATTAGAAAGCAATGGTTGTATGGATGAAATAACCAACGGGGTTAATAGATTGAGATCCCGTGCAAAAGATTTCATCTTTGCCAATTGCTGGAACTATGAAGATCAGGAAACATCTGTCATGTGGGACAGCTATGGAAAATCGGATAAAAATAATGTCGGATTATGTATTAAAACAAATGCTCAAAAATTATATGATTCTATCATTGATGAAAGAAATATTTATTCGGGTATTGTTGAGTATGTGTCTAAATTCGCGCCAACATTAACAAATATTTATCTCGATGCATTTATTAAACATGACACATTCAAAGGCGAAAAAGAAATAAGATTAATCAGTGTATCCCCTCACTTTATGGAGGAATCAGTAAAGTCTTTACCTGAGAAAGGAATCACTGTAAAGGTGGATGTTAAAAAAATGATAGATAAAATAATCCTTCATCCAAGTTCAAATATGGAAGATTCTGCTCTTGTGAAAGAAAAAATACAAGAACTAGGTAAAGGGTATGATTTTGATATCATTAAATCATCTATTAATTACAGAGAAAGGAAAACAATTTAAGAATTTTATAATTTCTAATAGCAACGATAACAATGTAGATTTTCTTATAGGACAGCCCTCTTGCTTTTTCAATTTGGTTTAACATAGAAAGATTATCAAACAAAAACGGTATAGACCGCAAAGACCTATACCGTTTTAAACTATTTAAAACTTCTTAATAGATTAAAGTCTATCGCGTTTCAAGAACATCAAACAACTGTCTAAAATGTACCATCAGAATTTCCGTAAAGCGACCTAAAACGTATCCTTTAATAGCTTCATTTGGCTCATTGTCATCCCACCAAAGAACTTTCATTTCCAACCCTTTTTCATGACTTAATGGCTTAATTAAAACCGCATTACTCCATTGCTCTGGCGTGTGGTTATACAATATCTCGTCCTTGGTGTTTTTCTTGATTTCCCAAGTTTTAAGCTCTTTTTTCTCAATTTTTGATCTAATAGAGTTAAAAAGAGTTTCCGCATTTTGTGTGTGTACAATTATTTTCATACGCTATATATTTTGTATTTAAAATCAAATTTAAAAGTTAGATTTCCGAGGAATTATGGGAAACCGTATTTTGAGTTGCAAATAAAAAAAAAGCTTCCCTCCTAACCGGCAGAGGGAAGCAATTGGGCTAATCTGTAGGTCGAACTAACCGTAAACCGACGTGTAGTTCTGCAATACCTAAAGATAAGTATGCAATCTGAAATAACTATTGATCATTTACTAGAAAAGGTTGGCCAAAGCCCAACTATTTGCACCCGAGCTTTCAAAGACAAATTAAGTATTTTAGTTTGCCAAAATTCCTGCGCTTCTCATCTTATTTTTTAGATCCCTAAGCTCTGTTAAAATGCTCAGCATTTCGGATTGTGAATAGGTTTCAGATGGTATTATTGTAGAATCCGGAGAGGCTGCGGCTTGGTTCATTATTCCTTTAACCGAAGTTGTTGCATTAGGTGCCGAATTAACCCAATTTGTGCCATTCCAAAACTTTGGAAGACCTTCGGTAGTATTAAAATAGTAACTGCCTATTTGCAACCCGTTTCCTGATGGTGATATTGTTGAGCTCGAACTAGTCAAAACTTGAGTCCATCCCGAATTACCGCTATCTTGAGATTTAATATAAAGCCCTGTATTATTAGCGGACGCATCTTCTCTCAGATATAAAGATCCAATCTTTGCAGTTTGAAAACCATTCGGATCTCCATTACCTATCAATAGAGAAACTGTACCCAATTGTAATGAGCCATTAGATTTTATTCTAAAAACATTACTTAATCCTGAGTCATTAGTAATTGATATATCTCCAGTATTGTTACTTAGGGAGATATTCCTTGTCTTAGCAGCTGTTTTTAAAAGCATTGCAATATTACCCCCTTTAGGATTTTCAATAAGAAAAGAACCGTTATTAGTTCCAGTATTCCTCATCGTATTAAAATGAAAATCCGCCGTTGGGGAACTTGTGTTAAATCCGAATCGACCTGTTAGCAGCTTCACAGACATCATCGTTGTCAATCCTGAGGCCCCCTCAATCTTTGAGCAAACCAACTTAAAATCAGCCATTTGCAAATCCCTATTGGAACCTGTATTATTATCACTCAATATACCTTGTCCGATTCCCCAAATAGCCTCACCATTATATCCAAAAAATACTGTAGCATGTCTTCTTACTGCTGTAAGAGGATCTTTATCATTACTTATAAGAATATACGGGTGCCAATCACCCCTAATTATATCTCCTTGGCCATCACTTTGTCCATTAGTGACATCACCTTTCACAAGGTAAAATTTACGTGTTTGGGCTCCATCTCGCTGTATCAGTGGATTACTAGTATAACTGTTACCTATACTCTCATCAAATACAATTATATCATTAACTAATTCTTGAAGTTGTTGAGGATGGGTATTTATATACTGTCTTCTGTAACCATAATTTATAGTTGCTGGTATAAAAACTTGACCGCCCCCCTGATTATCTAATGCTATTATAGAATTTTCGATAATGCTCTTATTTTCTGCTTTATTTAAGTTGGGTGAAGCTCCGGCGTACAATACATTTAAATGACCTCCAAAATCGTGATATAATTTGTAGTTGATTCCACTGATAATAGTGATGCCATTATGCTCCTCGTCATTAATAGTTAAATAGTAAACTATAGGTCCTGGAGTATCCCCTTTTTCATAATAACCTAATAACTGAACTCCTTCATAAGTTCCGTCTTGTAAAGCTGTGATTTCAGCAGCAGATAAGCCTCGCATAGCTTCCATTGTTTCTTTAACTAAAAATTGATTTGCCATATTCTTTTGTTTTTATGTATATAGCAAAAGTATGGTTGATGATGGCGATATCTGAGGAAAACGAGGTGTATGTAAGCGGTATGGGGGAGATACCGAAAAGTCTATTTCGGTCACTATTATTTCGAGGAACGATCCTATCACAAAATTGCTTCCCTCTACATAGTATAGGGAAGCAACTAGGCTAATTGTTGATCCGACGAGCTAGTAATCAACATTTTTCCTTCTATTGTTTTCTCATATTGCTTGTTGCCCGCTAGCCCGGTCAGCAGACATTTTTGCTTTAAATTTGTTAATTGAATCAGAAGTAGCCTGCCTTAATAGATTGTACCTCGTTATTAAATCATTTAGATCTGTTTTTAGTCCTTCAATATCAGTTGCCGTAGATAATGTATCTAGTTCCGGCATAACCTTATCTGGGTCAGCGACAGCGGTAGACATCTTTACCTGCCCTAGAATAGTGGTCGTTGCTGGTTTTAGAGTTGCAATAGATTTAAGTCTCCATGTACCATTTAAAAATATAAACGTACAAATACTTCCTGCTCTCATAACAATAGGAGAAGATCCCATGACAGTACTATTTGCGCCTGTTGGAATGGTTATTGTGCCAGTTTCGTTAGAATTATTTACTCTGCATGCAATTGTAATTTCCTGACCATCCCATATTCCCTTATCGATAGGAGTAGTTGCATTTAAAGTTATATTAGTATTAATCGTATTGGCCACTGCTAAATATCCGGAAGAATTCAATAACCTAATCAATGGTATAGTACCACCTTCCTCTATAGTTAAACCGGATAAACTAGCACCATATGTAGGATTCAGATACCCTCTTATTGCAGTATTGTTTACAACAGTTGAAGCTGGGTCAATAAAATTATAAGAATCGGACCTATTTAATCTAGATTGCCCCATAGCGCTCACGTCTATATATGAAGGGCTTATGGAATTATTTGCGGTAAGACGTAAAGCCCCTCCTAGCACATTATCGGAGTCTATTCCATCTATTTGTATATTGCCTACTCCTAATGAAAACATAATATTGATACATTTTTCGGCAAATAGGTTCTTTATAAATGTAGGATAATTCAATTGATTTGTTTCGTTAGTTCGATTACTTAGTAGTACAACGGTTCCCATTGCCCTTGTAAATACATTAGAAATAACACATTGCCCTTTTTTATCTCCATTTAATCTGATGACGGAAGCAGATGTATGCATCGTAGTTGTATCTATATCTTTTGAGAAATTGGAAGTGATATTATTTAAATAGATATCAGCATAGTCTCCATCAAAATACACAGCGGGGACGAATTGATTCGCTAGCCTATCCTGAACAGTATGATTGACATTCTCAACTTTGTACCCCCTAAGTGTTTGATTATTAAAATTTAATGGAGAAAACCCTTGACTAGAAATATTAACCGAGTATGAAGGTCCTGCTGTAAATATGTTTCTAGCTGTTATAAAGCCACCAAATCCATTGTGAGCCAGCACAACTGAAGATGATTTGGACTTAGGCTCAAATACATTCTCCAGAACGCAATCATAAGAATTTTTAAAATCCACTATATGCCTTGTACCTCGCCCATGAATGTTATTGGAATAAATTTGTTTACATTCATTAATAGATAAACCATAACCTTCTCCACTACCTGTCAATCTCGGATCAAAGCAATAAATATTAGTAATTTGACCTCCATAACAGCTATCTAACCGAACAAAGTTACCAACAGTATTCTCACCTCTAATATTATCAATCGTTATATTTTCTGCATATTTAACCCAAACTAAAGGTCTCGTATTATTGATATTATCTTTTACACTTAAATTTCTCACAGAAATATTACTAATTTTATTTATTTTCTGGATTGTAACTTTTCCTGTAACAAAAGTTCCCTTGATAATGCCCTCTACAGTAATCTTATCACCTGCTATACTTGCTATTTTTAAGGTCTCCATATTCTGATCTGGAAGACTATCTATAGGTCTGACTGATTCATCTCTTAACAAGATTAAATCATTAATGGCTAAATTACCTACGTTAACCACATTTATAAATCTATCGCCATATTTTGGGTTACCCACAACATCTATTTTTGACTCGATACTACCATGAATATGTATACTGCCGGTATTGTTTACGGGTTCCAGGCTACTATTATTAAAATCAATATTGATAGATTTACCTACGAGATTTAAACTGCCTTTATAGCTTACTCCAGCTTTAAATAATATTAGTTGCCCATCTGTTATATAGGAAGCTAGATTAGTAAAATATAGCGTATTATCACTTAAATTCTCTGATATCCCGAAGTATCTTACATCAATCTTATTTCCAAAGGCGTGCTCTAATTTAATTCCTTGTATTTCGACTACAGATCCACCATCATCAATTCTAGAAGTGTTACTTAAATAATATTCAATGGGTGCTGGGGTATCCCCTTTTTGATAATAGCCCAATAACTGAACTCCCTCATAAGTTCCGTTTTGTAATGCTGTAATTTCAGCAGCAGATAAGCCTCGCATAGCTGCCATAGTTGCCTTAACTAAAAATTGATTTGCCATATTTTTTTGTTTTTATGTGTATAGCAAAAGTATGGCTGTGGTGGTGGCGATCCGAGGAAAACAAGGTGTATGTAAGCGGTATGTGGGAGATACCGAAAAGTGTGGGCGTTGTGTTTAGGCGGAAATATGCCGAACAAAAAATGGGCTTTAGCAAAAATAACCGATACAGCCTATCCGTGAACTACTAATTCATTAGCAATTACGAGCAATAAATTATCTTCACCACTATAGTAATTGAAATAACTTATATATTATTGATCCGCTCCCTGCAATTACAAAAAGGAACCAATATTTTTTTAATGGGCTATAACCGTCCTGAGAGGAATATTTAAGCATTACCCCTAAGAAAACCAAGCAGATAGATGCGATATAATTTAACATAATTCATTTAATTTAAAAAAATCAAAAATCGTTAAAAAAATGGGTAACTCAATATATAAATAATGTATTACTTAAATATCTTCTATGTAATTTAAGTTAACCATTTACAAAGATAAGCTACAAACATAATCATACAGATAATTGCCGCCACCCACATTCCACAATGGTTAGAAGGTAAAGGATGCTTTAAACAATACTTGTCAATACAAGTCTTAACATATCTGAATTCAAAAGTATTTTGTCAGGTATAGTATCAAAGCCAACATTTTCATCAACTTCTGAGAAACCTATTCGATCAGGTTCAAATTGAAAAACGTAGAATTTTTTATTATTCCAAACATCTAGCATTATTGAACCAGATGAAAATCTCCTGTATTCATACTTTATATTATTCTTTTTCAAGAACTCAATCGTATTGTTAAACATTATCAAGTAATTCTCCATCGTTATTCTTTGTTAAAAAAGTTCCCCTGAATGTCAAAGAAAAATACTGAATCCACCATCCGCCAACCTCACAGCTTCAACGCCAAGGGTCCATCTTTAGTAACAAGACTAGACCAACCTGGACAAGATCCCACAGTCAGCTTTGCGATCAATCTTTCGGATAAAAATATATTGGCCACTGTTTCTTCCCCAAAATCCCAAGTCACTTCAACAGGCGACCATGCATTAAATGGTTCAAGATTCTCATTAACAAATTCCGCCGCATTTAAAAAGGGGAGATTTTCCTTTTGATGCCATTCAGGTTCGCTTGGAGTTGGAGCGCTATTATATAACCATATATCTCCAACGATTTTTTTTTCTTTCCATAAGTACGCATAACATACCTTGTCGTCATCTTCGATATATACCGCGAATTCTGGTCGATCGTTTGATACATATTTCGTTAAACTTGCCATTCGCTGCGGGGTTAAAACAATGAAGTCTGCACGGTATCGCTTCCCAATGGTGGCAATCCTTCCCAGTCGAAGGCTTCATAACGATGTTTACCATCAGGACGAGTTGGATAACCTCTCAAGGTATACACGGGATAATGCTTTAACTTTTCATTGGGCATTTCAAACAGGAAAATCGGGGGCATATCCTCTTCGTTTATATCCTCGATCCATTGACGCTCGAGATCCTCTGGTAAAAATAAAGGCATCCGATGTTTATTTGGCCCATCATTGTGAATATTGGCCATCACTTCATTGGCTGCCCGCGTAAGCATCCCAAAAGATCCTACGCGTTCGACTACGCCATCTTCATCCACCGTCTCATGCCACTGGTACAAGCCCGGTAGATAGAACAGCTCCCTGCCCTCTGCACCGATAAAATAAGGGACTTTCTTTTTCCAGCCCTTTACCGCACGATGCTCAAAGGTGCCACTCACAGGGATAAGACAGCGCTGCTTGCGCAGGCGATACCAATAGGATTTTTTATCCTCTAGGATACGCTCACTACGGACATTGATCATATTGCGCCTGCGATCGGCCTGCAACTTGGGATCGTCAATATAGGTCGGCAGTACGCCCCACTCCATCTCGGTCAAGGCCAGCTGGCTTGAATCCTTATCCTTATACAGGATCGGATATTTGGGAAAGGTAATGGCCTGGACATTTTCCAGATAGTCATAATTGTAATCCAATTGACGACGCTCGTCCCGCAGTTGCGGAAAGGTCTTTTTGATAATCTCAATATCGGTATGGAGGCTAATATCCCAGCACATAATGGTGTCCTTTCTTTGTTTGGCTTTGATACGAATATACACAATTTACACTGTAAATTTGATCGATCTAAGCCAAGAAAATAGGGCTTTTCGGTTCGTACAGGTTCGAGCTAACGAAGGATATCTATAGCAAATACTTTCTTTTGGGTCTGCCCGTCAGTAATGATAGCCACTACCCGGCCATATTCTAGTGAGAACAGGATGTCAATGGGATTTTTTCGCTGAAACCTGGTCTTGGTACGCAGGTAGTTGACAATATTTTTCTCGTAGAGCTTGAGCATGCTCTTGTCCCAGTTTTCCTCCTTGATACGATTGAGAAAGATACGGTAGCCTGATCCGGTCGCCAGCATGCTTTCGATCTTATCGGCATCCTGCGGCAGCTGCATGGCTCTTCCCTCCTTGGTCCCCAGTTGATGGGCATGCTGATCGGCGCTTTCTTTATCATCGTAAGGTGTGAGCAGGAAACCTGTTTTTTCCTTGACATCAGGCCACTCAAAGCGCTGCAGCACAAAGTCGGTATAACCGGACTCGACGAGCTCGCGAAAGGAGCTTTTGGTGACTTGTTCAAAGGGATTGTACAGCATAGGGCTAAGATAGGATTTATTATTCACTCCGCGGATCGGGCTTTAGCGGCATCTTGGCACAGCGGATCACCTCGATCGATGGACAAGCATATTCCACAACAACTTTACCCTCAATCAAATAGATTCCTGCACCACGGAGCGGATATTTCACCAGTGTCTGTGGGAAGTGCACCGTATCAAAGAAGCGCCCCTCGGCATCGAGGAAAGTACCGAATTTCATCAAGTCGCCCCGCTTGGTCTTGACAAATTTCTCGCAGACAAAATCGCCTACCAGACGCACTATTTTCCCTTCATGCAAATGAAGCTCGCGAGCTGGCATATCACCCCGGTAATCACTCTTGGCCAGATCAAACAAGGTACCGGTCACGCAAAATCCGATCAGCTCGATCTCATCGTAATAGTCTTCCAGGATATCCTCCTCCAAAGGGGGAAGAATGGGTTTGCGGCTCTCGGTCTCAAAGAGGGCTATGCCGACAGTCGCTGGCTTATGCCTGCTCATCAGCAGATGGGCCTCCCAGAGCAAGGCCTTCTTCCCTATCCCGGTAAACCGCAGGGCACCGACGCGGATCAGAATAATGACCTGCTCGAGCCCTGCCTGTGTCCGCTTGACAAAGTCCTGCAAACTTTGATAATGACCATTGGCTTCCCGTTCTGCAATGATGCGATGGGCCAGTTTGCCTTCCAAATTGAGCAGACAGTCAAAACCCAGATAAATATCCCTTTCCCGGATGGAGGTATTAAAGACCGACTGATTCACACAGGGTAAGCAGATATTGCCCCCCGAAATCCGCGCTTCATTGACATAGACCTTGCGGTTGTAAAACCCACCATAATTGTTGAGCACCGCAACCATAAACTCCAGGGGATAATAGGTCTTGAGAAAAAGGCTCTGGTAACTCTCTACGGCAAAGGAAGCGGAGTGCGCCTTGTTAAAGGAATAGCCGGCAAAGCTTTCCATCTGCCGCCAGATCTCCCTGCTGACTTGCTCGTCATAGCCCTTGGCCTTGCAGTTGGAGAAAAACTTATCTTCGATCTCGATCAGATGGTCTTTGCTGCGATATTTACCCGACATCATGCGCCTGAGCACATCGGCATCGGCCATATCGAGTCCACCGTAGGCGTTGGCGATTTTCATCACATCTTCTTGATAGACCATCACGCCGTAGGTCTCTTCAAGCTGTTCCTTAAACACCGGATGGGGATAGACTACAGTTGTCCGGTCATGATGCCGACGGATGTATTCGCCCATCATGCCCGAACTGGCTACGCCTGGACGGATAATGGACGAGGCTGCCACCAAGGTCAGGTAGTCATCACAGCGCAGCTTGGTCAGCAGCTGCCGCATGGCCGGGCTCTCGATATAGAAACAGCCGATGGTATTGGCGGATTTGAGCTGTGCAGCAATCTGGGGATCCTCAAAAAATCGCTTCGGATCGTCGGTATCGATGACTACACCGAGATTTTCCCGCACAATGGTACGGCAATCTTTGATATGGCCGATACCGCGCTGCGAGAGGATATCAAATTTTTCGAATCCGATATCTTCGGCCACATACATATCAAACTGCATGGTGGGCAATCCTTTGGGCGGATTGTCCATGGCGGAATAACAGGTCAGCGGTTCCTCGGAAATCAATACGCCACTGGCATGTATGGTGCGCTGATTGGGAAAATCGGCCATGCGGTTGTACACGCTTAAAATGGTGTTGGTCACCTCATTCTTGTTGAGCATATGCTCGGGCTCATGCACCAGGCGGTCGATCTCGGCCTTGGGCAATCCGTATACTTTGCCCAGCTCACGCAGGATACTCCTGGAGCGAAAGGTACTCATAGCGCCCATTAAAGCGGTATGCCCGGTCTGATAGCGGTTGAAGATAAAATCATAGATCTCATCACGCTCGTTCCAGCTAAAATCAATATCAAAGTCGGGTGGACTTTTGCGCTTGGGGTTGAGGAAACGCTCAAAGGGCAGGTTGAGGGCTATGGGGTCAACATCGGTGATGCCCAAGCAAAAAGCAACAGCGGAATTGGCTCCAGATCCGCGGCCTACATAGTGGAAATTGCGTCCCCGCGCATAGCGGCAGATCTCGTCCGTAATCAGGAAATAACTCGAGAAACGCAGGTTTTCGATAATCTCGAGCTCACGCTGGATGCGTTCGGTCGCGATCCGATCATTGCGGCCATAGCGTCTGGAAAAGCCATCCATACAGTACTTGTGCAGCAGCTGCTTATCATTGTAGCGATTGCCGGTAAAGGTCGCCTTGTTTTTGACGCTCGTAAAATCAAACCCAAAGGAACACTGCCCCAGGATACGGTTTGTATTAGCGAGCAGCTGCGGCAGTTCGGAAAACAGGCGCATCAGTTTGACCCGGGGGATAAATACCTCATCCTCGGCAGCGACCTGATCCGGATTGAGCTGCGAGATCAGCAGGTTGTTGTCAATCGCCCGCAGCTGCCGATGTAAGGTATAGTCGGCCCTGCGGAAACTCACGGTAGCCAGGATCACACAGCGCTCGAGCAGTTTTCGATCCATGAGCTGGGCACGGGTACGTTCGCTTGGCCGGACGCCGATGTACTCGAAATCACGCAGTGGAAAGCTATTGAGCTTGTGAAAGGGATAGATCACAAACACCTGCTCAAAGTCTGGCGATCGCTCCGGTGTGGGACGATTTTCCATATTAAGCTTGGTGCGGAATTCGTTGATCTCACGAAATCCCTGTTCGTTCTTGGCAACGGCCACGAAACAGAGCTGATCGCCGCTGCGAAATTCCATGCCTGCAAGCAGGTTGAGTCCGGCTGCACGGCCCAATTTGATAAAATCGAGCGATCCGGAACTGTTATTGATATCGGTGAGCACGGCGGTATCATAGCCCCCAGCGAGCATGCCTGAAATAAGATCCTGCAGGCTGAGGGTGCCAAAACGTAGGCTATAGTAGCTATGTAGATTTAAGAGCATGCTCCCCTCCTTTCTCTGGCGGCGGCGCGCAGATAGCTTTCATCAGAAATTCGGCGCCATAGCGTTTCCGGATCTTGTCCATGGCCTGCATCAGGTTGACCTCTTCGGCGCTATCGTCAAAGAGATCGGTCTGATAGGAACCGTAGATCAGCACCGAAAACTTGATCCCGATGAGCCGGATCAGCATCCTGCGGCTATAGAGTTTTTTTAACAGGGAAAGCACCACATCCGTGAGTTTTCTGTCCGAATTGGTATAAGGGATCTGCAGCTGTTGGGTATGGGTGTCGAAATTGCTGTAGCGGATCTTGAGGGTAACGCAGCTCGTTAGTTTTTGGTCTTTGCGCAGGTCAAAGGCCAGGGTATCGACCATGCCAATGAGCGTACGGCGGAGCACATCCATATCAATGGTATCCTGCTGAAAGGTGTTTTCCTTGGACATGGATTTCTGTTCACGAAAAGGTACGACCAGTGAATCATCCAGCCCATTGGCTTTACGCCAGATATTGATCCCGTTCTCCCCGAGGACTTTCTGCATTGTGAACACCTCCATCTGCTGTAAGGTGCCGATTTTGGAGATCCCCATATTCCGGAGCAAGGTAAAGGACTTCTCGCCGACCATGGGAATCTTGCGGATGGATAGCGGCGCTAGGAAGCCTTTTTCGGTGCCATTTTGCACCTGCTTCTCGCCACAGGGTTTGGCTGTACCGGTGGCAATCTTGGACACGGTCTTGTTGACTGATAGACCAAAGCTAATCGGGAGACCTGTCTCTTTGATAATGCGCTGGCGGAGCTCCTGCGTCCACTTCCAACAACCAAAAAAGCGGTCCATACCCGATACATCGAGATAGTGCTCGTCTATACTGGCTTTTTCGACAATGGGGGTTTCCTCTTCGATGATCTGGGTGACCATACTGGAATATTGGCTATAGCTATCGTGATCTCCCCGCACCACAACGGCCTCGGGACACATGCGCAGTGCCAGCCGCATCGGCATAGCAGAATGTACGCCAAACTTACGGGCTTCATAGGAACAAGATGCAACTACCCCACGGTCACTACTCCCTCCTATGAGCACAGGTACTCCGATGAGCTTGCTATTCTGCAAGCGCTCCACCGATACAAAGAATGTATCGAGATCACAATGTACTATACTCCTTTCCATGTTTTTCAATTCTCTAATCAGTCGTTTACGACGACTCTTGTTTTCGGTAGTTGCTGCATTCAAAATTACTAATATTATTAGCAAACAATCAATACGCTAGATTGATTTAATTTTTATCACATTCATAGTCAGCGATATAATTTATAGTCAGGGGCTGGCTTAAACAAGGAGGCTGTTGCTCTGTTTATTACAAAACAGGAAATTGGATAATAAAAGCGTTAGTGGAAACTGATAATTTCTCTAGGGTGCTTTATCTGTGGATATCAATAGAGGTCGATCGACCATTTTTTCACTTATAGTGATTTCCAGAGAAAATAGTATAGCGTTACTGTAGCTGCCTACAGGAGATTACGCATTTTTTAAACATAAATTATTACTTTCGTTTAAAACATAGTTGACCAAACGATGAAAAGCCTAACGAAAAATGGTCTAAAATGGTCTTATATTTTTAAGCACTGGATAGGTACCCTACTGTTGGGTAATATACTTGTATCTATATTCCCGGGATTTAATCCGATAAATTCTTCTGGTATCGGTCTGACAATACTAATTTCGATACTTTGGCTTTGCTACAGCGCGATTTATTCTATTCCTACGTTGGTATGCTATATATTGGCATTCAGCTGGTTTAAAGACAATACGCTCAATGTAAATTGGATCAAAATGACTTTAATACTGGTTACATTGGCTGGAATTACAGTGACAGTAGCGTTAACAGTTGGCTCAATGGACGTGGCTATATACTATTCGATCGCGGCAATAATTACCGGGATATTGTTTAAGATTGAGAAGGTATGATTAATTCGATTGCTATGTTAAAGAGAACAACTCGTATCTTATTCTCAAACGTGTTGTTTGCAGGCTCGGTGCTGAAACTTCCTCCACTGCTGTACGGACAGCAAAGTAATTTAGGGCTTTGTGTGAGCTGTAAGAGATACAGCGTAATGGGGATTATTAGTCTTTTAAATGAACAGGTCATATATTTTTAAGCATTGGCTAGCAACTATATTGATAGCTGCCGTCTTTTTACCTATCTATGGAGGATATGAAAATCATGCTATCCTTGGCGAGCTTTGGTTAGTCCCCTATTTTTTGATCGGCGGAGCACTTTTTTCTTTACCCACATTATTCGCCAATGTGTTCGCATTGTTTATATTGGGACGTTATAAAGTCAATGTAAAATGGGTAAGACCAATTCTTATATCACTTACAGTTATTGGTATCTGCTTAACATGCTATATATTATCTAAAACTATGGCCCTAGAATTGGTACTGTCTTATTGCGTTATCGCGGTAATTTGCGGATTGGTGTTTCAGGTTGAAAAGAAATAATATGAGTATCATCTGTCTGCCCAAGTAGGTCTTTCATATCTATTTTGAATCCAGGAATATGACAGTATAAACATTGAATATCTTTAGCTTAATTTCAAATCTGGACTCCAAAGACAAAATAGCCTCCCTCAATCGGCAAAGGGGGGCCATTTGGCTATTCTATTGATTGTTACTTTTAATAGTTATAAATCAACAATTAGGCCCTCTTTAAGTAATCCATACAAGATAATAACTATAATTTTTGAAGGAGCAATCTATTTCTTTTGCCATTGCTTAAAATAGTTAATTATATTTTGATCATTTGAAGATAAATCATGGCTAACTTTACAAAAAATTTCGACCTTGCTCTGCTCATTTTTATATTTTGATAGAATTTCCAACGACATACATGTCCCTTTGAATTTAAGATCTAAATCTTCGCTTATTGGATGAATATTTATCTTATTAAACATCAACTGATCCAACGTAATACGGTACTCGGTTTCTATACCATCCTTATTCTTTAGAAGTCTAAGTAATTTTCTAGTCTGTCCTTCCACTACTGTGTCACCAGAAACCTTAAAATCTGCTATCAAAGGTGCAATAGGACTTATGTTTCTTTCAAATAGAAAGCCGTTCTTTTTGTCTGATCTAGGAATTTCTTTAATAAAATTTTGCTTTGCGTCAAAAGTGTAAGCTTTATTGGTATTCACCGAAGATACAAAGTAGCCGGCAAGTGAATCTGATGAAAACGAATTTTCTGTATCGACCTCTTTTTTCTGATCATGATAAACATTCATCTTAATATGATTTTGCTTGATCAAATATGGTTCTATAATAATAGTATCAAATCCCCAAAGATATGTATTAAATGGAGATAGATTATTTATCCGCATAGTTACAGTCAATTTATAGTCAACAACTTGTCCCGGAGCCCCCTTGATCTGAGAACTTTGGCATGCAAGAGTAAAACTCATTGTCAATATTAGGCAAATGAAAAAGTTATTAATGAAATACATGTTTAATACTCTTTAGCCGTTATCACACAATAATTTCCAGTAGTCCATGACCACCCCATTGAGACACTTCCTAATACTCTAACAATACAATTGCGAGTTTCGTAAGTTAAATTATCCGCAGTTGGATAAATATCGACCAGATTTTCACTCCAAGAAACAGGCAGAGGAATAAACCCTGTTCCTTTGATATATGATCCCAAATGTGCAATTGCATGAATATATGTTTTGCTCCATGTACCATATTTTTTTAGAGTTATCGTTTCTTCTGAAAAAACATTCCAGAGACCTGCCCTATTGGTTAGAACTGTCCATTTCACGTTAGCATCATAGCTGGGTGTTGTAGAGGAAAGACCATCCAACATCGCGGAAGCGTCATAGGTATAGAAATTTTTCCAATCTTCAGCACTAGGTTCTGCTTTTTTGCTTGAGAATGCCTTTTTTTGGATACTGTTATTAGGAAGATAAGCATTTATAGTATCCTGCTTTTTATCTAATCCAAAAGAATAATACAATATTTTGGAGCCTGTTTCTTTATTTTTCTGCTCAAAAAATTTTTGTATAGCCAAATTATCATCATTTATTCCAGCCGCTCTTTTGAACGTTTCGTATTCATTTAGCTGCTTCTCTTTTATAGAGGTTACATCGCTCTTGTTACAACCCAAAACAAGAGTTGTTAACACAAGAATCATTAGTTTTTTCATATAATTTATTGTTTTTTGGAATTGATTTGATATTTAATTATTTAGTAAAATTTATCTACTGATAAAATTAGACTGCCCAAATACAGCCATGTTTGTACCCGTTCGGACTCCTTTTATCTTTTTAAGTAGAATAAGTACGTAAATACTACCGACGAATGGCAAATATATTATAGCTAACACATACAAGAGGAAATTGAATGGTCGTAGTCTACGCCTATTCGAAATCAATAGAAACAGCGAAATTAATTTCAGTAAAAACTCTAACAAAAATAGAAGTTGCCATAAAGTTAGTCCTAATAACATTATTTTAGTTTAAAAATGTAATTGATAATTGTTTTATATTAAGGTAAACGGCTATAGCACCAAGTTGTCCCTAAAATTATTAAGTTATTTTTCTGCATTCGAAAAATGCGCTATCCTTCAAACACAAATTCAATAAGAAAAACAAAAGAAAAAAGACGTATCTTTCTGTAGAGGCAATACAAGCTAGCGCTCTCCTATTCCATTCACGAATGGGAGCCCTGGATTGAACTGCCGGAAAATTTTTAGAATAATAAGACGCCATGAGATCCTTTTTATTAATTGTAATCGCCATCATTGCCAATTTTACACATAGTTATGCTCAGAAAGATCCGGAGCTTAAAAATGCACTCGCAAAAATGACTGCGGCAGTAACTTCCAACAACGCACAAGCTACTGTAAATTTGACGTCACCAAGGCTAATTAAACCGATGGGCGGAAGAGAGCGTGCTTTGAAGCTTATTAAAGGAGCTTTAACACAGTTGCAAAAACAAGGGATCAAAATAGAAACAGTTATCAATTATATTGATTTAGATATCCTGCTACATAATTACCGACATTGGAGATATAACCTCCCTGTACATGAATATCATTGCATAGCGTAAACTGCATTCCGCGAGAGGTATTGATCTTATCAATATTTAAATTGCTAACTGTAATCCGATTGGAATAGGTAGCCAAAACCCCGGTATTCTGACTATTGCCAATATAAATATCGGACAAAGTGATATCATCATGTGAACAGAAAGCTTCTCCTTGTACCCTTATCCCCTCACCATTGACAGTCGACTGAATTTTACTGATACTGATATTGCTCAACACTAGATTCTTAAATTTTAACAGATCTTGCGACTGTCCCTGCCCTTGCTGTTGGAATTGATTATCTAAATAGGTATATAATAGTCCTTCGGAAGATACGCTGTATATATGTATCCGTTCTACCAAGTACATATTGACTTAGATTACCAGGGTTGTTAGCTTTGTTGCTATGAATAACATTCAAGAAAAACGTAGCGTATGCTGTCTATGATAGCAGACTGGCAGCAGAGCCGAAAAAGCAAGAAAGCTTACTGTATGGAAAATGGGATCAATGAAGCGACCTTTTATTACAGCTGATCCGTCTTTACTGATGTTTGCACTGGGATCCTCGCGCCGTTTTTATCTTTATGATGGCTTTTGCGACATGCGAAAATCATTCGACGAGCTCTGCGGATTGATCGGTTCAGGGATGCAGCGTCAGGCTACCAGCGGTGAGGTTTTCGTATTTTTGAACCGTAGCCGTACGCATATGAAGCTGCTGCACTGGGAAAAAGGAGGCTTTGTACTTTATTATAAGCGTCTGGAGAGCGGCACCTTCATGCCGCCGAACGTAAAAAATGGAGAATTGTCCTGGGCATTCTCCTCTTCCAGCTGCCGCAGTTTGCGCAATTCAGGAACACCTAAACCACCGTATTTTTACTTCCAATTGAAAAATGTCGCCTGTGAAAAGCCTATTTGTCGGCATATTTCTTTCACTCGGGTCTCGGACTGACGTAGTGCGAAAGCTATCTGTGCCTCGGTAAACTCTGATTTCTTCATCGTTTTTCCTCCTATTTAAAATTAGCAATTCATGCCCGAATTCTCTACTTTTAAAATGTCCTGTTTTGCGGGAGGAGGTCACCAAACGAATGAAGAAAAAAGAAAAGGAGAAGATTATAAATAGCATTTTTACTGTTCGTCAAGACCAAAGAGCAGAAAATTTCTATGTAATTAAAAGGAATAAGTTGTAAAAAATTTCTATTTTTGTAGTCTGTTATACTATATCTAACATATTATCTGCGTCTTAACAAAAAAAGACGAACTCGAAAAAGAGTAATTAATGCATGAAATCTTTTGATTTTACTGCACAGATAATTGTATCCACTTATTTTATTAAATCATAAACAAACAATTGATTAGTGAGTCGATTGTCTCATCATTTTACGATGTATTCAGCATCCAAAAATGATGATAATACAAGGAATATAATGAATAGTAAACAGTTAATAAGTAGAGAAATAGAGATATTCTACAATAAAGCATCCGAAGAAACCCGACTTGATAAGGGAATGGGTGTATTTGAGTTTGAAAGAATCAAATCACTTATAGAAAAACATATTTTATCTTCACCTTTAACAATAATTGATATCGGTGGCGGTACAGGAAAGTATTCGGAATGGCTTGCAAAGAAAGGACATAAGGTTCATTTGGTAGAGCCAGTTTCAAAACATATAAAAATAGCCCGAAACAGAGCTAATAAATTGAAAAACAAATTTTCTGTACACATAGGAGAATCTCGAAAATTGGAATTCTCAAATAACTATGCAGACCTTATTATACTACACGGCCCTCTTTATCACCTTCAAAAGAAAGAAGACAGGGATTTAACCATTTTTGAAGCCAAACGAGTTTTGAAAAACAACGGAATTATATTAGGTTTCGCCATTAATTATACTGCATCAACTTTGGCAGGTCTTTTAAATGGCTTAATTCACAAAAAGTCATTTTTTGAAATGTGTAAACAAGAACTGACAGTTGGCAAACATAATCCGCCCGATGATTTCCCCTGGCTTTTAGCCGAAGCATTTTATCATAAACCTGAACAGCTAAAGGATGAATTTATAAATCAACAATTAACTTATCTTAATACCTATGCGGTTGAAGGTATGGCGTGGCTGGACAAAGACTTTTTTGCTAATATGATGAACTGCAGAAGGCGGAAAGGATTGATAGAACTTATCCAAATAACTGAAAATGACAGTTATCTTCTACCATTCAGTCCCCATATGATGATCGCTGTACAAAAAAAGATATAATTATGGAAAATAAAGAGAAATATTACAAAGCACTAATAGACAATGCTGGTCACCTAAACGAAATTGACCTCGGAGAAAAAATAGGATTGAACGAAAATGAAACCAACGAAATAATTTCACAGCTTCTGTCTGAATATAAAATTGAATATACAGAAAACAAAGCCTGTAATTACAGTCCGACGAAAAGAACGAAGAAAAAAAATATTAGTAGGTAACCGAAAGACAATATACGTGCAAGAATTCTTGGGGTCGATAAAGAAAGATACTGTCTCATAACGTGTGTAATTTATAGAAATGCGGAGTTTGAAAGGACTTCGCATTTTTTATTTACTAACTTTATAAGAGTATGATTGACAAGGAGTCACTATTAAACGACAAGGAGTTCTTAAAGAGTTTTAAGGACGGTTTAGAGTGACCTCTCCCCAAAAACTGGAGCATTTAAAAGTAGAGAATTCAGACTTGAATTACTAATTTTAAAAGGGAGGAAAAGCGATGAAGAAATCAAAGTTTACCGAAGCACAGATCGCCTTTGCGATCAAACAGTCCGAGACAGGCACCTGTGTGGAAGAAGTCTGCAGAAAAATGGGTATTAGCGAGGCTACATTCTACAACTGGAAGAAGAAATACGGCGGTCTGGGCGTATCGGAGCTGCGTAAGCTTCGGGCAACTGGAAGAAGAAAATGCACAGCTTAAAAAGCTTGTGGCAGATCTTAGTCTGGACAAGCAGATGCTCCAGGATGTATTAAAAAAAAGTTTTAAAGCCCTCGCAGCGTAGAAAAATGGTTACCGAACTCATTTCTGATTATCGGATTTCACTCTGTAGAGCATGCGAGGTCTCTCTGCTGAGTACCTCAGTTTGGTATTATAAACACCATAGAGGTGATGACGCCCCGTTACGCCTGCGCATAAAAAGCATTGCTGAAACACGTGTCCGCTACGGCATAGAGCGGATCGTTGTCTTATTAAAACGCGAAGGCTGGCGCGATAATCAAAAACGGATTTATCGTATTTATAAGGAAGAAGGCCTAAATCTAAGGGTGAAACGTCCTAGACGTTGCCGAGCCGCGGCGCATCGTTCCGAGAAACCCACTCCCCCAATTTACACGACTGCTGGAGTATGGATTTTGTTGCTGATGCGCTGTTCGATGGCAGGAAAATCCGCTGCTTAACTATAGTGGATAACTATAGCTGTAAATGCATGGCTATTGAGGTTGGACAGGGGCTTAAAGGAAATGACGTTGTTTCTGTTTTGGAAGAACTCCGGCTATTCCACCAGGCAATGCCCAGAAAATCCAAGTTGATAACGGATCGGAATTGCGGGGCAATCATGAACACCAAATAAAACATTCACAGGTGAATAATTTATCTCCAAGGAAGTCGACAGGTGGGCTTATGAACATCAGGTGGAATTAGTTTTCTCCAGACCTGGGAAACCAACAGATAATCCGTATATTGAGTCATTCAATGGAAGTTTCCGTGACGAGTGCCTATATGCGCATTGGTTCCTGTCATTGGAAGATGCGAAGGCAAAAATTGAAATCTGGAAGGAAGAGTACAATACCTTTAGACTCCACAGCTGTTTAGGGGATCTGACACCTGAAATGTTTATCGAAAAACAGGTCAAAACAGTGGGATTCCCTACTTTAGAACACTCCTAGATTTGGGGAGAGGTCATTTTTTGGGGAGAGGTCAGTTCTTTGTTGCATAATTTTAGTAAAATCATCGGTTTGTGTTAAACAACGTTCAATTGTTTCGAGGCCCGTTGAGAAATTCATGGCATTTACCTTGGCAACTCCTGTATACCGTTTTCTTAGGAGAAAGAAAAGCAAAGTTGCGTTATGGTATATTTATGCGGAAAGAAAAAACATATTCTCTATGTCCTTAATTGTGCGCAAAGGTCATAAAAAATGCATTAATGCGTATTTATGTGTATTCAGAATCCAAAATTGACATAAGCAATAATGACCTGTAAACACCACCTGTGTTTATCTCGTCGCGTAGAATACCGTCTAAACGGAATCCTTCTGACTTGTATAGATTTGAGGCTCGCTCATTATCCTGAAATACATCAAGCCATAATTTATGAAATTTGAGTGTGATAAAACAATATTCTTTGATAATTTGGATACATTGTCTGCCAATACCCTTTCCTTTTTCGCTAATGACTATTCGTCTAAATTCAAGAGATTTGTTCGGATTTTTTATACCACACAAAATAATAAACCCGACAATTTTTCCCGATGGTTTATCCCAAACGGTGAGGTGCTCCATATTATCATCCTCCATTGTATTCATATGCTGCTCTCTGGTATATGGGAAAATAAAAGACTTGTGCTCGTCTTCGTTTTCAAGACGGACTATTCCCTCTATATCTTCCAAACGTGTTTTCAATAGACCAATGGTTTTCATTTTAATCTTCATTTGTTTTAAAATGTTACTCTTATCATTACTATTTTGATAATTGAGCAGAAGATACAAAATACTTTTGATAGCAATAGACATCCGCAATAACAGCTATTTTAAAAAAAAATACAAGGGTTTTAATAGGAAGACACTGCAGTTTTGCGTCGGGACACAGATGCTACTTTGGCATCGGCCAGATGGAATTTGATTTTATTCCTTCTTATGTAGAAAATGTGAAAAAAGCACATTACTATCTTACTATTTCCAATAATTCAATATCAAAAATAAAAGTATACCCAGGCGTCTTCTGTTCGCCATAACCAAGTTTTGCGGGAATATAAATTTTATATTTACTACCTACGTTCATCAGTCGAAATCCTTCGACCATGCCAGGAATCAATCCATTTATATCTATTATTGAGGGTGAAGTGCCCTTGGATACATTCTCAATCTTTTTTCCGACCATTATTGTTTTCTCAGTTAAGCACTTAACCTTATCCGATGATGTCGCATTTGGCCCAGTACCTCTCTTCAAAATTTCGTATTGTAAGCCACTGGCTGTTGACAAAACCCCCGGCTTACTCTTATTCTCTTCAAAAAAAAGATTGGCTTCTTGCTGTGGTGTCAGAATAACTTTTTCTTTAACAACACTCTCATTTACCACTTTTGGTTCCTTGGTTTCTGAAATATTTTTCTTCAACTCTCCCCCACCGTTTCCTTTTTGTGCAGCGAAAAGAAATTCTGGATCGACAGCAGATTCAGTAATTTTTCCATTTTTCCAAAACCTATTGCCCGATGCCTTATCCTGTTCAAAGCCTACGATATAAACATCAGAACCAGAAACAGCGATGTACTGCGGGTAAGGGCTGGAACCTTCCAAAGGGTAGACCTCGCCATTTTTCCAGTAAACGCCAACGCCGCCATTTCCATAGCCAGGATAGAGATTCTTACGCTCGTATCCTCCAATAACTCCTGTAACATAAACGTCTTTTCCATCTATGGCAATCGCCGTTGCCAAACTTTCCTCTGATGTTAGTACAGTGGTCTGACCATTTTTCCAATATGCAGCCCGGTTATCTTTTGCACCTACTATGTATGCATCTCCGTTAAGTTGACAAATGGATACTACCCGTTGAAGGTCATTGCTGATCGCTTCAACTAGATGCCCATTTTTCCAATACACTGGTGTATACATATCTCTTCCAATTATATACACGTCGTTGTCAATAACTGACATAGAAGTGACACTTGCTTCCCCTTCATAGCCATTTGGTCCTGCAGGCTGGGGAAGTAATATTTCTTGGCCATTTTTCCAATATCTGGGTTGTAAGTGGTTTCTTACACCAGGTCCAGGCTTTTCGCCATTCCCAGCAACATACACATCTTTCCCAGAAACTGCAATAGCAAGCCCACTTGCTGGTGGAAGTGCAGTACTGGAAAGGTAGACAACTTGTCCATTTTTCCAATAAACCGGTTTATCTTTTATATCTCCTGTGACATAAACATCTTGTCCAACCACTTGAATAGAGTATGCATGACCGTAGTCCCCCTGGGTGAGCGCTATTCGTTCTCCGTTTTTAGTATAAGCCGGACCATAAAATTGTCCTTGTACAGGATAATCGCCAGCGATATAAATATCTTCTTGATTTGGCTTAATTCTATTACCTTTTGAAGTGGATGTTTGTTTTGTCTGTGCAAATAGGCTTATGCTAAACAGTAAACTAATGAGTGTACTCCAACGCAAAGGTTGCAGAATATGGTTTTTCATGGCGTAGTTTTTATACTATCTAATTTACTAAAAAATAATATTAGTTTAGTAATTCGCCGGAAATGCATAAAGTCAATTTTTCAATACAAATAAGATGAAAAATTGTGACCTCTCCCCAAAAAATGGGCTGTATCAAAATAGCTGATACACCCCATTCGTTAATTACTAGTTCATTAGTAATTAAGAGCAATAAATTATCTATTCATCACTATAAAAATTGAAATAACTTATATATTAATGATCCCCCGCCCTCAATTATCGACAATCCATTCATACATTCCGGCACCATTTTTCCCAACTATTAAACTCGCCCAGTTCAGTTTACACTCCCTCTATATAAGACAATTCGAAAACTTATCCAAAGACAAAAGATTTTTTATTACCTCAGCTTTTCCTTCGGCCATTGCTTTTTCGCGCGCTCGTTTCAATTGCTCTTCCTGGCTACTGCGGATGCTCTCCACATCCCATTTATTCCTTAAACTTACATTGTACATCTCTCGTTCCTCCGGTTTTAGTTTGCTATACTCTGCTAACTGAAATAACTTTTCAAATATCGGCTTCCGCAGGTATGTTGAAAGTCCCT
>Ga0256901_1000208_pt1 | contig 38431 bp, 38 predicted proteins | sample MC6MC0689MT_FD_190200 | JGI IMG/M metagenome (GOLD analysis project Ga0256901, IMG submission 190200) | Metatranscriptome of enriched soil aggregate microbial communities from Iowa State University, Ames, United States - MC6-MC0689-MT... | ecosystem: Environmental > Terrestrial > Soil >... | reverse complement strand
TCCCTTCCAGAATGCTGGTAAAATGCGCAACAAAGGACTTGAGGTGGCGCTGGGATACCATAAGAAAGTCAATGAATGGCTCTTCAAGGCCAATGTAGCCGTCGCCCACAATCAGAATCGCGTCACTGATCTGAAGGGAATGAGTCCAATTATTTTCGACGGCGCAATATTAAAAGAAGGCGTAGAGTCCACTTCGTTATTTGGATACGATACCGAAGGTATATATCAGAGTGAGAGTGAGATTCAGCAGCACCTCCGGACTTTCGATGAGGATGGATATTCCTTGTTAAATTCATACGCAGGCCTGAGAGCTCAACCCGGAGATGTTAGGCTGAAAGATCAGAATGGTGATCGTATTATAAATGATAAGGATAAGGTGGTTTTGGGGCATACTTCTCCAGATTATATATTTTCTGCAGACCTTAATGTTCAATACAAGGCTTTTGAGCTGCGTACTCTTTTGGAGGGTACACAGGGGGGCAGAGGATGGAGTGCAGGACAGCTCGTTACACCATTTTTTAACGGAGGGTATAATGGGGCTAGCTGGCTTATGGACAGGTGGACGTCTGAGCAGCCCAATAATACCTATCAGCGTGTCTATTTTGACAATCAACGAAGCAATTTAAAGTCCAGTTATTTCGTAGAAGACCTCTCATATATTCGGGTCAAAAACATAGAATTCAGTTACAGCCTGGCTGATCAGGCACTTCGTAGGCTTTCTATCCAAGGCTGTAGATTTTTTATAAGCGGACAAAATCTGTTGACATTGACAAACTATAAAGGTTTTGACCCTGAAGCTTCGGGCAATCCGAGAGAAGGGACAAGGATCGGAAACTATCCACAAGTGAAAACCTACACTGTTGGCGTAAATTTGACATTCTAAACTAATCGACATGAACTCAAAACTATTGCTTTATACATTTATTATTTCAGGAATGCTATCCGCTTCCTGCCAAAGTTATCTGGATACGGTTCCCGAAGACAAAGTAACCCCTGAAAGCTTTCTGACAGGAGCGGAGCAAGCTAATACGCTATTAAACGGAGTATACAATCAATTGTATTATGACAGTCCTGATAAGATGGTTCCTTATGTCTACGACAATATGAGTGATAATTCCTTCAATTCGCATTCCTGGGATCCTGCGCCACAATTTGCGTCCGGAACGCAGACGGGTGATAGTGATTTTACATTGGTCAAATGGAAATATAACTTTAGAGGTATCTCACGTGCAAATTCATTGCTCAAAGGGCTCGCAGGCGCAGATGCGATCGCTAATTCGGACAAGGCCAAAATCAGTGCTGAAGCACGTTTTTTAAGGGCGTACTACTATTTTGACCTGGTGTGTTTTTATGGCGAGGTACCCATTTTGGACGAACAGACCGTTTTAAACAATCCCGAACGGGGCAAATTGGATGCGGTACTATCGTTTATAAACAACGATCTTGATTATGCCATAGACCAGCTTCCGGTCGCGTTAGGAGGAGAGCGTGCATCCAAAGGCGCGGCTTTGATGTTGAAACTTCGGGTGGCCGAATGGATGAACAAGCCCGAGCTTGTCATTTCCCTGGCCCAGCAAATCCAAAAACTGGGTTATCAGCTGTATCCTAATTACTTTGAGCTTTTTCAGCCAGCCGGTATTGAGCAAAAAGATAACCCCGAGATTATCTTTAAGATCAACTATGCCAAAGATCTGCAGAGCAGCGAGGTTTCTAAAATCTTTGGCAATTGGAACAACTTTACGCCGACTCTCCAGATGGTTGATAGTTATTATACTACGAATGGATATCCAATCCGTGACATCCGTACCACTGATGGTGCATTTATTGCAGGCGACCCTAGTTACAATAAAGACCGCCCTTTTGACAATCGTGATCCACGGTTGCAGTTATCCATCGTTGTTCCCGGTTCTGAGTTTAGGTTAGATGGCCAAGGTTGGTATCAGGCACATTACATACCGGCCAACTGGGATGTCGCCACATCATTTACCGTCCGTAAATTTGTTGACCCCTATCTCAAAACATTGACCAATGAAACTACAGATCGAATTGTGATGCGTTATGCAGAAGTGTTGCTTGCCTGGGCTGAAGCAGAGAATCAGCTACATGGCCCCACGGCTCAAGTTTACGAACTGCTCGACAGAGTTAGATCCCGTGTCGGAATGGTAAAGGTATCTCAGGCCATGCCCAATATTTCCCAAGCCGTTATGACAGAGGTGATCCATAATGAGCGGCGTGTAGAGTTTTTTGGGGAGGGCAGGCGATGGTTTGATATTAGACGTTGGAAAATAGCTGAAACCGTTATGGTTGATGCATTGGGTTATGATAAGTCCAAGCTCTCGTGGTATTCCGATGGTACTCTTACAGCCTACTGGCAATATATCCCTATTGTCGTTGACCGTAGGTCTTTTAATCCGAACAGAGATTATCTCTGGCCGATACCGAATGAAGAGCTCAATGCTAACCCCAATATACAACAGAACCCAGGATATTAATGTTCAATTCCTTAAAACTGAAACGTATGAAGATACAATCCATCTATTTATTCATGCTCCTATTATTCATTTCCTGTACAGAAAAGATAGAGTATGTTAATCCTACATGGGTACAACAGTTACTACCGATGAATAGCACACAGATTAAAATTGATTATTTTGACAATGAGACGATGCAGGAATTCAGCTGGGTACAGCGGGAGGGAGCGACCTACACGTTGATGTTGGACGTTGACGAGAATTTTGGCGATCCAATTCGATACGAAGTAGGAGCAAAAGCCAGCTATAAAATTACCAATCAGGAATTTTTGGATGATCTGAAGAAATTAAACCCATCATTTAAAAATTCAGGTCGCTTTTTTTGGAAACTAGAACAGCGAAATCAAGGCAAGGTCGAGAGCGTATGGCGCTATTTTGATGCTTTGGTCTCAGTATCCAGCTTTGTAGACCCTCGGGATCAAGAACACTACAAGGCGTTGCAATTTGTTTTGCCGGGCGGCAAGCTTGTTACTATGATGTCGGAGAACCTTAGGGCAACAGTATATGCAGACGGTACAGCCTTTCCGCTACCTCGAAAACTAGCACCTGAAGACAGTCCAGCTGCTATTCGGAATATTGCAGGTGGATTTTATTCATGGGGCACTGTTGTCCGTGATGAAGCCATCGCACGGGAGAAAACCCTGGCAGGCAAAAATATTCAAGGCATTTGTCCAGATGGCTGGCATGTTCCTGCATTTGCGGAGTGGAAAGAAGTCATCAATTACCTCGGACCACACTCAGGCAATAAAGTCAAAAATCCACAGTTCTGGATTCAAAATGGGTCAATTACAGATGAGGTCAAATTCAATATTGTGCCCTCGGGATTTTATTGGAATGAAGGACTTTCATTTCTCACTGACCCAGGTACAATGTGCGGATTCTGGACCTCATCACCTGCTTTAAAAGGATATCAATATTCTTGGGAAACACTTTCATCAGACCGCTCGGGTGAAGCATCAGCGGTGATTATTTACAATGACCCCGGTAATCCGGATATCAATACACAATCAAGGAGCAGCGCAGGCGGAGGTAATTTTCACTACAATGTACGTTGTATCATGAACTAAATTTAAGTTAGCCATTATGAAAAATAATATATATATCAGTTTCGTTTTCCTTAGCATCAATCTGTTTTTTTCCTGCAAAAACGATAATGAATTTTATGAGGTCGGCTTTCAGCCAACAATATTGCTCAAACCTGTGGCAGATTCACTGGTTATATTGGATAAGAACAATCCAAGTAAGCTGGTCGGTTTTGAGTATTTTTCAAAAAGACCCTATTTAGACTACAATCTTCTTCTTGCTGTAGATCCCGCTCTGAAGACGGAAAGAAAAGTGATATCTGCCGGAGTAGGCGAGAAATATTTTCTGACCCATTTTGTTCTGGATTCACTGATGAATACAATGCATTTTAAATCGGGTGAACAAGGAAATATTTATTGGAAAGTTGAAGCTAAAAATTCCGAGTTCAGCACGACCGATGAGGTACGACGCTTAAAAGTACAGCGGTTTAAATAATGATTAACCATAGAATTAAAAATAGAAATTATGAATAGGAAGTGTACTCCAAAGGTGCTCCTGTTATTCCTTTGCTCAGTTTTGCTGGCCGGGATTCTAACAGGCTTTAAATGGATGTCTGATCAACATGATGAAAAGATAACGATCGTTATGTTTGGTGATTCGATTACCAAAGGGGGAGATTGGGCAACATTATTAGGACGTAGCGACGTCAAAAATAGCGGTTTCCCTGGGTTTACCACCTCACATCTGGTCTGGCTATTAAAGGAAAACGTTATTGATTTAAAACCTCGTGTATGTTTTCTCGAGGGCGGTATTAATGACATCGGTGTGGGGATCCCTGTGGAACGTATCAAGAGCAATTACCGTTCGCTCATAGATGGGCTGAAAGAACATCAGATTTTACCCGTCGTCCAGTCCATTTTGTACCAACAGGATAATCCGGAGAGTAAGGTTCAGGTCGATAGCCTCAACAGCTATTTGAATGCCTATTGTCAAAGCAAAGGAATTTACTATTTGGATATAAATACCAAACTTAGTTCGCCTACAGGCCTCAAGGCTAAGTACACTACTGATGGCACACATATCAACCAAGAAGCTTATGGGATATGGGCGAGCGAAGTCAGGAATCTTTTAGAATCTCTATTATAGTAGTGATCTTATAAATCGTTTTTTATGACACGATTAACCTTTTTCAGACTTGGCATACTGGTTCAATTACTGTTAGGTTGGACAGATTTAAATGCAAAAATTATAAACGTTACGCATTTTGGAGTGCTACCGGATGACGGGCTAGACGACCGTCAGGCTTTACAGTTGATTTTGGATCGTCTCCAAGATGGTGATAAAATTTACTTTCCAGCGGGGACCTACTCGTTTTCATCGTCATTGAGACTCTCCGGCAAGATCGGAATTGAGATCTATGGTAGCCTCGGTAAGGAAACATCCACGCTTATGGCCACCGGGTTCGATCCGTTCAGTTCCAATGCCAGCTGGACTAGTTTATTGGAAGTCAGCGACTGCAAAGATCTTATTATACGTAACCTTTTTATTGATGTCGATCGGCCCGTAAGTATCAATGGCACAGTCGTAGGCAGTGGTGACAGTCCGGACGGGTCATTCTATGAAATAGATCTTTTACCTGAGTTTTCTGAATATGCGGATCGTTTAGCTGAGCTCAAGATCATGCATCAGCTCAGCTATAATGCCGATGGAACACCCAATTATCATATTTCCACACATTGTGATCTTAAGAATGGAAATTGGCCACACATCGAAAAGCTAAGTACCTTACGTCTGAAAATTTATAATGATGAGGCTCATAAACTCCGCAAAGGCGAACTTATCAATCTGAGACTAAAGATTACGGGCAATCCCTGCTTTAGTTTTTTAGGTGTCAACACATTAACAATACGCGATATCACCATCTGGCAATGGCCTGCATTTGCGATGTACGTATCAGATCTAGCCGATAGTCGTCATCGCTCCGGGGATATGATGCTGGAGCGTATTCGTATGAAACCCAAACCAACTTCCGGGCGTTTGATGTCGGTTAGTGCGGATGGCATACATGTAGCCTCAATGGCGGGTACGTTTAAAGCCGAGCATTGTGAATTTGTTGGACTGGGCGATGATGCTATTAATATTCATAGTCGTTTGTGCCATATCGGCAAGATTAGTGCTGACTCGGTTTTATTGACCAATGGTTGGACGAAAGCTCCCGTCGAAGATGATTGGGCCTTCAAGGATGATATTATCGAATTTTTGGACGGTAAAACAGGCTTGCCCAAGGGCAAAGCAAAGGTCAAGTTTCGCGGCAAAGGACAGTATCAATTAAAATCTATCCCAAAGAATGTCAATGTAGGCGATTTTGCCGCAAAAGACACTCGTACACCATCGACCATTATACGGGATTGCATGGTTTCAAACAGCCGTGCTCGCGGATTTGTAGTTCAGTCCAAGAAAGTTGTGATCAACAATAATAAAATATGGAATATTTCTGGTCCGGCGATCTTACTTTCCTGTGATATGGAGCGCTGGTTTGAAGCGACAACTGTGAAAAAGGCCACTATAACAGGCAACAGGATAGATAATTGCGGTAAATACCTCAGATGGGACGATACCCTGACAGGTTATGGCGCCATAGCCGTTAAGACAGGACATGAAATAGGAGGGATTGATAAGCCAGCGGGTGTACATCAAAATATAACTATCCAGGCAAATACGATCAACGACTGTGCAAATTCGGCAATCTTTATTTCTTCGACTGATGGCGTTAAAATTAGGAAGAATAATATCAAGAATTGTAGTAATCGTTCCAGTATCCCATATTATGGCAATTATGCGATTTACTTAAAAAATTGCATCAATGATAAGGTTGTAGATAATACCTTTAGCGAGGTGAAGGAATTAGTGGGGAGAGACTAGTTGTTGTATACATAGAAGTAATGTCCCAGTTAGTTAATTATTTGAAACTTAAAGATTTTCTATAACCCGATTGGTTGTATTTACTTAAACACTTGCGCACCATGGATAGATTGCCATCATTTTTGGATAAAAGAATATTTGGTCTTATCCTTGAGATAGGGGAGATAGGTAAATTAACGGAGGAGGAACTAATGCCATATGAAGCAAGTTTAAAACATAAGCGTGATGCTAAAAGCGTATTCAATTCGGCCAAGAAATCCGGAGAAGCTTTAGGTCGCGCTAAAGGGCTAGCAGAAGGGGAGCGCAAAAAAGCTCTTGAGACTGCTAAAGCATTTAAGGAAATAGGGCTACCTATAGCTGATATTGCATGAGACTTAGATCCTCAAAATCCGTCATCGCTTCAACATTGTTTTTCGTTGTGATAACTCAATAACGATAATTTCTACATCTATTTTGTATCTTGAAGGAGATATAATCAGGAAAAAGCAGAAGGTTAAGCTTGTGGCAATAATTTTCAGACAATCATAGCGATCATAAAATGAAACTACCGAAATTTAAATACAGTCCAAACGCCTATAAAATTGATGTTTTTGAAGATCTAGAAGGCAAATGTTCTATATGTGAAGAGCAAAGATCGATACGATACACCGGCTCATTTTATAGTAGGGAAACTCCTGAATATATTTGTCCATGGTGCATAGCCGACGGAAAGGCCGCGGAAAAATATGACGGTGAGTTTAATGACTACTGTGGTATAGAGGATGTTTCGCCAGACCCAAATGACCCAAAGCCAAACATAGCTCAGGAACTATTATTTGAAATCACAAACAGAACACCAAGTTATATCTCTTGGCAGCAAGAAGCATGGCTGACGCATTGTAATGAACCCTGTGCTTTTATCGACTATGCCGATGTTGACACGATAAACCCCCTATTAGAAGAATTGCACGATGATATAGAAAACAATGGTTATCCCCCTGAGTTTATAAGAACAGCACTTTCAAAAGAAGGTAGTTTAGTAGGGTATTTATTTCAATGCGTGAAGTGCGGACAGTATAGGCTTCACGTTGATTGCGACTAATTTTGAACCTGAGTGTAATGTTCGTAAGAACAAGTTTGGGAACTTAAGAATATGAAAACGCTAAAATGCGAAATAGAATGTCAAATCGTAGAAAATTATTCTTCATTGGAATAACATTATGTCTTTCGTCAATTCTAATCTTGATATTTGGCGCTGGAATGTTTGTTTCGAGAGGTGATTATAGCAAATTCATTATAAAATTATCAGAATTTTGCTTCATATTTTGGATACCATTGTTAGTAATTGGAATTATACTTATATTAATTGCAATTATCCTAAGTGGATTTCAATCTTCCAAAACAAAGAAGCCGTAAAAAAAAATTGCAACTTCTGGTAACGTAGGTTTGGAAAATGCTAGGATAATATCAAAGAAGATTAGACTCTATTCGCACACACACATGTATTAACCAAATTTCAAAACAAGAAGTCTTAAAAGCGAAAGACCATATTTATCCCAATTATCTTCCATAAATACTATTTACGCATAGAAAGCACTCTTTCCAATTTTTGCTTCTATTTTGGGTAGTATTTTAGTTGAAATATCGTGATATGTTTATTTTAGCAGGTGTCTCAGATCCCATTCCTTTTTGTTGTGCCCAGCATCGATTCCGCCACCGATAGTATTTATAATATCCCTGACAGAACGGCCATGATAATTGATTAAATCCAGCGAAGCGCCTTTTGACACAAGAAGATTTATTATTTTGATCATATTCTCCTGACCGCGGTAATTCATAACAGCTATCCATAAAGGTGTATTCCCATTTATTTCACGGATATCAATTTCTGCACCGTTATCAATTAAATGGCTTACAATTCGATAGTTCATTTTAGAAACGGCTACGTGCAGCGCTGAGAGCTCACCGCCGCGTTTATTCCGCTTATGATTTACATCTATGCCACAGTGTAAAAGAAAATCTACCAGATCTTCCGGTTGATACCTTTTGTCATATCCGGCACCCGCATATGCTATAAGCAGACTGTTCTGATCATACGCATCGGTTTTGCAGAAATCAACATCTTCTGACCTTGCTTTTTCTAATGTATCAATGTCATTTTCGTAGATCAGTTTAAATAATTCTGTAAATTCCATCTTTAAGTCGTTTAATGGTTTGCCTCCATTTTAAAATTAGTAATTCGTCACCGAATTTTCTACTTTTAAATACTCCAGTTTTTTGGGAAGAGGTCAGTCTACCAAAGGAAAAAACTACGGACATGAACTGACTGATAACAAATTCAAGACATTAGTTGATATTGTAAAGGTTTTGAGCTATATACCCAAGAATGAATATCAAACGATAGGGCAGGCATAGACCTTTTTTCGGTCTATAACTTTATTTTATATCTAAGTGCTGTATTCCCAATAATGATCTGTATCGTCATTACAGAGAAAACCTTCAAACAAATTGCTTGCGATAAGCTGGTCCATTTTATTCTGATCAGTTGCGATTAAAAAGAAGAAGCTATCCCACTCAATGGTAAACAGAGTTTCTTTATCAGCCGAGTATAGGTAATAATCTTTACCGCCAATCTCATCACAGAATTCATATTCGGTTAATTGATCAAGATTCACCGTTGAAGTATTTTCATAAAACTCGTCCGTTATCATGATCTGATTCTTTCCCAAGAGTTTGAAAGCTTTATAGATAGCCATCTTTGAAAGCATACCAAACGCACCTTCAGTCGGGTGGTAGATACTTTCGCGATCTGTAAAATTGTTAAGCTTTTCCATGAGGTCCGGTCTCGTAAAATTTCGGTTTAGCGCACCTATTGAAGTCCTTAGAGCCGTATTAAGTTCTGCATAGCCCGTCAAGGTTGAGTCATTCACGATATTTTTCCAAGGTATTGCTTTACCCTCCCGAAAAATATCTTTATCGGCAGGATATCGTTCATTGTCGTAACTATAGATTTCTCTATTCGCCTCGGGAAGGTTTTTTAAGAAATCAATTTCCTTCAACGCTTCTTCATGCGATAGTAGCTTGGCTTTTTTTAGATTAGCTTTATCAGTTTCCTCTCTGTCAAGTTGAAAAAAGGGGAGCAATGCGATGAATACGGTGTCATAATGATCTTTGAAATGCTTTTTTATTGCTCCTTCATTAGGGTATAACTTTTCGTCGTCAAATATGTTTCCCATAATATATCGGTTAAGTATGAATAGCCTTTATTTCAAATCCAATATATGTAATTTTATAAAAACTTGAAAAGGATAGAAGTCGATTTAGGATGACTAACAAAGAACGTTTTAGAATTATTAAATTGACTTAATTTCTTCATTTAGCGTGTTGGATTCGATTTTTAGATTGTTTTCGTTCAAATAAATAGCTATTTAATCAAAATTAGTGGCGGTCAGATAGCCCGATGATCGTAATGTTTCCAGGATGTGATTTGCCTCAGCTTGATCCATATCATTTGCAAATTTTATTGTTTTAAAACCATATTCAAATCGAATAGTGCCTCTGTTTCTAAAAATACCTAAACTATTCCCCTGATTCCAAAAAACAAACTCAAAATGTTCTTCCTCAACATGAAATTTCTTCGCTTCTTGTAGATCATAAATCTTATGCCTGAATAGAATATCGTTTTTTCTGGCAATACTTATTTGCTCGCGATCTATTGTAATGATTTCTTTTCCAATGAGGTACCACATTAACGTTTTCATTACAAATAAGCCAGCTGTCGTCGAGAGGATCCACCAAACTATAAAAAATATTCCCTCGAAGCTTAAACCTCCAGTGGTATCGTAAAAGTTTTCAAGTGTCGGGGCAAAAAAAATAATTGATTGTATCCAACCAAGCAGCCATAAACTAAAAATAATGATAATAGGTAAATGCTTCTTTGCCGGGACGATAATGGAATATCCCGTTGGAGTTTCGTAATGGGTTGCAATACCGCTATATGGCCTTTCCATAATCAATTTGTTTTATAGGTTGCACCAATTCTAATGGTCTAATTTTCCGCTGGCTAATATGCAATAAAAAAACGAATTTCCATATTATATTTCGTTTCAAATTCCATCCCACGTAACCCCAAATTCTGCGGCCACTTTTTTGTAATCATCATTAGTTAGTGATCCGGGAATAAGTTTCTATTCATAAAGGCCATTTGCGTTCACATTAATGTGGGGATAAGAAAAAATGACCAGTCCCATTTTATGAAAGCTGAAGAAATAATGCCCGCCAAGATACAGCAGAGTGATGCGCTTAAACTTTGACAGAACGCAGTTCTAAGGATATATTTTGCAGACAAGCTATAGTCAATAAATAGGGTATACAGGTGTATACATAACGATTTATCATCTGGTTGAATCAGTGAACCTCACAATTTTTAAAAGGGAGCTGAGGCTGTCATCAATCGACAAACTTAAATGTAAGCTTTATCGTATAATTGGAGTCAATAGGTTTGTCTTTAAGCATAGCAGGATTCCACTTTGGCATTGCTTTGATTAACCTTTTAGCCTCTGCTTCGCAACCATAACCTAGCTGCTTAATAAATTCATCGAAGATCACAGTTCCATCTTTTGCCACTTTGAGCCGTACCACCAAAACACCCTGGACACCATTTTCAATTGCCTGCTTTGGGTATTTCAGATTCTTAGCAATAAAGTTGTTTAACGCCAATTGACCTCCTTGGAAATCAGCCTTAACATCGGGCATGATTTCAGGAACACCGCTTTTAGGCGGTGACACCGTTAATTTAAGATTATTGTTTTCGACGGTACTTTTAACATCAACAACTTTTGCTTCCTGCGAAAAGACCAGGGAGAGATTAAACAGCAATGCTGTAACAAGTGTGCTAAGCTTTACTATTCTTTGCATCTTTTTTTTACTAAGATACTAGAAAATTATTGTATAAAGTATGCTAGCGCTCGTCGTTTGTCGGTCTCAGTTCTAGCGGCAAGTTAACCAAATTCCTATTTCCATCCAGGCCTAATCCTGCATCTAGTAATACTAGATTACCAGCTATTTAGTTCTGTAGTGGATGAAATTATTGAGAAATTAGTTGAGCGTTTGCAGTTTAATAATGAAATTTCCAAAAATCCGCTAAAATAACTGCAGATAACATTGTATTTGGAAAATGCGGGATGAGACTTTAACGCGAACTTTGGCAGAGTGTATAAAGTATACTAGCTCAAGTTTATTTTTCATTTCTTCTTTGAGGCTCTTGCAATTGGGTTATAATCAAGGCATATTTTTATCCAATATTCAAAATCATCGGGTTTTTGAAAACCGATAGGTTCTACATAGCAATAGCCCTTTAGTTGCTTTCCTTTCATAATCATAGGCAAGAAGCCTATTTTTTCTGAGACTTCATCTTCCCGTTTTGCGCAATAGCGACACATCAGATTGTCATGGCTGATATTGATACACATTTTCCCATTAACAAGAAAGGATAATCCGCTAAACATTTTCTTTTCCTCAACTTCGATATTTTCTTCTATTGCAAGCCTTTCGCGGACGCGGTTGACAAGTTCATTGTTATAAGCCATCACTTCAGTTTGTCTGTTATTAAAATTACTCAAAAACTGCCATTGTTACGAGATATCTTGTTAAAATTTAAAGATTTATAACAAGATAGATTTCTATTGATTCCTCCAATATCTTTTGTCGATTCTCCTGACATTATCAACATTTTTAAATTTCTTTAAATAGGAAGCCAATAGGAGTAACTCATCATCGTTAGCGTTCCCTGTAAATTCAGCAATTTGGATTGCGTTACCATAGTTCAGCATTGATTTTTCAGCGGTGTCATCTATTATAAGCATTCTTTCCAACAAGAAGCCCTTTCGTTTTACTTTGGATAACCTTTTTACGTAATAGTATTCATCAGTCACACTCATCCGTTTTTTTGTCGTGCGAGATCGTCCCCAGACAAATTCAAAATCGACAGCGGCTGGTTTTATTTTATCAACGAGTTCATGCACGTAACTATCATCCGCAGAGCTCCAAATGGCCAGTTTAAAATCTCCAGCCATCTCTGATAAAAAATAGTCTAAATTTGGACGGACATATACATAATACTGCCCTACAACAAAGTCTTCTTGCTGTATCAACTTATCTTTTGTAGCGTACAACAATGTTTCGTCCAAATCCAATACTAGAAGAACTTCCTTCATATTATTTATACATGTTCATTTGTTGAATGCTGACCTTAATATCCAAATTTCTCGAAATTTGCCCGGCCCATTGCTATCCAACTTTCCCAATATGGTCGACCAGTAGAGCCCGCCCCGTCTGGATCAATAGCATAAAAGTCAGCGATTACTTCAAAATGTTTTCTTGTATTAGTTTCGTCTAGAAAATGGGTTAAGCATGCCAACATCTTGCTGAATGACGAAAAGATAATTTCGCTCAATCCGTCGAGCTCGCCATCATATTCATGGTCGTAGACTTTGATCGGATAATCATTTGTTCCGACGGAGCCTCTCGTATCAAATACCAGTGGTCCAGTATCATTGCCTTCACTCGCAAACGGAATCAGGCCAAGTGGGATGAGTTGTTCAGGTATATACCAGTCAAGATTAGATATTATTTCCGCAAGCGGTTGGGAAGGCAAGGAGTGCGGTAGTCTGACTATTGAACAATCACATTCGGCAAAGAAATAGCGCTTATGCCATTCAATAAAGCTAACAGGCAACGAAGCACCAAATTCTGATTCGAGCTTTTTATAATCATCATTAGTTAATGATCCAGGAATAAGTTTCCATTGATACCAGCCATCTTCGTTTATCTCGGATGCCATCATTTCTTTTGGAACATCTTCTATGTAAACGGAACTTACATCTCTGGTCAAATACGCATTAAAAAATTGTTCGATATTGTCGGTCATTTGAAGTCAGTTTTATCACCCTAAAAGTATCGCTTTGCATCTAATATATAAAAAAAATGTTTTTGGATTTGTCGATAAATTTAGCGCGGATCATCTAAGAGCTCAAAAGTAATTTCTCCAGTATGATGCTTCCTTAATTGGTCAATTAACGAAATGCATGATGCATCATAAGCGATATGTGTTAGGTTTTTAAAGGTTAATAATTCAATTAAAAGACTAGGAATATCAATAACATGAGCATTTTTAAGAACCAATGTTTTTAGGTTTTGTATTCTTAGGTTTGTCAGACCGATTAAATCAATTTAGTTTTTTTAAATCCTGCTTTTTTTAATTCGGGAAAGACAATTTTATTGATTATTCGATATACTTCCGTTGATTTCATTTTAACTCAATATAGTTTTCTTCGTATTTAGCCTATAAAATAAATTAGTCCAATATTTTTCTGATAAAAGCAATACCACCGTTCCAATTTTTCGAAACGTTAGCAAAGTAAAGCTCGGTGGGGATATACATTCGCTCACTGTCGATCGGAAGCTTTTTATCATCACATCCATTGTAGGATGTGTTTGCACCAGCGGGCTGGCCTCCCTTTATATAGCAAAGAAACCTTTCTTGCAGCAGGTTGGAGCTGTAACATGCGTACCAAACTTTTTCGTTCAGATTATCCATTTTTTAGTGTTTTTTGGCTTCTTTCAGATGCCAGCGCAATTCTTCAGGAACTAATGCAAGGGCAAAGCTAGAGATCCCAAAATCTTTTGAGAATAATTCCTTATTATTCTGCCAAACTGTTATTTGATCCCAATAAGCCAGGAAGAAATCTCCTTCCTGAATAAAGTCCATCCAACCAGCAGCTTTAATTGATGCTTGTTTGTCGATCAATATAATGCCCGAATAATTTTCCAGGCTACCATCCAGAAACATTCCATCATGGCCTTCAATACATGATTCTGACCAGTCAAAGTCAAACTGAAAGCTCATACCCAATAAACTATTTAGTTCATCAGCAAGTTGGTTTTGCACTAGTTTCCTTAATTTTGGTCCCATAATACTTGAAAATCCATATTTACTCCAATTATCTTCCATAGATTCCTATTTACGTGTTGAGCGTACTCTTTTCAACTTAAATACAGTATATCCGATCAAGGGAAATATGGCTGAGAGAATAATATAAATGCATTTGGCTTGGAATCCCCAATTTATATTCAATGGGAGCGGGATTTCCTTGATGAGATAAGCTATTAAAACATCATATGCTATGTAATAGGCCTCAGGAATCAGCCATAAAATCGTGATATTTATATTGGTATTAAACTGATAATTTCCCGTGATGAGTACACACGATATAAGTATTATCAACCCAATCAATGCTAGCCAGAATATGGAGAAAATCTTTCTATTTCTTTGCGCCTGTAGGTATCCTGCATAAATAAGTGCTGCAACCTGCAATCCAAAGATAATCAGGTTGAAATTTAAATTCTTCGTAAAATACCTCAACCAATCACCGTCTGTTAATGCCGCATAAAAAGTCAGTATCATAAAACAGAGATGTACAAATAGGGGAGCGTTAATTCTCTTCATTATCAATATTACGTTTATGGAATCTCAATGTTTCTATCGCTTTAAGAAGATCCTGTTCTGTTTGCGCTTTCAGGTTTGAACCATGAAGATTAAATCGGACTTTTGAAGCGTTTCCCCATAGACTGCCGATGTACACTCCGGTCATTCCTTTTCCGGATATCCTCGGAAATACGATTTTCGCTCTTCTGTTATTGATAGTATCCCAGGACACATTTTGTATTCTGTACAGGTCGGCATCGAGATCCAAATCCAGTATCGGCATATCTTTTACAATAATATAGTCCGAAGAGTCTGTTGCGCTTTCCTCCATCATCTGTCTGGTAATAACTTCTATGTTAGGTTCTGTCAACGTATTTGAATACATGCCCAGATCAAAGTAAACCGTATCCGTGTTGTCTACAGCAATTGCGCCGACATAACTGTCGATTCCATTCTGTTTGACCTGCTGCCATTTATAAGGAACTTCTATTGTAAATAGACCAAAATCCATTGTCTTTGTGCGAGATGGATCTTTGCACCCAATAGCGAGTATCGTAAGGGCAGAAATATGGAATAGTTTTATGATCTGTTTCATGCTATGGCTTATGCTTTGAATCTACAAAATCCAGCTGAAGAGTACAAGAAATTATCAATTTAAGAGAGCGGTTTAAATCTCGATAATAAGATTTTTATTAAATCTATTATACGGCTCATCAATATAACCATGCGGGTTGCAAATGATTTCGGTGTCACCTATTGAATAATGTGCCGGATCATGTATATGACCATGGATCCAATAGGAGGGTTGATGCTTTACTATAAATTCTTCCATATCCGAAGCGTATGCAGAGCTGATGGGATCGTCTAAATATCTTTTAGGAAGGGATCTTATACTTGGCGCATGGTGTGTTACTACGATATCATGTTTCGCTTGGCTGGCGCTAAGACTTTCCTCGAGCCATTGTCTGGAAGTTTTATGGATTCTAAATGTGTCTATACTTCTCAATTTGGCATAATGGTCCCCCAACCTGATCTTCTTATAATCATTCATACGGCTTTGGCATAGCGATCCATATGCAGCAGGATTGCCCTTCAAAGAAAAATCAGTCGAGAGTGTGCAACCATGGAAACAAACCTGATCGATCTCCAAAGATTCATTCTCCAGCACATGGATATTTGAGTTACTTGCTGCTTCTTTGATTTTATATAGTGTTTTCGGATACGCTCCCTTATAATATTCATGATTGCCCAGCACATAAATGATGGGTATATCCAATGAAAGTGATTTGAGCCAGCTGATCCCTTTTACCCCTAGATCAGTATCTCCGGCCAAAACAAGAACATCAGCTATCCGTAGATTTATATCATTGTATCCAAATTCTCTATGTAGGTCGCTAATGATATGAATTTTCATTGTAGATTATGTTAGTCAATTCAATGCCAATCGTAATAACAAAAACGACATTGTTTTGCTGTTGGAGTTCTTGCTACCTTCCCACAATTGGGACAGTAATTAAAAAATATTTCAGAAGCATGATCACGCATGATACGCGTTGCGGTATCTTCATTAAATTTCTCTAGGCCATTATTCAATAAATTTAGTGCATTTTCGTCTTTGGTTAGCCATCCAGCTTTAAAGTAAACTCTCTTTATTTTATCAAAATCCGCATTTTGATCTATTTTTAAAAGTGAATGTGCATGTTTGTAAGCAAGCTTTTCTTTTGGAGACATCAAATGAAGGTAATAGTTTATGATATAATCTTGTTTTTCTTTTTCCATAACTATGATAGCTAAGTTTTCTTTTTCCAACTTGAAAAAATACAATTTACAACTGTTACTAGGGTGGTTAACAACCAAATAATTAATGAGTAAAATAACACACCTAATGATGCTCCACCTTGAAAATTAGCGGGGTCTATATATAGAAAAAGATTAAGTACAAGGCTAATGGACACAATGAATATAAGCCGAACTTTTTCTCCTTTACCGCCTACTAAAATCCGATAGATAATATAGCAGAACAGCAGTGTGTATAATACATATACCATTTTAAATTCATGATCTATAGGAAACATAATGGATATTATAGAGTCTTGTTGTAACATGTCCTAACATTTCCTACATATGCCAGTTCATTAGGCTTCGTTCTTTTGAATCAGCTCAGCGATATAACGATTATAGGCGTCCCCCATGGGCAGTTCCATATCGGTAGTCAATTGTCTCCGGATAACCTCAACTGTTTCATTCAACAAAGGATTAATACCTGTTGATTTCACATTTTCCCAATATATTCCGATTCCTCTTTTTTGCCAGTTTGGCAGGTCATTGAAATTTATACCATAGGTATGCAGCAGTTCGTTCTTCATTGAAACACTAAGACCTTCAATTCTTTTGGTGGCCTCGTTTTTGTTATGACCGTTTCGCCTTAGATTCCAGTAACAATGTGCATTTAACGCATTCCTGTGCGCATCTTCATTCCGCCATCTGAAATAGTCTTCCACAAGCTGCGAATTGGGCAGTTCGGAAATCCTACAATCGAAAGCAGCAACATCGCCCAGCATTGATGAAAATTTAGCACTTGCTTCACCCGCCAAGATAGAAATCAGTTTTCTGGTTTTTCGCCCAAATGTGTTCTCATGCAAGTGGAATAACAACGAGATTTCATCGCTTTCAGTGAACCCATATATCATATTAAAGCCGCAGCACATCAAGTGTTTGACAGTCTCCACCATCATATCCCTAAATTTCTCATCGAATGGCGCTTGGAAATCATGTTTTTCTTTTGTCAGTTTAGTAAAATTCCTACCATCTATCCGCGCGACCATATACATTCCAGGGAGGACTTGCCTGTCCTGATAAGTCTCATAAATGCGTAATTTCTTATCTAGATCATCAAACTTCATTTTCCCAATCTTTAATTATAAATCCTTCTGCATCTAATGTCACATAATATAATTTGTCAAAACCTTCATCGAGAGCGGGTATCTGTAATTTCTTATGCGTACCGCGGATGCCAATATCAGGAATCCTTTCTTTATTTATCCTAGCACTATTTCTTTCCAGCGAGGAAAGTAGACTAGAGCTGAAATAGTAGCCTATGATTTTGTATTTATACATTTTCGCTAAATCAATGTACTTTGCTCGCTCTGCTTTTGTTGGATTTGTATTATCTACTACAAAGGTCTGTTGCGTTTCTAAACACGTTTTGATGAACTTATTTTCCTTATTGCGCGTGTTTAAAAGATCCATCGAAATCCGAACATGGCTATTAAAGTGATTTTCTTTGTAGAAAGAACTCTTTCCGCTCGCTTGGATCCCGCAATAAATGATCATTTCCATCTAATAATAATTAAATTTTTCCCATAGTGACGCGTCCATTAATAGTAATTTTTAAAGGTTATCTTTTCGCCTTCCATGAAATATGGCTTCCTATTTTTTGAATTTACAAAACAGCACTCAAAAGACAAAATATATAACTCGGACGCTATATTAATATCTGCTTCTAAAACAGGGCTTGTCAATCTGGGTAGACTATTCATTCAGTTTCATCTTTACCGCCATGATATGTTTGCAGAGCCCTCTATTCGTCCTGTTATTCGTAAACCAGGTACAGGTACATTGCAGATCATTACCTCTACCGACGACAATATAACTCAGGTCAGCACTGCCTTTCACTTCAGCCCTAATACCATTTTTGTCATTCTGCAGGAGCAGCACAGCGTCTTCATCAAACAATTTAATCGCATTTTGCAACCTTGGATTAAAGCGTTTTAAGCGTGAAAGCTTAAAGGGAAGCTTTCTATAAAAATAATTGTTGCTCAATAAATCATAGCCCAATAATCCCATACTGGAAAGTGAGGCCTGCATAGTTTCCATTGTCCCTAGCTGAATGTCATGTTCTATGGAAACCAGCGTGGGTTGAAAAACCTCATTGGTTTTAAAATAATTATTGATGCCCAATAGCCATTCTTCTGGCAGTTGAACCAGTAGGTTTTCGATATGCTTACTTTCCCCAGAAAACCCTCGGTAGACGTTTTCTGAAAGTAGAAACAGCATTTGTATGTCCTTGAAGTCAAGTACTACCGCTATACTTTGCTGATCTTCATGTTTATAGAAGAAAACGCTGTCAACATGTACCAATAGGTTTTCAAGTAGATTGAGTCTGTGAATACCACCTATTTTTAAACTATTGGGTTTGGCGACGGCGGAAAAAGTATAGCTGTTCCCTGATCTGAATAAAAAGTACTCGGGCTTAACCGCTGTTTTAGGTATGGCTTTAAAGAGTTGCAAGGCTTCAATTTTGTTCAATTTAAAAGCAAGCTCCATTTGCGCTAAGTAGACCTGGACATTTCCTAATCCTTTAATCCAGCGATCAGGCAAACTCACTTTTTTCTCGATACTCTCCGTGCGCGCAGTAATGACCTTCAGCTCATTGGCACCTACGCCAACGATCAATTTATCTGTCCGGCCGACGGTATTGAAAGCCCTTATCGTCACATCGTTAAAGTCAACATTGGTACAGCCCGATTGAATAAACTCTCCGTCAATTCCTGTTTGCTGTACGTCAATGCGCGCGTAGACGCTGTTACAGGATGAAAAAGCTTCAAAATGAAGCTGACCATTACCGACCGAAACGATTGGATCCCGCATATTGATGCGCTGATCTGGGCTAATTGCAAAATGGGAGCGTACTGTTTTACCGAGTGTACTTAAACATTTTGAAGCGACAAATGAATTGATAATATTACCATGAAAGAAGCAAGGAACCTGATTGTCCCGCTCAACTTCGGAACAATGCGCCAGGATAAACGATTTATCCCGTCCCCCCGTAGCGATCGTAGAAGTATGTTGATACTGATATTCAAAGTCTACATTCATTTGCGTTTTACTTTACTTAAGAAGGCCTGATTTACTTCTTTATTAAGTTGGGCCGAAACCTCCACATAATAAGTGTCTAACTTCTTGCTGTTTATAGGGAGCCGCTCGCCATTAAGATGTTCGAAGGTCTTTTCTAGGCATAATAATTGGAACTCTTTGATCTGCTGTGAAACAAAAGGACGATCCAAATATTCTATAAACCTATTAATAGGTGCATATCCGCCGGCAAGTAGTCTCCCGATAGCAAGAGCAAGGTAAGAAAGATCCCATTTTCTATCTATCAGTGAAAACTGAATATATTCTGCGGCAAGATCCCTCGAAATTTTCTTTTCAAACAATAAACAAACAGCAATATATAGCCATCCGCTACCATGTACTTCGAGACGATAATCCATCAAAAACTGCATTGGGTACAGGCAGTTTTCCATTTCTTTTACTTCATTTCCCGAAGCTGTATCTGGGATATACCGACATAGCAGCGGACCAATTTATTGAGGTGTTAAACTTAGTTGAAAAGCAATGGCCTCTCGAAATGCCGTTGAAAAAGGCGCGGTATTATAAAAGAGTGGGGGGTAATGCTTGGTTTCTTCCCTTTTAAACCAACTATAATTCCAATTATGTTCCATTAATATCCTGTGCCAGGTTGAGTATTCGTTTTTGTCAATGATAATTTCGAATGAAATCTCAAAAGGGTTAACGACAGCCGGATATTTTTTGGCCGCTGTATTTTCAAATTCCGGAAATATATGATCGGGCTGCTTTATCCGTGTTACCTGCGCCCAGAGTGCCAGTACATCCGCTGTGGGCTTAACCTCGTCTGTAGCTCCCAAGTAATATTGTATTGCAGCAGCGTAATTCCCCTTTAAGGCCTTCGCGAGGAGAATGGTCTCTTCATCTGTTTGTTGATATAACAGTCTATTACAGGCAACGATCAGATCTTCCATTTCAATAGCTACCTTTTTTTGCTCATACTCGAGCAGTCGTTTTACCAGTACTTTAGGGTGGAGATAAAAAGGGAGGTGACTCGGCGTAGACAGAAATGGCAAGCTGTTGTTGCTTGCGAGTTTTTGCTGCATCCAGTCCAGCTTATGCTGTGCAAAGGGAATGCTGTCACTTTCATCGCTTGATTTTTTCAGATTATCATCGCCAATCCAATAGTGCATAAAATTAGCGAAAAAGCCCATGTAGTCAATATCCCAAAACCGGCTGAACAGCTGCTTACAATAGGGTTTCAATTGTTTTTTGTAGTCTTTGGGGATATCGTTCTGCAACTGACTCAGCCCTTCGAGGAAGAGGTCGAAATCTAAGGCAGACTTCGTTCGGATGAAATTACCGATCTGAAATAATAGAGCATCCCAGGTCGAAGGAACTGTGACCTGTTCCAGTTCTTCTGCCTCCTCTTCAAGTGCGGCGTCTGCTATGTGGGGAGTCGCATGCGCTAAGCCGAGAATTTCGAGGGTCTTGAGTTTTAAATTACTGCGGTGCGGTTCAACGAGATCTTTCAGTATTTCCGGGTCAGCCTGTCCAACTAAAAGCCGGGCGCCTTTTTCCTGTACTTTTGAATCAGTCTGGAGTAACAGCATAGATAGCTCTGCGGAAATGTCAAGCGTGCTATATCCTTCTTTTTTCAGAATGTGATCGAGGATATCCAGGCACAGCAGCAGTGATTTTTCTATTTTCTCCTTTGGGAAAATAGTGCTCACATGATCAATAAATCCATTTTCATCAAAACCATCCATTTTATAGATTGTTTTGATCTGTTTGACCGAAAAATTTATAAGGCTGGTATTACCGGTATTTAGTAGCGAAAACAAGAGCTGTTGCTGCTGCAGATAATCGTATTGTGTGGTATTAAACAAGCTCAACAGTCGGATATGCCAATCTAGATGCGGCTTCTTCCAGTTATTGAGTAGAGATTCTATTAAATCGGGAATAATAGCACGGTCAAATACATAGCCTTTCTCCTGCATGATCTGCATGACTTCAGTCCAATATTCAGTCACTTTTTTACAGACAAATCCCTCACGGGCTTTCCATTTAGAAATGTCGAGCACAGGAATTTCAAAGTGGTGGAATCGAAGAAACACCTTATCGATGGCATCCGGATTTTTCAATAAAAAATCGGCCTCCTCTTCCGTATTTCTGTCATACGTATCTACCGTTAACAAACGAGCAACAAAATAGCTTTCATCAAAAGCGATCCAGCCTTGTTGATAAAATGCCCATAGTACCTTGAAATCAATACCGCCAAACCGTTCCTTTTGTGAAGCCTTAACGATGCTCCCCAGATAGTCAGGCGGAAACAGCTCGTAAAATGCCATTAAAGGTTCTACACCAATAGCGGGATTGTTTAGATAGGAGGTTAAAGGGTTCCAAAGCCATTCTCCTTTTAAGAATTCAATCTTTGCGATATCCTCGAATTGGCGTGTACAGGCGATAAGTGCAAAATTTAGCGTGGCATAAACCCGATTACGGTTCTCATAAAAATCAAGTCGAGCCAGTACATCTAAGCTGTGGCCATCCTTTTTTAAAATATCGCGGTCAATATCCAACGAATGCAGATATTTTATGGCTGCAGCACGTTCATCGGGAGTCAGCACTTTACATTGGTTTAGCACTTCCAACCAATTTTTGTCTTTGATATACTGTTTGAGTTTATTCATACGGTTAATTAAATATTCAAAAATATCATAAATCCGATGCCCTCCTATAAAAAAATATTTTTTTCTTTGCGATAACTATAAGCATAAGCTGTAAGCATTTTATACTCAAAGCTGTCAAACTATGTATGGCTTGTGGTCTAAAGCCCTGCGCAAAGCGATGACTTCCGAGTTATAATTTACGCAGTAACTATAACTTTCATATCTATTGAGTATCTTCACTACCATATAATTATCCTAGTTATAGGGAAATATAGAAGAAAATGTTACCGCATTGGCCGTTAATTCATTTTTTTGTGTAAAATCCAAGATGATAAGCTCAAAATATTATAAAAATTGCCACAAATTAAAGATACACAACGTTGAAAATAGATTACGAACAGTTTGCCGGTAAAAAATGTCGGGAACTTATGCAGATCCAGGAGAAGTTTATGGAACAGTTGAGCATCGGCAGCTATCAGCATTGGTATTATGATGCTGAACTTGCACTCTTGCGGTTATACAATGACGATACAGATCAATTGTATCTAAAATATATTCCCATTGGTACCTTTTCGCTTACATCAGAAACATGGATGTGGAGTTGGTTCAATGATCATAGTTTTGAACCCAATAAGGACAGCACAATTGTTGTTAGGGAATTTGGCGTCGAAAACGATTATCAGAAATTGACGGTAGGTACTTTCCCGGCCGATGAATTCGATTGTTGGGAGTTTGCGGCGATATCATTAGTTACTTTGGAGGGGATAGGAGTGTATAGAGCTCCCGCCGAAAAGCTTCAAAGCTATCTTCTCATTACCACTGTTTTGGAAGAAGATTCTCGGGAAGTTGTCCATTTTAACCAAGCAAAAGTTGAGTGCAAAATCCATGGGCGATCAAGGCCAGCGTTTGTTTGTCAGCATCTTAACCTGGAGCATCCGAAGGGTTTTGAAGAGGCTTTTGAAACATATAAGGAGATGAAGCTTGGTGAAGATGACGATTTTCAAGCATGGTGTGATGAATGTGAAAAGGTCAGGATCAGAAATAACGGTTGGAACGAATACGCTGAAGAGTTTGCAAGGATCAAACTGGTCTGTGAATATTGTTATTTTGAACTAAAAGGCTTTAATAGTCTTTAAAGAGACGATTATTTTCTTGAGCTTAACTCTCTAGCTTTGTAAAATTATTAGAACTATGAATAAACTTTTAATAATTTCAATTTTCTTTTGTTTCTCTGGTTCTGGACAGACTATTCACCGGGATCTAAGTTTCCAGCAACAGCTTTAGATCTTCAATCACTTTTGACCAATAATCTTTGGTCATTTCACGCTGACTTTCATTTTTTAATTTATCAACATGTAATGAAATTGTTGTTTTATCTTTATTTTTCGAAGGAATAAATCTGATCTGTAAATTGGCGTCTTCTGCGAAGTCCCGGTGCCTCCACTTTGTTCGGATATGTGAATATTTCTTAAAAGTCGAAAAATTCTGGTCTACACCTTCAGACCAAAAACCTAATCCCCGGTCAGAAAAAAAGAGATTCCACAGTGTTTCCAGGTTCGCTGGCATAGTTTTTCTGATCCCGAACTGCCAGCCTGCATCTTTTGTTAATCCTATGTTATTTTCCATGTAATTGTGTTTCTTGCTGAAAGTGATTTATTATTTGAATATAATTATTTCTTTTCAATAGAAGCAAATGCCCTGACCGGAAAAGTCCCGACACCCTTAAATTTGGGTGGGGTGGCGGTGAACTTAAAATTCTGATCTGGCAATTTATTTAAATTGCAGAGATGCTCAACGATTAAAATCCCGACACCCAATAGCACGGTATGAACAGGTCTTGTTCTCCCGGCCGTGTCGTCTATATTATGGGAATCAATACCTACAAGTTTGACGTTACAGTCTCGAAGATACATTGCCGCCTGCTCGGTAAGATAAGGATGGTCCTGATAATAGAGCTCCGTATTCCAATCGCTTCGTTATTTTTTGTCTGGCAGTCCTATAAAAACCAAACTTATAGTGAAATAAGAAAACCACTGACTTATTCTACTCTTTTACTTTGGGTTTCCGAAATTATCCTGATCATCAGCATGGCAATTTATCTACCGGGAAATGATGGAAATCTTGGCCCGGAGGTATTGATCGGGTGGCAGGGGAGGTTTATGATTCTTTGTGCTGCAATTTGGATCCTCGTATTTGCGAAACACACCATAAAAATAAAAGTATAAGCCCCATGTAGTCGCTCTATTTCAGTGGCAGCATCTTTTGGGGTAATAGGGGAGATAGGCACATAATTATGAGTGATAGGTTGTGAAAAATATACAGGGTTGTATTTTAAATCAAAATTCTCTTTGCTCATTGTTAGAAAAGCAATAAAGTCGACTAATGCAATAACAGCAGGTATAAGAGTCCAACAGAAAAGGAGATAGAAGAAATTTAATCCGGTTTGCCCTAGGTAAAATCTATGTGCAACAAACCCTTCAAGGAAAAATGCCATTAACGCTGCAGTTAAGTTTGCCTGATCTTAGAGTTTTCTGCCACTTCCTCCATCAGAAGTATTTCTAAGGAATCGAGATTTTACGGCGATAAAACTTTCAATGGACTATTGTTTGTAACAGATCAACTCCGAGAATAAATGAGAGCGTGAAAGTTTGTAGATTGCTTTACCGTCTCGAAAAACATTTCGTGTTTCTGAATACCACAAAGGTAAATACCTAACCAAAGAGATATTTTTTTGTGGATGACTTGCATATCTGATCTATAACTAATAACTTAGTTGATGTAGATCTAATTCAGAATTATGAGAAAATCAACAGTATTATTAGCTATAATTTCATTATTATCAATTCCTTTGGTCACTATAGGCCAGAGTAATAGCAACTTTACGATTCAGGGAAGGATCGACACCGTTCCGAATGCGAAGTATAGGATCATTTATAAAAATAATGAAAAAGTAATTCGTGATTCATTACAACTATCAGCTGACCGAACTTTTACTTTTAGTGGCAATATCGGTGAACCGACACGTATTAATTTTATTATTGACAATGACTTTAATCCACGATTGGTAAAAGATCAAATTGTCTACTCGTTTTGGGTCTCACCGGGGGATCGGTTAGACTTTCATGGTCTAACAGGTTGGCTCTCGGGCCCTAGAGACAATTTGAATATTGACGACAACAAATATAAATTGAACGGTTCTGCTTTAGATAAGTCGACAATAGCTTACAATGAAAACCGAAGAGCCGTATATCTGGCAAATAAAAACCAAGAAAATAAAACGGCGTTAGGAGATAGCATTTTAAGCAAATTTATCCAAACCAACCCTAACAATTTCTACAGCCTGGATCTTTTGAACAGATCTTTTTCCTCTTTGAACAGGCAACCCAACTTGGTCAATACATTATATAATACACTTTCTAACGAACTTAAAAATAGTTATACAGGCAGACTATTGAACAAAAAGATAATGGCGCATCCTCATCTAGAGATTGGTAAAGAACTTCCCACATTTGAGTTCGCCAACGATGATGGCGAGCTCGTCAATCTTGAAGATTTCAGAGGAAAATATGTTCTGGTGGATTTCTGGGCGAGCTGGTGTGGTCCGTGCCGCAAGGAGTTTCCCCACCTGCGATCGTTGTATAACGAATACAGATCAAAAAACTTTGAGATATTGGCCGTATCCATTGATGAATCAAAGGAGGACTGGCTTGCAGCTATTGACAATGATAAGCTATCTTGGACTAATGTATTGGCCACAGGTGGCTTCAACGGTGAACTTTATCAGGTTTTTGGCTTAAAAGGAGTTCCTGACAACTTTCTTTTAGACAAAGAAGGGAAAATTGTAGCACGAAATCTTAGAGGTAGTGAATTAAAAACAGTTTTAGACAAATTGATTCAATAAAATAAGTAGTTTAGTAGGGTATTTATTTCAATGCATGAAGTGCGGACAGCATAGGCTTCACGTTGATTGCGACTAATTTAAAACCATTAGAACTACTTTATAATGGATTTTTTTAACCATATCAAAACGGTCATCAGTATCATCCTAGGGTTGGGAATTGGTAGCTTACTTAACGGTACCGTCAAATTTGTCCAACATCCGGGAAGAACAAAACCCTATTGGATTCACTTATTGTGGGTATTGTATTTATTTGTTCAGATGATCCATTTTTGGTGGTGGGAATACAATCTGAGAGAGATGAGGGTTTGGACTTTCACCGAATATGTTTTAATAATAACCTATATACTGCTCTACTTTACGCTTTGCCAGCTACTGTATCCTTCGGATGTCAAAGATTATTCCGACAGCTATAGAAATTATTTTTTTTCAAGGAAAAAGTGGATTTTTCTATTACTAATTATGATTTATGGCGTAGATATATTGGATACACTGCTAAAGGGACAAACTTATCTGGAAAAATTGATGCCTCTTTACGGTGTGAAAATGGTTACCCATATTTCACTATGCGTCCTGCTTGCTTTTTCAAAAAGTAAAAAATCATTTTGGTATGCGGTCATGGTTATCTTTTTCATTATTTTCGAACTATACTTTATTTCCAGCAAATATTATATTGACTAAAAAAAGTTAATATGCTTTTTTTCATCTGATTCATTCACTAAATAGTGATCTGAAAAATCAAATCGATTTAGAACTCGTTATACTTAAGAAAAGCTCTATTAAGCTATGTCACATCAAAAAAAAACAGATAACATAAATGCTATCTGTTGAACTTAACTTAAAGAAAGTTTTGAGGCTTCCTACTTAATTATGCTACGCGCACATTAACTGCGTTAATGCCCTTTTTACCGTTCTCTAAATCGAATGTTACAGTGTCGTTTTCGCGTATATCATTGATTAAACCTGATGAATGTACGAAAACATCTTGACCTCCATTTGATGGTGTAATAAAACCAAAACCTTTGGTGTCATTAAAGAATTTTACTGTTCCTTGTTGCATTGTGTATATTATAAAATTATGTATTTATTAAAACTTCTTTGGCATGTGCCATTGCTATAGTGATACCTATATCATTAAAGCAATTAAATCGATCTGTAAACAAAAAATGAAGTTGGTATTTTTATCGTATTGAAAATATCAATTTGAAAAAAGGAACTTTACCTTATATGTTGATGACAAAAATAGCGGCTGAAAAGGCGAAGACTGAGAAGAAAGAGTAAACTCAAAAGTTTCAGAAGAAGCAATGGCAGAAGCCTGATTATTGTACGAATGTAAGTATAAATTATTGAAAAACAAAATGTTTAATAATTATAGCGTAGTTCTTCATTACAAAAGGGTTTGGTTGGAGTAAGGTAATCTGCCAATCACTACCTTGAAATGTGTTGGATATATCACTTTAACACATTTCAAGATAGCGCCGGGATAAAACGAAAGATCTAGTTTCTTTTATTAAAGAATTTAGATCAAAGGCTAAGAAATATTATCTGCCTCTCTTTTTGATACGAGGTAAGGATTATGATATTGTTCATAAAAACGTTTCTTGTCGTCCCTATAGGCCGTCACTGCACCCATCTTATGCATCAGTTTGATATAGTACCATGCAAGGTCAACCTGATGAGGCCTGAAACCGCTACGTGCGCTTTTTGGAAAAAGGTGGTGATTATTGTGCCATTCTCCAGCTACAATTCCGGGCCAGAGCTGATTGATAGATTTATCATTTATACTGAAATCTATTCCTTCACGTTGTTTGTCTTTCCCCTTAGCGTGCCCTTCATAGTTACAGGTCCGCACACCTATCGCCCAAAACCCTGCGGTACCAAAGAGGCTGCAGGCCAACGCATTTCCTCCGATAAGGTGAAATGCAAGATACCAGAATGACCAGTTCAGCAACCATGATAATACTGCGTACAGAGGCGTTACATATGATCCCCATACTCTGTATTGCTCGTAGGAATTACCAGGTACCCCAGTATGTTGCATGAGTAATCTGACCCGATTATAGTCGCTTTCGGTCAGGTTTTTTGATATCGGTTGATTGACATCGGCTAGAAAACAATATAGAAAAATAACGGAAAGTATTAGTAGACATTTTGCATTTTTTAGTTAATTTTCGATTTTCCCACTACCATCGGTCTGTTTGTTCCTTTATTAATAAATGAAAAGACATTGCCTTTTTTAGCCAGAATTGGCCATGTACGGTTTTCACCTTCATAATTTCTTCTTAAATTATCATACCTAGGCGCTAAAATTATCTTTCCATCATTATCTGCAAGGCCAGATTTGTCTTTTAACCTGATCTCCATTAGCTCAGGAGAAAAGTTATCGATCATATCATATATAGGCTCAAGTATGATTTTGCCTTGACGGTTCAGCACACCATACTTTCCTTTCTCTTTTATCAGCATGAGATCCGGGTGGTCATTAATCACTTCCAGACGGTCAAATCGAGGATTAATAACCACATTTCCTTTCGTATCAATCAATCCATAAAGTATTTCATCTCCTTTTTTACTCACTACCCACGCTAGGTTGTCATAAAATTCACCAACATAGGCAAAGTCGTTAAAGCGAACCTGCTTTCCATTCTCATCAATAAATAGATTTTCTCCCTTAATATTGATCTTGAAAAGTTCGCTTTGAAAAGGTTTGGTATCTTCTTTTCTATTTTCCGGTATATTAAAACTTCTGTAGTAGCCATTTCTGTTCCATTCTGGACGTTCAAACACTTTTTCACCTTTCATATTAAAAATGACATATTTTGATTCTTGTTCTGCCAGTAGGAGCTTATCGCTGAGCATCTTTAGGAGATAAATATCTTGAGTATAGGGTATCAAGACTTGTCCATCACTATTGTATACTGCCGATTCTTTGGTATAGCTCTTTTCCTCCACTTTCCTCCTAATCTCAAAAATTCGTGCATTTAACCACGTGATTTCTACATCGCCTACTGGAACAACAAACTGTTTCTTTAGACTGTTGTAGATCCCCAGTCGTTTATCATCATAAACAGGGAAGATAAAAGGACTGTCGTTAAGATCGCCATAGGTGTAGCTTCGATTGATATAGATATCGGACTGTAGGCGATATTCTGGTGGTAATATTTCTTTACCCAGTTTATCGTAAATTCCATAGAGATCCCCATTTACAGCATAAAAATAAGTTTCTCCATGCTGGTTTACAATAGCAATTTCCGTAAAATTTGTGGGAAAAATAGGTTTTGCGTTTTCCCAATCGAAAATTCCTACTTTACCCTTGTCTTTTACATGGAGATAATAGGGCATCGCATCCAGTTTGGCTTCGGCGGCTATCCTTTCAAGGTATTCTTTTGAAGCATTTGCAACAGCAGGCATGAGTGATACACGGTCACCATAAAAAACTGTCTGTCCGGCTGAGTTTTTGAACTGGATCTCGTCATACTGGGGAGACAATAACAATTTGCCGCTTTCATCAATTAGCCCCATTCTTCCCGCCTTTTCTACAATAGCATGACCTCTTACAAAATCATTTATTCTATCATACAATGGAGGGGTGACTTCTTTTCCGGCAGCATCAATCAGCCCCTGCAACCCATGTTCTTCAATCTTAAGAAAGTTACTACCTCTCACCGGAATTAATGATTTGTAAACTGCAGGAAGTACTACAGTCCCCTGCGAATCAATCAGACCATAGGCCTTATTTTGAAAAAATGCTGTATACTTTTTGGTTTTAAGTAAGATGTTGCTCAAGTCTTCATATGTTGGAGGAACAACTACTTTACCGCTTATATTTGCTATTCCTTGTTTTCCATTAAGATGAATTTGAAGCATATCCTCAAACAGATAATTCTTGCGCACTTCATCATAGATAGGGGGCTGGATAATTTCACCATCCGCTGCACGCAGCCATCCCCATTTATTGTTTTCTTTAAAACCAATGATATCTTTATTGATGATCTCCAGGGCCTGGAAACGTGGTTTGGAAATTACTTTTCCCTCTAGATCGATAAGCCCATACATTCCCTTTTTTTTCGTTTGTGCAAACTGGTAATTGTAACGGATACCCGGATACCATTGCCCGTCATAATGGCTGGTTAAAGTCACCTCATCGTAATCAAAATTGCTTAGTAATTTTCCATTTTTGTGGATCACTGCGTATGCTCCGTCTTTCACTACAGAAAGCAAATCACCTGAATGATCTTTGACATCATCAACCAACAATCCAGTAACTGGATGACAGAAATAAATTTTACCTTCTTTTTCCACTTTTACAAAAGGAGTACGATAATCACCAAAGCCGATAGCATCAAAGATAACAGGGGTCTGGGCTCTTGCTGAACCGGCAGTGAAAAGTATGAGGAATAATAATAAAAGTTTGTTGATCATCGTTTTTATTCGTCTATTAAATTATTTTTAAAGGAAATTTCAGCTCCTGCATGTTCGATATCAATGGCTTTAGATGAGATTCGCTGTCCATAAAAACTGTAACATCATCTTTCACGCCCAACGCATAAAATCTCGATCGTGCACGTTTACTCAGATTAGCGACAAATTAACAGTGTAAAAGGCCAAGCAATTTTTTGTATGCCATAAAGAACGTCGTCTGCCAAAACTACGCTTATCCTGTTTACAAAAACATCCCTGAATACAGCGAAATTTTTAAATATTTACCTCCGGCCTCATTTTTAATTTTACAGATTGCAGTAAAACCATCCATCAATTATACATTTAGCGAATCGAAAAACAAACCTAGCGAATTATAAATGCTTTTGGAGTGGTACAGTAGAAATACTTTAAATTTGAAATGAAAACAAACAATTGTGACCTGTCTCCAAAAAGCAGGAATTTTAAAAGTAGAGACTTGTCGGCCATCTTGTAACGCAAGAAAACCGAAATCTGACAATATCGAATTCATTAGGTCGACCAGCGGATATCAGGCATGTAAGGTATTACAGTTTACAGGATAGTTCTGCAGATTGAGATCATTTCTTTTGCACTATAGAAGATGCAATTGAATGTTGCTTTGAAGAATATGGTATTAATGAAGAGGATTGGCTAATGATTGCAGACCAACCGGAAAATTGTCAACAGGACTTTATTATTCCAACTAGGATAAAAGGCAGACTTACCTGTTTTTGCAGCCTTCCCGCTTTTCAAACAGTGAATAAACTGTTTGAATACAGGTTTAGAACAAACAGAATGCTGCGTTCTTTCCCGAAAATCATGCATGATGATATTCATAAATCTAAAATTTTTACATAAATTTAAAGCTTACTTGTATTTATAAGATTTATTTAACCCTTTTTAATGGCAACAATACGGATGATTTCCAGCGTTATACTGACGTGCCGAACTATACCCACAATAATTTGTTTTTTTATTTTTAGCCTTAGCAATTCTTTTGCGCAATCACTTGACAATTTTTTCGTGATAGGACAACGCTATACGATAAACTCTAAAATACTTAATGAAAGCAGAAATTATTCTGTTTATCTACCGGCTTCCTATAAAAACAATGTCGACAAAAAATACATCGTTGCCTATGTTTTAGATGGGGACAGGAGTAAGTTTTTGGAAGTCTCGGGGATTACACAATCTATGCATTCAGATGCAAATCTTAAGTTGCAAATCCCTGAACTCATTATTGTTTCAATAGAAAACACGGATAGAACGAAGAATTTCACTCCTACAAATTCATTGAATTATTTGGATAGAGAAGATATTTCTGCATTTAAAAGTAGCGGAAAAGCGGATGATTTCATGCGTTTTATGGAGAATGAATTAATGGTGGAAATAAATAAATCTTTCAGAACCGTCCCACAAAGCATGATTATCGGACACTCATTGGGCGGACTATTTGCCTTACATTGCCTGTTAGAAAATCCGCAGCTGTTTAGTTATTACTTACTTATCGACCCCTCTTGGTTTTGGGATCATAATTATATTGGGAAAAGAAGTAAAGAAGTATTGGAGAAACGAGTCGACCTAAAAGCTAGAATATATATTGCATTAGCCAATAATATGCAAGAGGATAAGAGGCATTATCAATGGGGAGATCAATTTTATAAATTACTGAAAGAGAATAAATCTCCAGATCTGAAGGTAGACTTTAGATATTTTGAAGACGAAAAGCATTTAACAGTAACAATTCCTGCCACATATTATGGCCTTCGATATCTCTTCGAGCCATATAATATTGATATAAATGAAGTAACAAAAGACCCTGATATATTGGTAAATTACAGTGCAAAAATAAAAAAGGAACTTTTCTTTGATACTAAACCGGACCAAAGTTTTGTAAATACTATTGGGTATATTGCCCTTTATGATAGAGAATTACCTGATATAGCAATTTCTATTTTTGAGCTGAATGCGAAAAATTATCCGCAATCAATAAATGTATGGGATAGCTTAGCCGAGGCCTACACAGTCAGGGGGTATATTGATAAAGCAAAAAAGTGTTATGAAAAAATCTTGACACTTTCTCCAACTAATAATACTGCAAAAACGAAACTAGAAGAATTAAATAGTAAAATAAAACAGAGAAACTAAATGCTGGACATCGACACGCGAAACCAGCATTTTATACCCGCAATAAATATTGTATATTAGGCTTGGGCATTAACCTTGCCCATTAAGAAACGGCATGCTATGATAGTAACGACAACCAATTCCAACATTCCAATAGCTGCCAATGTTGTCATCGGCACCAATATCTTAGCGAAATAGGAGCGAACTATGCAGATTTCTTTGGGGGGCGCTCTACCAGCTATGAGAAAAAGATGCAGGAAATGTACAAGCGTGCCACAGAAACGCTCAAGCAACGAACACAGGCAATTCGAGTTAATGCTATCATTGGTCTTAGTGTGGATATCGACGAAGCCTAGAAAGGAAGATAAAATTTACTATTACCAAATAACAGTGTCCATCTGAGCTATTAACTAGGATTTTATTTAATAAAAAGCCCAAACTGTAAATTATCGTTTAGGCTTTTATTGGTAACGGAGCGTATTACATATTTCCTAAAACACCAACGTTCATAATCGTGTAATTGGACGTACCACAAGAATTTGTTTCGCGAGCTCTAACTCTAACTATCATTGTAGAACCAGATGTATTTGGAGTGGAAATTCTTAATTTGAAAGAAGTTTCGTCGACTGGAATAAATTCCGCGTCCCCTAGCATTTTATTATATTCAATAGTTGATCCGGGTGAAGACCTCGTGACGGTGTATAAATAATCGCCCACTGTTGTAATTTCAGTAGGACCGTTTATTTTTGGTGGAGGAGATCCTACTATAATTTCTCTATCAAAATTTTTGCCATTCAATGTAGATTTTAATTTGATAACTCCCGAGGTTGTACCCACTCGTGTAACTTTCCACTGATTATTCCCCAATGAAGTTAAAGTTGCAATTCCAGAGTTATTTTCAAGCGTTATTGTACCTGGATTAAAAATACTATAAATACCCTCGGTACATATCTGCGAAGGTCCCTCTATCACCGAAGGCCCGGACAATAATGCCGCCGAAGCGTTTACTCGTCCATATCCAAAAGTATTATCAAATCCTACAGGCCCCATGTCAGTTGCATTTTGTATCAAGAGATTCTTCACTTCGGCAGCTGTAAGGCTTGGGAATTTGGCTAGTAGAAGCGCTGCCGCCCCACTCACTTCAGGTGCAGCGGCCGAGGTTCCAGAGAATGTAGAAGTATAGTTTCCGGAGCTATAACCGAAAGAACCCATCCTGTCAATTGTCCATATATCTCCAATACCATTTTGTCCAGAAGGTGCAACAAGGTCAATCTCAGGGCCTCTTGAACTATATAGCGCTATTGCACCATCTCTAGCTACTGCACCGACTGCTATTACATTAGGCAAGTTTGCAGGGAAGGCCACACCATTAAACTTTACCGCCGAACTTCCGTCAGGATGATAATTTCCAGAACTAAAAACAATTACACATCCCTTTCCGTTACGTCCATTCGTATAGGCATTGTTGATTGCATTTTTAACAACGTCAAGTATTTGAGTGCCATCATATGTCCATGAATTATGGAGGATATCAGCACCACCTTGATTCCAGGCCCAATTGATTGCATTAGCTACATCTGAATAGGATTCACCCCCATAAAATATATTTACGGGAATTATCCGAGCAAAATCTGCTATTCCTGCTATTCCTATATTGTTATCGCGTTTTGCAGCTATTATACCAGATACTGCTTGTCCGTGTGCAGAGCCAGCAGTAGGAGCACCGTAACCTGAAGATGATTTAGGTGTATATCCTGTTAATAATCTACCTGTTAGCTCCTCATGTGCTTCAACTCCATCATCGATTACAGCAACTTTCACCTGGGAGGTAGTAGGTCCCAATAATGCCCATGCTTCGGGTGCGTTGATATCGATATTATTCGTTTGGTTAAGGTAATATTGGTTGGTGTAAAACGGATCATTAGAAGTCTTTATGAGTTGGGCGATAAAATCCGGATGGCTAAATTCTACCAGTCCAGACTCATATAATTTGTTTGCCACTGTGAGTATATTTTCAATATTGGACACCTCTGCTGTATATACGTCGTAGTTGACGGTATCACTAATATTAACTAACTCACCGATCAGTTGCTTGATTTTAGGTAATTCACCAGCGGATTTAGGTTTGAAGACTATTTTTCCATTTGGTTTAAAAGGAGTTTCTTGCACTCTGAAGGATGGTATTTTGCTTATAATTTCCGATTTTTCAGCTTTGGAAATCACATTATCAGCATCGAGATCTGCTTTGCCGATCAAAATTCTTGATGTCGAGAGTACCGCGACTTTCTTGCCTCCAGCCTTGGCGACTTTTGAGATATTGGTATTGGAGGCAAGCTGAACAAGGTAGAGGCTACTATCCGGAGATAGTGCTATCTTCTGCCCATTTGACCAAAAATATGATCCTGCTTTAATCAATTGTTGATCTACTTGAGCATGGTCAATATTTTCGTTGAAGATTGTCTTCTGGCAGCTCACTAGTGCTGCTAGAAAGAGAAATAGGAGAATTCTTTTCATATGTTTATCGTTGTTAAATAGCTTTCCTGTTTTCATGGGTTTAGCGTTATGAAACTAAGCACTGCCCCCACAATGGTATCTAAACAATTTGGGGGCAGATTATGCTTTGGACTGGTTATCCTATTATTCACCAGGGTCTATAGGATCTCCCCCTCCTTTGTTTACATATCTAGCGTGGTATATTGTTCCGGTACCACAAGCACTAGAGTAATTTAAAGAGATTTGGAAGTTATTTAAACTATTGTAAGGATTAGGGTCCGTTCTTACTTCAACAATGTTGGAATTTTTTCCTGATATAATTGTTCCACCAATTACGGACCAATTATAGCTATCGATTGAAAATCCTGGCTTAAGTTGAAAGTAATAAGTAGTATTTGGTTCAAGATTTCCTTGAAGTCCATCAATAAAAATATCTGTAGATGTTGGAGAACCAAGAGTAATCTCTTTATCGAATGTTTTACCGTTAGATGTTGATCTTAATATTACCCTACCATTCGCTCCCCCGATTCTTGTAACTTTCCATTGGTTATTTCCCAATGCAGTTAAAGTTGCAATTCCAGTGGCGTTTTCGAGCGTTATGGCATCAGGCCTTTCGATAGTATATGTTGCTTCGCTACACACCTGAGAAGGACCAATAAAGTTTGCAACATTTACAACCGTTAATTTTCTTGATGATTTAGCAGCTACAGATATTCCGTAACCCCAGTAATTGGCAACAGGATCGTTTGGTGAAATAAAATATGTTCTTAGGTTTCCTGATAAAAGATATTCTTTTGGGATCGTAACATTTACCTGCATATATGGTGAATAAATACCTCCAATCGGTGGTTGCCATTGGCCATCAATTATAATTTCATTAATTGTTGTTCTAATATTGTTACCATTTACTGGTTCGTAATAAATTGCTATCCGGCTTCCATTGGGTATAAGGTTTGTCGTTCCAAAGGGTTTCTTTAATTTAAATCGAACATTTACTGACATTGTTATGTCATTACCATTATTGTAAATAGTATCGTAATAGGTGCTAAAATTAGTTATCTCGAAATCATCAAAATAGTCGGCTACCTTTACTAAGTTCACTTGCGCTGATGCACATAAAGTCACTAATATGGATAAGATTAAAAATATTAGTTTTTTCATCACTTTTTCAGAATTAGATAATCGGAAGGTAATACTTTTAGGTAATCGTTGTAAATGAAAACTTCCTCGTCTTGAATGAATTTAAGACCTTCTAGCGGTAGTCCAGAATACTTTGAAAACACTGCAAACGTGGAATCTTTTGGATATTCGTGGCCCGCAATTTTAATTGTTTCAACAGGTGGTTTTGTAGCTTCTTCTTTCTTACACGCACCAAAGCCTAGCCCCAGCAGCGCAATAAATAATAAATATCTTTTCATTTGGTAATATAATTAGTCAATAAGATAAGTATTAAAGTCTGTGTATTTTCTTGATAATGGGAAAATTACACAAAAGTGTAGGGTGATTGGGTGGAAGCTCGTTTTGTTATAAGAGACTCTGCTTCGTGGTGTAGATAAAGATTATTGTTAGGGATTTCCTTAGTAATTAAATCACTTACCTGCTGTCCGATCTACATTGATAGTATTCCAGAAGTCGAGTAAATCTCATAATAGCCACTACGGTTTCCCATAAAGAACCATCTTAAACCAGCTTTATCTTTGTTCGAGGTTATTGTAAACAAATAGAAAATGGATATATTTTTGGGATGGATTATCTTATCGTTAGCAGTAGGTGCTATCGGTGCCAATAGGAATATAGGTTTTGCAGGAGCATTCTTCCTTTCATTATTCCTATCTCCGGTTATCGGACTCATATTTACACTGGTGTCTAAATCAGACGATCAGGTTAAATTTGAAACAGAATTGTTATCCAATGCGAAAAAGCAAACTGAAGGAATTTTAAAAGCAGGTGACAAGTCTTTCACGGATGAATTATATAAACTGAAGAGTTTGCTCGACTCTGACCTGATTACTAGGGAAGAATTTGAAATTGAGAAGGAGAACTTAAGAAATAGCTTACGGCAAAAGAAGACCGTGTTATCACTATATTGTTCTCCGACATCTGGTATTTCCGGAAGATTGATGGTCAGGGTAGGAGACAAAGGAAACTTTATAGATTTGCCACAGGGAAGGGATAACGCTTTAGATTTCGATGTACGTGCAGGCGAGGTCAAAGTAGTGATCAGTCCCACTGGATTTTTTGCCAGCGAAAAGAAAGTATATCTAAAAGCAGTGATCGATGAAACCACTCAGTATGATATATCTGAAATTTATATGCAGTAGTGAAGCTGTTTTTATCGTTCCTTATGGATTATCATAAATTGTATTCGAGTTTAAAACTCATGTATATATGCCCGTTGCTATGAGCCTCGCCCATTAGTTTTGATCTATTATTCTGGTGTTAGATCCAAGCAGTAAATAGAATTTGCCCTGCAAATACTTTCGATAAGATCAAAAGAAACAATTTGATTTTGAAACTCATCTATTCTAGGATAGGTGAGTTTATTTTTAGAAAGCTCCAATTGTCAGATCAAGTAGTGGCTATTATATTTAATATCCCAATTCATTTCCCAGTTAGACTGGTTTGGCTTCTTTTCCATTCCTTTGCCTTTTCAGTTAATTTCAATAGAAGACGATATTTTCGGATTAAAAAAAAATCCTATTGATTAATTATAGTGTATATGAGCACAACAGTGCATATTTGAATTTTTCTAAAAAGACTTAACTATGTTTTTTGATCATAATGTAGTAATTGCCAATGGATTAACCGAAGTGGACATTTCGGGGACAGTTTTACGGACACTCCTCTAAACTGTCTCAAAACAACTAATATTGTGAATAAATCAAATCCCTATGTTGTTTTTAGAATCTATTATTGTTGTTGTTAAACTACGTCTTATAACATGTCTTTAATAATAATTATCGTCTATTAAGTGGTTTGATTTATGTTTTTGAAAAATATTTTTAAAAAACAC
>Ga0256901_1000207_pt1 | contig 38476 bp, 27 predicted proteins | sample MC6MC0689MT_FD_190200 | JGI IMG/M metagenome (GOLD analysis project Ga0256901, IMG submission 190200) | Metatranscriptome of enriched soil aggregate microbial communities from Iowa State University, Ames, United States - MC6-MC0689-MT... | ecosystem: Environmental > Terrestrial > Soil >... | reverse complement strand
GCTACTGTTTCTGCTCATCGCATTAATTAGCATGAGTGCATCTTCGGCATTTGCCCAAAATCAGATTAAAGGCAAGGTGAAAGACCAAAAAGCTAAGCCACTTCCTTCTGTCATGGTTAGTTTAAAAGACAAAGAAGGGAGTACGCTTGGTTTTTCGAGAACCAACGACAAAGGCGACTTTGTAATTAGTACCGATGAAGCGGGAACAGATCTTATTTTAGAGTTGAGCATTTTAGGTTTCGAGAAGAAAACAATTAACGTAAGCGACTTTACCAAAGTTTATGAAGTTGTTTTAGCCGAAAGTGAAATTACCCTTAAAACTGTAGAAGTAAAAAACCGACCTAGGTTAAGTTCAAATGGTGATACGTTGAACTACAAAACCTCAGATTTTTCTGACAAGCAAGATCGCAGCATTGGCGATGTACTGAAAAAAATGCCAGGAATTGAGGTCGCTGAAAATGGAAAAATCAGTTACAATGGCAAAAACGTTTCTAATATGTATATAGATGGCGATAACTTGCTGGAAGATAAATACGGGATCGGGACAAAAGCAATTCCGCATGGCGCTGTAGACAAGGTACAGGTAATTGAGAACGATCAGCCTATTAAAATGCTACAGAAAAACAATACAAGTGAAGATGTAGCTTTGAATTTAGTAATTAAAGACGAAGCAAAGCTAAAGGTAATGGGCGAAGTGAAAGCTGGCTTAGGCACCCCCGAACGTTTTGATGGCAACGTTAATGCCATGTTATTCAACAAAAAAATAAAGTTTTTAAATAACCTGAAGGGCAATAACATCGGTATAGACCCTGGAATTGACCTTACATCATTTAATCCTTTAGCTAGTGATAACAGTAAACCTTCAAATTTACTTTCAGCTGGTGCTGCCGGTGTACCTACCCTACCCCAAAACCGCTCTTTATTTAATAAAGCTGGTCAAGCAAATCTAAATAACCTCTTTAAATTTAGTAGTGATTTACAGTTAAGGGCAAATGTTTCTTACCTGTACGATGAACGAAAGCAGTTTTATAACAAATCTTCGGAAACTTTTTTGGGTGGACAAACCATCCGTTACCAAGAAAACCAAGACAATGCACTTAATCCTCAAAAACTAAGAGGACAATTCACCTTAAACGGAAACACAGATGGCTACTATTTTAATAATGTTCTTGTTGCTGAGTATAATCCTACTCGCACAAATTCTAATGTATTTATCAATGGCATAGGCGCTTTTCAATCACTTAAACAAGATATGTTCACCTTATCGAATGATTTAGGCTACCGTAAAAAGTTGAAATCGGGTAACATCTTTCATTTATCTTCATCTTTAAGTAGAACAACCCAGCCCGAAACATTGAACATTAGGCCAGGTTTAAATGAAGATATCCTTAACAACGGCACGCCTTACGCGGGGCTAAACCAGTACTTAGAATTGCCTACGCTTTACACCAATAACTTTGCGTCAATGGCATTTCCGAAAGGTAATTTTGTGCAGACTTACAGAGCTGGTTTCTTAATTCAGCATCAAAATCTCTCTACTAATTTATCTAAACTACAAAGCAACGGCACTAGCGAATTAGCTGCGCCAAACACTTTAAATGATTTAAATTGGTTACGGTCTAGATTATATGTAGAAAATGTTTATGAATATACTACTGATAAAATTACTGCAGGCGTTAGAATTCCCGTGAGCTACAACAACATCAGTTATGATGATGCTAATCATCAAATGGATGAAAGTTTAGAACGTTTTTTCGTAAATCCATCGGTGAGTTTAAAGTATCAAACCAGTCCAGAAAATTACGTTACGGCAGCCTACAGCTTTAGAAATAATTTAGGCACCATTGATGATGTTTACAGCGGTACAGTTTTAAGGAATTACCGTTCGTTGTTTGCTAACGATGCACCTATTTCAGAAAGTTCATCACATGGTATTACCGGTGCTTTTAATTTCCGCAAAGCGATAGAAATGTTGTTTGGAAATGTGAGCGTGAGCTACAACACTACAAGTTTAAACACCATATCATCTTACACACTAACTAACAACACACAACAACGTATTGTACTTCCATTAGAAAACCAGATGAAAAGTTTGGGGGTAAACTCTGGTTTGAGCAAATATCTCTTTGCTTTGAAGAGTACTGTAAGCGCAGGGTTCGCTTATAGCCACAGCCAGTTTCAGCAGTTGCAAAACAATTTGCTATTGCCTTTTGAAGCTGACAACTACACCTACAAAGCTGGCATTGAAGCAAAGTTGACTAAGTTTATGAATTTCAGCTACACTGGCACTTTCACCAATAGCATTAACAAAGCAGTTAGTACTGACATTAGCACGAACTACCAACAATTAAGGCAACAATCTGGTTTAACGGCTACAATACTGAAATCAGTATTCTTAAATCTTTCTGCAGAGCATATTTTTACGCAGCAATCTAGCCAACCAGATTTGAAGTACTTATTTGCTGATTTTAACATCAGATACAAGGTATTGAAGTTAAAAACAGATTTGGAATTTGGCATTACCAACTTAGCAAATGTGAAAAGGTTTGAAGCCATTAATGTTTCTGCCAACTCGCTAACCGTGGGTAGTTACGAAATTCCGGGAAGGGTAGCGATGTTTAGAGTGACGTTTAATTATTAAAACTTTGTATTCTTACCTTTCATCTTGCGTCATTCCTATAAAAACGGGAACCACGAAGTGCTCAGCGCAGCTTATCGTAATGAGATATGTATGCTTATTTAATACAATTTCTAAATAAGTAGCTATGTATAATTCTCGCGAATTGGCATTGGATGTATTTTTCGCTCGCCGCTGGGCTCTTACTTTTTATCAGAATCTAATAGTGTTTTTATTGGCCTTCAAGCTTGCTCCGCAGGTTGACCGCAAAAAGTAACAAAAACTCTCAGTTGCTTATTTTTCTTTCAAAGAAGGTGGGTTGGCTTATTACTGCAACCTGAAAAATAAGAGACCGACGATGAGCAGAACGATGGGATTTAGGGGCTATCACTAGCAAAAGGTTGATTTTTTGTGCCACATTTGCATTGTTTCGCCATTTATAGCATCACAATTGCCAGTCCCAGTCAAGCTAGCAATGACGCATTTAGCAAAGGCATATCATAAGAAGTAAATAATTTTCAAAGTAGCAATACAATAATCTCCCGAAAGTTTAGTTTATATATACGAGAGCGTTAATTAGATGAAGCGGAAGTGGCAGGATTGCCGAGACTTCCGCTTTTCTTTTGTGGCAATTTATTTCGAAACTGATGTTACAAAAGCCGCAAAATAGCGTCTATTTATAAAAGCACATTAATGATTAACGATATCAAAATTTTAAATACCGAAATTTTAAGCGATAACTGGTACACCCTAAAGAAAATTACTTACGAGTTTTCTAAACCTGACGGCAGCAAACAATCTCAAAATCGGGAAGCATATGATAGGGGAAATGGCGCAACCATCCTACTGTACAACCAGGAACAAAACAGCATTATTTTAACCGAGCAGTTTCGCTTACCTACATATTTAAATGGAAATGCCTCCGGAATGTTAATTGAGGCTTGTGCAGGCTTATTAGACAAAGACAACCCAGAAGATTGTATTAAGCGGGAAACTGAGGAAGAAACTGGCTACAAAGTGAGTGATGTGCGCAAAGTATTTGAGGCTTACATGTCGCCTGGTTCGGTGACAGAAATACTTTACTTCTTTATTGCAGCCTACGATAAATCAATGAAGATAAGCGAAGGTGGTGGTGTAGCTCACGAAGAAGAAAACATCACGGTTTTAGAACTACCTTTTGAGAAAGCGCTTAAAATGATTGATACCGGCGAAATCAAAGATGCAAAGACGATCATGCTGATACAACATTTGAGATTAAAAAATATACTATAAAAGAAAAAAAGCCGAACTTAAAGTTCAGCTTTTTTCTTGGTTTCTATATGTATTTTAGGTCGACCACTTACTATACTTTTAATCACTTGCACGTTTTGTATATCGTTAGGATTTATTTTTTTCAAATCTTCGGATGCAGTTAATTTACCGTTAACCAAATATTCTACTTTATCAGCAAGCAAACTAGTATCGCCCACTTTAATTGCCTTAATCATTACAACTTTTCCATTTTCTGAAGCCAAAGCCTTGTCTTCTTCAAATTTTGCTTTTGTTCTAAATGCGATAGAAATTTTCTTTGCTTCACCAACTTTTTCATTAGTTACACTGTCTTTTTTATAAAATAAAACTTGAGCAACTTTACCACTGACTACAGGCTTATCCTCTACCGACAAGTTTAACCTTGCCTTTACAGCATCCATCATGTGTTGTAATTCACTTACAGAAAGCTTACCTGTTGCATTACTATCTCTTTTGATAACAATGGTATTCACAAAGTGGTTAATCTTTAGAACTGTGTCTTTTTTCTGAACTTTTGGCTGACTATCTTTCTTTACAGTTTTTTGTTTTTTTGCTTTAACGACTATGCTCGTCTCTATAGGTTGCTCTTCCTCAACCGATAATTGCGGAATAATTTTAGAAAGTTGTGGTAAATGCGCTTTTACATCCTTTTTTGAAACCGTGAACGCCAATGTAGTCAGCAACAATATTGGCAACGCAAAAGCATATCTGCTTAAAGTTAATTTCGACGAACGTTTTACATTCATCATTTTAATGCGTTTCTTTAAGTCGGAAAGGTTAAAATTATTGACAATGGCTACAGATGTGCTTAACTGCCCCACACCTAACAAGCTGTATTGGTAGGTTTTTCTGTCCATTCCTTTTTTCAATATTTTTTGATCGGTAATGAACTCCAAGTTTTCCTTTACAGCTTTCTTCATCAACCATACACCTGGATTAAACCAGTAAAAAACCACGCTTAATTCAGCCAAAATAATATCTACAGAATGCCATTGCTTTACGTGTACCATTTCGTGTGCTAAAATCGTATCTAGCTCTCTCTCGTTATGAAGCGTTGGGTTCACGTAAATAGTCTGCCAAAAAGAGAACGGGCTTACACTTTCATCTAAAGTTCTTACTTTATAATTGGCTACGGTACTTGGGTTAGATTTGCGGTGGATTTTGTAAAGCGAGATGAACTGTATGGCTAATCTAATGGTCATCAACACTACACCTAAATAAAACAAAGCACTTAAAATTGGCCAGTTATTGATGAAAAATCCGGCAGGTACTAAAGCTGATGCTTTCTCATTGAGTTGAGGCAAATAGGTAACCACTGCATTATTTGTTTCTTGCTGATGGAAAAAATCAGTTAAATCAATAAAGGGATAAGCTGTAGAAAAAACAATACCCAATACCAAAAAACAACGATTTAAAACGTAGAAAGTTAATCTACGCAGTACCAGATAATAAGTTGCTGCAAAAAGTAGCAGTACCAAGTTTATCTTTAACAGAATAATAAAAAGATGTGGCATCTCTATTTATTTTCAGGTTTCTCAATCAAGTCAATTATCTCTTTTAGTTCGGCTGCGCTGATTTTTTTATCCTTCGCAAAAAAAGCAACCAGTTCTTTGTATGAGCTTTGGAAATAGTCGTTAACAAAACCATTCATGAAACGCTTTTTATAATCGGCTTCTTTTACTTTTGCACTATAACGAATGGCATTTGCATAACGCTCGCCTTTTAAGAAACCTTTACGCTCTAAGTTTTTTACGGTTGATGCAACAGTGGTGTAAGGCGCTTTTGGCTCTGGCATAGCGTCCATAAATTCTTTGATAAATCCTGGACCGACTTGCCAAATGGCTAGCATTGCTTCTTCTTCTTGCTGTGTTAACTTTTCCATCAATTAATTACGAAATAATCGTAAATATACGAAAGTAATTAAGTAAAATGCAAGGGTTTGGATGTTAATTTGTGTTAAGGAGTTCGGCTCCTTCATTTCGAACGAGGCATGAGGAGAAATCTAGCAATTTTCAGTTGAGTTTGTTGTTGGATTTAACTTTGTTGATTTGCAATTCTCTTCGTTGTACCTCCTCATCAAAATGACTGCAGAATATTTAACATTTTAAAGCATTAGGATTGCCAGTCGAGCTGGCAATGACGCGAAGTGCAGAAAAGAACTGCTCCGTCATGTCGAACGTAGCATAGCGAGAGAGAGAAATCTAGCATTTTTCAGATAAATTTCTCGTTAGATTTAACGTCGTTGATTTTCAATTCTCTTCGTCGTTCCTCCTCATCGAAATGACGCCAGATTACTTACCATTCAAAGCATTACGATTGCATTCCGATCGCTATTAAAAATTACGCAAGTTCTTACGTTAATGTACTTACTTCAAAATAAAACTTCTATTATCTTTTTTCCAATCGGGACCAACTGATGTGTTTAACCAAAATGGTGTTTTTAGCGCAGCTTTCTTTTGCCAAATACCGTCAGACATTTGCAAATCGTTACCCAATTTTATAAACCCTGCGGAAAAACCGGATCCCTCAACTTGATTATTTTGTAATGTTAGGTTTTTAGGATTGTCTTGAGTGACCAACAAAGCAGTTGGATTGATGATGTAGTTGTTGATAATTTTAACACCATCTGGCGCCACAGTTCTATCTGCATCTTTGCCAGCGCCTAATACAAAAGCTTCTCTGGCATCTACAATAACATTATCTTGAATATTTGCATTTTTCACCTGCCAATAATCGCTCAAAGCAGGATTTTCATAGGCATTCATCACTGAAATAGCCGAGCGCAAAGTTCTGCCGGCTATTTTATACAGGTAGTTCCCATATACTTTTTGGTTTTCGCCAATAATTCTGATGCCTCCAGTATTTACAAGGTTATTGCCAATAAAATAGTTATTGCTCACCTCAGAGTTATTGCCATGCCTAAACGTTACGGTTCCTATACATTCGTAGAATAAGTTATTAGAAATCTTGTTGTAGCCAGATTTGATTGAAATGATTTCTACTTCACCATTACATCTGTCGAAAATATTGTTTTCAACCGTGGTATAGGAGTCGTTCATAGAATAAGTACTGGTACCAATACGAATAGTTTCTCCACCGTTCACACCCAAATCTGGTCTTGCGCCAAAATAATTATGATCTATTTGATGATAGTTTTTCCTATCATCTAACCAAACCACCAAAGTTGTGCCTTGATGCGTTTTTCCGCTGATGGAACAATGGTCTACCCTATTATTTACGCCGTATAACGAGACCCACTTGTAATCTACAGTTTTATCACTCGGGTTATAATCTTCGATACTGGTATTGGTTAAGCGGCTATTCGATGTTGTTTTAGAGAAAACCACCACATCATCCTTTAAAGAAAATCCATTTTTGAAAGAAAGACCATCTACAATTAACCATTCGCCATCTATTTTAAGGTTCGAATTTCCCGATAAGATCACACTCCCTTTAGCTTCGGCCACTAGTGTAATTGGTTTTTCGGCTGTGCCTTTGGCTTTGAAGTTAATTAACTGACTTTTCCAATCTCCAGATTTCATCACTACTTTATCGCCAGGCTGCAAGGTTAAAGCATTCAATTCTACAGCCGAGCTGATGGTATAAACCGTTGCTGTCTCCTTTTTAGGATCTTGCTTTTTTACAGTTTCTTCTACAGGACTGGATGAGCAAGCGCTAAAAGCAATGCAATTCAGGAAAATGATGTTTAGAATAAATCGGTTGTAAATCTTCATTTTGCGTCTGTTTATTTTATTGATGCGCCTACATTACTTCCAGAAACACCTTTGTTTAACAAAGAATTTCCTGCTTTTAATCCAAAATCAAAACCAAGGATGTTGTTAAACACTGGCTTGATATCGTAAATATTTTTTCCAATCAGTTTCTGATAAGTTGTTTCTACTTTTCCTGACTGGTAAAAATTGCAATAATCTAAAAGTACGTTATCCCAACGAAATTCTCTAAACTCTACCGCACGACCACCTTGTCCGCTGTTTACGAAATTAGTGTTGAGTACTCTTGCATATTGCGCACCTAGCAAACGTATGGCAGCGCCTTGTTCCCTATTATCAACTTCGTTAATGGTGCAATTTTCTATCGTTACAAATGGGCCTAAAGTACTTTCATCATTCCCACCCCTATAAACGTTGATGGCGCTACCTAAAATATTAGTGAACACACAATTTTTAATTACTGTGTACTCTGCGCCATAAATTCCTTTGTCGTCTCTTTCTTCGGCCAGGTTAATTCCTGTGCCAGAGATATTTCTAAACAGCGAGTTGGTGATCACTAAACTATCCGCTAAGGTAGACTTACTACCTTTAAAGCCTGCAAATGAACCTTCGTTGTAATCATAAAATTCACAATGATCTATGTAGGCTTTGTACGGCTTATTCATTGGCAATTCCGTAGAACGGATACCACATCGCACATCTCCAGCACTACCATAAGCGCCTTTAAATGCAATCCCACTTACTTTAACCGTAGCGCCGTTATCAATAGTGATGAAAGCCGGCAAAGTTTTGCTACTGCTATTCACAAAAACCGGCTTGTTTTTTAAGTTGCTTGCGGCTTTTATAGTGATGGATTTGCCTACTACAATTTCATCTTCGATACTATAAAAACCTGTATCTGTAAGTTCTATGATGTCGCCATCATCTAGTTTCGATATGGCTAGCGCAATAGTGTTGGCATCTTTAGCTGCAATTTTAACAACCTTAGGCTGTTGATTTACTGCCTTTACTTCTTCCTTATACCAAGCTGCACCAATGTCTTTCTTTTGTACGAATTTCATTTTCTTTAGCGGCGCACCGTAATCTGCCAAATAAGGCAACACAATTCCATTGATTGTAATGGTAGATGGTTTCTTTTGTACAAACCCATTTTGAAGAGCAAGACTTGAGACCACTGCATTATCTTTGATAATGATACCACCGTCTTTGTTTTCGTCTACATAAAGTGCATTTGCTGGATTGAATAGCAAGTTTTTAGAAAATACTACTCTTTGTGGAGATAAGGTTCGTTCTGCATCTTTTCCAGTGCCAAACAACGATGGTTCGCAGTTGATGAAGGTATTATGTTCAATCTTAGCATCTGTCACTTGATAATACCTGTTTATTAACGAATTTGGTACACCGTTCATTACTGCTAATGGCGAACGAAAAGCTGTTCCTTTTAAATCTTTAAATACATTATCAAACACTTCGTGACCTGGGTTGATGACCCTTACGCCACCTGTGAATGGTTTGTTATTTCCTAGAAAAAGATTACCCTGAACTACGTTTTTAGAACCATGTCTTAACACTAAACTACCTTCGCATTCTATAAAAGTGTTAAAGCTGATGTTATTTTCTCCAGATTTGATGGAAACGATTTCTACTTCGCCATTACATCTTTCGAAAATATTATGTAAAATTTGAGTTCTTGATGCTGTTAAAGAATATCTAGAAACGCCAATGCGAATAGTTTCTCCGCCATTTGAACCGAAACGCTGGCGACCATTAAAGTGATTAGAGTCTATGCGATGGTAGTTTTGTTGACTACGTTCGTCGTTAAGCTCTGCAATAATTACTGGACCAGCATTTAACTTATTGGTGAATGTAGAATGGTCTACACGATTGTTTTTACCCCAAAAAACCACCCACGAATCACCTTTAAAACGCTCTGGCTGACTAAATCTTTCTACTGCAAACTGTGTAATGCGGCAATTATTAGCCAAGTTATTATTATCGACCCTAAAATTAATGACATGGTCTTTTGGACTATAGCCATTTTTAAAATGAAAACCTTTGACAATAACGTATTCTCCACCAATTTTGAGGTTAGAAATCCCAGAAATAATAACGTTATCTCCAGTTTCTGGCTTTACCAAAATCGGTTTTTCTTTAGTTCCTTTTCCAGAAATTACCAGTTGTACGTCTGTCCAAACTTTGTTTTTAAGCAAAATTACATCGCCAGGTTTTGCTTTAGCTGTTGCTGATTTTAATTCTTGTGGTGTACTCACCAAAATATCAGCTGCGCTAGCTAGAGAAACAGTTAAAAAAAGGGCTAAAAAAGAGATACGGAATTTCATTAAGTATGGTTAATCGTTTAAACTGGTTAGCTTGGTTGAAATTGGTTAATTGGTTAATTGAAAATTACCAACTGCCATAACTAAAAAATGCTGCCGTCTCAATTGGAGAAGAAAAACAAATGAGCTATCTTCTTCTTTTGTTCCAACCGAAACGGCAATCATTTACATATAAACCAAAAAAGAGTTATTTCTGAATATAGATATCAAATTTAATTGTTGAGTTACCAGCACTAAAATTTGCACTCTTTACATGAATAACTGCAAACTTAGACGAAGCCGCATTGCCAATATCTGGAATTTTAACTGCAATTAAGTTTGATCCGCTTGCTGTATTAAAAATTGCATTTGTTGGTGCAGCTGTAGCATCGTATCTCGGACCACTGCTGCTAATCGTAATTGCACCTAATCTACCAGCCAAATCATCTAACCTACCAGCGGCAAAATCATCATAAACTAATTTCTCTGCAGCTACACTAGACAGCAATACCCTAAACCTGGTTGCCCTCATATCGGTCGCAGGTCTCGAAAGTACCCATGGTGTAGTGCCGCATCTAAAGTTAGAGGCTACATTAGTTGTATTTGTTGGCGCATAAAAAGTAGGGCCATTACTTGTTGCATAAAATAAGAAAGCCATTGTTAATTCACTTGCAACTAAATCACAGTTACCTTTAGTTGTACCATTAGAATCGAAGAAAATGGTAGCGGTACCTGCAGTTTGAGCATTCATTTCCACATCTCTGTAAACCTTACTTAAATAAACTGCATTTACCGGAATGATTAATTCAGACTGTAAATCATCTGTATCTACAGCGATAATTTTCACATTTGAAGCCCTCATGGCATAAGCATAAGCGCCACTGTAATTATAGGTTTTAACGCCATTAAGGTTATTTGCGGTACCTAGTAATATGTAAGTACCATTACGATCATCGTAAATATCAACTTTTTTCAAGCCAGTTACTGAGGTAATTTCTCCCGCTACCGATGTTGCTGTAGTAGCTACACTAGTGGGGAAGTTGTTAAACCTAGGTTTGAAAATTGACACATCAACTGGCATATCAATAATTATTTCATTAGTTTGGTTATAGATATCGGTTGCTTTTATTTTGATATGCTGAGCAGCTTTACGATAAGTATAAGCATAGTTTAATAGATATTCTTTAACGTTAGCAATACCAGTAATGCTATTTGCCAAAACGTAAGTATTTTCGGTTTGATAATCGTCTAAAATGTCAACTTGCTTAATACCATATTCTGATTTGATAGTCGCAGTAATAGCTGTTGGCACACCGGATAAATCTGCATTAATCACAGAAGGAAAAGCGCTGAACTGAGGCAAAGCCGGATCAAAATACTTAATGGTTACGAAACCTTCAAGTGAACTATTGTTGCCTTGTTTAACTAAAACTTTCACGCCTTTTACATCACTCATCTGGTTTACCGGAAAAGCCGTAATTGGGATAGCTAATTCATATTTTGGTGTAACTGCACCTTTATTATCAGTTACGTGAATTAGCGAATCTGTTTTATTGGTACGCACTAAATAGCAGTATACAAACTTCACTCCTTCCGCTGCAGCGATGTTGCTTTTCAATTCGTTACCCAAATCAAAAGTTTTGGTGGCACGATTAAAAGTGTATTCCTGTGCTTCAACAGTTCCTTCGCCAAGATCAGAAAACTCATTTTTCTTACAGCCAGCTATTATCGCCATTGCCAAAAAGCAAAACAATAATGGTTTTAGGATTTTCTTCATTTTTTAATATTTTAATATCCTGGATTTTGTGGAATGGTTATCTCTGTATTGGTATCAATCTCTCTTTGAGGTATAGGCAATAACAACTTGTTTTGCGTGACATTAGCCTGTAAAGTTGCCAATGGAATAATTGGTCTAAATCTGCCATAATAGGCTGTATACTCTGCATCGTAATGACTTCGCATGGTATTTACTGCTTCGCCGAAACGAATTAAATCAAATAAACGTTGATTTTCGAAGGCAAATTCTAAGCGTCGTTCTTTTAACAATGCCGCATTAAAAGCAGTAGCACTAGCGATAGCATCTGTCCCCGTTGCCGGATATTTGTAAAATGCCGTGCCAAAAGCACCCGTTGTGTAATTTCCAGCGCCTGCTCTTTCACGCACTTGGTTAATTAAGCCAACAGAAGAACCTCCCGCACCGTCAAAACCTTGCGCTTCAGCTTTCATTAGTAACACATCAGAAAAACGAAGCACTGTAAAGTCATTTTCGGCATCGCCAGCCACCACAACTTTAGAGAAAAATTTATTCACATAAAGCGGCGTAGTACTATTAGCAAATGTATTAATAGTCACCGCTTTACGGGCATCGCTAAAACTAGAAGTACTTGTTACATAAGCGCCGTTAATACTTGTAGTTGGATAGTTAAAACCATTTCCATCACCGTTAATTACGGCGTCGCCGCTACTGGCTGGTGCAAACATATTAGCCATTGGATTCCCTAATCCTACTAAACCTGCTTTGTATCTAACTGCGAACAAAATCTCTCTATTCATCTCATTATTGATAGCGAATACTCGAGCGAAACTGCTTTCTAATCCGTAACCGCTATTGGTAATGATGTCATTTAACAATGTTAAAGCATCCGCATTGCGGGGCACTGGCATAGTTAAATACACTTTTGCCAGTAATGCTTTTGCAGACCAAGCATTTGCTCTACCTAAATCTGTAGAAGTAATTTGGTTGTATGGCTTTGCACTAGACAAAGCTGCAGCGGCTTCTAAATCTTTAGTAATTAAATTATAACTTTCTGTTAGCGTAGAACGATTGATTTTTCTAGCTTGTGATGCCTCTAAAGGTTCGGTTACAATAAACACGCCTCCATACAATCGCACTAAATTAAAATAGTGGTAAGCTCTGATAAATAGCGCTTGTCCAGCTAGTTCGTCTCTTTGTGCATCCGTAACATCCGCCGTAGGCGTGCCAAATACCAACTGATTATTCTGATATTTAACACCTAAACTGCGTAGTACGTAATTGGCATTTCTAATATTTTTGTACACACTTAACCAATAGTTATAAATCTGTTGGTGCTGTGGATTAGCCGTATACAGGTTAAGCACATTCAGTTCCATATTAACATTGGTAGTACTATTAACCGAACGCTGACGTGCATTATCACTTCTTAGCTCAGTAAACTGCCATTCGTTAATTAGCGGCTCTTGCATGCCGTTATAACATCCAGATAGCGCTACACTAACCTCTTTATAATTTTTGTAGTAATTATTTACCCCTTCGTTTGATATTGGTTCTTGGTCTACCAGCTTTTTACAAGCTGATAAAGACGACACCAACGATACCATAATGATGAAGCGAGTTGATATTTTTTTGATTTCTTTCATGATTTGATGGTATTAAAAGTTAAAATCGAGACCGAAAGTGTATGTACGATTAACCGGAAAACCTCCTCTTTGATAACCAGAAACAACTGGCGATGCGTAAGAAGCTGAAGTTAACCTTGCTTCGGGATTAATACCTCTATATGAGCTTCCTGTAATAAAAAATACATTATCTACAGAACCATATAACCTTAAGCTGTTTACTTTGAACTTTTTAAGCGCCTTACTTGGAAAAGTATAACCCACAATGATATTGCGCAAATACGCGTACGAAGCACTTTCCACACCGTAATCAGTTAGTAGTAAATCTGCAGCTATACCGTTGGTAAAATATGGCGTTTTACCATCTCCTGGGTTTGCCGGGCTTACCCATCTATTTTCGATATACCTTTTATTCTGTCTTTTTGATTCGTTATAAAATAAATCGCCGTTAATCAATTGACCACCTTGCGAACCTTGCATCAAAACATTTAGATCGAAATTTTTATACCTGATGGTGTTGGTTAAACCCCAAGTAAAGTCTGGAAATGGAGAACCCATAATCACCCTATCGTTCAAATCTATTTTATTGTCGCCATTTACATCTTTTAATTTAACACCACCCGCAGCAAAATAGCCTTGTAAAACTGATGTTTGCCCGCTTGCTACTGCAGCATCTGCATCTGCTTGTGAGTTCCATACGCCTTCTGTTTTGTAACCAAAGAACTGTACATAAGGCTGTCCAACAATAGAAGCATAAATTTCGCTACGTTCGCCGTAGTTAAATAAATAAGGCTCATCACCCCCTAGTTTCAATAATTTGTTTCTGTTGGTAGCTACGTTTAAAGAAGTTGTCCAGTTAAAGTTTTTGGTACCGATGTTGTTTGAAGTAAACTCGATCTCGAAACCTTCATTTTTTATTCTTCCGTTGTTAGTCCAGAAAGAATCTGAACCCGTAATAGCTTGCTGTGCTTGTTGCAACAACAATTTATCGGTTATAGAGCGATAATACTCTAAGCTAAATTGCACCTTGTTCTTAAACAAGCCCACGTCTAAACCGATGTTGGTTGACTGGGTAGTTTCCCATGTAATATCGCTACCAAAAGTTACTACGTTATTTGGCGACTGACCTGGGCTTACTTGACCTGTACCTTCTCCAAATACATAGTTAGACCTGAATAATAAATCTAGGTAAGAAAATGGTGTAATTCTGTTATTACCCGTTTCGCCGTAACTGGCTCTTAATTTTAAGCTTTCTAACCATTTCTTGCTGCCCTTCATAAACGATTCGCTAGCAATGTTCCATCCTGCAGAGAATGCAGGGAACCAGCCTCTTCTGTTACCCGGACCAAATATCGAACTTTCGTCGGTACGCAAACTTGCAGTTGCAATGTACTTGCCCTGATAATCGTAATTGATACGCCCCAAGTAAGAAACCAAGCCAGTTTTTACGTTAATAGGCAAAGCAGGTGCTTGGTCAAAATAGGCAGCTTGATTTAGCGTAGTAAAATCATCGGATGGAAAATTATAGCCGATTTGCTGAGATCCATTTACGGAATTACCTTGTACTGTAAAACCTAATAATCCGTTAAAATTATGGTTACCAAAGCTCTTTTTATAGTTCATGGTATTTTCCCACAACACATCTAAGGTATTAGCGGTAGTGATAGTTGCCGAGTTGATATCACCATCCTTACGAGCTTCGCTTCTGATAAAAGTTCTATCCTCTCTAGATAGATAATAAGTACCTACCGAAGTTTTAAATGATAATTCTTTAGTCGGGTTGTAGGTTAAATCTGTTCCTCCCTGAAAACGATAGCTCTCTGAATACCTTTCCTCTCTTTCTGCATGAGACAAAGGTGTATTATTGGTAGACGAAAATGGAGAAACCGCTCCAGTACTCTGCCAAAACGAACCATCTGGCATAGTACCTGCATAAGTTAGGTTCGTAAAGTGACGAGCTTGCGCCCAATCGCCAGATTTTAAATGTGCCCATTGCGAGTTTTGGTTTACAAATGCCGATGTAAAAGCAGAATGGAAAACAGGCAAAAACGATGGGAAACGGTAGTAATTGGTAAAGTTCTCCGAAGGTCGCTGAATTTTAGTGTACGTTGGATTAATGTTTACGTTTAGCATTAATTTAGGCGAAAGGTTCACATCCAATTTGATACGAACGTTACCTCTGTTATTTTCGCTGTATTTCATTACGCCCTGGTCTTGTTGTAGGTTACCAGAAACATAGTATCTCATGTCTTTTTTGCCACCAGCTACGTTAAGCTGTAGATTGTAAATTCCGGCGTTACGCAAAGATTCCTGCTGCCAATCTGTAGGTGAACCACTAATTTGATTTTCGATGATATAAGCTGCTCGCTCGTTATCATTAATTAGGTTTTTTGTAGTTACACTTGGATCATTTTCACGCAACTTTGTCTCTGCAAATAGCAAATTCGTGTATTCTGTAGTTGATAACAATGGATAAACCTCGTAAGCTTCTTTAAGTCCGTAATATGATTTTACCGAGAACTTAGGTTTGTCTGCCACACCTTTTTTAGTGGTTACTAAAATTACGCCGTTTGCACCTCTAGAACCATAAATTGCTGATGACGCTGCATCTTTCAAAACCTCAATAGATTCTACATCGTAAGGATTGATAAAAGCTAAACCATCTGCTATTGGGTGCCCATCTACTACTACCAATGGATCTGCATTGGCATTGATGGAACTTGCGCCCCTGATACGTAAAGTTGGGTCAGAACCTACTTCTGAACTATTGTTTTGAACAGTTAAACCTGCTATTTTACCAATTAATGCATTGTCCAATCTCGAAGTTGGTATTTCGTCCAAATTCTTATTTTCTAATTTACTTACCGCAGAGCTGATGGTTGATTTTTTTTGCGTACCATAACCCACAACGATCACTTCATTCATAGAACTTACGTCTTCGACCAAGGTAACGTTAATCGTAGTGGCATTGGCAACTCCCTGCAAATGGGTTTTGTAGCCTAGCGACTTAAATTCAAGTATCTTTCCCTTCTGGACAGAAATTTCATACTCCCCTTTTTCGTTGGTAGAAACACCCGTTTTAGTGTCTTTAACTACTATCGAAACACCAGGAATACCCTGCCCGTCTTCAGATTTAACAACGCCCTTAATTTTTACAGTTTGTGCACTTAACCCAAACGAGATTAAACAAAGCAGTAAAAAAACTACGCTGCTAACACGATTTTTTAATGTCATAGCAAATCAGTTTTATATGTTGGTTAGGTTGTGGCAACTTAGCAGTGTCCACTACAAAAATTGGTAAACCAAAAATTGGTAGACCAAATATATCATTATTATTTGTAATCAAAAAAAATAGTAGAACTATTTAAAAATTTTGCTGAGAAGCGAGAAAAACGAATGTTATAATGGTGTTAGTTAGGTTCGGTTCTTTGTATTTGGTTTGTTAGGTTAATTGCTGAACTAGCTAATCGGTTAACTGAAAATTGCCAACTGATAGTACTGGTCTTTAGTTCATTTGATTATTGTTATTATTATAAAAAAGGGACGTTCCTTAAGATATCCTTTTAGAACACCCCTTTTTTAAGAGTTATTAATCACTATTTGATGCAAAACCTAAACATCTTCATAGCGTATTTTAATTTACGATTAAGAGAATGCTAAACCACCGTTGATATCGATATTGTTTCCTGTTAAGAAACTTGATTCATCAGAAGCTAAATAAGCTACTACATCAGCAACTTCTTTAGCATCACCTTCTCTTTTCAATGCTGTAGCGTTTGCCACGTTAGTTCTCACTTCCGATTTTGTAAAAGTATCGTGGAAAGTTGTAGCAATCATACCTGGTGCTAAAGCATTTACGCGGATACCTTTTGGTCCGAATTCTTTTGCCAATGCTCTTGTGTAAGTCATTACCGCACCTTTAGAAGTTGCATAAGCACTTGCACCTGGACCACCACCATCTCTTGCAGCTAATGAAGAGAAGTTAACGATAGAAGAACCAGCAGGCATGAAAGGAGAAACTGATTTGACTGCTAAGAATACAGACTTTAAGTTTACGTTGATGACGAAATCCCAAAAATCTTCATCCATTTCTGCTGTTGTTTTACGGGCAACCAAGCCACCAACAACATTTACCAGCACATTAATTTCGTCGCCGAAAGCTCCTCTAGCTTTTTCAACCAAAGCCTCAACATCTGCTGCTTTAGTCATATCTGCCTTTACGATAATGGCTTCGCCACCTTGTTCCTCAATCAATTGTAGCGTTTCTTCAGCCAGTTGCTCGTTATCGAAATAATTTACAACCACTTTAGCACCTTCTTTAGCCAACTGTAATGAAACAGCTCTACCTATGTCCCTAGAACCTCCAGAAACTATCGCAACTTTGTTTTTTAAACGCATATTGTTATTATTTAATTTTTTATTTTTTTGATGAAATATATTTAATGCACAACCATGATACCGGCACTAAAACAGCCGCCAATACGAAGAATGATACATAACTAGTTTGTGTGATTATTGGTACTGCCCAAGTGGTTAGTAGCGTACCAGCTACCGCAGCCGTACCGCCCATTCCTGCTACCGTACCCACATTTTTACCGTTGAAATAGTCGCTAGGTAAAGTTTGGATATTGCCGATGAGATATTGAAAACCGAACAAAGTGATGCCAATTAAAATCATAGCCAGCATTGGCGAGTCTTTTAAGCTATCTAGCTGATAAACGATAGCAACTAAAGAAGTCAACATCAATACACAACCTACGGCAATGGCATTTTTACGGGCTTTTGTAGCAGCAACTCCTTTTCTAATTTGTACCGAAGCATGGTAGCCACCTGCTAAACTTCCGATAGCTGCAAATAAATAAGGTACCCAAGTGAACGCACCAATTTGCTTAATATCAAACATGAACTGTTCTTTCAAGAAGGTAGGTAACCAAGTAACGAACAACCACCAAACAGGGTCAATAAAAAACCTACCTGTAATAATTCCCCAAGTATTTCTAATTTTCAAAAGTTCTTTCCAAGTTAATGCAGGAGCTTCATCTTTAACCTCTTCCACCACAAGACTATCTTTCTTATCCAAAATATGAGCACGCTCTTCTTCAGTTAACCAAGGGTGTTTATCTGGCGTAGCTTTGTTAATGTACAACCACGGAATAATCCAAATCAATCCTAAAACAGCGATTAAAACAAAGGTCATTTTCCAACCGAAAATAAGATACAATGCAGCAATAATTGGTGCAGAAACTACAGAACCCAACGATGCACCAGCACCGAAAATTCCTTGTGCAATTCCTCTTTCTTTTGCAGGAAACCATTCTGCATTGCTTTTTGTGGCTCCCGGCCAGTTACCTGCTTCGCTAAAACCCAACATGAACCTAAAAATATTGAAAGACAACAACGATTTAGCGAAGGCATGCAAAGCGATAGAAATACTCCATCCGATGATAGACAAAGTCATCCCCAAGCGTGTACCCACAGCATCCATCAGTTTACCCGTAAAAGTTTGGCCTAAAGCATAGGCAATCATAAAGAATGTGGTGATTAATGCCAGTGCACTTTTATTGTCAGCATCGGCAATGCCAAATTCTTTATAGATGTACGGCCAAAGAATGTTGATGGCACTCCTATCGATGTAATTGATTACCGTCGCCAGTCCAATGAGGGCAATAATCCACCATCTTAATCCTTTTACTTTCATATTTTATTTTTTAGTCAGTTCGATGTTTGTGATGCCTTTTGCAGCATTTACAACTTTATTATCAGCATAAACCTTATTACCTACCGCTTCTCCCTTGCTGCTCTTCAATTTGATGTTGATGCCATAACCATCAGCATTTACATTACTAATATTGTTTTTAAATTGATTGTATGATCCCCAGCCTTCGTAAGCACAATTAACTTGATAGCCATCTTTTAAAACTGAAGGTTGCATATTCTGTCCTATGTTGTTTTCAATCAGATAATGATTTCCTTTAATGTCCATCCAGCTATCCGCAGAATTTTCTCCAGTAATTCCTTGCGCTTCGAATGTATTGCCTCTAATAATTCCGCCAGTGGTGCCTTCTTTAATGTCGATACACTCGGCAGTGATAAACGGACCTAATTTGTTATTTAAAACTTGGTTTGAATCGCATTTATCTGGTTGGCCATCGCTATGTTTTGCCCAATTACTGTAGGCAGAGCCGATATAAATGCCTTCACCATAACCTGGTCTCTTTTTGCCGGTATGTGTTACTTCCGAGTTCTTGATGATATTATGATTGCTGAAAGCTCTCAAATGAATACCTTCTTCGCCCAATTGGGTTACAAAAACACCATCGACAATATTGTAATTAGCGCCATCAGCAACAATCCCCTTCAGACCGTTTTGCACTGTAAAACCTTTCAATTTCCAATGGTTAGCTTTTAAAGACAGCACATAACCTGTTTCTGTACTCCCAGCATCTAGTATTGCTTTTCTGCTGCCTGTCAATACAATTGGTGCTTTTTTTGTTCCGCTTGTATTTGCTTCAATCACAAACTTTCCTTCATAAATCCCATCTTCTAAAATGATGGAATCTCCAGGTTTTGCTGTAGCCAATGCCCGCTTTAACTGCGCATTATTTTTTACAACAATAGGCTTTGTAACAGCTAAAAAAGGCTGTATTGCATAACCCGCACTTAAGCAGCATGAAATAGCAATAGCAGCCATAACCAAATATATATTGAAGTTCTTTTGCATTAAAGCCCGGTCCTATTTATGGATACCCAATTCTTTTAAGAAATCGATAATTGCAGCGTTCAATTCAGAGTTTTTGTCTTTAGGAAATTTTCCATGCTCGCCACCTTCGATGGTCATAAATTTATTTTTTACACCAAATTCATCTAGCTTCTTTTTTAAGTCTACCGACTGTTGGTAAGCGACTATCGGGTCAGCATCACCATGTACAATAAATACTGGTGGACTGGTTTTCTTTACCTGAAATAAAGGAGAAACCGACTCAATGAATTTTTGGTCTTTAGCTTTATCGCCTAACCACCAAGTAGCCGAACGACTTGCCCAAGTCCCTAGATGAGTAATTCCGTATTTATCGATGATAGCCGCAACTTTTACGTCTTTTACGCCTAAGCAATTGCCATCAAACTTGGTATCGTTACCTAATAAACCACCCATTAACGCCAAGTGACCACCAGCAGAACCGCCCATAATCACAATTCTATTTGGGTCGATGTTTAATGCTTTGGCGTTCTTAATTAGATAAATTAAAGCACAACGCGTATCTTCTACCGCAGCTGGCGCTGGAGCAACTTGTACCAAGCGATAAGCAATGTTGGCTACCGCATATCCATTCTTAAAGAACGAATTAAAGCCAGTTTGCGACTCTTTATTTCCCTTATTGAAACCGCCACCGTGAATGTTGATTACAATTGGAGATGGGCCTTTTTCTTTTGACGGCAAATACAAATCCATTTTGCCTTCCCAATCGCCAACTTTAGTGTAAACCACGTTCAGTTGCTCAGAAAATCCTGTCGGATAAACCACTTTTTTAACTTCCGCAGTTTCTTGCGCTTGGGTAAAACTTGCTGCCGCTATTATAAAGCAGCTTATGATTAATTTTTTCATCTTATCTGATTTTGTAATACTTCTATTTCCTCCCCCTGCCCCCTCGAAGAGGGGGATAAGCAAAGTGCTTATACAAATTGTATCTCCCTCTGGAGGGAGAATTAAAGAGGGACGGAAAACCCTTACTTTATAAAATCTTCTCTATGTGGAGCGAAAACATCGATTAAAATACCTGGCTCTACGCACACACAACCGTGTACAGCATGAGGTGGCACATAGTAACCATCACCTTTTCTGATGATTTTTTTCTCGTCACCAATGGTCATTTCGAAAACACCGCTCTCTACGTAAGTTACCTGTACATGGTAATGCTCGTGCAAGGGACCAATAGCTCCTGCTTCAAATTTGGCCTTAACCAACATAATCTGATCATCATGACCATAGATTTTACGTTGCACACCGTTTCCTAAATCTTCCCAAGTGGTTTCTGTTTCTATTTGAAATAATTCGCTTTGCATATTTTGTTTTTGTTATGTGTTGTGAGTTACGTGTTACGGGTTTTTAGCCATTGTGACCTTGCAACTAATAACCCGCAACCCGTAACGTTATTTAAAATTTATATAATTCTGTTTATCGTTATAATTAATTTGATAGGTGTAAATCTTGCCGTTCAATTTGAAGCTGAAAGCAGTTTGCTGCGCATCAGATTTTACTAGTGTTAACTCGCTGATTGATGGTTGGGCTGAAGCTACAGTTTCATTAATTGGGTCTGTACCACCATGAGTTTCCGTGATACTTACAAAGGTTTGGTTTTGTCCTTTACTACTCAGCATAAACGCTTTTCCATCCACTAGGTTCATTTCTGGGTCATTTGCACCGATAGAAATCAGTTTTACTTCTAAAGGATTATCTGAAGCGAAATGAGTAGTGTAGAAACGATTTTTGTTCAACAGACCCACCAATCCAGTTTTACCTTCTATCTTATTACTAGCATTTAACCAAAGGTGCTGATAACCATTATTATCTCCCAAAGCACTTAACTGATTAGCTTTTGCCGCAACTGTAAAAGAAGTGTTCACCAACTGGCCTTTGTACCAAAAAGGTAAATCGTATTGGTGATTTTTAGGAGATTGCGCCTGCATTACATCAATTAACAAAGGTTTCTCTAAACCCTCTACTTTTACCAATGCAGATGTTCTAATCATAGTTACATCAGCGTAAGCTTTAGCTTCTTTGGCGCTAACCACTTTTAAATTCGGTTGATTAGAGAAGTACAATAAGCTTGGGCTAGTTTTATCGGCTGGGCCAACTTTAGCATTGAAATGTGAAGTTTGGTCTACCACCAACGCATTATGCGCTACCGTCTGTTTTGCAAAAGTGTTATTCTCTGGCAAGTAACCACCGCCATTTTTAGTATCTATATTTAAAAATCTTGCAGCGCCATAATCAGGGAAAATCTCAGTGGTATTATCGTAAAACAACAAACCTAATCTGTCGAAGTGACCGTGCCCCATACCTTGTGAAGCAGCTTTCATTAATACCGTTTGTTGGTCTGTGTTTGCGCCGCTACGCAGAATTCCTAAACCACCGTCTTCACCTTTTGCGCCATCTTTAATCCACAAAGTTTGATATTTGAAAGGCACAGCTTTTCCAGCTGCTAAATCTGCTGCTACTTTTAAACCTGCATCAGAAACAATTACACGGCCTTGCTGCTTTGCGATATCCAATAAATCAACCTCTGGTTTAATATCGGCATAAGCCAAATTCACACCATAAACCAACTCTATCGATTCGTAAGTTTTATCTTTAATCGCATCGTTAATTGGAAAGAAAGTTTTATCGGTATAAGACGTCTGCAAAGAAGTTTGAATTGCTTTTGACAGCAACTTATCACGGTATTCGAAAATTTTGCGTGATGGCTCGTAGTTGTTAATCGCCTTGGCAAACAGCACGAATGGCAATAACGCATAACGCTGATAATAAGGTCCTTCCATATAATAACCATCTGGCGAAAACAATTGGTCTATCTGTGCCAAATAACCTGTCTTACCATCCATTTTAGAGCCTTTAATGGCTGTTTCTACGTACTCCTTTTTATTTAACACATAACCAGTAATACCTACAGCCGCCAAATTCCAAGTACCATGATTGTGAATTTTGTTGAAGACATCGTACCTATCCTCAGTAAAAAACTTTAAGATAGGCACGAACAATTTTTCTTCAATGGTTTTCCTGTCTCCAACAGGTAAACCGTCATAAACCAAATCATAAGCCTGTATGGTATAAATTTGCCATACAAAATCGTTGAGACTTTGCCAGAAAATACGACCACCATCATCTTCACTTTTTCTTTTAGGATGTAATGGCCATTTTTCATATTGCGAAGCATAATTTAACAATACATTTTTAACGTAATCTGCATACTTCTTTTCTCCAGATATTTGATAAGCAACGCCACAGTTTAGCATGTTGCTGTAATTCTTTTTGTGTGCTTCGTGGGTGTATCCACCGCCGCCATCTTTAGGTACTGGCACTACAATTGGCACTGCCAAAACCTTATCTGCTGCACTTTTTACCGTTTGATAAGATTGGCGCAAAAGTGGATAAGTAGCTACTCCTTTTCGCACCGCAGCCACATTTGCTTTTGTAAGCATTAGGCTTGGATGGTTTTGCGCCATCAGTGATAGGCTAAAAAAGGCACAAAAGGATACTAATACCACTCTTTTTAAGTAGTTCATACGCTTTAATTTATATTTATTTGATTAAGCTAGGATTGACCTATATGTCTCGGATTATCTCTCTGTCTCGTTGATGATACTTTGTGCAGCAAAACCTGCTTTACTAATTTGCCATATTTCGTCAAGGTGGCCAGCCATTGCCTCTTCAGCTTTAGCCATATCTTGCGATTCTATAGCCGCATATATCATTCTGTGCTCTTCAATTGCGGTTTTAGCACGGTTATCGCCACAGATTTTATTCTCTACAATATTTTTAATCAAGTCTGGTACCAAAATCAAAATCATTGATTCTATCACCGAGTTCTTCGTTGCTTTTGCAATCTTGATATGGAATACCATGTCCTCTTCTACCGCATCACCGTCTTTGCTCACTTTATCTTCATAGGCTTCCATCGCCGTCCTGATACTTTCTAAGTCTTCTTCTGTTCTGCGTTCTGCTGCTAATTTTACTGCATTTAACTCTAAATGGTAACGAGCTTCAATTAAGGCATTGAAATCATCTTTATTGAATTTGATAATATCAGAAATGATGTTATCGATAACGTTGATGCTTAAACCAGCAACGTAAGTACCACTTTGTGGGTTGGTTCGTAAAAGGCCGTAAAATTCTAGTTTTAATATCGCTTCGCGGATGTAGCTCCTGCCTAAACCAAATCTTTCAGAAAGTACTCTTTCTGCTGGCAACCTGTCTCCAGGCTTTAATTGGCCAGAAACGATTAATTGTTTTAACTGACCTATAATTTTGTCAACCGGCGACTCTACTTGTATAGCTGTGATATTTTCTATTAGTGACTTCATTCGATAATTTTCTATTTGGTCGACCAATTAATTGGTTTACCAAAAATAAGCATTCAATTGGGTATTTAAAATTTATTTCAAATTAAATCATTTTATCTTGGAATTACTTCTAGATCAATTTTCCATTGATCGGTTCTAAAAGGGTGCAAAGGCAGGCCATTAGCATTTGAAAGATAGCTTTCTCCCGGATTATCTGCCCAAGCATACCTAACTGCGACCGGATTTTTAACGTCGTCGCTCCAAACTTCTACAGTATTTCCGTTTATTCTAGCTTGGGCCCAAGCAAATTTTTGGTCGGCACCCGCTATCATAAAGCTAGAACGTTGCGCATTTTTGTTAATTGTTAAACCATCAACATTATCTAAAGAAACAATCGCCTTGCCATTTTGAATTTTCATTGACTTGAACATAGGCCCATCAGCAACTACTTTTTGTGCATAAACCAATTGTTGTACTTTAGCAGCTACCCGCTCTCCTACTGGAAACTTGTTTGTTGGATGAATATCATTTGCCAAACCTAAATCAACGATGTTTACTAAGCCAACATTAGGTTGACGAGCAGCCTTTTCCTGTGCTTCTCTTAGTAAAGCCCAAGTTGAGTTTACTTCTGGAACCGCTGGTACTTTTTTATAGTTTGGCAGTTGTATAATTACGAATGGTAATTGAGGCTGATTAAAGTTCTTTCTCCAATCTTTGATTAAGTTTTTAAGTAAACCTTCATACTCATCTGCCCAATTGGCATTGCTTTCTCCCTGATACCATATTACGGCTTTGTATTGTAATGCTTTTAACGGACCAATCATGGCATTATAGACAGATGAAGACACATCATTAGGATGCACAGCGATGCTGATCTCTTGGATTTTGTAGCCCCAATCTCCGTTAATAGCTATTTTATTATTGTTCCCAGATTTAAAGAATAGTTTACTTTCTGGACCCCAAATACCTCCATTTCTACCTTTATTAGCTACACGAACTACAATTTTGTTCACTCCAGCTTTTAGTAAATCTTTCGATACGATAAATTCTCTAATTAAATCTCGGCTATCGGGTGAAGAACCCAATTTCACATCGTTGAAGAAAACTACACTCTGATCCGCAATTCGGCCTAAACTTAAAAAAGCATCTTTTTGAATATCGGAACTACTTAAATTTACTTCTTTGTAAAACCAAATTACACCATCTACATTTGGCAAACCTGCTTGCTCCCATAAGGTAGGTAATTTCATAGTTGCCCAAGATTTTGAATACTGAGGTATGGTCGGCTTAATAGTATCCCAAAGTACATCTGCTTTTGTATACTGATTTAGTTTACCGTGCACCTTTTCTAACTCCGCTACTTTAGCAGCAATGTATTGTTTTTGGTTTTTGCTGCCAATTTGGTCAAGTATTGGCTTTAATCTTTGTATGGTATCTAACGATGGAGCACTGATAAAACCTTCGATAACCGTACCACCATAGGCACTGCTAATTAAACCAATTGGAACATTTAGTTCTTTTTGCAATTTACGGCCCATGTAATAGGCAACCGCAGAAAATTTACCCAACGAATTAGCGTTAGCAACTTGCCAAGGCGTTTTCTTCGTAAAGTCATCCAAAGGCTGAAACTCGATATCTCTAACGACATTAAAAATTCGGAGGTTTTGGTTCGCTGAGCTTTCAAGATCTTTCTCGCCACCATCAGCCTTCATCAGCATAAAAGCCATGTTACTCTGCCCACTACAAAGAAAAACATCACCCAAAAGTATATTCTCTAAATTAAGTTCGTTAATTTTTAGTGTATAAGGACCTCCCGCTGGAGCGGCTTTTATCTCTAATTGCCATTTTCCTTGTGCATTAGCGTGAGCTGTGTAGCTAACCCCTTTAAAATTTGCGCTAATTTTTTCACCAGCGTCCGCCCATCCCCACAAAGTGATAGGCTTATCACGTTGCAGCACCATATTGCTTGCAAAAATCTGAGGCAGCTTTATTTTCGCTAAAACATCAGCCGAGATGGCTAAAAGCAAACCTAATGCGAATAATACTTTTGAGTGTTTGTTCATTTTATTACAGTATTTAGATTTTAGTTTTTAGACGTAAAACTTATTACCTAAAACCCACAACTTATTATATTTTAATTAATTTCTTAGTTGCCGTTACTTTTCCAGCGTTTTCAACAGACAATATATAAGTTCCTGCTTGAATATTTTGCACATTAATTTCTTGAATTTGGTTTCCGTTAGCTTTTTGTGTCGCGATAACCTGACCTTGGATATTCAAAATTCTGATGATATCACCATTTACTGCACCCGAAACACTTACAATACTTTTAACCACAGGATTTGGATACACTGCTACAGCATTCGCTAACGTTACATTTACGACTTTAACATCACTTGGATGTGTAGTACCATCTAAATCTACCCCTACCAATCGGTAGTAATTTGCGCCAGCAATAGGATTTAAATGTGTGTAGTTGTAATTGAAAACACCAACTTTATTATTTGCAGCGACGGTATAAATGTCTTTGAAACCATCCGAACTTTTGTGCTGTAGCACATAATTTTTCAAATTAACTTCATCTGTGGTTTGCCAAGCAAGCATTACACTATTTAAACTCTCTTTTGCAGTAAAGTTTAGTAAAGTAAGTGGCAAAGTTGTATTGGCCTCGCCTACTACAAACGGCGCAAATGTATTTGTAGTTAACGTAGCTGTGTTTGCAGCAGCATTACCCGAACCTGTGAAAGTTCCATAAGTACCAGCATATGCAGCTATTCCTATTTGGGCATTACTAAACGTAGAAAAATCTGCTCCTTCTAAGGCTGTAGGCCAAGCTAAAGTTATATCGGTATTTCCAGTACCTGCAGTACGGTTAACGTTCCAAACAGCATCTACCATTTTTAATTTTTGTGCTGCCGTTAATGCCGTTCCGTTTGGTGTTGCATCGGCAGTTGCACCTGCAAATACGTTGATATCAAAATTCGAAGCTGTTGTTGGCGCTAGCGTTACAGGTGTATAGTGCGTTGGCGTTCCTACTGGAATTAGTGTAGAAGCTGTTAAGCCAGTTACCCTAACCGTTCCTACTGCACCAGTGCCTGAATTGGCGTTTGTTGCTACATAAGCTGTGCTATTAAAAGTCCCGTTAAATGCCCCTGTTGATTCTAAGGTTACTATGTCTGATTCGTTTACCGTTAGCTTTGTGTTATTTAAGGTCAGTTTTCCTGCAATAGCAACACTTTTATTAGTAGTAGCAGAGGCATTAAAAGTAACATCGCCGAGAGTGTTATTACTAGTCGTGGTAAATGGAGTGACAGTGCTGCCATTGAATGTGTAATTTACACCAGCGCCAAATGTTTTACTGCCAGATACGGCAATACTTCCATCAATTCCCGCTGCATTTGAAGTAATCAGCTGTGGATTTGAACTCAGCGTAACTTCATTTCCGTTAGCGGTGGCTAAATTAGAAATCGTAAACTGAAAAGCCCCAGAATTCGTGCTTATAATATAACTATTTACCGGAATTTGAGGACCTGTAACCAAAACGCCTAGCCCGACTTTAATAGCATTATAATCTACAAGTGACGCCATAGTTATTACTGCGCTTCCAGCAGTAATGGTAGCATTTGTATTAGATATACTATACTTTTCTCTAACCTGCATTCCAGAAGTACCCGAAAGCACTTTATCGGTTAAATTTAAAGTGCCTGCAACTGATGAAGTAGAAGTTCCAACCAGATTTAATGACGAATTTAATGTTACATTGGCATTAAATCCTACAGTAAGCCCACCAAGATTTGAAAAAGTACCTGAACCACTTATGGTTTGTGGCGTTACACCTGCCATTAATAATTGCGATGAAGAAATAGCATTAGGCGAATTAGAGGTTCCAAAAGTACCATTATTTACAATGTTTCCAGTTACTGGCGAGGCAGACTGATTTCTGATCAGGAACGTAGCTCCTGGTTCTATAGTTAAATTTTCAATAGCAGAAAACGTTTCTGTAAGATTAACAGTAGCACTATTTCTAACTATTACATTACCCAGAGTTTTTGCGTTAAAAAGATTGGTTACGTTAGCTGTTTCCATAATAAAATTGCTTCCAGACTGACAAACTGCAACATTTGACGTAGAATTACCTCCGAAAGGATTAAACTGGCTCTGATAAATCAATGAAGATCCCTGCTGAAAAACTACCGATTTATCTACCGATGGATTGGTACCAGTAGTTAAAGTGCTAAATGGATTGGTTCCTGACCCAACGCTACATGAACTTCCGGCTGCAAACTTTAATGCACTAACTGCCTTTACTGACAATCTATTTGTACCCGCACCTAACACATTCAGTTGTCCTAGAATAGTACTATTAGAAGTAGCATTAAACACCAAACATGTCGTACCAGTAACACCATTAATATTTAATACACTATTGCTCGAAACTACAACCTCTCCATCTAAATATAAGTAAGTTGTTCCTGTGGTTGTTCTACCTAAATTTAAAGTTGCTGCGTTTTGCAAAATTAGTTTAGCTATCACTTCATTTCCGGTAGGTAAAGATGTTATGGCACCAGTTGCTCCACTGCCTATGTTGCTACCGTCAAATATTAAAATATCCGCAGGATTTGGAGTTGACCTGTTAGTGCCGCCACCGCCAAGTGTGGTATTCCAACTTCCTGCACTTCCCCAAGAAGCTGTAGTACCTCCCACCCAGTAATATGTGCTCTGCGCAAAACCAACTGCTGTAAAGCAGCTCAAAATCATTAATAGTAAAATTCTTTTCATATCGATTAAATATTTGGTTATAGGTTGGGAAGAGCGAATTAAGCCCTTCCTTTAGTTCATTTTATTTATAAATTTCCGTTAATTTCTAAATTGTCTAACCAGGCTTTTGCCATAGTCTCAGTGCCTTTTGGTGTTACACCATAGACTATAAAACCATTTAAACTTTTGCCCGGCTCTAAACCACCGCTCACAAACTCTCCAGTTACACGCTTGCCATTTACCCAAACGTGATAGGTACCCGCATTCAAAGATTGTTCGCCATCCTTCGTATACTTTTTTGCCTCCGCACTATTGTTGCTGTACACTTCAACTAGATAATCTGTGTTTTTCAAAAATGAAACGCCTTTTACAGCAGACCATTTCGCACCACTACGACTATAAAAATTAATTTGGTCGGCGGCCGACAAGTTCCATCTTAAGCCTGCGAAAATTTCTGTAGATGTTTCTTTAATGCCACCATTACCTTGAAATAAATCATCAGAGTTTTCTGAAGCGCCATTGGCAAAAACCCACTGGCCAGCAATTGCTGCATCTATTTTTATATTGAAGCTTGTTTTAGCTACGGTCTCCACAGAAAGGTTGTAAACAGAAAACTTACTGGTCGTAGTTCCTGCAACAACTTCTAAACCTGCACCCTTAATAAAACCAGCTCCAGTTTTCACCAAATTAAAAGCTCCAGTACCATCTGATGCTGTTCTAATTCTAACCTTCGCACCTTTTACAGCGGTAACCTTCGGTAAAAAAGAAGTTGAGGATGCTCCAGGATTTGGATTAAAAGAAGCTTCCTTGTCGCCAAAATCGTAGTTAACAACTGGCGCTTGCGCAAATGAAACAGTACTAATTGAAAATGTTAAAATAGCAGCAGCAAATAATTTGTTCATCGTCTATGATATTTAAAAGTTAGTATTCTGTGATATTAAAATCGTTGAACCAAACGGTTTCATCTCTCAACATTTGTGGTTCTAGCGTTCTTCTATAAATCCCCCATTTTGGTCTACAGCTAGTTGAGTTTTTACGCCACATCTCTATATTAGTAAAAGCTTGCTTTAATAGCAGCTTACCATCGCTAATTCTGTTGATTTGTATTTCGTATTTGCCATCGAAAGAAAAAGTCGCCCTTTCGGTTACCTCTACCCAATGTCCTCTGAAATCTGCCAAAGGAATAGAAGCAATGTATTTTTGAGAGCTAGTCTCAGTATCTCCAGTATGAATAACCTGAAGAATATCGCCACCAGCTTTATAACGAGGTGTTAGCGTAATGATCGGAAGTTGATTGTCGCCATCAATGGGTTTTAATTGATGGATATGCGTAAAATCGCTGGAAGGTTTAAAGGCCGCGTCTAATTTGAATTTCCATTTGTAAAGTACTTTTTCGTCTTTACTGGCTTTTAAGTTTTCGGGAGATTTGTCGTAAGTTTTAATTTCATTACGTTGTCTATCAGAATTTTCGCATTTATCATTATCTGGGGAAAGATGGATATGAAATGCAAATACCTGATGCTTTAAATCGTTATCAAAAACTTGTGTGATGTGCTTACCAAAGCCTAAATGACTACAATCTGGCGCTTCTATTACATCTCCTGTGCCACCAAAAACATTATTAATTAACTGATAGGTTTCTGTAGTGCCATTAGCGCTCAGGGTAATTCCTTCTGTATTGCTTGTTTGATTGCCATTACCCGCTACCACCTCCTTTTCTACAGGGGCAGTTTTTTGCTTGCTACAGCCCCATCCAAAAAAACAGATGCATAGCACGTAAAGCAGTTTTTGCTTATTCATACAAGGAGATAAATTTGGTTGACCAATATTTGGTTGACCAAATTTATACAAATAAAGTTATGAAGCAAATTTTTTAGAAAATTTTAACATTACGCTCGTTAGAAATATGACAGTGCCTTCAAAAGCAGATTATTACCAATTAGCTTGAGATAAAAATCAAGATGCGTTTTATCGGAAATGTGAGTTTAAAAAACAGGTGTGGGTTAATTAAACCTGATTGAAGCGGAAATACTTTTTGTTTGAATACAAAATAGTGTAATAGATGCTTCGATAAACTCAGCATGACAGGGAGCAGGTTAGTAAAGCAGACAAAAAGATTGTAGCGAAAAGCAGGGCAGCCCGTTAATAGTAGTAAAAATGATACTTTCTAAAAAAATAAACTAGCGATTAGCGAGATGCTCTTCCGAAACGCTCTTCGGCCTCCGTAATAATTTGCTGAACCGACTTTTGTAAAGCATGGGCTTTGTTCCCTATTATCGCGTCTTTATCGTAATTGGTGAGGTAAATGATATTTTTCGTGCTATCGTCATAAACGAATTTAAACTCGTAACGAAGCACTTTTGGGTCACTTAAATCTGCTTTTGAATTAGCTATAGTATCGGGGATGTTTAACAAATCTTGTTCGTTAATTTTACTATGAAGAAAGATGATGTTGTTAGTGCGCAGTTTAAAATTTTCTTTAATAAGCTTATCGCTCTGGTCTACAAATTGATATTCGCCAGTTTTAGAATCATAGCTATTTTGCAAAGTATCGCCCACGCCCCATTTATAGGTTAAACTTACAAAAGAAGCAGCCTTTTTACCTCCACTTCTCACTTTCATCACATAATAACCACCTACTACAACAATAAATAGTACGGCAATAATACTGATGGTTTTCCCCAGTTTCGGTTTCATTACTTAGCTAGCTTAGTTTCTTTATCAATTAAAGTCAACTCAATTTCTTTTTGCATTTTGCTAATAGCACCTTTCATTTTTTCGTTACCACGATAGCTTGGAAAGTAAGTAACTTCTTTAGATTTCGTTTCGTAATTGAACTTAATGAAATAGCGAAATTGTTTAGTATCATTTACATCCGCTTCGCCATTGGCTACAATATCTGGCAAATTCCAAAAGCCCTGTACATCGGCTATGCTATCTAAATATTTAATATCTCTTAACGTAAGCTTAATATTTCTATTGATCAGCGAATCGTTATTATTAAGGTACTTGAATTCTCCAGTTGCCGAATTATAGCTGTTTTCGAATTTACTTGTTCCCCAATTGTATTCTAGAGATACAAAGTTTTTCTCCTTAAAAGGAGCATTTCTAATGATAGGCGCATAGTAAACTATGCTATAAATTAAAAATGGAACTATTACTGTTAATGCTAAGAAAATCTTTTTACCTCTTGATGTCATAATTAATCAGCTACAAAATTCTTTGATGCATTCTCGTCAAACTCTCCCTCCCACTTAGCAATTACCACTGTAGCAAGGCAATTACCAATTACATTTACCGAAGTACGGGCCATGTCCATTAACTCATCGATACCTAAAATGGCTGCAATAATAAATACTGGCAAACCAAACTGTTCTGCGGTAGCAATAAGCACAATTAACGACGCTCTTGGCACTGCTGCAACACCTTTAGAAGTAATCATTAAGGTAAATGCAATAGCCAATTGTTGCCCTATACTCAAATCCATTCCAGCTGCTTGCGCAACAAAAATAGAAGCCAAAGATAGGTATAATGATGTACCATCTAAATTAAAACTGTAACCTGTTGGTATTACAAATGATACGATTTTACGCGGAACACCAAATTTCTCCATATTGCTCATCGCCTTTGGCAAAGCTGCGTCTGAGCTTGTAGTAGCAAACGCAATAGATACTGGCTCTTTTACCGCCTGAATAAATTTCCTGATAGATATTTTTAACACAAGCATTATTGGCACGAAAACCAATAATATAAATACCAGTAAGGCAATATATAAAGAGCCTAGCAGCATAAACAAATTCTTAAGAATTTCTACACCTAAATGCCCCACGGTGTAAGCCATTGCAGCACCCACGCCAATTGGAGCGAAGTACATAATGAGGTTAGTGAATTTGAACATCACCTCTGATAAACTTTCTGCAAAATCTACCATAGGTTTTCGTTTCTTCTCCTCTACCATGGCTAAACCAATACCGAAAATAACAGAAAACACTACAATTTGAAGTACTTTATTCTCATACATAGATTTAACGATATTTTCTGGGAATAACTCATAGAAAAAGTGTGCGCCTTTATAAACACCGTGTACATGTTCTGGTAAATGTTCTAAAGCAGCATCAGCAGTTTTTACGGTTGGTAGTTCTTCATGCGGCATACTTTTAATATCTACACCAACACCAGCTTGCGTAATATTAATTACCGCTAAACCAATGAAAATGGCACAAGAGGTGGCACAAAAGAAATATAACATTGATTTCCAAGCCATACGGCCAACCTGTTTTAAATCTGAATGACCAGCAATACCGTAAACTAATGTTCCAAAAAGAATTGGGCCCACTATGGTTTTAACCAATTTGATGAAACCTTTACTTAAGGGTTGTAATGCGGCAGCAAAATTTGGAAAATCAACACCTACAAATACGCCTAGCAGCATGCAAACCAATATCCAGGTCGTAAGGTTTCTCTTCACCAAGGCATACGCAACCATCATTACTGCCACGCCCCAACGTGCCGACATCATGATTTGCTCAGGTATTTGAACGATATCAAACTCTTTTAATAAAGTAAGGGCAACAGCAATGGTGATAAAAATCAAGGTAATTAAACCTATTTTACTTTTCTTCATTAGTTTTTGTTTATTACGTGGTGTCTATTTATGCAAAAAGGCACACTGTATATTTGGTTATTTGGTTTTAAGCTTAAAGCGCAACTCAATATCGCGTTTACAAAGTTTATTAGAGCGACAAAATTAAATATTTGCTTCAAGCACACAAACATTTATTAATTTAGTGGCCGTTTATGGTGTAACAATTTGATGTTACACTATTCTAATAGACATACAAAAACGCTAAATGGACCGAAAAGATCAGCTATTTAAAGAAATTTTCGATAAAAATTCAAAGAAGATATTTCACTTGTGTTATGGTTACACAGGCGATGCAGATTCGGCGAACGATCTTTTACAGGAAACTTTTTTGAAGGTTTGGCAAAATTTAGATAAGTTCAGAAACAAATCTTTAATTTCTACCTGGATCTATAGAATTGCTGTAAATACCTGTTTAACTTATTTACGCTCGGAAAAAAGACAAGCTAAAGATGAACTTACAGATAATATCATCGAAAATAAGATAGAGGAGTATTCTGAGAAAAACGAACAGATTGCGCTGCTGTATAAATCCATTTCAAAATTAGAGGAAAACGACCGTTTGATTATCACCATGGTACTTGATGAATTACCATACAATGAAATCGCAGAAATATCAGGAATTAGTGAAGGTAACTTAAGAGTTAGAATTCACCGCATTAAACAGAAACTTACTGAAATATACAATCAACATGCAAGAATTTGATCACATAGAAGCATTATGGGCTAAGCATACAGTTGATGTAAGGATATCTGCCGATGAGATGCTTAAACAGGCGAAAAAAGACGTAAATAACATACGTACCAAATCGTTGCTGAACATTATCGGCATGGCACTATGTATTCTCGCCTTTGCTGCTATTTGGCTATTTTATGATTTCACCTCCATAGCCGCTCAATTAGGTTTAAGCATTATCATCATCGCTGTATTAGTGAGTACTATTGTTTTGTACAATAACCACAGGGTAATTTCACAAAAAGACTTTACAGAAAATCCAACTAGTTTTTTACAGCAACTTAAAATCTACCAACTTCAAAGGCATCAGCTGTACAACAAAATGCTATGGTTTTACGTTGCTGCATTAACTGTAGGTTCTGCATTATACTTTTCTGAGATATTAACCTTACTGTCTCCATGGCAGCAAGGCATTGCACTGTTTTTTACCTTTGGATGGATTATTTTCTGTTCTACTTTGGTTAGGAAAGCTGTTATCAAAAAAGAAAATGAGCGAATTGCCTTATTAATTGAGAAATTTGAACGTATCAGTAATCAATTTAAAGACGTAGAATAAATTGGCACAACTTTCGTTCTTGTATGATTAAATGAAATCATTAAAGAACATTCTCCTTTTAGCTGTAGCGGTATTTACTTGCGCATTTGCGCCTCATGAGCGCATTTATCCAGAAACGATAGATTGGGATACGCATTTCAAGGCCAATCCGGATCCGAACTCTAACTACGCTGCTGTAACAAGTACCATTTGGCAATACGGCTATCGTTCAACAATTCGTGGTAATAATCTACAGCTAGATTTTAATTTTTTGGGAGGTGTTGATGTCAACAAATCGTGGGTAAAACGAGATAAAATTAGAAATAAAGCAGCGAGCAAACAATTGCTAAATCACGAACAGGGCCATGTTTACATTAATTTCCTACTTCTAAAAAAGGGAGAATATATTCTTAAAAACCAAGGTTACACCATACAGAATTACAAACGCCTTATTGATAGAACCGCGAAGGACATCGGTAAATTTTACAACGATATGCAGGATCGTTATGATGTAGAAACTAAACATGGAATGGACGTAGCTGCGCAGCAAAAATGGGATGCATTTTTTGAAAGTGAGCTGAGCCAGTTTTAAGCAATGTTATTCTGAGACACTAGAAATAAAACTTATGCTTATCAAATTCCTCGTACCTTGGAATTACAGATTGAAATCCTATTCTCCAGGCTTTACCTCCGAAGAAGAGAAACTATTGCCAGATAAACGATATTTCAACGTCTTAACTAAGGTAGTGGTTTTACCGCTATCCGTTTGTACAGTTGGCACGGACCTGAACAAATCTCCATTTTTCACAAAGAATTTATCATCGCCCTGGTAGCCTTTCATAGTGCTAATTCCAGGAAAGCTAATTTTATTGAAATCGTTATTAAACTCGTACACATTTACATCGGCAACGTTTTTACGAACTAAAGTTTGTATATAAATTTCTGGATTTCCGTCATTATCTAAATCCATATTCCAAGCATCGGTGATGATACCTGCTCGCTCTACCGAAATGGATTTGTAATTGTTTTTTAGAGAATCGGACATTAAAATCAAAAATCCACCAATGCTATCCACACCTTTCCCCCAACTCAAGACTTCAAAATAATAGCCAGGTTTTATCTCTATACTTTTATAGAATGGAAACGGATTTGGCTCTTTAGTTTCCACTACTTTTTGTTCTATTGACGCAGGTTTTTCACTGTCGCCACAAGCAACGACCACTATTGAAACCGCGAATATTGTAAATACAGATTTTAATAAATCTTTCAAAACCATGTTTGTAAATTTTAAAACGCCAATTTATAGGTTTTACCCGTTTTTACAAAATACTTATTAACCTTCAGCGCTTTTGATAATATACTACTAAGTATCATCATCATTACGAAGTACGAAGCAATTTTACAACACGCGTTTGTAAATCATAGCTTTAATATTGCTTCGTACCTCGCAATGACGAATTAGGCGTACAAATTACTTAACCTTTACCTCTGTAGCACCGTTATTAAAAACTGTTTCAGCTACTACACTTCGTTTTCCGCTAGGTGTAATTACAATTGTTTTCAAAACTTTTTTCTTGCCTTGTGGTACATTTATTTTTAATGGCGATGTATATTCTGCAGCATTTTCAGACGGACGGAAACCATCTAGCGTATAGAAAATTTTAGCACCAACAATTGGAGATTGTAAACTAATCACATGGTTTTCACCAGTAGTTTCTTTATCTGGCTGCCCAATAGCTACCGGAACCCAAAAGTTGGTACCTGTATTATCCAATTTCGATAAGTGAAGTGACAGACGTTCTTCGCTAAAGTTCTTCAAATCCTTTTTAGCCAATGGTGTCCATGCAATTTCCGAAAGTGCAAAAACCCTCGGGAAAATCATATATTCCGCTTTTGCAGGCGTTTCGATATATTCAGTCCACAAATTTGCTTGCACACCTTTAATGTATTTTTTTTGATCTTCGGTAAGTACGGCTGGAACTGGATCATAATTATAAACTTTTGTGTAATGCGCAAAACCTTTTCCATTTCTACCAATGGTCAATGGTTCATCTTCTGCGATAGATTGCTTATGGTCGAAATACAAACCGTTTGTACTTGGTGTCATCAACACATCGTGATTTTGCTGCGCAGCTTCAATGCCTCCCTTCTCTCCTCTCCAGCTCATTACGGTAGCATTTGGTGCCAAACCGCCTTCTAAAATTTCATCCCATCCAATAATAGAGCGGCCTTTGCCATTTAAATACTTTTCTATCCTCTGAATGAAATAGCTTTGCAAGCCATGCTCGTCTTTTAATCCTTTTTCTTTAATTAATTGCTGACAGAATTCAGATTCCTTCCAATATTTTTTCGGTGCTTCATCTCCACCAATGTGGATATATTTTGAAGGAAAAATAGCAATTACTTCATCTAAAACATCCTGTAGAAAGTTAAACGTATATTCTGATGGAACAAAGATATCATCGAAAACACCCCAAGTTTGCTGCACCTGTTTGCCTGTTCTTGCGCCAGACCAAGGCCAATCCGAACCAATATAGGTGTCTCGCTCGGGAAAACTACTTAATTGAGGGTAGGCAGCAATCGCAGCAGAACCATGTCCAGGCAATTCAATTTCTGGAATGACGTTAATGTATCTCGCCGCAGCATAAGCCACAATTTCTTTAGCTTCTTCTTGAGTGTAGTAACCTTTATAAACTTCGTTATCTGTTCCTCCAGTACCTGGATAAACACCAATGATAGTTCCATTTCTACTACCACCAATTTCCGTTAGCTTTGGATATTTTTTGATCTCAATTCTCCATCCTTGATCTTCTGTTAAATGCCAATGGAAGTTGTTCAGCTTGTAAGTTGCCATCACATCGATATATTTTTTGATGAACGACAATGGGAAGAAATGGCGACCAACATCTAAGTGTAAACCACGGTAACTGAAACGCGGATAATCATTAATTTCTACATTTTGAATTGGATATGCACCATTCGTTTTTTTGCCTGGTACCATTTGCATAAAGGACTGCAAGGCATAGAAAAGACCTGCATCTTTACCTGTCAATACAACTTTATTCCCTTTAATACTGATTTTGTAACCTTCGACAGGCAACTTTTTTTCGGTATCTTGCTCCAACAAGATAACTTTTTGACCTGCAACCAAAGCAGTTTTGGTTGAGGCAATTTTCGCATTAACGCCTTTAGCAGCAAGAAACTCTTTTAACATTTGTGCAATTTTCACATCTGCTGGAAGTGCTTGTATCAGTACATTTCCGGTTAAAGCAAAATTGCCATTAGACTTAACTACCGATACGGGCGCCGGTATAATTCCTAAATTGGCATCTGTTTGAGCATTGGCCGTTAAAATTGTAAATGCGGTAAACGCAGTTAGAACTAACTTTTTCATTAATTTAATTTGGTTAAAGTGT